>ENA-OZHK01000071-OZHK01000071.1-human-gut-metagenome-genome-assembly--contig:-NODE-71-length-34155-cov-6.592082_pt1 | contig 34155 bp, 28 predicted proteins | sample MGYA00244048_ERZ653690 | MGnify/ENA primary metagenome ERZ653690 (study PRJEB26926, sample SAMN06165197) | human gut metagenome | biome: ENVO:00009003; feature: ENVO:2100002; material: ENVO:00002003...
GTGCCTATAACACAAATCTGTTTAAATGATTTTATTTATAGATAGAAAAAAGACAAGAAATAATTTTGCCAATTGGTTGAAAAATAGTAAATTTGCACCCGATTTTCATAAAATAGTTGAATGAAGAACGACAAGAACAATCATTATCGCGTAAATGAGCAAATTCGCGTAAAAGAAGTCCGTATCGTTGGTGATAACGGATCAACTGTAGTACCAACACGTCAGGCGTTGGAGATGGCACGTGAGGAAGGTGTTGACCTTGTGGAGATTTCTCCTAATGCGCAGCCACCTGTATGTCGTCTCATCGACTATAGTAAATTCCTTTATCAGCAGAAGAAACGTGCAAAGGAACTTAAGGCTAAGCAGGTTAAACAAGAGGTTAAGGAAATCAGATTCGGACCTCAGACAGACGAGCACGATTATAACTTTAAGCTGAAACATGCCAAGGAATTCTTGGAAGAAGGTAATAAGGTTCGTGCATTTGTGTTCTTCCGTGGACGCTCTATCCTGTTTAAGGAACAAGGAGAAGTTCTGTTGTTGCGTTTTGCCAATGATTTGGAGGAATATGGCAAGGTTGAGCAGATGCCTGCATTGGAAGGCAAAAAGATGTTCTTGTATCTAAGTCCTAAAAAAGCTGGGGTAGCAAAGAAAAGTCAGCAAAAAATGGATAGAGAGCGTCGTGAAGCTGAAGCTAAAAATGCATCTAAGGCATCAGAGACTTCTACAGAAGATAATACTTCTAAAGGAGGTGGATTATTCGATAATGCAAAGAATGGCGCTGATGCATTGAAGAAACTCAATGAGGGTAAATAATAAATTTGACGGAAAATAATATGTGCGTAACGTCCTGGTATATACGTTGCCACAGGTAATAAATAACAACTAATTTAAATTTTAAAAAAATGCCAAAAATGAAGACAAATTCCGGTGCAAAGAAGAGATTCCGTTTCACCGGTACAGGTAAGATTAAGAGACATCATGCTTACCACAGTCACATCCTGACTAAGAAAACAAAGAAGCAGAAACGTAATCTGGTACACCAGACAATCGTAGACCAGAGCAACATGAAGCAGGTACGCGACTTGCTGTGTCTCCGTTAATCTATGTCGAACAAAAATTAGAGGAAAAAATTATGCCAAGATCAGTAAATCACGTTGCTTCAAGAGCAAAAAGAAAAAGAATTTTAAAGCTCACCCGTGGATACTACGGAGCTAGAAAAAATGTATGGACGGTTGCTAAAAACACTTGGGAGAAAGGTTTGACTTATGCATATCGTGACCGTCGTAATAAGAAACGTAACTTCCGTTCTTTGTGGATTCAGCGTATCAATGCTGCAGCCCGTCTTGAGAACATGAGCTACTCAACACTTATGGGTGCTTTGCACAAGGCTGGTATAGAAATCAACCGTAAGGTTCTTGCAGATCTCGCTGTTAATAATCCTGAGGCTTTCAAGGCTATCGTTGAGAAAGTTAAATAAATAATAGAAGAAAATAACTGTAGACATATCAGAGCAGCAATTTCTATTAATTAGGGATTGCTGCTTTTTTATATTTTAGTAAAAGTATGGGGATTGTAATTGGAATTGATGTTGGTATAAGTACAACAAAGATTGTTGGTATACGTGATGGACAAGTTGTGTCGCCTATGCGTGTAAAAGCAACAGATCCAATAACATCATTATATGGCGCTTTTGGAAAATATCTGTATGATAATAAAATACAACTTTCTGATGTTGAGCATGTTATGCTTACAGGTGTTGGCAGTGCCTATATTAATGAACCTGTTTATGGCTTGGCTACAGACAAGGCCAATGAGTTTATTGCAGATGGATTGGGCGCACGACATGAGTCAGGCCGTGATCATATCATCGTTGTCAGCATGGGAACCGGAACCTCTCTTGTAAAATGTGATGGTGACAAAATTGAGCATGTTGGCGGTATCGGCATTGGAGGTGGAACATTGCAGGGATTATCCCGTCTGTTACTCAAGACGGATGATATACGTACTGTTTCTGAGATGGCAATGAATGGTAATGTATCGAGGATAAATCTTTCTATAGGCGATATCAGTGCCCGTCCTCTGCCTGGCTTGCCTATGTCGGCAGTTGCGTCTTTGTTTGGAAATGCTAAAAGTGATGCTTCGCGTGAAGATATTGCCATAGGCTTAATTTGGACTGTATTGCAGTCTGTTGGACAGTCTGCTGTTTTGGCATCTATAGGCAGTAATATCCGTGAATATGTCATGATTGGCAATCTTACATTGTTGCCTCAGTGTAGGAGGGTATTCCCGCCGATAGAAAAATTGTATCGTGTAAAGCTTATTATACCTGAATATTCAGAATATTGTACAGCAATAGGTGCAGCTTTGAGCTATTTTGATGACAGATATAAGACAGATAGACTATAAAGATAAGACACGTGCCGATTGATGACTTTTATAAGTTCAACAGACACGTGTCTTTTTTGTATATTCTAATTTGTTAGTTAACGTCTTTCATAGACAATGATATTCTGTTTCGTTTATGGTCAACTCCTATAACTTTTACCATAACATGTTGATGAAGTTTAACGACAAGGGTTGGGTCGCTGACAAATTTGTTGGCTAATTGAGATATGTGTACAAGTCCATCTTGATGAACACCAATGTCGACAAATGCCCCGAAATTAGTAATGTTTGTAACTATACCAGGTAATACCATTCCTTCAACAAGATCATCAGGAGTGTTTACATTAGGATCAAACTCAAATTCTTCCAAATGTTCACGTGGGTCGCGTCCTGGTTTTTCCAGTTCTGCCATTATATCTGTTAGAGTCGGCATTCCAACATTGTCACTTATGTATTTTCTTATATCAATGTTTTTGCGCTTATCTTTGTCTGCAATAAGTTCAGCTACGCTGCATCCACAATCTTTAGCCATTTTTTCTACAAGTTTATAGCTTTCGGGATGTACGGCTGTATTGTCAAGCGGATTTTTTGCATTTGGTATTCTTAAAAATCCTGCACACTGCTCGTATGCTGAAGGTCCAAGGCGCGGTACTTTGAGTAATTGGGAACGGCTGTTGAATGCACCATTTGCTGTACGGTAGTCAACTATGTTTTGTGCAAGAGTCGGGCCTAATCCGCTTACATATGTAAGCAGATGTTTGCTCGCTGTATTAAGATTTACTCCTACAGAGTTGACACAACTTTCAACAGTTAGATCAAGACTCTTCTTCAATTTTGTTTGGTCAACATCGTGCTGATATTGTCCAACACCAATACTTTTGGGGTCAATCTTTACGAGTTCGGCTAACGGATCCATCAGGCGTCTGCCAATGCTTACTGCTCCGCGAACTGTTACATCCTTGTCTGGAAATTCTTCACGGGCTGTTTTTGACGCAGAATATACTGAAGCACCGTCTTCACTTACTGTAAATATTTGTACCTCGTGTTCAAAACTAAGAGTTTTTATAAATCGGTCTGTTTCTCTGCTTGCCGTACCATTGCCTATAGCGATAGCTTCTATTGCATATTTCTTAACCATTTGTTTGATTTGTTCCGAAGCTTTAATCTGTTCATTGTGAGGCTGGTGTGGAAATATTGCTTCATGATGGAGCAGATTTCCTTGTTCGTCAAGACACACAACTTTACAGCCTGTGCGAAATCCTGGGTCGATACCCATTACGCGTTTCTGTCCCAATGGAGCCGCAAGTAGAAGTTGTCTTAGGTTTTCGGCAAAAACAGATATTGCTTCACTGTCGGCTTTTTCTTTACTGCCTGCAGCAAACTCTGTTTCTATTGATGGTTTCAGAAGGCGTTTGAAAGAGTCGGTTACTGCTTCTCCGACTAGTGTAGAACATTTGCCGTATCCTCTTACGAATAATCTTTTCAGTTTGTCTACACATTCTTCATCATTAGCAGAGATGTTTACACGTAGTATTCCGTCTCTTTCACCTCTTCTCATTGCTAATAGTCGATGTGATGAGCATTTTTTTAACGGTTCTGAAAAATCGAAATAGTCAGAGTATTTTGCTGCTTCATCCGTATCGGCTTTGCTTTTTATCACTTTAGATGTTATTATTGCCCCACGTCTGTAAGCACCACGTAACTGACTTCTTGACCGTTCGTCTTCGCTTATATTTTCTGCTATAATATCTTGTGCTCCTTTTATTGCTTCATCTTCGTCTTTTACGTTTTCATTTATGTATTTTTTTGCTGTATTTTCTAGGTTATTGTCTCTTTGAAGCATTATTATAGTAGCAAGCGGCTCTAGTCCGTTTTCTCTGGCAATTTGAGCTCTCGTCCGCCGTTTAGGTTTATAAGGCATATATATGTCTTCGAGAACTTCAGGTTCCCAGCACTCATTTATACGTTTTTCCAGTTCTGCAGTCAGTTTCCCTTGTTCATGGATTGTCTTTAATATGGTTTCTTTTCGTTTGGAAGTTTCTTTCATTTGGTCATTCAGTTCGCTTATTCGTGCAATCTGAACTTCGTCCAATCCCCCTGTACATTCTTTTCTGTAACGGCTGACAAACGGGATTGTACATCCAGAGTCAAGTAGTTGCAATGTATTATCAACATATTTTATGTTGATATTAAGAATTTCTGATATTCTTTTAGCAAATAAATCCATTTTGATAGTATTGATTAACGTGTTACAAAAATACATTATTTGGTTTAAAATACAATCTTTTATTTTGACTTTAAAAGTTAAATGTTCTATTGTATTTGATATAAACATACCTATTTTGTTAAAGGATAGTAAAAAAGATGACCTCATTCACAGCCTTTCTTTTAAAATACTTACCTTTGTATTAAGCTAAATTATTAAAATACGGATGTAATTCTTTAAGTTTTGTTATCCGTAATATGGCTTATATTATTTTGTGGATATATATTTTAATTTTGAAAATCATTTTTGTTTTTATGATAACGACATTAATAATACTTGCTGTATCAGCATTATTCTTCGCTATAGGAAAAATACGTTCAGATGTAGTAGCCTTGTGTGCTTTGATATTACTTATGGCTTTTGGCATCCTTACACCGGAAGAAGCTCTCTCTGGATTTTCTAACTCAGTCGTGATAATGATGGTAGGCCTTTTTGTTGTCGGTGGAGCTATCTTTCAGACTGGCTTGGCAAAAATGATTAGTGGCAAAATAATGAAGCTTGCCGGTAACAGTGAATTGCGCCTTTTCTTACTTGTAATGGTGGTGACATCAGTTATTGGTGCATTTGTAAGTAATACAGGTACTGTGGCTTTAATGCTTCCTATAGTTGTGAGTCTTGCGTCAAAAGCACGCATAAGTGCCGGTCGATTACTTATGCCACTTGCTTTTGCCAGCAGCCTTGGAGGCATGTTAACCCTTATCGGAACTCCGCCCAACCTTGTGATACAGGATGTTCTTACGGCTGCAGGTTATGAGCCTTTATCGTTCTTTTCTTTTTCTCCTATAGGATTGGTGTGTATTGTCATTGGGATAGTAGTACTGCTTCCACTGAGTAAATGGTTGCTTGTAAAGAAGAATGATGGCGGAAGCACTAAAGAGTCTAAATCAAAATCTTTGGATGAACTTGTAAAAGAATATAAACTCAATGAGAATCTTTCTAGATTTGTCGTGAGTTCGGATTCTAAGATTAAAGGAAAAACTGTAGCAGAGCTTGACGTTCATAATAATTATGGACTGACTGTGCTTGAGATAAGACGAGAAACGACCCATCAGAAGGGAATAATCAAAAGCGTTAGCCAGAAACTTGCTGGTCCAAAAACTATTATTCAAGAAGGAGATATAATGTATCTAATAGGTGAAAGGGAGCAGGCAATGCGCTTTGCTGCTGATTATTCTTTAGACATTTCTGAAAAAGTTTCAGCAGAAAGTGATGATAGACATGAAACGCTTGACTTTTATGATATAGGTATTGCTGAGATTGTACTTTTGCCGACCTCACGACTTGTAAATCGTCTTTTAAAGGAATCGTCTTTTCGTTCAAAATATGGTATAAATGTTATAGGTATAAGACGTAAAGGTGAATATATTATGGATGGACTTCCTGATGTACGTCTACATGGTGGCGATGTATTGCTTGTACAGGGAACATGGGCAAATATAAGTCGCTTGAGCAGTGATGAGGATGACTGGGTTGTATTAGGTCAGCCTCTTGAAGAAGCTGCAAAGGTTACGCTCGACTATAAAGCACCTCTTGCAGCCTGTATAATGTTGCTTATGATAGCTATGATGGTTTTTGATTTTATACCAGTAGCCCCTGTTACTGCTGTTATGATTGCTGGAGTACTTATGGTGCTTTCTGGCTGTTTTCGTAATGTTGAAGCTGCATATAAAACAATCAACTGGGAAAGTGTTGTGCTTATTGCAGCAATGATGCCAATGTCAGTCGCTCTAGAGAAGACAGGTGCCTCAGCAATGATATCTCATTCTCTTGTAAGTGGACTCGGTTCGTATGGACCATTTGTGTTGCTTGCCGGAATATATTTCACGACCTCTTTACTTACTATGTTTATAAGCAACACAGCTACTGCTGTACTTATGGCGCCAATTGCTCTAGCTTCTGCTACAGAGACTGGCCTTAGTCCATATCCATTCTTGTTTGCAGTTACATTAGGTGCAAGTATGTGTTTTGCTTCGCCATTTGCAACGCCCCCAAACGCATTGGTTATGCAGGCAGGACGATATACGTTTATGGATTATGTGAAAGTAGGACTACCATTACAGGTTATTATTGGTCTTGTAATGGTGTTTGTTCTGCCGCTATTGTTCCCTTTCTGATGAATCGGAAATTTCGTTGTACTTATAATTCATGTTTTTACAGGTGATATTTTACGACACATTTTGAGTATATTTATAATAGAAACAACAAGCATATAATCGCTTCTTACACAAAAGTAATTATATGCTTGTTGTTTCTATTTCTTGCCTTTAATGTTTCGGGATGAAACTTTTGTATATTGTTGCTTCCTTTTTTAATTTAAATAATGTTGTATTTATTCGCCTATTATTGTGGCAACAATATGTCTCGGTCCTCCGTGGTTTCTGTATTCGCATAGATATATACCTTGCCAAATGCCTAAATTAAGTTTGCCGTTGGTTATAGGTATGTTTAGACTTATACCTGATATTACAGATTTTGCATGTGCAGGCATGTCATCACATCCTTCTAAAGTATGCCGATAATAAGAACGATTTTCTGGTACGATATTATTGAAAATGCTTTCCATATCAGTGCGTACGTCTGGATCTGCATTTTCGTTTATGCAAAGTCCACAGCTTGTATGCTTCACAAACAAGTTAATTAGACCATTTTGTGGCAGTTGTGGAAGTTGGTTAATTATCTCATTACTTATAAGATGAAAGCCGCGGCAACGCGGCTTCAATATCAATTCAGTTTGTTTAATCATTTTAAATGTTTTGCTTATTCGATTTTGTTCCTATTATATTTAGTTATTTTAAATCGCATCAGAAATGTATATTGATATCAAATCCTGCTTGTATAGGAGCGCCTCGTTGGGCTAAATAAACGGTCTGACCTGATGCGCTACTGTCAAATGCAAATGTGTTGTAGTGGGTATCTGTCAAGTTTCTGCACCACAGTTTCAGACTCACGTCTGAGAAATTGACGTCAGTATGTGCACCCACCAATGCGTAAAATGGCTGACTATAAGTATTTGCCTCGTTCCAATAAATGCGTCCTTGTGCTGTTACATCAGCACCAATTACTACTGACTTGATGGCACTTCCGTTAATTTTTATTTTATAGTCAGCTCTGGCATTAGCTGTGTGCATAGGTATGAATGGTACACGTTTTCCATTATAGCTTATCTCAGTATTATCTGATGTTTCGTTATATTCTTTAAATGTAGCGCGAGTAAGTCCGTATCCAGCCGACCATGACAGACAATTATTGAATGCGCTGCCTCGCAGTGCTGCCTCAAATCCCCAACTTATGCTTTTACCGGCGTTCACCATCATTCGTCCAAATCCATATTCACCAGCCATAACAGACAATTGCTGGTTTCGTATTTGCATATAATATGCTGCCAGGTCAGCATGCATTTTGTTGTCAAAAAGGTTAATATGGGCACCAACTTCATAATTCCAACTTTCTTCAGGTTTGTAGGATATTGTGTTGCTTATCTCATCATAATCAGCCTGAGTATGGGGAATGTCATAGCTTCCGGTCATAGCTTTGTTGTTGTTTTCATTGAGCTCATGTTGCAATATGTCAGAGAACATCTGTATATTATATCCTCCGGCCCTATATCCTTTGCATATTGTTGCATATACATTGCTTCCTTTTGAGTCTATTGTATAGCTTAAGCCAACTTTCGGAAGTAGTTGGCTGTAGTTATCATGCGATGCATTGTTCAGTACAGATGTCAGAGTGTTTGTCATGCTTTGTCCCATAACATTTGCTGTTATTGCCATTGTAGCATAAGTGTCGTAATGAACTTTAACTCTGTTGTAGTCATATCTCAGTCCGAGTGTTGCTGTAAGTTTGTCTGTAATGTTTATATTCGATTCATGATAAACACCTATGTTGAACTGTGGCGTATTGAATGTAGCCGGAACTTTCATATTTGCATCTACACTAATGCCGCCGGCTTTTTCTATTGCAGCTGCGGCAGCTTTTTCTGCGGCAGTCTGTGGCATCCCTGCTGCAACCATCTTATCGGTCATCGACTTTAGTATAGCATTATACATTACAGTTTGTATGCCGTCAGATATGCGTCCGGTGAAATCTTTGTCAAAGAACACAGGAGCATCAGTTCTGAGCCATTGATATGAACCGTACATACCTGTGGCTCTGTTCCATTTGCCATGTGTATTGTTTCTTATTGTCAGTTCCTGTGTTATGGCATTCATTAATTGTCGTTGTTCCATATGCATCAGATCTGCAGCCAAATAGTCTTGGTCCATTTTCATGCAGTCGTCAAGAAACTGATAGCTTGTAGTTGAGTTTAGCGTGAATCTCTCGGCTTGGTATTTCAGGTTAAGGCCTGTGTTCAGCATATTTCTTGTATAATTGCTTTGTCTGTTTGCAGACGGCGCGTCAGGTCTGTTTGTTTCCAGATTGAGTTGTCCGTATGGAAATGCATTCTGTCTTACATATTGATAGTCGGCTGTTATGTCCGCAGTAAGCCTGTTTGTCAGTTTTGTTGTCAGCCTCATTTTTCCTCCTGCCTCATTATAGTTGTCTGCTCTTTCTCCTGTTGTGGTGTTTCTAAAGAAACCATTGCTGCCACTATAGAATCCTGCTATGCTGAAAGCTGTATTGTTGTTGATTTTACCAAAGTGTGCTGCTTCTATGTCGCGCTGAAAGTGTGTACCGATGCCGATATGTAAGTCAGTACCCTGGTATGTCATAGGGTCTTTTGAATATAGCCTTATCAGTCCGCCTTCGGTGTTCATACCATAAAGTGTGCCCTGTGGACCGCGTAATATATCTGCTCTGGCAATTTGGTAAGTATGTATGTTAAATGCAGTCTTATTTACAAGTGGCACGCCATCTAAATATATTCCGATAGCAGGATTGTTGACACGTGAGCCGATACCTCGGATATACATAGATGATGTGAGGCGTGAGCCATAAGCAGGCATTGCAAATGATGGTACATAGCATGCAAGTTTGCTCAAATCAGTTATTCCTATTGAATTGATATCACTGCTAGTGAACATTGCGGAACTAAGTGGCTGTTGTCTGAGTATCAGAGCTTCTTTTGGCTGGGATACAACAACAACCTCATCAAGATTATAAACCCTTGAAGTGTCGTTTGTTTCAGATAATTCAAGTGCTGATTCCGAATTTAGCTTTTCTATTATAATATTATTAAATGTTGCTGCTGAAGTTTGGGCAGCAGTTATGCATATTATAGCAGCAGCTACGCATATTGTTCTTTTTGCCATACAGTGAAATATCGTTATATATATTTTGCGGATGCAAAGTTACATATAACGTTTTTATCATGCAATCCTTATTTATGAGGATTTTTATGTCTACCATTGTTTCTGCTTAGAATGCATTTAGCCTTTGTTATTAGAGTCATTACAAGGTATATTAAGTTTGTGACATTATTGTTTTAAAGTTGATGTGTCTTTTTGTTGTTTATAAAACTGCTGCGACCTATGGTCTTATTGACAGCATTGGCAAACTGCTGGCCAATGGGCAGTGGCTTGTCTAGTCCTTTAAGCCACATGTACTGGCGGTTGAAACTAGTAGCAAGTCTTATAGGTATGATATAAGAGCGGTGGATTCTGACAAACTGTTCTTCAGGTAGCATCTGCATTAATGTTTTCATGTTGGTACGTGTGAGCACATTGCCACCAGATAGACGTATAATCTTTACATAGTTCCCCAATGCCTCTACGTAGAGAATGTCATGTAGTGGAATGCTGACATCTGCATATTCCTGTTTAACTACGATATGTTGAGGTGTACAGTCAGACATGCTCTTTATGCGTCTGGCTGCTTTGTCAACAGCTCGGCAGAAGCGTTCATAGGCAAATGGCTTGTGAAGAAAGTCGACGGCATCTAGATTAAATCCCTCAAGTGCATATTGAGCGTGCGCAGTGGTGAATATGAAACATGTGCTTGGTTGTAAATCACGGGCAATGTCGAGCCCGCTTATATTGCTCATTTGTATATCGAGGAACACTAATTGAGGTTTTGTCCGCCTTATTTCGTTTATGCCAGTTTGTGGCTCACTATATGTGGTGAGACATATGCCACCTCTGCGTCTGCAGAATTGTTCGATGACGATTAGTGCCATTGGTTCGTCGTCTATAGCTATGCACGTTATATTATTCATTGTAGTTGGATTTTAAGTTTTGTGACATATTTGTTGTCTTGTTGTCTGCTCTCAAGCTCGTAGCGTCCTGGGTATAGGAGTTCGAGCCGCTTGCGGCAATTTGACAGCCCGATGCCTTTATGGGCACTGTTGCCTTGTCTGATTACAGAGTTTACGGTGTTGAAGTTTAAACATCCGTTTTTCAAGTTTATATTGATGTTTATATCGCAATTGGTGTCGGCCGATGTGCCGTATTTGAAAGCATTTTCAACAAAAGTTATTAGAATCATTGATGGTACTAGTGTTTGCCAGTTGTCGGCCATAGCTGTCAGTCTTACTATGGTGTGTTTGTTCAGTCTTAGCTTTTGCAGGTCGGTGTATTGCCTGATGTATTCTATTTCTTGTTCTATGGTTATATACTCAGAGCGTGCTTGGACATACATATACTTTAATATGCCGGAAAATTTTACGAAGGCTGATTCTGTTTTGTCTGAGCCGGACAGTACGAGGGCATATAGAGTATTGAGCGTATTAAACAGAAAGTGTGGATTGATCTGGGCCCTATATAGTGCTAATTCAGCTTTGTTCATCTCGGCTGCAATCTCTTGTTTTGCCAACATTTGCTTGAATAACTCAAATGTAAGTTCTATGGCGAAAGAGAAGCCGGTTACCATGAGAAAGAAAAACCATATAGTCTGAGTGCGCATGTTAAGCCGGGCCGCTGCCTGTTGTGGGTTGCTGTGTCTGGTCGGCATCGGAAAATAAGTTAGTAGTAGCGTGATGGCAGCGAGCGTTACCATCAGTAAGGCTATGCGTATGTATTTTTTCTGCATGAAGAGCTTGGGTATACATGTACGGCGATAGACGAAATAGAGTGCATAAACATAGAATATAAGTGTCAGTAGGAAGGCTTTGTTATGTACAATCCATCTGTCAACTGGCAGTAACATAATTGTCAACGGCATAATGACCAAACAAAACAACAGGTCTATATATAGGGCTATGTGGTTGTTTTTCATTGTTATGTAAGTTTTTTGTCTGTATTAACGAAAATGGTATACTTTGTATGGGTGGGCACCTTGATTGTAAAATGGTGTCTCATGTGCAAAGATAATATATTTTGCCGAATGTTGGTTGTTGCTGTCATAGCGTTTGTCACCACAAATGCGATGTTTGTCATCACATGGTTCATGTTAAGGTGCATAATATATAAATTTGCATCATGTCGGCATTGTCAAGGCTGTTTTTGAAGGTGCATAAAATTGTTTGTTATGGTCTGGATAGTTTGGTGGCCAGCCACTTTATATTGGTTGGTCTTTATGGGTATTTCTGCGACTTTAGGTTTTATATATATTTTTTAATTAAACACAAGAAAAGTAATTTTTATAAAGTATGAACATTAAGACATGTATTATGCTCGCCGTGTGTAGTTTGTTGCTGCTTAGTACCTGCGGCGATAAGAAGAGTACCGTGCCGGAAGAAAAGTACAAGACGCTCACAGTGGAGCGGTGCGACTTCACGTTGCAGTCGTCTTACACTGCCACGTTACAGGGGCGTCAGGCTGTGGAGGTGCGTCCTCAAGTAAGCGGTACTATCACCGACATACGTATAAACGAGGGCGACGCTGTAAAGCGCGGACAAGTGTTGTTTGTTATTGATCAGATTCCTTATAAGGCGGCGTTTAGTACGGCCAAAGCCAATCTTGCCAGTGCAGAGGCTAAGTTGAGTACAGCCGAACTTACGGCTGAGAGTAAGGAAGCTTTGTATAAGAATAATGTGGTGTCAGACTATGACCGCCGCACTGCTGTCAATTCGCTGCGCGAGGCACGTGCCGCTGTAGCTCAAGCCCGTGCCGAACTTACTCGTGCGGCCAACGATTTGTCATACACGGTGGTCAAGAGTCCTGTTGATGGTGTGGCTAGCATGATTCCATATCGTGTAGGTGCTCTTGTGAGTAGCACTATCGAGGAGCCACTTGTGACCGTGTCAGACGACTCCGAGGTTTATGCCTATTTCTCAATGTCAGAGAGCCAAATGCTCGACCTTATACAGGAGTATGGTTCTCTTGATGAGGCAAAGAAGAAGTTGCCATCGGTGAGGCTCGCCATGAGTAACGGCAAAAGTTATGGTGTGGAGGGACGCATCGACGCCATAGGCGGCACCATAGACCAAGGTACCGGAGCCGTAGGTTTGCGTGCAGTTTTTACTAATCCGCGCCATCTGCTGCGCAATGGCGGTAGTGCGTCTGTGATGGTTCCTACGGTGCACAAGAACTGTATAGTAATACCTCAGGCTGCTACATATGAACTTCAGGACCGCGTATTTGTATGGAAGGTGGTTAACGGTAAGACACAGTCGGCACCAGTGACTATATATAAGTATAACGATGGACAGAATTACATAGTGCTTTCGGGACTGAAGCCTGGCGATGTCATTATTGCCGAAGGAGCTGGACTGATACGCGAAGGTACTGTAGTAGGCGGCAAAGATAAGGGCATAGACAAAAAATAAATAACGCTGCTTATGAAGATAATGACATTCATCGACCGGCCAATACTGGCCGGAGTAATATCCGTACTGATATTTATTCTAGGAATAATAGGACTCACACAGCTTTCTATAGAACAGTTTCCAGAGATTGCACCACCTACGGTCAGTGTGTCTGCGACATACAGTGGTGCCAATGCTGAAACCGTTCAGAAGAGTGTTGTGGTTCCACTCGAGGAGGCACTCAATGGTGTTGAAAATATGACCTACATGACATCGACGTCGTCTAACAATGGTTCCGCTAAAATTAGCGTATACTTCCGTCAGGGTACTGATCCCGACATGGCTACAGTCAATGTTCAGAATCGCATAGCTACAGCTCAGGGATTGCTACCTGCTGAGGTCACAAAAAGTGGAATAACAGTACGTAAACGACAGACGAGTAATATAAAACAGTTGGCCGTATATAGTCCAGACGATTCGTTTGATGAGGCTTTTCTCACTAATTATATGAAGATTAACATCGAGCCGCGTCTTTCGCGTATTGCCGGTGTAGGTGAGGTCAACGTGTTCGGATATGAATATTCCATGCGAATATGGCTTAACCCAGGCAAGATGAGGCAGTACGGACTTGTGCCGTCTGACATTGCCGATGTCCTTGACGAACAAAATGTGGAGGCAGCCACGGGCACTTTGGGTGCCGAGGCCAATAACACGTTTCAGTATGTACTGAAATATCGTGGGCGTTATGAGAACGAGGTTGACTATGAGAATCTTGTGATAAAGTCGCTCCCCGACGGCGAGGTGCTGCGCCTAAAAGATGTAGCTACTGTGGAACTGGGCACCAGGGCTTATGACTATATTAACGAGGTGAATGGTCATCCTGGCTGTAACATTATGATTGCTCAAACATCGGGTTCTAACGCAAATGAAATTATTGAGGAAATTGACCGTACAGTGGACGAGATATCAAAGACGCTGCCTAAGGGTATTAAGATAGCCGACCTTATGAGTACAAAAGACTTTCTTGATGCCTCAGTTAAGAACGTGATAAAGACTCTTGTTGAAGCTATAGTTTTGGTTGTACTTGTGGTTTATGTGTTCTTGCAGAGTTTGCGCTCCACGCTCATTCCGACCCTTTCTATTATAGTATCACTCGTGGGTACGTTCGCTTTTCTCTATGTAGCGGGCTTCAGTCTCAATATGCTCACGCTTTTTGCCCTTGTGCTTGTTATCGGTACTGTGGTTGACGATGCAATAGTGGTGGTGGAAGCCGTGCAGGCAAAGTTTGATGAAGGCTGTCGTTCGGCTTATGATGCCACTGTTGGGGCCATGGACGGCATCACGTCGGCTCTTGTTACTACCACGTTTGTTTTCATGGCAGTGTTTATTCCGGTTAGTTTTATTGGCGGTACTACAGGTACGTTTTACACTCAGTTCGGACTTACTATGGCTGCCGCCGTGGCCATTTCGTTGGTCAATGCCTTGACGTTGAGTCCCGCCTTGTGTTCATTGATAATGACGCCTCATGCTGATGCATCCTCTGGTGCACGGCTCAGTTTTTCATCGCGTTTTCATATGGCATTTGACGCGGCTTTCGGGCGGTTAGTGCGCAAATACAAATCGGGTGTAGCTTTCATGCTAGGCCACAGATGGCTGTCAGGAGTGCTGTTGGTTGTTGCCTGTGTCGGTTTGGCTGTGCTTATGGCTACCACCAAAACGGGTTTTGTTCCCAATGAAGACATGGGTACTGTGTTTGTTGATGTGCGTACGTCACCAGGCAATAGTGTCAGCCAAACGCGTAAGGTGATGGAGCAAGTGGACAGTTGCTTGCGCACAATACCACAGATAGAACTGCAGTCGAACACCACTGGCAATTCTACGCTGAGCGGGCAGGGTGCCTGCAACGGCATGTTCACTATACGTCTTAAGGATTGGAGCCAGCGCAAACGTAAGGAGGATGCCTTAGACGCTGTGATAAGTGAGATACAACGTATCACGGCACCTATATCTGGCGCGGACATTATTGCTTTCACGCGGCCAATGATTCCTGGCTATGGCACGAGTAGTGGATTTGAGGTGTATGTGCAGGACCAGAAGGGAGGTACCACCGATGATCTGCTTAAATACACGCGTATGTTTATCGACTCTCTGAGCCGTCGTCCCGAGATAGGCCGTGCCACAACATCATTCGACACAAAGTTTCCACAGTATCTCGTTGAGGTAGACGCAGCGCGGTGCAAGCGTAATGGTGTGTCTCCGGCCGATGTGCTCAGCACATTGTCTGGATACATTGGTGGAAATTACGCGTCTAACATGAATAGGTTTTCAAAACTTTATCGTGTCATGGTGCAGGCTCCGCCCGAATTCCGTCTCGACACGCGCTCGCTAGACAACATGTTTGTGCGCAATTCTGACGGACAAATGTCGCCAATAAGCCAGTATCTGAGGCTCACTAGAGTCTATGGTTCGGAGGTGCTCACACGCTTTAATCTTTTTTCGGCTATACAGGTCAACGGTTCGGCAGCCTCGGGGTATAGTTCGGGACAGGCTATAGAGGCTATTCGGGAGGTGGCAACCAAGACTCTGCCAACAGGATACGGTTACGAGTTTGGTGGTATGTCGCGTGAGGAGTCGGCTGCGGGTAACACAGCCACGCTGGTGTTTGCCGTGTGTGTGGTGTTTATCTATCTCATTCTCTGTGCGCTTTATGAGAGTCTCTTCGTACCATTGGCTGTTATCCTTTCGGTGCCATTCGGTCTTGCTGGCAGCTTTATGTTTGCTAGAATGTTCGGTCTCGAGAATAACATCTATCTGCAGACGGGTCTAATAATGCTCATAGGCCTACTTTCTAAGACAGCCATCTTGCTCACCGAGTATGCCTCTGAGCGACGTCGTGCTGGCATGCCTATAGTCCAGGCTGCTGTGTCAGCTGCTGGCGTTCGTCTCAGACCTATACTTATGACGTCGCTTACCATGATTTTCGGTATGCTGCCTATGATGTTTTCAACGGAAGTAGGTGCTAATGGCAATATATCCATTGGCGTTGGTACCGTTGGTGGAATGCTAGTTGGAACGATAGCTCTTTTATTTGTTGTACCACCGTTGTTTGTTGTTTTTCAGTTTATTCAAGAGAAGTTTATGCCACAACGGAGACATAGCTGATTTTCTCGTCTCTGTTTCCGTTTCCTGTAGATGTTCGGACCGACTCTTTTGTTCTTTTAAGTTTTGAACTACCAATGCGACGCCGTGTTGTAGCTGCAGTGTTTTTAAATTTCTGTGGTAGCGCATAGGCGCCGCTTTAAATTTTGATATATGCTCAATATAAATTGGTTTACTTGTGACAACCCTTTATGGTCATAGGTCTTGGTTTCGTTCCCAAAAGTGTGTCTAGCAGTTTTGAAACACTACAGTAAAATTATCTCAAATTGGGTATTATAGATTCTCATTAACAAATCGAAATTAAACGTTTGTCAAATCTTTTTGTGCTTAGTAAAAGCATATAAACTATACAGATGCAATATAGTATGGCAAAATACTTATTATTTTCAAAACTATTTTGTTATGTGTCTTATGTCTTTTTAGTTATTTAATATTTTACCTTATCTGTTACGTGTTAATGGCTCCGCATTGCGGACACACGCCTTTATGTTTTAGTCCGGCTCCGCATTTTCCGCAAACATAAATACATCTGGACCGATTGAAATAGGTCTTCACTGCAAAATATATGTATGCAGCCAAAAGAGGATATCCAACATAATAGAGTGTCGCTATTGAGAAAATTATATAATTTGCAGCGCATACTCCAGCAAGGCCGCAAAGATATAGTGTTGCTTCTGCTGTAGGCAAAGTACGGCGTACACTATCTACTACGGCAAGCGAAACTACAAGCATTGCCCATATGGTAGCTAAAAACACAGCTAGAGTGAATGGTACGTTGAGTGGGTTGAGTGTTGGATGGAAATAGAAATGCCGCCATACGTCAGGCTCAAAATTTTGTATGCTTGAATATAATGTCGCAGCAGCAGCGACAATAAGAGCCAGCAGGGTAGGGTAAAATGAGTCTATGTCGTTAAAATGTACTATTCGTGCTTTGCGGCGTAGAAGTGTCCGCATCAAATAAGTTACCGAAATTGTACTGATTATGATAAGAAATATAAGTAGATGAGCGTCTGCGAAAGTCGATATAAACTGTGATATCGGATCGCTTGGTACAGCACGTTTCAGCAAGGCTGATTCATGTGTCCATCCGAATGTATTCTGGTCACGTGCCACTTGTATCCATACCGAGTCGATGGGATCTGCAGGTATTATCCTGATGTCAGCCACAACTATATGGTTATGTTTGTAAACTATCACAGAGTCGGTGAGCATATTGTTAAGTAATTCTTCAGGCTGTTGTCGAAGTAGCACAAGTGAGTCGGCTTTCACCACAAAATTGTAGTTTAGCGAATAGTGATGTGTGCGCTCAAAAGCCATTGTGTCCGATTGTGATGCCGTTGTAACAGCCGATGTTGCCTTTCGTCCGACATTATGATAACATGATGACGTCATAATAGTTGCTGTTGTAATTAAGGCTACTATTATGCAGACTTTGAGGTTTTTTATTATGACTAATGGCTTGTTCATGAACTATTACTGTTTGTTGTTATTATTTGTCGGCAATAACATTCATCTGGCATCGCAAGCAGTCAAACTGTAGTCTAAAGCGTCTGCCATCAGACATACGCAGATATAGTGGTGTTTTGTATGTATCGTTGGTACCAGTTTGTCGTGAACATTTTCCAAGTGCATGGCGCAGACAATAGCGGCATTGCATCAATAAGGCATTATTTGGCATATTTATTTCTGGTGCAGGAGTTGCGTGTGTTTGTTGCATCTTATAGAACTCTGCAGATTGTCTGTTTGCAATGTTATATAGATATGCATGTCTGTCTGGATAATTATTGCTCCCTTGACCTTTTGCCAATGTTGCTTCATTCATAGAACTTTCTCGATGGCTTATGGCTGCCTTTCTGATTGCCTGTTCAAGTTTCTGAGTTACGTTGCGTCTCATGTGTGTAAGTAAACTTGATGGAATGAAACTTTTCAGTTGGCCGTATGGCATAGATACATCATTGCATTCAAAAGGAGTATTGCCGAGTTTTGTCAGCTGACGTATTATGTTTTCTGTTTGAGGCTTTAGGGCAGCTTGTGTGCCACACTGTTCTTCTATACAAACGTTAACGTTACCGACACACGCTTCAAGTATTATTTTGCCTTCTGCCGACTCGTGTATCTGCATAGTTATATTTATTTTGCGTTCAGAACTCTTGTTTGTCAGAATTTTCTCAAAGGCTTGGTCGTTGTTGCGGTAAAGTGCTTTACCGCGCTTAAGTCCTGTCGGCATCTTTTGTGGAAAAATAACATTACCTTGAGCCCTGTTTACCCTAAATCCCTGTAACTCGTTTTGATCATTAAAAAAACAAAGACCATCACCATTTGCAAAGGCTGCAGTTCCGGCTACAATGATTGAGCCGTGATTTATATTTTTAATGTTACCGACATATTCTCCTATAGCTTTAGGTGTTAAAGGCGAAGACATGTCATTCTTGCGTCCATCTAGAAAATAGTGGGTGAATCCGCGGTTAAAAGTCTTGTTGAGATTTGGTTCAAAAGTGTATGTACATTTCCCCAATGAAGCTCGTCTGTATCTGCCATTACTATGGGCTATTATTTCATTTAATCGTTTACTATATGCAGCAGTTACGTTCTTTACATAAGTAATGTCTTTTAGTCTGCCTTCAATTTTTAATGATGTTGCTCCACTGTCAAGAAGAGTTTCCAGCCTGTCTATCTGGCAGAGATCTTTCAGTGACAGCAGATGACGTCCCTTTTCAATAACATTGCCATTTGCGTCTTCAAGATCAAATTTTAGGCGACAGAATTGGGCACATTCTCCTCTATTGGCACTGCGTCCAAAACAATATTGTGAAGCATAACATTGTCCGGAGTAACTTACGCACAATGCTCCATGAACAAAAACTTCTAATTCTACGTCAGGAACTTCGTGATGTATATGGCTGATTTCATTGGCTGAAAGTTCTCTTGCCAGCACCACGCGGCTGAAGCCCAATTCTGCAAGCCATTTAACTTTTTCAACTGTACGGTTATCTGTTTGCGTGCTTGCATGTAGAGGTATAGGTGGTAAGTCCATGTTCAGAAGTCCCATATCTTGCACTAGTATAGCATCGGCTCCTGCTTCATAGAGTTGTGTAATAAGTTCTTTTGTCGCATCAAGCTCGTTGTCAAAGATAATGGTGTTTACTGTCACATAAACTTTTGCCATGTAGGTATGTGCGTAGTCGCATAGGGCTTTTATATCCTCTACAGAATTGCCTGCAGCAGCCCGTGCACCAAAGCGGCTTGCTCCGATGTATACTGCATCAGCTCCATGATCAATGGCAGCTATGCCGCATTCAAGATTTTTGGCCGGGGCCAGAAGTTCAATACTTTTACTCAATTTTATTTATGTCGTAAGGGGTTTCTTGATAAACGTAATAATTAATCCAATTGCTAAAGAGCAGATTTGCGTGCGCTCTCCATCTTACCAAAGGGGGGTTGGCGGGATTATTGTCGATGTAGTAGTTTACGGGCATGTCAACATCGTCCCGTTTGCCCATGTCCCGGCGGTATTCCTTGTCGAGCGTATCTGGTGAGTATTCTAGATGTCCGGTGATGAAAAATTCACGTCCTCCACGCGCCATGACAATGCTAACTCCGCTTTCGTCTGATTCTGCAATAAGTTGCAGACCGGGTTTTGCCTCTATGTCCTGTTTCCTTATCTCTGTATGTCTGCTCTGAGGCATATAGAAATAGTCGTCGAATCCTCTGAATATAGGCAACAGGGGTTGTAGAGTATGTTGCTTAAACACACCAAACATTTTTTTCGGCAGAGAATATTTTGGTATACCGTAATGATAGTATAAACCGGCCTGTGCTGCCCAACATATATATAGCGTACTGGTTACATGGTTTTTGGCCCATGAAAATATTTTTGTTACTTCTTCCCAATAATTAACTTCCTCAAATGCGTAGTTCTCAACCGGTGCGCCGGTTATTATCATACCATCGAACTTCTTGTCTTTTATCACGTCGAAGTCTTTATAGAAAGCCATCATGTGCTCAATTGGAGTATTTTTTGGGGTGTGGCTCTTGAGCTTCATGAAGGTTATGTCTATCTGAAGTGGCGTGTTAGACAATAGACGTATGAGGTCGGTCTCTGTTGTAATTTTCAGAGGCATGAGGTTTAATATCACGATGTGCAGCGGGCGAATGTCCTGCGTATGTGCCCTTGAACTGTTCATGACAAAGATATTCTCTTTTTTCAGAATATCTATTGCCGGCAGTTTGTCTGGTATTCTTAATGGCATCTTTTAATCTCTCTTTCTCATTAACATGTGGCAAACTTACACAAAAAAAATGAGATAGCGCATTGTTGAAACGGAAAACTTTGTTCTGATATATTTTATTGGCAATAAAAAAGCCCCTTGGATTTCTCCTTGGGGCTTCTTTAGTTTTTTTAACGCGGATTTAAGTCCTCGTTTTATTCATTTTACCAAAGTTGCAAGCGCTGTTCTTTAGGTATATACATCTTGTCTGTAGGCTTGATGTTGAATGCCTCATACCATGCGTCAATGTGTGGCAGGGCGCCATTTACACGCCATTCGCCAAGTGAGTGAGGATCGCTCTTTGTGCGGTTGCGTATTTCTTCATCTGTGATATTGGCTGCCCATACACCTGCATAGGCAAGGAAGAATCGCTGATCTGCTGTCAGACCGTCGATTTCTTTCAGCGGAGCATCTTTTGTAGCGTTCTTGTATGCATTGTATGCAACCTGCAGACCTCCGTGGTCGGCAAGGTTCTCTCCAAGTGTGAGTTTGCCGTTAGCGTTAAGATCAGGCAGAACCTTTATGGCAGAGAAGAAATCGATACATACCTGTGCACGCTTGTTAAAGTTTTCAGCATCACTGGCTGTCCACCAATCAGTCATATTTCCATTTTTGTCATAATTACGTCCCTGGTCGTCGAATCCGTGAGTCATCTCGTGACCTATAACAACACCGATGGCACCATAGTTGAATGCATCGTCAGCTGTAGGATCAAAGAATGGAACCTGAAGAATACCTGCAGGGAAGCATATTTCATTTGTCGTAGGATTATAATATGCGTTTACAGTCTGAGGAGTCATGAACCACTCATCTTTATCTACAGGTTTACCTGCACGATAGTTGATATCCCATTCGTTCCAGAATTTGCGGCAATTCTGAACATTTTCATAATAAGACAGTTTCGGGTCAATAGTCAGACCTGACATATCTTTCCATTTGTTAGGATAGCCTATTTTTACATAGAATGCGTCAAGCTTGTCGAGAGCGGCTTTCTTTGTTGCGTCACTCATCCAGTCCTGAGCCTTGATTCTTTCAGCAAGAGATATCTGCAGGTTTTTTACAAGTTTTTCCATACGCTCTTTAGATGAAGCGGGGAAATAACGTTCAACGTACATCTTGCCTAAAGCTTCACCCATTTGGCTTTCAACCTGACTTGTAGCGCGTTTCCAGCGCGGATGGTCTTCTTTGCGGCCTGACATTGTCTTGCCGAAGAAATCAAAGTTTGCAGCTATGACATCATCGCTTAGATAGCTTGCAGCAGAAACTATGACATCCCATTCCATATATGCACGCATTTCGTCAGCCGTCATTTCAGACAGAATTTTGTCAGCTCCTTTTACGAATGCAGGCTGTCCAACAACAACCTCCTTAAAGTAGTCGCTCTTTACACCTTCCGCATTCATGAGTTGTGTCAGACCAACATGTGGATAGTTGCTTTCGAAATCCTGGATGGTCATTTTGTTATAGTTGGCTGCAACGTCACGCAATTCAGTGCTTGATTTAGACACCTTTGCAAGAGCCGTTTCAACCTTCATGATATTCTCCATCTTTTTCTTTGCTGCTGCATCAGAGAAGCCGAAGAGTTTGAACATACGTTCGATATGTTTCTTGTAAGCCTCTCTTATGGCTGTAGTAGCAGGGTCTGTATCGAGATAATATTCTTTTTGTCCAAGAACCAGACCGCCCTGATATACATTGAGAATATTCATTGTGGCATTTTTCTCGTCAGCTCCGAAACCTATACCCATTGGCACACCATAACCAAATGTTGCATATTTAAGCTGAATTTTGCGCAAGTCTGAAGTGCTTTTTGCTTTCTCAATTTCATTGATGAGCGGCATGACTGGCTTTACGCCTTCCTTGTTGCGGCGTACAGAGTCCATGGCCATCTTGTAGAAATCGCTGAGTTTACGCTCCGTGCTGCCTTCTGGATACTCTTTTTTAAGCAAGTCGTTCAAGATGGTGTTGATACGCTTGTTGTTGTCGAGGCCGAGTTGGTCGAAACTGCCGAAGCGTGAGTAAGCTGCCGGTAGTGGGTTGTTTTTCATCCATCCGCCACATGCGTAATGATAGAAATCATCCGCCGGTTTAACACTGGTGTCGAGATTTTTCATGTCGATTCCCGACTTCAGCTGTGTCTGTGCGCCCGCTGTCAGTGAGACTGAGGCGAAAAGCACTGCTGGGATAAGGTGTTTCATTTTCATAATTCTTTTTGTTTAAGTTGATGGTATGTTACTTTACATATATTTTTCAAGTTCTTCTGAGAGCTGTTCCCATCTTTCTACTTCATCATCAAGATTTTTTTTCGTTGAAGTGTAGTCGTTTATCAAGTCCATGTCACTGGCTCTTTCTGGAAGGCATAACAAATCGTTGAGCTCCTTGAGATGTTTCTCAAGTTTTTCAATTTTTGTTTCTGATTCTTTTACAGCCTTTTCTGCCTTGCGTATTTTTTTCTGCTGCTCTTTTCGTTCCTCATACGATTGTTTGGCCGACGTTTCTTCCTGTTGTGGCTCGTTGCAGCTATCAGATATATTACTGCCTGATGACTGTTGAACCGTCATATTGTGTGAATTATGTCCAAGAGAATCGAGCGATTCAATATTGTGGGCATGCAGAAAGTCATATATACCTCCAAGATGCTCTCTGACCTTTCCTCCTCCGAACTCATACACTCTTGTTACAAGACCATCGAGAAACTCACGGTCGTGGCTTACAATTATAGCAGTACCGTCAAATGCTTTTATCGCCTCTTTCAATACATCTTTTGACGGCATGTCAAGGTGATTGGTAGGCTCATCGAGTATCAATAAGTTTACTGGTTCAAGCAGCAGCTTTATCATAGCCAGTCGGCTACGTTCGCCTCCACTTAAAACTTTAACCTTTTTCTCTGATGCCTCGCCTCCGAACATAAAAGCTCCTAGAATATCGTTTATTCTTAATCTTATGTCTCCCTTAGCTACATTGTCTATAGTTTGAAAAACAGTGAGATTCTCGTCAAGTAATTGGGCCTGGTTCTGAGCGAAATATCCTATTTGAACGTTGTGTCCTATTTTTAATGTTCCGGTGTAAGGAATCTCGTTCATTATACATTTTACGAGAGTTGACTTTCCTTCACCGTTCTTTCCTACAAAAGCGACCTTTTCGCCGCGCTTAATGGTGAATGTTACATGATCAAAAACGGTATGGGTGCCGTAATCCTTGCGTACTTCATCGCATATTACAGGATAATCACCACTGCGAAGACATGGAGGAAACTTTAGGTGCATGGCAGAATTGTCCACTTCGTCAATCTCTATCGGGACTATCTTTTCAAGTTGCTTTATGCGGCTTTGCACCTGTACGGCTTTAGTGGGCTTGTAACGGAATCGTTCTATAAAGTCCTTTATGTCAGCAATCTCTTTTTGCTGGTTTTCGTATGCACGGAGCTGCTGTTCGCGACGTTCTGCCCTCAATTTAACGTATTCGTCATATTTCACCTTGTAGTCAACCACTTTTCCGCAACTTATTTCTAGAGTACGGTTGGTTACATTGTTAATGAAAGCCCTGTCGTGGCTTACAAGAACAACTGCTTTTGCACTTTGTGCCAAGAATTGTTCCAACCATTGGATACTTTCAATGTCCAGATGGTTGGTCGGCTCGTCCAGCAGCAGCACGTCGGGCTTTTGCAAAAGAATTTTTGCCAATTCTATACGCATACGCCAACCTCCGCTGAATTCGCTTGTAGGCCGTGACATATCAGAACGTTCAAATCCAAGACCTATCAGAGTACGTTCGATGTCGGCCTCATAACTTTCAGCTCCCATCATCATATACCTTTCGTGCTCTTGGGTGAATTTTTGTACAAGAGCCATGTATTCCTCGCTGTCATAGTCTGTGCGTTCTGCCAGTTCCTGGTTCATCTTGTCAAGCCTTGCCTTCATCTCTGTATTTCCTGCAAAGGCTTTGCGCGCCTCTTCGCGCACAGTTGTGTCGTCCTGAAGAATCATTACCTGAGGCAGATATCCTATAGTGGTTCCGCTTGGTACGGCCACAGTTCCTGCCGTTGGCTTCTGCATACCGCAGAGTATTTTCAGCATTGTAGATTTCCCTGCACCGTTTTTGCCAACAAGGGCTATACGGTCGCGGTCGTTAACCACGAAACTTACATTGCTGAATAGCGGCTTTACGCCAAATTCTACTTTTAGTCCTTCTACTGAAATCATTTCTTAATTCTTTACGCTTACTTTTTGTCAGCTATAGCTGAATATTTCTGCGTATTATTATTGCTTTAGTTGGCAAAATTAAGTAATTTTATTGTCACGACCAAACATTATTATAAAAAAGCATCGGTGAACACTTCTGTTTGATCATGCTTTAATGCCTTGTTGTCAGTTTTGTCTTATTGTTGTTCTTTCAGAATATTATATTGCCACATCAATTTGATTAATGTTACAGATTTTATATTTTGTTGAAATACGACATCGGACAATTTTACAAAATGTAATTAGTAGTGTGCGTATTATGCTCATTTTGTTAATATGTATTTTTATGGGAATTTTTTAATCTGGCTTTTCAAATATATGTTTTTATGTATATTCCTCATAAAATAGTTTTAATATTTTGTGAAAGGCATGCTTTTGTAAAGCGAAAACATAGCTTTTGTCTTGTAAAAGCATGCCTTTTATATTGTTAAACCATACTTTTGGGTATTGTTTTATGGGCTTTTTGCATTATAAATAGCGCCCGTTTAGGGCGCGTTCTATAAAATTTGTATAGTGTGTTTTGTAAAACGTTTTTGTAAAATGTTATGTTTCAGAGACTTATGCTCGTTTCTTGATTTTGTTAGTTTTGTGCGTATTGAGTTTATAATTGAAAACATCCTTTTTGTTGTAATGTTGTTGAAAGTCAAAGTGTAATATAATGCGCAATTATGCTTTCATTATGATTTGATATTTTTATTGATGCCATTGCAGAATCTGTGTTGTCTTATCGTATGTGTATATTGCACGTAGGTTGTGAGACTTATTTATACAATCATAATGTCGCTCATTATCATATCGCTGATATAAATTCCTTTTTTAGTAAGTTTAAGCCTTCCTCCTTTTAATTCCAACAATCCTTCGTCAATATGTTTTGCAGCATTTTTTACAACTTGATTACTGTATTCACTGCCAAGCATGTTTTCTACTTTCTTTAAGTCTATGCCGTCAGATGTTCTTAATGCTGTTGTTATTATGTCGTTCATGATAGTGTCCTTATCGAGTGTCTCACGTTCCATAGGAATAATATTGCTGTTTATGCTTTTAATGTATTTTCTGACATCAGCCACATTCCATTGTCTTGATTTCATGTCAAATGAATGTGCGGCAGCCCCAAGACCAATATATGGCACTTGATGCCAGTAACTGCTGTTATGGCGTGAGCGAAAACCCGTTTTGGCAAAATTACTGATTTCATAATGTTCATATCCTGATGCTGTCAACTGACTGACAAGCTCGTTATACATAGCAATGCTCAAGTCATCGTCTATTTCTTCTATTTTGCCGTTTTTGAGCATATTCCATAGTGGTGTTCCTTCTTCATACATAAGACTGTATGCCGAGATATGTTCTACATTTAGTGACAAGGCTGTTGCGATGTCTTCTTTCCATTGTTCGAGACTCTCGTTAGGAAATCCAAACATCAGGTCGATGCTTATATTATGTATGCCTGCTTTTCTTAGCAGCATTACAGCTTTGCTTACTTCGCCTGCATTATGACGTCTGTGTAGTAATGCCAGTCTTTTGTCTGAAAAGGTTTGTGCCCCCATGCTGACACGGTTTATCGGCAGCCTACTGATAATATTTGCAAATTCCGGCGTTACGTCGTCTGGATTACATTCCATTGTTATTTCGGCATTGGCATTCACACTATATACATTATTTATATATAGAAACAGTTTGTTCAGATTGTTTTCATCCAACATAGAGGGAGTTCCTCCGCCAAGATATATTGTGGAGATGGGTTCATTGAGGTAATTTTTCCTTAGTTTCATCTCTCTGCAAACGGCGTCAATATATTCGTTGCGCATGTCTAGAAGTGTCGTTGAATAGAAACCGCAATAAATGCAGCGGGTCTTGCAGAATGGTATGTGAATGTAGATGCCAGCCATTATATTTTTAGCGTTTTCAGTTTCGTTTTCTTTATTTTAATGCAAAATTACTAATATGTTTTAATTTTTATGAGCTTTTTTGCGTTTTATTTTGTTTGTTTGCGCAAAAAATCGTAACTTAGAGGCCAACATAAGTTATTAACTTAAATCTATATTAATATGAGAGTTTATCAAACTAACGAGATTAAAAACATTGCCTTGCTTGGCAGTGCGGGATCAGGCAAGACAACTCTTGCCGAAGCTATGTTATATGAGAGCGGACTTATCAAGCGCCGCGGTACTGTAGAAGCAAAAAACACTGTAAGTGACTATTTCCCGGTTGAACAAGAATACGGCTACTCGGTATTTTCAACTGTTTTTAATGTAGAGTGGAACAACAAGAAACTTAATATCATAGATTGCCCTGGCTCTGACGACTTTGTCGGAGGTGCCATTACAGCCCTTAACGTTACTGACCAGGCTGTGATATTGATTAATGGTCAGTATGGTCCCGAAGTTGGCACACAGAATAACTTCAGATATACAGAAAAGCTGAAAAAGCCGGTTATATTCCTTATCAACCAGCTTGACAGTGATAAATGTGACTTTGATACGATAATAAGCAGCATGAAGGACATTTATGGTCCGAAATGCGTTCAGATACAATATCCTATAACAACAGGTCCAGGCTTTAATGCTCTTATTGATGTTCTTTTGATGAAGAAATACTCTTGGAAGCCTGAGGGCGGTGCTCCTATTATTGAGGAAATTCCTGCCGAAGAGATGGACAAGGCAATGGAACTTCATAAAGCATTGGTAGAGGCTGCTGCCGAGAACGATGAAACCTTGATGGAGAAATTCTTTGAGGAGGAGACCCTTACAGAGGATGAAATGCGTGAAGGTATTCGTAAGGGACTTGTAACCCGTTCTATATTCCCTGTGTTCTGTGTTTGTGCGGGTAAGAGCATGGGTGTTCATCGTCTTATGGAATTTTTGGGTAATGTTGTTCCTTTCGTGAGCGAAATGCCTAAGATCCATAATACACGCGGTGAGGAGGTTGCAGCTGAAACTTCAGGTCCGGAATCATTGTATTTCTTTAAGACTGGTGTTGAACCTCATATTGGAGAGGTTTCTTACTTCAAGGTTATGAGTGGTTGCGTTAAGCCTGGAGACGATTTGAGTAATGCTGACCGTGGCTCTAAAGAACGTATCGCCAATATTTTTGTATGTGCAGGAGCCAACCGTCAGGCTGTCGACTGTCTTAATGCCGGTGATATAGGATGTACTGTTAAACTTAAGGATGTAAAGACAGGAAATACTCTTAACGGAAAAGACTGTGACAACAGGTTTGATTTCATTAAATATCCTAATTCTAAGTATTCTCGTGCAATAAAGGCTGTCAATGAGGCTGATACAGAAAAACTTATGGCTGCCTTGTTGAAGATGAGACAGGAAGATCCTACATGGGTTGTTGAGCAGAGCAAAGAGTTGCGTCAGACTATTGTTCATGGCCAAGGTGAGTTCCATTTGCGTACACTTAAATGGCGTCTTGAGAACAATGAGAAACTTCAGGTTAAATTTGTCGATGCCAAGATTCCATATCGTGAGACAATTACTAAAGCTGCACGTGCAGACTATCGTCATAAGAAACAGTCAGGTGGTGCCGGACAATTTGGTGAGGTTCATCTCATTGTAGAACCTTATGCTGAAGGTATGCCAGACCCAGTTTCATATAAATTTAACGGACAGGAATTCAAGATGAATATTAAGAGTAAAGAGGTTGTCGACCTTGAATGGGGTGGCAAATTGGTATTCATCAATTCTGTTGTCGGTGGAGCTATTGACACTCGTTTTATGCCTGCTATATTAAAGGGTATTATGGAACGTATGGAGCAGGGACCATTGACAGGAAGCTATGCCCGTGATGTACGTGTTGTTGTTTACGACGGAAAGATGCACCCGGTTGACAGTAATGAACTTTCATTCATGTTGGCTGCGCGTCATGCATTCTCAGAGGCATTTAAGAACGCTGGTCCGAAGATTCTGGAGCCTATTTATGACCTTGAGGTTTATGTTCCAGCTGACTTTATGGGTGATGTTATGAGTGATTTGCAGGGTCGTCGTGCTCTCATTATGGGTATGGACAGCGAGGCTGGTTATCAGAAACTACAGGCGAAGATACCATTGAAGGAACTTGCAAATTATTCTATCTCGTTAAGTTCTATCACTGGCGGACGTGCGTCGTTTACAACAAAGTTTGCAAGTTATGAACTTGTTCCTAATGATATCCAGCAGGCTCTTATTAAGGAGCATGAGGCAGAACTTGAAGATAAGGATGAATAAAAGTATATTGCAACAGCACAGTATGTGCAGTATGAATGCATATAGCTTTTATTATATTATTGCCGGTTGTGTGTGAATAAAGGCAGCTGGTGTTTGGATAAAAAGGCCGTTGCAGCTTAAAGGTTAAGCTGCAACGGCTTAAATTTTAGAATTGGCCAGGCGGCATTTTGAGGTTGAAATTATTTATCATGTAAGTTGCATGTTTGTCTGCTCTCCTTTTCTTTAAATAAATGTGGTCTTGTATATATGATAAAATTGATAATAATTAATTAACTTGTTGTTGTTTGGTTAATATAGATAAATTTTAGATTTTTAATTAACAAAACGATTTGGGCTTATTTGTTTTTACGATATATTTGCCGATATGAAAAAAGCAACTATTTGGACAGTGGCAATAGTAATGGGACTTTCTTTCCTTGTGCTACTCTTCATGCAGATAAAATACATTGAAGAAATGGTGCACATGAAGAAAGAACAGTTTGATGAGTCTGTAACAAAGGCCCTGTATCAGGCAGCCCGTAACCTTGAGCTAAATGAGACATTAAGATATCTTGAAAAAGATGTCAATGAGACCGAACGCCGCGCTTTTAAACAGGATTCTGTTGGAACCCGGTCTGGTGATGTTGACGGCACCGTTCAGCATTCGCATCAGTATTCGGTTGCAGATAGAAATGGTACGGTGTATTCGTCATTTGAGTTGAAGACTATTACGGTCAGACCATCTTCAATGCCTAAAGCTATGATTCTGCGTAATGACAAGAATTCTATATCTGAGGCAACAAAGTCAATGAGGGAAATTGTCAAGAACAGATACATATATCAGAAAGCTCTTCTCGATGAAGTTGTTTACAGTATTCTTTATACGGCTTCTGAAAAGCCGCTAAAAGAGCGTATAAACTTCAAAATGCTCGACCAAGATATAAAAACGGAGCTCATGAACAATGGTATAGATATCGCTTACCATTTCACGGTATCTACGCAAGACGGACGTGAAGTTTACAGATGTCCTGACTATACTGATGAAGGAGAGGATTATACTTACTCTCAGGCTTTGTTCAGAAATGATCCTTCTACAAAGGCCGGTGTGGTGAGAATACATTTTCCTGACATGAACAGTTATATTTTCAGCAGTGTAAGGTTCATGATTCCTTCAATAGCATTTACAGTAGTATTGCTTGTTACGTTTATCTTCACGATAGTTGTTATTTTCAGACAGAAACGTTACACCGAGATAAAGAATGATTTTATAAATAATATGACTCATGAACTGAAAACTCCTATCAGCAGCATCTCTCTTGCAGCACAGATGCTCAATGATGAAACAGTGACAAAGAGTCCGGTCATGATGAAGCATCTCGGAGGCGTTATTAATGATGAATCTAAACGTTTGCGTTTCCTTGTAGAGAAGGTTTTGCAGATGTCAATGTTTGACCGAAAGAAGGCAATATTCAAGAAGAAAGAGCTTAACCTAAATGATCTTGCCGAAAATGTTGCTAACACGTTCACTCTGCGTGTTGAACATACAGGCGGACATATTAAGACAATTTTGGATGCTACTGAACCGACAATATATGTTGATGAAATGCATTTTACAAATGTAATCTTCAATTTGTTGGACAATGCTGTTAAATACCGCGATCCGGATAGACCAGTAGAATTGTCTATAAAGACATGGAATGACAAAGAGCATCTGTATCTGTCGGTTAAAGATAACGGATTGGGTATTAAAAAAGAGAATCTTAAAAAGATTTTTGAGAAGTTCTATCGCGTTCACACCGGCAATGTGCATGATGTAAAAGGATTCGGACTTGGTTTAGCCTACGTAAAGAAAATTGTAGAGCTGCATAAGGGTGAAATTCACGCGGAGAGCGAAAAAGGCAAAGGAACGAAATTTATAATAACATTACCTATAATTAAAAAGTAGAAAGACTATGGATGAGAAATTGAAAATTCTTTTATGCGAAGATGATGAGAACTTGGGTATGCTTCTTCGCGAATATTTGCAGGCTAAGGGATACAGCGCAGAGTTATGTCCTGATGGTGATGCCGGATATAAAGCTTTTTTGAAGAATAAGTTTGATATATGTGTCCTTGATGTAATGATGCCTAAAAAGGACGGATTCACATTGGCTCAGGAAATAAGACAGGCTAATGCTGAAATTCCAATCATCTTCCTTACGGCAAAAACACTGAAAGAGGATATTCTTGAAGGCTTCAAGATTGGTGCCGATGACTATATCACAAAGCCGTTCTCAATGGAGGAACTGGTGTTCCGTATAGAGGCTATCCTGCGTCGTGTACGTGGTAAGAAAAATAAAGAAAATACTGTTTATCATATCGGACGTTTTACTTTCGATACTCAGAAACAGTTGCTTACCATCGATGACAAGCAGACGAAACTTACAACTAAGGAGAATGAGCTTCTTGCTCTTCTGTGCTCTCATGCTAACGAGATTCTGCAGCGTGACTTCGCACTGAAGACAATATGGATTGACGATAACTACTTCAACGCACGCTCTATGGACGTTTACATTACAAAGCTGCGTAAACATCTGAAGGACGACGACCAGATAGAAATCATCAACATTCACGGCAAGGGATACAAGCTCATCACTCCTGAGCAAGAATAAACATAAGCCTTGAACGATAATAATAAAACAATCCTCAGAACCGAATACACCGGCTCTGAGGATTGTTTTTGTTTTATATTATTATAAGTTATTTGCTTTTTATAGAATAAAATTATATATTTGCAGAAACGACAGAAATTGACTATGAAACTTGTTGACAGGTATGTGATTACTGAAAGTCCCGCTTCCTCGGTTTTGGAATTAGGCTTTTGTCTTATTTTAGCTTGTGGCTTGTTGGACGGCTATTGTAAACCATGGTATGTCGCAATCTCCTTAGTTATATTCATACTTGTAATATTTTCGGTTGTATTGAGTCTGTTTATACGCAGGCAGAAAATTGTAATTGATTCACGAGGTATTCATTATTATGAACGTTTTTTATTTAAGATAACCAAGCACGATTATCCCTGGTCACGGGTGAGCAGATGCTATATTGACTGGTGGCATCATTATTATTCAATGCCGGTGCCGATGCGTAGGCTTGTTGTCGTTACAGAATTGTCAAACGGCAGCAGTAAGTATCATGATATAGATCTTAAGGATTTTGAATTGGCTTTCAGAATGAGTCATTTGAAACGTGCTATCTTAGAATATAGTAATAATGCTGGAATTTTCGATGAGGAGCAGACTTCGGCTAATAGAAAAAGTGAAATGCTCTATTGGCTGATTATTGTGTTGGTACTTATATTGGTGTTCTTGTGTGTGCAGATTTCCGACTATTGAGGTCTGTATAATTGTCGGATGTGTAATGTGCAGATAGCCAGAGGTTTGTAAAAGATACAGTTTCGCAGTTTGAAAGATGTCTTTTAATTCGCGTTTTACGGCCTTTTACAATGTAAAATGGCGCTAATTGCGAAATGTTGCTTTTCCGGTTTATTTAATATTTGCTTTCCTTTTTCAGAAGATACACATGCCAGGCTACTCCAAGCACCACCAGAGCCACGGTCGAGATGATGAATGCGTTACTGTCGGTCCAACTGAAAGCATAGCCGACAATCAGCAGAATAACGCCAAGATACATGACTGCTAGTCCAGAAAAGCGTATGTATTTCTTCATATCAGTAATCTTTTATGATTCTTATATTCTTATTATTATGGTGCAAAAATACAGATAAAAATCAATAAAGCAAGGCTTTGTATATGAAAGATTGGCAAAACAAGGCTTAAAAAGCAAAATAAAGTTAAATATTATAAGTATATACATTAATAATGTCGGATATGTCAGCGGAAAAGCGTACCTTTGCACCGCATTTTGCAAAATAATAAACAAATTAATCATTTTAAAGTAGTATGAATCAATACGAAACCGTTTTCATTTTAACTCCCGTTTTGTCTGATGAACAGATGAAGGAAACGGTCGCTAAATTCAAAAATCTGCTTACTGACAAAGGTGCGGAAATTCTGAATGAGGAGACCTGGGGACTGAAGAAGATGGCTTATCCTATTCAGAAGAAATCTACAGGTTTTTATTGCCTGATAGAGTTCAAGGCTGAGCCTAATGTAATTAACACTCTCGAGACAGGATTCCGTCGTGATGAGAAGGTAATCCGTTTTATGACAGTTAAGCTCGACAAGTATGCTGTACTGTATGCCGAGAAGAGAAGAAACAAATACGCTAAAAAAGAGGAGGCTTAAATTATGGCAGCACAAGAATCAGAAATCAGATATTTGACTCCGCCTTCAGTGGACACAAAGAAAAAGAAATATTGCCGTTTCAAAAAGAGCGGTATTAAGTATATTGACTATAAGGATCCTGAGTTCCTTAAGAAATTCTTGAACGAGCAGGGTAAAATTCTTCCCCGCCGTATCACAGGAACTTCTCTTAAGTACCAGCGCCGTGTGGCTCAGGCTGTTAAGCGTGCACGCCAGATAGCTCTGCTTCCTTATGTAACCGATTTGATGAAATAATTTGAAGGAGGAGACAGAATGGAAATAATACTGAAAGAAGATATTATCGGCTTAGGATTTAAGAACGATATCGTTAACGTAAAAGCCGGCTATGGCCGTAACTACCTGATACCTCAGGGTAAGGGCGTTATTGCGTCTCCTTCAGCTAAGAAGGTATTGGCTGAAAACCTGAAACAGCAGGCTCGCAAACTTGCTGCTATCAAGGCTGAAGCTGAGAAGAAGGCAGAGGCTCTTAAAGATGTTGCTCTCGTTATTGAGATGAAAGTTAGTGCTAATGGTGTTACTTATGGTTCTGTTAATGCTGCTACTGTAGCTGCTGAGCTTCAGAAGAAAGGCTTTGACATCGACCGCAAGATTATCACTATGCACGATGCAAAGAAGGTTGGCGACTTTGTTGCTACTGTTCATTTCCACAAGGACTGTCTCTTATACACATCTCCGAGCCCACGAGACCGTACTAGATCTCG
>ENA-OZHK01000081-OZHK01000081.1-human-gut-metagenome-genome-assembly--contig:-NODE-81-length-31788-cov-23.604198_pt1 | contig 31788 bp, 25 predicted proteins | sample MGYA00244048_ERZ653690 | MGnify/ENA primary metagenome ERZ653690 (study PRJEB26926, sample SAMN06165197) | human gut metagenome | biome: ENVO:00009003; feature: ENVO:2100002; material: ENVO:00002003...
ATCTACACTTATGCGATCGTCGGCAGCGTCAGATGTGTATAAGAGACAGAATATAAACACAGCAAATTTGTGTTTGCTGTATTTTTTATTTCTTAAAGAAAGAAAAGTAGTCCAATACAAATAAATTTATTAAAATATGTTTAAATATATAAAAGTAAGTAAATAGTACTAAACAAGTATTTGAAAAAATGAAAATTAATGTTTTTTGTTTTTTAAAAATCAGATAAAAATATAAGAAAGAAATAGAGATGATCGGAAAAAGTGAAAACTATTATAAGTAAGTACTTAGTATCAAAATAGTAATTTTAATATAGGATCTTTATTTAAAAGAGAGAAATACAATTTTTGTTATCTGATAGATAGGTTTATTATTACTTCGCATAATATACATTATGTTAAAGCAAACAATAATTCAAACTAATTTAATACTAAATACTTACTTTAAGCTTGATATGCTGAATTTTCAACTTAGAAGCTTTCCATCTTCTACTAAGCAAGCAATCAACTAACCGTTTTATAAGTTTCAATATTCTGTGTTATAAGAATTGGTATTTCGTTTTATCAATACTAATTTATTACTATTTACCTACTTTATCCTTTTCTTCCATAATTTCATCATATTTATCTACAATTGTTTTAGATGATAAATTGGTATAAATTTGAGTGGTTTTAATATTGCTATGTCCTAACAGTTCTTGAACTTCTCTTAATGGAGCTCCGTTTTCTAATAGATGAGTTGCAAACGAATGCCTGAGCATATGAGGAGTAATATTTTTAGTTATTCCAGTCTTGGCCTTAAGATTCAGCAATAAATTATTTACATGCTGTCTTTCTAAGACTGATCCATCTATTTTTTCAAACAAGTAAATCTTAGGTCTATGGCCACATATCTTTTTGAATTCATCTAAATACTTGATGATCCAATTTCTTTCTTCTTTATCTATAGGAACGATCCTTTCCTTCTTACCTTTTCCAAAAATTCTAAAGAATAATGAATTCAAATTAACATTTTCTATTCTTAAATGTGTCATTTCCGAAACACGAAGTCCAGAGCCATATAAACATTCTATAATGCATCTGTCTCTGATTCCATCAAAATCAGATGTATCCACAGCATTTATAATCTTTTCTATTTCATCATAGGTCAAAACATCAGGAAGCCTTTTTTCAGCCTTAGGAAGCCTAAATCCGATTAAAGATACATTAATATATCCGTTTAGATTTAAATAACTATAAAAGCCTCTAACAGTGGTTGCTTTTCTAATAATCGAAGTGTTCTTCAATCCTTTTTTTGATAAATATAATATGAAGCATTCCAGGTCCTTCTCAGACAAATCATTTACTTTTTTATCTTTAACCAATTCAAAAAACTCAGACAAATCCTCCTTATAAGACTCCTTCGTCTTTGAAGAATCACCTTTTTCAACAATTAAATATTGAAGATAAGCATCTCCTGCATCCATCAAAGTCATTAATTCTTTTCTCCTTTTTTATTTAAATACAGGGCTTCATCAATGGTTAATTGCTCATCTTTTTTTACTAATGTTTCTTTACCTTTGTCTATACATCCTTCTGCCATACAACCAATCAATCTGATTGGTTGATCATTATAAAAAACATCAAAAATTTTCAATGCATAAAAACAAATTTCATCATCAGAATCGATGAAATGATCAATTGAAATTCGTCTCGACTTAGTATTAAACGATGTATCCCTTATTTTAATTCCAATGGTCTTAGTAACCTTATTATGGAATCTCAATTGATTTCCTACTTTTTTTGAGCAATAGATTAACCTGTTTTTTATTTCTTCATAGTCAGTTGTATCAAAATCAAAAGTAGAATCACATGATGTTGATTTCGGATCAAATGATGCATAGCTCAATTCATCACTGCCTCCACCATTCGCCTCAAAATACACCCAATCATACATAGAGCCCAATGCTTTAATAACCTTAATTGATTTGTTATTCGCAAGATCGCCTATTGTATTGACGCCAAGCTCAACTAGTTTTGGAGCGGTTTTCTTACCAATTCCAAACATGTTTTCAATAGGCAATGGCCAAATTTTAGTTTCTAAATCCTTTTTATCTAATAGTAAAGTTAAACCTAATGGCTTTTTGTAATCTGATCCCATCTTAGCCATAAATTTATTTTGACCTACCCCAATAGAGCATTTCAACCCTGTTTTTGCCAATAACTGGAATTGAAAATCAAATAGAAATTCATAAATTTCATCTCTGCTTTTACCTATTAGAACATTAGTGGAATCCACATAGCATTCATCTATTGAAGCCATTTCAATCAAAGGAAAAGTCTTCTTTACTTCATCAAAAAAGAATTGACTTTGCCTGCTATATTCATGGTAGTCACCTGGAATATTTATTAATTTTGGACACAGACGATATGCCTCTGAAATAGGCATACCTGAGCGAACACCATACTTTCTTGCCTCATAATTTGAAGTTGCAATAACCGCTCTTCCTATATTTCCACCAACAGAAAGAGGCTTGTCTTTATACTCTGGATGCCTATTCATTTCTACTTGAGCAAAGAAGGCATTTAAATCAATATGGCATATATATTTCATATTCTCATAATAGCATAAATCTTAGCGGATTTCATTAAAACAACATTATTTTAAAATAAAAGTTGGTTATTTAATAAAGTACTTAAAATTTAGAAATTATTCCTTGATTTTCCTAAAAAGACTTACTTGGAGTTTCAATTAAAAGTTAACTTACCAACTTATTTTTAAATCTAAGCCTTGCTAAGTTTACTTTTCTCTTTATTTGCCTCGCTAAATAGCTCTTTAGCTGCATCCAAACTAGCTTTGCTATTTTCATTTCCACTCAATAACATGCCTAGTTGTTTTATTGATTCTCCATTATCGAGTTCCTTTGCAGATGTCACAGTAGTGTCATTTACAACACTCTTTTCTATATAATAAGTCTTGTCGAAGAAACAAGCCACTTGGGCCAAATGAGTAATACAAATAACTTGAGTATCCATCGATACTTGATACAATTTTAATCCAGCTTTAAAAGCAACATTTCCAGAAATACCAGTATCAATTTCATCAAAAATTAATAATTGGGAAGGATCAGCATTTTGCAAAACTACTTTTAACGCTAACATTATTCTAGATCCTTCTCCTCCACTCGCAGCATCTTTTAATGAGGCAAAATCAAATCCTTTGTTAAGTCTAACAACAAAATCAACTACATCGATTCCATCGACATCAAATAAATCTTTTTGATGAATCTTAATATTAAATCCATTTTCAGCCAAGGATAGTCCAGACATTTCCAAAGATACTTTTTCAGCTAAAATCTTAGAGATTTTCTCTCTTTCTTTTGATAATTCTTTAGCATTTTTAAAGCATTCTTCTTTTAATTCAGCAATGTGTTTTTCTTTCTTTTCTTTTTCTTCCGAGAAGCCCTGAAGACTGTCGTACATATCTTTCATAGCTTTATATTTATCTAAGATTTCTTTAGTTGATTTTCCATATTTTCTTCTAATTTCACCCAAATCAAAAAGTCTTTGGTTAAGTCTATCAATCTCATCAGCATCGCTATCCATTTGGGTTGAAGCAATTTCATTGATGTTACCATCAATCTCATTGAATTCTTCTTTTATTTCATTTGCCTTATCTGCCAAGGAAGTTCCATCTAAATCATTTAAGCAAATTTTGATTTGATTCTTGATTTCTTCATATGAATTAATCAATCCGCTCAATTGAGATAAAGAATCATTAATCTTTTCCTCATTAGAAAGATCATTAAGTCGCTTCTCGCAGTCTTCAATTTCATTTTCCTTAATATGAAATTTCTCTATCTCCTCAATTTTAAATTTTAAGAATTCAGGATCTTCTTTTTTAGAATCATTAATAAAAGTCTCATAATCTTTTTGAGCTGATTTATAATTCAACAAGCTATTTGAGAACGAATCTTTCTTTTTTTGTATATCCTTCCCACCAAACTTGTCCAATATGTCTAATTGCCCTTTTTGAGTGAATAATGATCTATTAGAGCCTTGAGAATGAATGCTTACTAAATCTTCACAAATTCTTTTAACCATAGATTGAGTAGCAGTTTCACCATTTATTTTTCTAGTCACCGCTCCTTTAGCAGTGAATGAAGTCGAAATTATCAATTCATTAGAACCATCTAAGTAATCTTTTAAGTAATCATTACTTTCAATATACTTATCGTCTAAAGAGAAGACACATTCAATAAAGGCTTTCTTCTCAGGATTTCTTATCTTAGAAAGGCTTGCTTTAGCACCACAGCAAACAGATATGGCGTCTATTATTACACTTTTACCGGCACCAGTCTCTCCTATTAAAACTGAAAATCCTTTATCGAATGACAATTGTATATTATCAGCTACAACGAAGTTTTTTATAGTCAATGAATTGAGCATATCTTTTCATCTCCTTATAATGAATATAAGCCTTTTAGGATGATTTTATATCAATTACAGATAAAATTTGTCTTTTTACCGATTCTACATCCAATTTTAAATCTTCATATAACTTTTTGTTTGTTCCAAACGTGATGAATTCCTTCTTAAAAGCAAAGAAAATCACTTCACCTTGAAAACCACTCTTAAACAATTTACTATTTAAAATCTGGCAAGTTCCATCTTCAATCCCATAGGGATCATAGATAAATATCTTCTTATAATTCATCAATTTATCTAAATTAAATTCAGCCAATAAATCAGTTATCATTCCGATATCAAATTTGTCAAATTTATTTATCAATTCAAAGCCTTTAGGACCTATTCCAAGAATCAATACATCAGATTCTCTTTCTTCAATGATTAAACCAGTCTCCAAAGGTTTATAAAATTTGGAATTATTATCTAAATCAAAAGCTTTTTCTTTAGCAATCCTTACAAATATCGGACCATTGTCATTGAATTCATATCCTACAACAAAATCTCTGAATTGTTTTCCAAAATAGGGCATATAACACCTGCAATTAGGAATCGAATTAATCATCGATACATCATAGATTCCATGATGAGATGAACCATCGCCACCGTTTAATCCCGCACGTTCTACAATACACAATACAGATGTTTTTTGTCTTGCAATATCTTCGAGAATCTCATCATATGCACGTTGTTGGAATGTCGAATACTCAATTACAATCGGATGTGCCCCTTTTAAACTCAAGCCCCCAGCAAATGTCATCGCGTGTTCTTCAGATATTCCAACATCAAAGCATCGATTTTGATATTTATTGAATACATTTTGTAAATTTGATCCGACAACCATCGCAGGATCTATAACAACAGCTTTTTTGTCAATTTCAAGCCTTTTATCTATAGAAGAAGCTAACACTTTAGAATATGTAATTGTGTCTGATTTATCCAGAAATTTACCAGAATAATAATCAAATGGTCCAACACCGTGATACAGTCCATTTGAATCGTCTAAAGCCGGTTCATAACCCAATCCTTTTCTAGTAAGCATATGAATTACTATCGGACCTCTTTTATTGAGTTTAGCTCTTTTAAAGGCGTGATCGACTTTCTTCACGTCATTTCCATCGATAGGACCGATATAAGAAAATCCAAGATTCTCAAAAATATTAGATCCTAAAAGACTTTGTTTAAAAGAATCCCTCATCTTTTTAAAACAAGTATAGATCCATCTTGTAATCTTGTTTTTTCCAAACAAATTATAAAAAAGCTTGGCGCCTCTTCCATAAAACAATGAGTTTCTAATCTTACTAGACCATTTTGCTAAAGCACCTTTAGCTTGTTGAATAGACATTCCGTTATCGTTAAAAACGATGATCATCCTGGAATTAGGATCAGCGCCAATATTATTTAATGCTTCGAAAGATAAGCCCGATTCTAAAGCTCCATCCCCAATTATAGCCACAGTAAAACTATTTACATCATTCAATTGTTTTGCCTTTTCCATTCCATAAGCGATAGATAGGGATGATCCAGAATGACCCGTTGAGACTTTATCAAATTTGCTTTCATCCTTATCTAAAAAGGGTGCTATTCCACAATCTTCCCTTATATTAGATATATCTCTACCAGTCAAAATTTTATATGTGTAGCTTTGATGTCCTGTATCAAATATCAAATCATCATTCAAAGCATCGAAATTACGGAGCAGTGAGACAGTTATTTCGACCATTCCAAGATTACTAGACAGATGCCCGCCATTCTTTGATACAACATCTATTATTTTATTTCTTAAGTCATGGCAAAGTATCTTGCAATCTTTATAATTCAAATTTTTGACATTAGAAAAACTAGGATTAGATAAAGCTTCCTTTGATTTTTCCTTGTCTATTTTAGCCATTATTCCTCGTCTGATCCTTTGGTCGATGATGAAGAAATCTTATCGACTTTTTCTTTCAATGCATCGAGTCTTTTACCCATCTCAGCCAGGACTTTTTGTCCTTTTTCTCCGATTTTAATTTGCTCATCCAAAGATAAACCATCATCCTGAAGATTAGATAAAATCTGATTTATCTCATTTTCCAATTCTTGATAAGACATTTTTGAATAATCAGTTTTCTTTTCCATATCAATTTCCTTCTTTCACTTTTTCAATCTTGGAAGTGATCTTTCCATCAGCCAATGCTGTCTCAACTATATCCCCTATTTTAACATCTTTAATAGATTTTACTGAATGGCCATTATAAGAAACAAACGCAAATCCTCTTTTCAAGGTTTTATAAACGCTGGTAGCTTCAATCATCGAACTATAATTAAGATATTTTTGATAAGCTTTTGTATAGTCATTTTTTATCAAAGTAATAAGTTGCTTATCATACAAACTTAGATTATTATTAGCTTTTAATAAGCTTTGATTCAGCAGAGATTCAAGATTGCTTTTATATTTTGTATATTTTAATTCCATGTTCTTTAGCTTTTCTTTAGGAGCTAAAGAAATTAATTTTCTTTCACATTCACTCAAAAACAGTCTTTCATTGTTTATCAAACCATTTAATTTATCCACCAATGCGTTTTTATATCTTTCATAATCGCTGGACAATTCTTTAATGCTTGGATTTATTAGATTTGCAGCATCCGTAGGTGTTATGGCAGTCATGTCAGCAACTCTATCGCATACAGAGACATCAATAGTATGACCGATTGCGGTTATCACAGGACATGGGCTTTTAATAATCATAGCGACAACCTTTTCTTCATCGAAACAAGCCAAATCGCCTTTACTTCCTCCACCTCTGGCAAGAATAATTACATCAGGTTTAAAAGTAAAAGCTTCTTTAAAAGCTGTACATATAGAATCAGGTGCAGAAGCACCTTGAACAATAGCACCAAATAGTTTCGTATCCTCGGTTGGGTATCTTTTAGACAGTGTGTTCAAAATATCTTTGTATCCGGCAGCTTCGGATGAAGAGATTATCGCAAGTCTTTTTACAAAACGAGGAATAGGTCTTTTCCTTTCTTCATCTAAGAAACCAGCCTTATATAGTCTTTCCAAAAGCTGTTTCTTCTTCAATAAGTTAATACCTTCTTTACTCTTCAACACTTCCAAAGAAGAAATTATCAAAGAAATAGAAGAATTACCTTCATAGAAATTTAAACCAGCCCTAATCCTAATAACATCTCCGACTTGATATTTGACTGTCATCTTAGCTGCAGTGCTAGCCCAGATAATTCCTTGAATCTTTGCCTGTCTCAACGATGAAGTAGTTGAATCTCTAAGACCTAAATAAACATGACCATTTCTAATGTTTTTGCTTTCAATCTCAGCATCCACGTATAGGCCTTTAAATTGAGGCTCATCAAAAGTCTCTTTTAATATTGAGCAAAGCTCACCGACAGTAAAGACTCTTATTTGTTCGGGATAATAGTTCACTTATCCTCACCTTCTTTGCCATCATCTTTTATATCGGCATCAGAAGTATTTATGTATTTGCTCTTTTCAGCTTCAAAAGGAGCTTTTAATCCACCGAGAGGTTCTTTTTGAACATCGATAGCTTCATTCACTATTTTTTGAATCTCGTTTTCTGAAGGGACTTCCATCTCTTTGACATCCACTTCGACTTTCTCATTGTCTATAACATCACCTAAAGCATTATGCAACACTTTGTTTAAAACTGCATTTAAATATTTGGTTTCAGCATCATCAACATATTTTCTAGCGATTTCAATAGCTTCATTTATCGATATTTCAAGAGGAACAGCTTTGACCAACACAGTCTCTGAATATGAAACCATAAAAATAGCTTTGCTGATCCATGAGAGACGATCAAAAGACCAATTTATAAGGTATTCATTGACACGATTTTTTATTTCATCTTGATTGAGAAGAGCTTTAGCAAAGACATCTACATAGACAGGATCAATATCTTTAAATTTGCACATAAAAGCTCCACAAAGTATCATCTTTGCATCAAAATCCATATGAAGTGATTCATAAATCAATGCATCATATACACTAAATACAGTCTTCTCTCTGATAGTTCGCCTTGTCATGAACATAATAAAACTCGTCCCCCTTAAAAAAGCTTATATATATTATCACAAACTACTTAATTTTTAGATTGTCTTTCCAGATATTTCAATTCTGAAAGAGATATCAGGCATACAAGCCTTTATTGCGTCTTTAAACTCGACCAATACCTTATTACCAATTTCCATCTCATTTGAATTAGAAGAATAAATCAAAAACACTTTGGCGACAAACGTATTTTTTTCTTTTTGCAATGTCACATCATCATCAGAAAATGAGAAGAACATATTGGAATCGGGATTTTTATCTTGAACTTGTCTCAAAGCACATTTTACCAAGTTAATAAAAACAGTAGTCTTTACGAGAACCTTGTTCCTTCCATCATCACTAACAACCATATATAAACCTAATTTAGAGTTCATACATTAGTTTCCTTATCCAATGCCTTCTTAATAGACAAAGATATACGTTGCCTTTTAACATCGATATCTAAGACTTCCACTTTGACAACTTGGCCGACATGAAGGACATCAGAAGGCTTGGATATTCTTCTATTGGCAATTTCAGAGACATGAACTAAGCCATCCTTATGAACACCCAAATCGACAAAAGCACCGAAATCAGCTATGTTTCTAACTGTTCCTTCCAACACCATTCCGACCTTCAAATCTTCGATGGAATGCACTGCATTAGATAATTTTGCAGTCTTGAAATTACCTCTAGGATCTCTTCCAGGTTTAGACAATTCCTCGATTACAAGCTTTACAGTATATGGATCAGACCCAACATTCCCAGCAACTTCTATAAATTTGTTTTCATTATTATTCTTAATAAATTCTTGAGCTTTTTCAACAGAATCGATTCCATATAATGAAACAATATGTCTAGCGATTTCATATGATTCAGGATGAATTCCTGTATCATCGAAAGGTTCATCGCCTTTAACCCTTAAGAAACCAGCTGCATTCTTAAATGCAACAGGTCCAAATCCTTTAACCTTATGAAGTTGTTCTCTATTCTTAAAAGGACCATTTGCAGTTCTAAAATCGATTACAGATTGAGCGAGTTTTGCTGAGACACCTGAAACATAGGAAAGTAATGAGACGGAAGCGGTGTTTAAATTGACACCGACATAGTTGACACAATCCTCGACAACCTTTCCCAAGTTCTCTTTTAAACCTTTTTGATCCATATCATGTTGATATTGACCAACACCAGCTGCTTCAGGAGGAATCTTTACCAATTCTGCCAAAGGATCTTCCAATCTTCTAGCTATAGATACTGAAGATCTCAAATTAACATCATAGTCAGGGAATTCCTTCTCCGCTAATGGTGTAGCAGAATATACTGAGGCTCCAGCTTCACTCACAATGATGACTTGAGTATCAAATCCATTGGTCGAAATGACTTCTTTCAAGAAATCGGCCGATTCCCTAGATGCTGTTCCATTTCCTAATGCTATAGCTTGAACTTTATATTTTCTTATCAAATCAGCAATAATTTTTAAGGCCTCATTATACCTTTGACCTTTTCCTAATGTAGGATAAACTACAGAAGTAGCTAAAACGTCATTGCTCGAGGATATTACACAAATCTTGCATCCATGAGCATATCCAGGATCAAATCCCATAATTGTTTTTCCCATCAATGGAGGGAATAGCAAAATATCTCTTAGGTTCTTTGAAAAGACACTCAAAGCTTCCTCTTTAGCTTTATCCAACAAATCTCCCCAAACATCATTGGTGACAGAAGGAAGAATCAATCTATCAAAGCTATCTTCGACAGCGACTTCGATCAAATGACCATATCTAGAAATCTTAGGTTTCTCATGAGCCAAGATATAAGAGACAATTTCAGTCTTAGGCAAAAGCAAGGCCTTCTTCAATACTTTTTCTCTTTCGCCTCTCGATATAGCTAAAACTTGATGACCTTTGATTGTGGCAACTCCAAGCCTCAATCCGACATAGTTATCATAAGTCAAAACTTCGCTATCTTTAACTTTGGATATTTCGAATATTCCAGATTTATAAGCCAAAGATTTAATGAATTTTCTATATCCTTCGTTGTCGGAAATTCTCTCTGCAAGAATATCCAAAGCACCTTGAATACATTCTTCAACAGTCTTATAGTTCTCACAAATATAGTTCTTAGCTACTTCATTTAAGTCACCGACAGGAGAAGTTAAAATAAAGCTCATCAAAGGTTCCAATCCAGCTTTTACAGCTTTAGATCCTCTAGTCTCCCTCTTAGGCTTATAAGGACGATAGATATCCTCAAGTTCAGTCAAATTATCGCATGAATCTATTCTAGCTTTAAGCTCAGGAGTAAGTTTTCCAAGACCTTCTATAGTATTTAAAACAGTCTCTTTTCTGTCCGACAACTCGTCAAACTTACTTCCAAGGCTCTCGATTCCACGCAACTGATTTTCATCCAATCCACCAGTTACTTCTCTACGATAACGAGCGACAAAAGGAACGGTAGCCCCTTGACTAAACAAATCTAACGCCGAATCAATTTTAGAAGTTGGAATATTTAATTTTGACGATATATACTCAGATTTTTCCATACTTCCTCCTTATAAATTATTTAACGACAATATTAACAATCTTGTTTGGAACAACGATAGTCTTTACGATTGTCTTTCCTTCAGTAAACTTCTTTACTGTTTCTATTTCGTAGCAAGACTTCTTAAATTCTTCTAATTCTTCCTTAGTAGCGTTTACCTTAAATGGAACCTTGGCTCTGACCTTACCGTTGACTTCAACAGCATAGATTACTTCGTTTGCTTGGCTCTTAGAGCTATCGGCTTTAGGCCATGCCTCGAAGTCTATCAAATCTTTATGTCCCATTAATGACCATATCTCTTCACCTAAATGAGGACAAATAGGAGCAATCATCTTCGCCAAACCTTCTAACATTGAAACAGGAAGTCTTTCAGCACGATAGAACTCGTTGACCAAGACCATCAAACTTGCAATAGCAGTGTTGAAATGTAAGTCTTCAAAATCATGGGTTACCTTTTCTATTGTTTGGTTATAAATGGTTTCCAAAGGGGCATAATCATCTTTGGTCCAACGAGAGCGCAATGAATCATCGACATACAATCTATAAATTCTTTCGATGAACTTCCTAGCACCGCTAGGCCCATTAGGATTCCAAGGTAAACCTTGATCCAATGGTCCTTTGAATAATTCGTACAATCTCAAGGAATCAGCACCATATTCATTTATAACTTCATCAGGGGATACTGTGTTTCCTCTGGATTTGCTCATCTTTTCACCATCAGCACCTAAAATAATACCTTGGTGACGGAGTTTTTTAAAAGGTTCAGGGCACTTGAAAATTCCCATATCATAAAGGAATCTGTGCCAGAATCTTGCGTATAACAAGTGTAAGACAGCATGTTCTGCCCCACCAACATACAAATCGACAGGTAGCCAATGCTCTAGCAATTTAGGATCTCCGATTTCATTTTCATTGGTGGGATCTATATATCTTGCATAGTACCAACAAGATCCTGCCCATTGAGGCATAGTATTAGTCTCTCTATGGCATGGAATTCCATTCCAATCCACATTAAGCCATTCCTTAGCTTTTGATAGAGGAGGCTTGCCGTCTCCAGCCGGAGTATAGTCATCCAATTCAGGCAAGACCAAAGGCAGATCTTTGAAATCCAAGGCATGAATCTTATATTCATCATCATCTTCATGAACTACAGGAATAGGTTCTCCCCAATAACGTTGTCTAGAGAAAATCCAATCACGAAGCTTGTAATTTACCTTAATTCTTCCAGCTTCTTTTTCAACCAACAAATTGACAATAGCTTCTTTAGCTTCTTTGATCATCATTCCATCAGCCACACCAGAATTAATATGAACACCATCTTCGGTGAATGCAGCCTTAGATATATCGCCACCTTTAACTACTTCAATAATAGGTAAGTTATGTTTCAAAGCGAAAGCATAATCTCTTTCATCATGGGCAGGAACAGCCATGACAGCACCAGACCCATAAGAACCTAAAACATAATCCCCGATATACACAGGAACTTTCTTACCATTCACAGGGTTGATGGCATAACTTCCTGTAAAGACACCGGTCTTTTCTTTATTCAAAGATGTTCTTTCCAAGTCTGATTTTCTTTGGCATTCATTTATATAGTTTTCAACCGATTTCTTTTGATCTTTTGTAGTTATTTCTTTTACCAAAGGATGTTCGGGTGCTAAGACAACATAAGTACATCCATATAAAGTATCTACTCTAGTGGTAAAAACAGAGAATTTTTTATCAGTATTTTCTATCTTGAAATCCACTTCTGCTCCTTGGCTCTTACCAATCCAGTTTCTTTGCATTTGAATAGTGGAGCTGGGCCAATCCAAATCATCCAAACCAGCTAAAAGCTTGTCACCATAAGCAGTGATTTTCAAGACCCATTGCTTCATAGGAATACGAACGACAGGGAATCCACCTCTTTCGCTCTTTCCATCTATTACTTCCTCATTAGCCAAGACAGTTCCTAAAGCAGGACACCAATTGACTGGTCTTTCACCATAATAAGCCAAATCCTTCTTAAACAATTGAATGAAAATCCATTGGGTAAATTTGTAATATTTAGGATCAGATGTCTTTATTACACGATCCCAATCATATGAAAAACCACAACGCTTTAATTGTCTTATAAAATTATCGATATTAATATCGGTAAAAGGACCTGGATGTTTGTTATTCTTTATAGAATATTGTTCAGCAGGTAATCCAAAAGAATCAAATCCCATCGGATGAAGAACATTGTATCCTTGTGCTCTTTTGAATCTAGAATAAGCATCAGTGGCTGAATAACCTTCTACATGACCGACATGAAGTCCTTGTCCTGAAGGATAAGGAAACATATCCAATACATACATTTTAGGCTTTGAAAAATCTCTTACATCAGTCTTGTAGGACTTATTTTCTTCCCATACCTTTTCCCATTTTTTCTCTATAGAATCACTATCGTACATACTTCACTCCTCCAAAAAACTATATTTTTGACACAAACATTATTTTACGACATCCATCAATTCTTTTGTAGTTAAACTAGCAAGGTCTTTAAAAACTGAGCAAAATCTATTTGCTATAATTTAAAAAGTAATCAAACAATTTTCCTTTTCCATTCGCCATTCTCATCTTTATAGAAAATAATGTCAGTCAAACTATCATGGTCATATATTTGCCATATGGAATCCATATCCATAGCCCATTGTTCTTCTTTAATATTTTCTCTTTTTTCAAATATGAGGTGACCTTCAACAGAGTCTTTTAATTCCCCTACAAATTCATCAGTTTCGTAGAGAAATACGATGTACATATCTTGACCTTTTAAAGTTTTGAATTCCATCAAACCCTTTAAAACAGGATTAGATATCGATAATCCTGTTTCTTCTTTTACTTCTCTGATTACAGACTGAACAAGGTTCTCGCCTTTTTCAACATGACCACCGGGCAATGTCCAACCAGGCCAGTCATGTTTTGTACGCATTTGAAGCAAGACTCTGCCATCCTTGTCTTTGACAAGGCACATATTAGTCAATTCAGCTTTTAATGTTCTATTCATAACTTATATAAAATATCCAATCAACTTAATAATATCATTTAAAACAAATAATATTATTTATTCAGTGTATTTTGAACACGCTATCTTATAAATTCAAGAAAAGATATCCTTTAGTTCAATCTCTTTAAATTCACCTTCTTTCAAATCAAAAGGCAAAACTAAAGAACCTATTTGAATTCTTTTCAAATCAGTTACTTGATTATCGATTTTTTCAATCATCCTTTTGACTTGATGGAACTTACCTTCGCAAATAGTTAATTCCAAGTGATTTGAATCTATTTTCTTTATCCTTTTAGCCTTGGTCTTATATGGTTTATCATTGCCATCCAATAAAGTCATCTCATTCAGCAGCTCATTCTCGTCTTTAATAGGAAATTGTGTTGTCACTAAATAAGTCTTATCGACTTCCTTATTGGGAGAGATGATGTTATGCAATAAAACTCCATCATTTGTGACCAATAAAAGACCAGTAGTATCTTGATCTAATCTTCCGGCGACATTAAGACCTAATCTTCTATATTTAAGTGGAAACAAATTCAAAACAGATGGATAGACTTCATCCACATTCGATGACAAATAACCTTTAGGCTTGTTTAACATCAATAAGACCTTTTCTTTATAAAATACAGGATCATCGAAAAAAGTTACGACATCATTATTGGGATCGATATCATAGCTAGAATCTCTAATTATTTGACCATTGACAGTCACAGCTTCCTTCTTCAAATAAGATTTTATTTCTTTCCTTGAAGCATATCCCAAATTCGATAAGAATTTATCTAAACGCATATATCTATTAGCCATCCTTTAAGACCGATCCTATTCTAACAAATAAGTATTTATTTTGAATTTGTTTAGGGATATGAAAGGATGGATACTAAGATTTATAAAAAAAATCCAGTCAATTTAGACTGGATTCAATCTATGAAGATTAAAAATTAAAGTTTAGATGCTTTATCAGGAGCAGAATAATTATCACCGTCTTTAGTAACATCTATAATCAATTTCACAGTGAAAGAAGCCTTTCCGTCACCATAATTGTCAAATCTAGAAGTATAATTTCCTGATAAATTTAATACCAATGATTTGAACTTCTCATTTTCTATCAAATAATCCATATTAGTTTCAGTCAATACTATGGAATCCTTTTGATAAGAACCCATCAATTTAATGTCTTTAGACAATGTAGGATCTATAACTGAAGAATCGTTCAACATATCGAAAATAGTAGGGACAGCTTTGTTATTCAAGGGCATCGAATAAGTAGTAACTCCACTCTTTGTTGATGTTTGAATAAAGGAGACATAATCTTTGGAGTAAATTGAATCATCGGGTAGATAGAAGAAATAATCCGATTTCTTGGCAGTCACTTCTGTAACTGGATTTGTTCCAAATAGCTTCTTCCACACATAATGGGCCTTTCCATCACTAGTAACGCCCCTAGCATAAGAAAAATCCTTTATGTTTGAATCATCTTTGCCATAGTTATCAGCAAATGTAGAATCAAATTCAGCATTGTTATCGAAGAAATTCACCCCATTCTTGATATTTCTTTTGGCTTTTCCCTTGATAGTTGACTTGAACTTATTTCCACCTTCATATTCTACATTCGTTTCAACTCTAAAATCATGAGCAGAATTAGTTAAACTCTTATAAGCCGATTGGGCATCTTTAATGATGTTCATTTTTTCATTTATCTGCTCATTATTAACGCTGAATCCATCGATCACAGGTTCTTTTAAGGTCAAAGGCTGATTCATCGATTTCATTTGAATGGTATATAGGAATTGAAGGACTTGACCAGAAACAGACACTGAAAATTGATAGGTGTATTTATCAAAGACTCCATCCTTGAAATCCAAATACAAATGATAGTCAGGAATTGTCTCAGGCAATTGCCCAACAAACATTTTTATAATTGGATTGTTTATCAATCCCAATATTGATTTTACAGTATTAGAAGCAGATTCCTTAGTAGTCAATTCAAATCTCTTACCATCACCTGTTACAGTCTTAATATCATTTTCTCCGTATTCAAATACGGCTTTAGCATAAATTGAATAATCATATTTAAAAGATGCATCTACTTGTTTTTCTTCATATTTGTTGACTTTACCATCCTCATTTTGATTGATGGTAACAAAATCGGTTCCCTTTCTGATTTGATGCTCTGTACCATCTATTAGCAAACCCTTAGATGAAATACGTTTAGCTAAATAATTGACATCTCCGGTTTTAGAATACTTCACATTTCCTACTCTAAGTCCTTGAGCCAAGGTTTTGTTTCCTGAAGTAGTAACTGTAATATTAAGATTTTCGTCATAATCAAAACTATCGGCGTCCCACAATGATTGACGCTGCTTTAAAAATGCTTCTTTAGCTGACAACCATTTGGCATACAAGGTAGTATTGCCATTTATTGTCAAAGGAAAGCTATCAACAGGTTGGGTTAAACCACTATCTAAATACCAACCATCAAAAATATATTCAGCCTTGGTAGGAGTTGCAGGTTTTTCAATGGAAGATCCTTTGACAACTTCTTGGGAATTAACTGAAGATCCACCATTAGTTTCAAAATTTACTGTACACTTTTCATCAGCTTTTTGTGTCTGATTTGGTTTGGCTGTGGAACCAGTATTATCGTTTCCACCACAACTAGTCACTGATAACAAACTCAAACAGGATAACAAAGTCAATAACGACAAACCAATCTTGTTCTTTTTCATAACTATTCTTTATATAAGTTTTAACTATTGTTGAATGATTCAACATATCAAATACAAATAAGTCAAAGCTTTAATAAGAAATCCTTTCATTTTTTCTTATCTTTAATAATATAATTTACCCCCCCCCGAAAATGTCAATAATAAGCTTAAAATGACTTTAAGACAAAAAAAGTTTGGCCTTACAGCCAAACTATTAATTTCATATTGTCTAGAAACATAACATTTAATACAATTTCGTACCCCTTCAAAAAAGTTCGTACCCCATACAAGGCAAAAAAAAGCCTCCCATTTAAGGTTGGGAAGCAATTTGACCTACGCTGTTTCTGCAATCGAATGTGAGCTATCCTTTTAAAGAGCCACAGCAGAGAAATACAATTTCAATATAAACCATTCACCAACTAATTCAAATGGGTTGCCACGGTTTGTATTATTTTTTACCCTTTGATTGATAGCTACCATTTTTAATTATATCTAATATCTTATTTTTATTAGGAATCGTTCTAATCATCAAATCTTCAGAATATTTATTTGTGAGATATTTGAAGTATTGCATTGTAACAAATGAATCACTCAATGGATTATGAGCATCGTGTTCAACTTTTAGAAATCTAGCAGCGTCACCTAAATTTGATGGCAAAGCGTTGTTTTCTTTTAACAAAACTTTAATATCTAAATAACAGCCAACAATTGGTGATTTATTTATAATCTTTAGTTGATCATTTAAAGAAACAAAATCATCTTTTCCAAAACAAACAGATTTATAAGTTTCCAGTAATGGTATAAGTATTTTTGCAAGACTTTCAAAACCATCTACTTTTGTGCTTTTATTTCTAAGTCGCTCAACTTTTCTTTTTGGTGAATGCCTATGAGAAACATCAATAGCATCATCTATAATTATTTCTTTTTTCTCAACTTCAAATTTATCATTGACTAAAATATAAGCCATCATATAAATCTGAGTATTTCTGATTCTTTCTGTATCCCAAAAAATATATCCCATTTTAATTATGAACAGTATATCTACCACTATAATTTGGTTCAGATAAAGTAAATGCTATTAAATCAGTGGCAACAATAAGATTGCCTTTTTCATCAAATTGACTTAATCTAAAATAATATTTACCATAAGCTAATCCTTGAACCGATTTAAACATTGTGTCTGAATCCATTTCATTTTTCATTATTAGCTGTTGATTATCCAAGAACAACTCAAATAAAACTATCTTTACATCCTTAGCTGCATTTTGCCAAAAAACATTAACTAAAGAATTCCCTGTCCTACAGCTAACAGACATTTTGGCTAGTAATTCACTTCTATTTTGTGCTGCTATTTTTTGATAATATTTATCCTTATCAGCTTCAACATAATTTATTTTTAATTCAATTGGATCAACAATTCCGTTTTTATATGTAATTCTAATTTCTGTCGCTTTTTCATTAAAATCTAAATCAACTACATATAAATCAAATCCCCGTTCTAAAGGCCTTTGATAATAATTCGGTGAATAAAGTCCCTTCTTTTTATTGCTATTAACTAATATTGCTTCAACCCATTTTTTATTAACCTGATATTCTACACTTGCAATTGAGCTTCCCTTAGGATTGCTTATTACTACAAATTGATATTTAGTAAAATTGATATCATCCTCTTGCTTTAAAACAAGTTCTTTTTTCTCTTCATCAATTTCTGCACTATAGTTTTTTTCTTTTCCAACAACGCTAATGCAATATTCAACATAACTATTACTAAAAACTAATTCTTCATATTTATTCATAGTGGGCCTCCTATTTATCGATTTCTTCAACAATGTTAATGCATTGCTTTAAATCTTCTGTAGTAAAATCAACACTACTCTTCTCAGCATGAACCAGATTGTTTCTCTTCATTCTTAATTTACTTAAATATCTTGTCCATTTTTCGTGCAATTCATTAAGTTCAGTTTGTCTATAATACTCTTCCATTTGAGATTCATAGTTAATATCTTCATCATCCCAAGGTTTATTTGTTTCAATTTGTTTTAAAGGGCCATTGAAGAATGAGTCAAGCATTGTAAATAAGTCGCCTGAATAACCGTATTTATGCTTTAATATAGACTCAAGTCTTACACATAGTTTTATGGTCGCAACTTCCTCATTTCCCTTAGCTATTTGTCCTATTAAAAATTCAGAAGTTATTTCTTTTCTTAATCTCTCATATTCTTCCTCGTTTTCTTTAGCAACTCTAATATGACTGATATTGCCTTCTACATTTTCGACCCATTCTTTAAATATTTGCTCTTTAATTCTATTAAAATACTTTATAGCATCTTTTACATTTGTGGGGATTTCAGAGGTCTCTTCAACTTTTAATAAGCCAAATGAATATTTAATATTTGAAGCTTCTATCCATTTGCCGTTCATAAGATAATTTATTTGTTGGCGAGGTGAATATCCGTTATAGTCTTCAGTAACTTTTGTTTCAGTATAAGTGAATATATCTCTTGCCTTTTGAAGAATATTTTCAATATTTCCTTCCATTAATACGCTAATTAAATCTTCGATTTCATAATCAACGGCTATTTGGAATAATTTATTCATTTTTTCTTCAGCAACGCAAATATAAGATAATTCAATTAGGCTAGTTGGATTTTCCAGAATAATTTCTTTATATAAATCCTTATATTGTTTTAACAAGCACTCTAAATATCCTTCTTTATCTTCTTCTCGTGAAGGACCTTTAACTGTAACAGTATCTGAATTTAATAATCCACTATAATTAAGAATATAGTTATTGGTAAATTCAAAGACTAATCTTTCTTTTAGAGAGACATCGGTTGATGTTTTCATTTTTTGTAATTCAATGGTTTTATTATCAATAGTTGATTTACCGATTAACTTATTTATAGCATTTGCTTGATCAAGTAAATCATATTGCTTTTCATCAAGCAAGCATTGTAATGTTGAATCATTAATAACCATTACTTGAACATATTTCTCCGTTTGATATGTTCCTTTAGGAGTATTAAATTTTATATGATAGTTGTTGCCATCTCCATAACGAATATCTTTTCTTTCATTATATTCAGCCATAGCAGATTCGTTAATTGCCTCTGCTACATCAAGAATGTATTTAACCCATTCCCATTTTTTCGCAGCAGCAAAGGCGTCTAAGAATTTAGGATACATATCTTGCCAATTACCATATCTATGTCTAGTTTCACTATTTATTCCATCGGATGTGCTGCGACCTTTTAATGTTCTACAATGAGTGGTCAATACATATTTTTTAGTTTCATCTGACACTCTTTCATCATTAGCAAAAGCATCTATCATTTCTTTTGTCCATTCATTATTATCAGCAAATCCGATATCATTGAATCCAAAAACTGACAATTTATCTAATTTATTTGAAATTAGGCATAGATAAAGTATTTTTGTTACATAGTCATTCGAACGACATCTTCCATCATAATAATAATTAATCTTTCCACTATCAACAAGGAAGGTAAATACATTAACTAATTGATTCTTATATAAATCTGAAAAAGTAAGATCGTTAACTTTCTCCAAATATGCAGGATTATCTGTTTCAATAAGCATCTCTTTAGGGGTTTTGATAATTATTTTTTCTTCAGGTTCTTTACCTAACATTAAATAATCAAGAGTAACGCCTAATGCTTTGGCAAGATCTGCAATTAAAGACACATCTGGATTGCCTTCATTTTGTTCCCATTTACTAACAGCTCTATCAGTTACATTAATTTCCGCACCTAATTCAGCTTGTGTTAGTCCAAGTTCTTTTCTTTTCAATTTAATTCTATCGCCAATTGTTGGCATAATTTAGCCTCCTAAGTACACCTAAATTCTACTATGAGTTCGGTTTTTGTCAATAAAACGGCACAATACTCTTCGTAGAGTGGAGTTTCTTAGATTTAGCTGTTTGATTTTGTTAACTCTACGTTTGGTTGAATTGCTCTTTAAAAAAAGAAAAACCACCCTTGAAGCATGACTTAATTCTACAGGTTGCCTACCTGCAAGCGTATTTTGGATATTTCCTTAATCTATTCTAATTTCCTTACCGTTTCTAAAAATGAAGGTAATGCTGCCATCTCTGTTGACTATTGCTTTGTCGATGAGATAGCTCCAGACGTCCTCGTCGTAGTCTTCCAGTACCTTCGGCTTGTTGCTTAAGTCGTTTATGAACGCCTGCAGGTGTATTTCGTCTGGGCGTCCTTCCTTTCGATCTCAAGCCCGACCGCCTCGATTTCGCCGATGATAGCACTTCAACTTATCTATGCTCACTGCCTTTTCATCGAAGTCTACAATTCTTAGGGATTTTCTGATGTAGGCTTCCGACAAGGCGTGGAATTCAGTGCCAAACTCCGAGGCATCATTCGTCTCTTCTTCCTTGTTCGCCAGGAACTTGGCAGAGAAGCCGCAATGCACCCATTCCTTGCTGCTTGATACCAAGATGCTGTGCTTTCTTTCTTTACTCATTCTTCGCACATCCAGCCTCTGCCATTTCTTGAATAGTGACATCTTTCACCGAGTCTCCTTAGATGAGGATCGTTACCTTGTCAGGATCGATTCCGAGAAGTCTCTTGAATAGACACTTTTTCATCATTTTCTTTTTACACATAACGATTCCACATTTAGGAGATTTATTCGTGACACTAATTTTTACTTTGTGTTACATATGAACACCTCCTTTTGATTTCTAAGCAAGGCGTGTTATCTCTTGCTCACCATATGGAGATTTGGAGGCGTTTTTGGTCGGGGTGACATTCAAAAAAACAAAAAAATATTCCAGGACATCAAAAAAGACCACCAGCATCACTGCCGATGGCCCAAAAATAAGGGTTAAAGTATATTCGTGCTTTTGATAAATTACATGCTTCTAAAACAGGCAAAGAAAAAAGGGCTACTTCACCAAAAATTAAGCGATTTATGCCTAAAATAAGCGAAATAGCCCTATAAAATAAAAAAGGACTGATATTTTTGGTATCAATCCTATTATTATCAATTGGGGCGGATAGCGAGGTTCGAACTCGTGCATGCCGGATTCACAGTCCGGAGTGTTAAACCGCTTCACCATATCCGCCATTACTCACACCTATTCTACCGAACGATGTGCGGAACGGTAATTAGATTAAACTAATTAGACCGATTAGTCAATAGACTTACGGTTGTAGAATTCGACGATAAGAGCCTCATCGATTTCAGGAGTTAACTCACTTCTCTCAGGGAGACGTGTAAGCTTTCCTTCAAGCTTGGTCTTATCAAATTCGACATAAGGAACACGAGTAGTAGCCTTCTCCAAAGCTTCCTTAACAATCTTTAAGCTCTTGGAAGAATCTTTCAAAGTGACTACTTCTCCTATTTGGGTAAGGTAAGAAGGAATATCTACCTTCTTGCCATCGACCAATACGTGTCCGTGATTGACCAATTGTCTAGCTTGACGACGAGTGGTAGCAAAGCCTAATCTGTAGACGATGTTGTCCAAACGTTGCTCACAGACTTGCATAAATGCGAGTCCGGTGATGCCCTTAGACTTCTTGGCGATACCAAAGTATCTACGGAATTGACGCTCAGAGATACCATAGGTAAAACGAAGCTTTTGCTTTTCAAGAAGCTGTCTTCCGTATTCTGAAGGCTTCTTCTTACGGTCTTGACCGTGTTGACCAGGTCCATAAGGACGCTTGGCAAGTTCTTCTCCAGTTCCGAGAATGGAGTAACCGAGATGTCTGGAAACCTTCCAGACAGGTCCTGTGTAACGTGACATATTTAATTTGTCCTTTCTAAAGCTGTTAGACAAGGCGATGCTTCCCCATCCCCGGATGAATGATGTTCCCCTTTTTGGCAAAAGGATACTTTTTTGATCAATCATCAGGCGAGATGATAAACATCGTGCCAACAAGCCTAGGGATTATATACTCTAGGTGCACTTTTTTCAAGTGTTTTTTCAATCTTTTTGATTTTTTTATTAGAAAGTAAGTGCAGAATTATCTTTCTTCAATACTGCAGTTCCTTCAACTCGTCCATTACATCTTTAGCAGTCTTGTAATCGGATGTGTACTTAGCAGAGCTGACATTTGTTTCGTAAGAGGTAGTACCCAAAGCAGAATCAACTGTACCTCTTCATATGTTGGCAATTACGTATCCGATTCTTTTTGATAAGCATATTTGCTCCCTTTAATTTTTCCTCTTATTAGATTGAACAAACTTTTAAAAAACTATAGAACCAATCCTTTGAAAGATTTTAATCATTAGAAAATTATTCCCTAAAATTTATGATCACATATTGGCACACAAAAAAGGGCGGGCTTTTATAAGCCCGTCCTCAATTACTTATTTACTTTCCTTCTATACTTATCTGACCGTCCTTCAAAACAAGTTTAGCTTCCTTAATAACTTTGCCTTCTAACATTGCAATAGCTAAAGGTGTTTCAATCTTGTCCTGAATATATCTTCTAATAGGACGAGCACCATAGCTTGGAGTATAAGAATCTTTATGTATCTTCTTGACTACTTCATCATCATAAGTCAACTCGATAGGTCCTTGTTCTCTATTGCTCAATCTATTCTTAAGTATATTGAGAAACTTCTCTACTATCTTATCTATGACATCATCAGTCAAACTATTGAACATAACCGTTTCATCAATTCTATTTAGGAATTCAGGGCGGAATGTGCTCTTAAGTAATTCAGTTACTTTTGCTTTATTCTCGGAAGTATTTCCTTCTAGCAAGTATTGGCTTCCAAGGTTTGAAGTCATGATGATGACCGTATTTCTAAAATCGACAGTTCTTCCTTTTCCATCTGTCAATCTCCCATCATCCAAGACTTGAAGAAGAATATTGAATACATCGGGGTGAGCTTTCTCTATTTCATCTAATAGAATAACTGAATATGGCTTACGTCTTACAGCCTCAGTCAACTGACCACCTTCCTCATATCCAACATAGCCAGGAGCAGCTCCAATCAATCTTGAGACCGAGTATTTTTCCATGTACTCGCTCATATCGATTCTGATCATTTGACCTTCGCCATCGAACAAATCATCAGCCAAAGCTTTAGCAACTTCAGTTTTTCCTACACCTGTGGGGCCTAAAAACAAGAAGCTACCCAAAGGTCTATTGTTATCTTGAATTCCGGCTCTACTTCTCAAAATGCAATCGTAAATCTTTTGTATAGCTTCATCTTGACCTATGACACGATCTTCCAATTCCTTCTTCAATCCTAAAACTTTTTGTTCGTCGGATTTATTCATTCTATCAACAGGAATTCCAGTCCATTGACTGACAACTTGGGCGATGGATTCCTCTGTGACAACATCAGAGAATCCTTCTTTTGCAGTCTTTTCCTTAGACGTAGCTAATTTCTTCTTCAATTCAGGGATAAGGCCATTTTGAATTTTAGCGGCAGTCTCATAATCAGCATTCTGCATTGCTCTTTCCAAATCCAAATTTGCTTTATCGAGTTGTTTTTGGGCATCTTTTGCGGTATCTAGTTGCTTCTTCTCATTCTGCCACTTTAATGTTAAAGAATCTCTTTGACTTGAAAGTTCAGCTATCTCTTTAGTCATATCGGCCAATCTCTTCTTTGCAGATTCGGAATCATCATTCTTCAAAGAGACCTTTTCTATTTGAAGCTGAAGTATTTTTCTATTTACTTCATCCAAATCCTCAGGCATAGAATCTATTTGCATTCTAGTTCTAGCACAGGCTTCATCGACCAAGTCGATAGCTTTATCAGGCAAAAATCTATCTGTTATATATCTATTAGATAAGGTTACGGCAGCGATGAGAGCATCATCAGTTATTTGAACACCATGATGACTTTCATAAGCATTCTTTAAGCCTCTCAATATTGCGATAGTATCCGGAATGGTAGGTTCATCCACCATTACAAGCTGCATACGTCTAGCAAATGCAGGATCCTTTTCGATGTACTTTCTATATTCATTCAATGTCGTAGCACCAATACAATGCAATTCACCTCTAGCCAAAGCAGGCTTTAAAATGTTTGCTGCATCCATCGAGCCTTCACCAGTTGCACCAGCACCGATTAGTGTATGAATTTCATCGATGAAAAGTATGATCTTTCCATTGCTCTTAGAGACTTCCTTCATTACAGCTTTCAATCTATCTTCAAACTGACCTCTATATTGAGCACCGGCAATTAAGGATCCGACATCCAAACTCCAAATAGTCTTATCCTTCAATGATTCAGGAACATCACCCTTGAATATTCTCCACGCCAATCCTTCAACAATAGCCGTCTTTCCTACGCCAGGATCACCGACAAGAATAGGGTTATTTTTAGTCTTTCTAGCTAGAATAGTCATAACCCTTCTGATTTCATCATCTCTTCCTATGACAGGATCTATTTTTCCATTAGCCACTTCGCTCACCAAATCTTTTCCATATTTAGACAATGCTTCATATGTATCTTCAGGAGTGTCTGATGTAACCCTAGAAGATCCTCTTATTGAACGAATAGCCTTTTCAAAACTTTTTCTATCATAAGAAGGAATATTGGATAAATTTCTCACAATTGAAGAATTGATATCGAATTGGGAAAGCAATAGATGTTCTACTGAAAGATATTCATCATCGAACGATTTCTCGATATCTCTAGCTTTTTCAATCATCTTTTCAAGATCGGATGAAAATCCAATATCAGCTCCACCTTGGACCTTATTCACGCTGTTCATGAAGGAGTCGATCATTTGACTTACCTGTTTAGGATCTATATCGAGCTTCTCCAAAATTCTCACATAGAAAGAATCAGGTTGATCAAACAAAGCCCTTAGGACATGGGCAACACCAACTTCAGGGGCTTGATATTTGCTAGCAAGTTGCTTAGCTAGTGTCAAAGCCTCAATTGTCTTCTTTGTATATTGATTAGATGTATCAGCCATAAAGCACCTCCTCTGAGGTCATCTTTCAACCTCTCAAGTATCATTTTATCTAGAAAATTAGCAATGTCAAGTAGAGAGTGCTAATTTTGATAAAACTTATTTCAAACCCACTTTAGTGTTTTATAATTTCACATATGAACGCATTAACTATTACATTAATTTCTATCTTTTCAGTAATATTTGGAATATTACTAATCTCTTCTATCTTTTCTTATATAGGTTATAAGGCTATTTGGAATGCTAGAACTTACGAAATCAACGATCCTGTAAAAATTCAGTTTGAAGATATTGAAGAATGGACTACTAGAATTCCTCTATCTTTCAAAATCAAAAAGAAATTGCCGGATTTTGATAAAGAAGTGAGAGGGTTCATCTATTCACCAAAAAATAATTCCATAAAAAAGAAACCGATTATAATAATGTCAGCAGGCTATGGGAGAACACACCTTTCTTATTTGTTAGATATAGGAATTCTAACTAAAGATGGATTTGAAGTCTTTGCTTTCGATCAATTCGGTACTGGAATGTCTGGTGGTAGTAAACAAAGAGGCATTCATTTTGGACGTATCACCTTGGATAGTGTGCTCAATTCAATAAAAGAATCAAAAGTATTTGAAGGAAGACCTATATACCTCTATGGGCATTCATGGGGTGGATATAGTGTCTTGTCAGTATTAGGAAAGCATAAAGAAATTAGCAAGGTAATAGCAAGGAGTCCAGCAGGCAAGCCTGTTCTTTCCACCTATGTCTTAGGTCAATCCATATTAGGAAAATTCTTAACTAGCTTCTTATATATTGTCGGTATACCAATGATATTTCTATTTCAAGGTCCATCTGCCTTTGTCAGTGCTGCAAATCAGGTCAAGAAAAACAAGAATACTAAAATATTGATTACTTCATGTAAAGAAGATCCAACAGTTTTAACAATAGCCTCTCCAATACCAAAATTAATAAAGGATTCCCAGGAAAACGTCGAATTCTACATAAGAAACGATTTAAATATCCATAATGACTTGTTATCTAAAGAAGGATACGATTACTTCAAAGAAAAACAAGCTGAATTTTATTCAATAATGAATACAATTGATTCCTCATATGAAGAAAGAATGAATGATTTCCTTTCAGCTTTGGATAGAACCAAGATTACTTCAGATTCAAATGAGAAAGAAAAAATATTAAACTTCTTAAATAAATAAAAAAATGTTATAATTGTTTCAAAAGAAAAGGAAATGTAATTATGAAAAAATTATTAAAAGCAGGTTTTATTGCATTGATGATGGTAGGAAGTCTTGCAAGTTGTACAGATGGAGTTAGCGGAACAACAGTTGCTCCAAACCAGCCAAAAGAAGATGGCAAAATGACTGTTGAAGAAGCTAAAACATATGCAGATGCTCATTATTCACAAGACAAGATAGCAGAGAAATACAATCAAGGCGAAGCTGTAATAAATTATGACCTCGAAAAATGTGAGGGCCCTATATTGACTCAGCTCGGCCTAAAAGTTGGGAAGGATTCCACAACACAAACATTAAAAGAAGAAGATTTAGTCGTTTTGACATCCAAAGACATTGATTCTATGGCAAAAGCTATTGATTCATATGAAGGTAAAGATAAGGCTGAATTAAATTTCTCAATTACTGAGAATATTATGAAAATCGAATTCAATTTTCCAGCCTCAGTACTTACAGCTGCATTAGAAGCATTATTGACAGGAATTCAGAACAGCGTTGGTGCAGGAACAGGGGATACTAATACCCCAGCTATTACATTTGAAGACTTCGTAGGAAGTGGTGCAGGAATGTCAGGATACATAACTGTCAACGAATTAGGTTTAACAAGCGGAGTTGATGCCACCATCGATTACACCTTAACCTTCAATTATGTCTATGAATCTACACTTCCAAATGGAACAACAGCAAATACAAAAGTACCTGATACAGAGTCGATTAAAGGTGATGCCACTGCAACAATCACTTACTCAATGGGCGAGACAACAAAAGAAGCTTAATTGTTATTGTTTTTGAATAAAAAAAGGATTGGAATTAGATTTCCAATCCTTTTTACGTTAGCTTTTTAACATTATTTCAAAATGATAGCAGCATTATTCTTCTTTCCGCGTTTTAAGAAGAAAACTTTTCCATCTAAAGCGTTAGATCCATCTAATATCATATTTGGATCGACCACCTTTTCTCCATTCAAACTTACAGCATTTCCTTTTAAGAATTCCCTAGCCTCACGCTTAGAAGAAGCTAATTTTGTATTTATCAAAGCATCGACTAAATTCATACCAGGCTCAACTTCAATAGCATCTAAAGAACTTGCTAAATCCAACAAGGACTGCTCTTTAAGATTCTTGAAATCACCACTAAAGACAGCTTCAGTCATCTTCACACACTCATCGGCAGCTTCTTTTCCATGTACGAGAGAAGTGACCGAATAGGCCAAAGTTTTTTGACCCATTCTCTTTTCTGGAGCTTGCATGTGTTCAGCAACAATAGCATCGAGTTCTTCCAAAGGACGATCATCAAAAATATAGAGATATCTTCCGACATCGTTATCAGCTACATTGATGAAGTATTGATAGATGTTGAAAGGAGAAGTCATAGAAGGATCAAGGAACAAAGCACCTTTTTCGCTCTTTCCAAACTTCTTTCCGTTAGAATCACAAATCAATTTGACAGAGAAGACCTGGCAAGGGCATTTCTCCCCTTCCTTCTTTTTAACAAAATCCAATGCAGTAGTTAGATTACCCCATTGATCACCACCACCGATTTGCATCACACAACCATATTTTGATCTCAAATTCCAGAAATCACCAGCTTGAAGGATCATATATGAGAATTCTGTATATGAAATTCCAACTTCCAAACGAGATTTGACTATTTCTTTTGCCAACATATAGTTGATAGGCATCATTTTTCCAAAATCACGTAAGTAAGTGAGAACATTTGTAGTTGACCACCAATCATAATTATTGACACAAATACCTTTGTTAGGATCAGAGAAGTCCAAATATTTTGAAAGCTGTTTTTTCAAGCACTCAACATTGTAGTTTACTTGTTCGGGTTCCAAAAAGCTTCTCTCGGATTTCTTTCCCGAAGGGTCTCCAATCATACCAGTTGCACCACCGACGACAGCAATGATTCTATGACCAGCTTTTTGAAGCTTGGACAAAATATGAATCATGATGAAGTTTCCTAATTGCATCGACTTATTTGAAGGATCAAATCCACAATAGATTGTTTGTGGAGTCTTGAGCAATTCTCTAATCTTTTCTTTATCTGAATAACTATCCAATAATCCACGCTTGTTCAAATCATCAAAAATATCTATCATAAATTATCTCCTTTATTCTTTTAAATAAATAGCATACATATTTTATGCTTCTTTTATTTATGTTCAAGTCTAAGAAGGTTGAAACAAATAATCTTTCAAATAAACAACATATGTTTTTTCTATTTTTCTCTTTCCGAGCAAGCAAAAATGAACTGTCTTTTCGATTTTAAACTCTACCAAACCATCTTTTAAATAATATTCGTTTATAAACATATCATTATTTAAATTAACATCATTTATATTTTTCCCACTTCTTATATGATTTTGAATTTTATAGTAGCTTTGAAAGAAATCTGATTCCAAATAATTGATTTGCATACCATCGATAGAAGCTAGAAAAGAAAAAACAATCAAGAAAGAATACAAAAGAAATAAAGCTTTGCTTTTCATTGTTTAAATATAAAAATGGCTACAAAAACTAAAATCATCTCCATGAATAAGAAAGCCAATCCTAAATATCCGAGTTCTTTTCTGGATTTGACCTCATTATCTTTAGTCTTTCCCTGAATAATGCTGCCAATGATCGTCAAGTTCTTCTCATTTTTATTTTCTTTTATCAAATCAAAACAATACTTGTATTTGGAATTATTAATAAACCCTGTCTCATCTTCGAAATAGTTATTTATCACATCCAAAACTTGGGAATCTAATGATTCAGTTGCTTCGACTAAAGATGATCCACATTCAAGTTTAGATCCTATAACTTTCAATGCTTCTTTGATTTGCACATCGCTTATAGAGCCTTTCCCTTTTTCTTTCTTATCGAAGTACCAATAACCTAAAAGCCCGAATAATAAAAATATAGAGAAAATTCCCAATGCCAAAAAATTGGAGCATTCGAAATATAGCTTCAAAACAACTATCAATATCAATCCCATCACTAATAAAGATAATGAAGAATATTTCAATACTTTGTTTTTGTTTTTAAGATTCAAATTATTGTATTTCATTTTACAAGTCTCCTTTTCTTTTCATGGAGGTTGTTCCCATACAACTCAACTATCTCAAAAAATATAATTGATATTAGTTCCAACACTAAACCTAGCCATTCAACATTAGATAGAGTTTCATTGATCAATGTTATTACAGGGAAAAACATCAAAGGTATCGATATACACGAAGACATTATCAATCCTGTACTACGCATATCTTCTGTAGTTTTAAAGGTTTGTTCTTTTTGATTCTCGATATCGATTAACTTGGTTATATTTAATCTTATTCCATCATTATTTTTATTGTTGTGGCATTCGATCATGTCTTTAGTAATTTCACCTATTTCCTTATAAGAAATCAACGAATCAAATTCTTTATTCATTATGGTTTGATAAATCAAACTAGAAGATTGACATTCTTTGCCAAACTCCTTAATAGCATCATCGATATCATCTGCCTTAGATAATATCAAGCCAAATCTTATTGCTACTGAGCAATCAATCATAATATCTTTACTGCTATCCATCTTCTTTAGTCTATAAAAGCCCATAGAGATTGATGTAACTATTGAGATAGTTAGAAACAATAAAAACATCGCTATTGAATTGTCGAAGACAAAAAGAGAAAAGCTGACTATTAATCCACACAACAAATCTTTCCAACAACACTTGATAAGCCTAATCAGTTTTTTTTCATTTTTATTCATAGTTTAATCCTTTCCCACCCATAAACGTTGAGTGAAACTATAAAAAGCTTCTTCTTTTAAAAAAGAAAAATAATCTATCTTTATCTCTTTATTTTCAAATACATTAAAGAAGAAAGAATACTTATATCCATCTTTTAAATCAGAAATGAAATTATTCATAAGTAACTCAAATCTATTGTGATGAATTTCAAAAGATTGATTACTCTTATTGAAATCCAAGGATGCAATAAAGCATTTTTCACCTATTGATTTGAGATTTAAATTTATTCTTTTATATTCATATTCGTTATTTTTAATATTATATATAGTCATAAAAGATAATAAATATATACAAGAAGAAACAAAGGCAAAAAACTTACTTTTCATATAAATTAAACCTTCCTTCTATTCCAAACAAAGTATATGGTTTAAATATAAAGTCAGCTTCTATGTCGATTATTCCTTCAATAAATAACTTGCCTGGTGCGTCTCTTATCGATTCTTTGAATTTGATTGAAGAATCAAAATCAAAGTTGCTATCATCTTGATTTATTATATCGAGTAAAACTCCACCTTTACTCATATCAAATCTACCACCTTCAACTTTATTATTTGAAATTCCTAATAAAACATATTTATTGCTCCAAGCATCAATGAATCTATCATTTACTTTATAATTTAAATAGAACAAACTATCATTAATATCTAAACAATAATCATTTGAAAAAGATAATGTCAATTTTTCCTTGATTATGGGTTTATCATCATTGCTGAGCAAGTCATTTTCATAGAATCCTTCACTGCCGATTGAAATCAACGGATTCAATATATAGTTAATTCTACCGGCTAATGAATCTATATAAAAGTTAATACTCGAATCTTGAAATTTCCATTTTTGAATCGTTATATCAATCCATTCATTTGCTTTTAATTCTACAGAATTCATCTCACTAAAAATCAAATTTGAATCTAAAGTAGTCTTAACACTCAATAAAACACCATCAATATTCCGTGTAGCATCGAAAAAGATTCTATTTTGTGGAATAGGATTGACTTCTATCAATCCCAAAGAGACAGATAACAATATTATTTTTCTCATAAAAATTTGATAATTAAAATCAAGTAGAAAATGAATAAACTTCAAAGATATTT
>ENA-OZHK01000089-OZHK01000089.1-human-gut-metagenome-genome-assembly--contig:-NODE-89-length-30529-cov-26.361062_pt1 | contig 30529 bp, 20 predicted proteins | sample MGYA00244048_ERZ653690 | MGnify/ENA primary metagenome ERZ653690 (study PRJEB26926, sample SAMN06165197) | human gut metagenome | biome: ENVO:00009003; feature: ENVO:2100002; material: ENVO:00002003...
TTGCTAAAAAAGCCGATAAATAAGGGATTTATCAGGTCACCTGTGCAAACCAAGGCTTTTAAAGTAAAAACCTAAATAAATAAGAATATAATTATCTATGAATGATATAATTATGCGGTTTTCAGCAATAGGAGATTTGAAACGATATGTTCATTAAGAAAAAAGTTTTAATTACCACTGTTTCATTGCTTTCTTTGTTATTGACTAGTTGTGGTCAGAGAGCAAATAGTGGAAATGGTAGCAACACTGGTGATATTCAAGTAGATACAGATGCCAGTGGATTAGCTACGGTTAGAATTTATAAGAATAACGATTATTCTTCCAATGGTAGATTTGTTCCAGCTGATAAGGTGGATCTTGAATTAAATTATAACGATTTGTCTGGAACTCTTTCTAACAACAAGTCAGTCATGCCTTCTTTAGGCGATGCTAATCTTTTAGTAATTCCTGTTCATCTCCCTGGTGGAAATGAATACAAGACTGATAAAGTTAAATCTGATATCGAGAAGGTTTTCTTCGGAGACAAAGATGACTCTTCTTTAGGATTTAAATCGGTCAAGCAATACTATAGTGAAGCAAGTTATGGAAAGTTTAATTTGAGTGGAACAGTCACTGATTGGTTCGATGCCACTACATTAGTTTCTGATGTCAAAGACATAACTTCAGGAACTGAAGGAACGATCGTGAATAAAATATTGAGAGGTGCAGTGGATTGGGTTGGCTCTTCTCAAGGAATAAATCTAAAAGATTTTGATAATAATGAAGATGGAAACATCGACGGTGTTTATTTAGTCTACGATCATTTGGATTGGACGACAGAAAACTACATTCAACACGAATCTAATCCTCAGTTTGATTCTTCCACTTTGAATCAAGCTTTTTGGAATTTCACTTATTGGGATTTCTATTCTGAATCTAAAAATGATAAGCCCACAACTTCCGGCTTCTCATGGTCTAGTTTCGATATGATGTACACATCATATTGCGAAAGAAATAAAAATGATACTCCGGATTTATCTGACTTATCTAAAATCAAATTGGATTCTCATACATTCATTCATGAGTTTGGTCACCTATTAGGATTGGAGGACTATTATTCTTCATCTGATTCTAGCTATCATCCAGCTGGCGAATCTACTATGATGGATCAAAACATCGGAGATTTGGATTCTTATTCTAAGATGTTGTTGGGATGGGTCACTCCTTATGTCGTGTATGGAACTAGTGAAATCACTATTACAAATGTTTCTAAAAACAGTGGAAATTCAGTAATAGTCATTCCTTCAAACTATGCTGAAATCTCTCAAAGTGTCGAAGATGCAATCAAAGGGAATAGAATCGATAAATTTAGATATACATTCAATCCTTTCAGTGAATATTTAATGATTGACTTGTATACACCTGATGGAAACAATGAACAGGATACTTATGGGCCTTACGTTTTTGATAGATCTGCCATGGCAAATAAAGTTGGTGTAAGAATCTATCACATCGATTCTAGAATCTTTAAATGCAAAGTTGTCGATTATATGGGTGGACAAAAGCTTGCCTACGTAGACGGATATGTTTGGGACGGTCAGATGCTCCAAGATGATGAAGCTATATTGATGCCTATATCCAACAATATGAGTGAATCTAAAAATTTCCAATTACCCCAAAGTTTCGATTACTTCGACCAAATCAGATTGCTTGAATCCAGTGGAATCAATACTTTTGATAAGAATGGAATGATGACTAATCAAACATTGTATTATTCTGAAAGTAAGCCTTTTGACATCATGTCTTATGGATATCAGTTCTTCAACGGACGTTATACATATGATGATGGAAACGAGCTTCCTTTTAAAGTAAAGGTTCTCAATGTAGAAGATAAAGGAGAGTAAAAATGAAGAAAAATTTATTTGGACTTATCGGATTGTCGATGACTATGTTCTTAGTTGGATGCAATCCATCTAATAATACTAGTCAAACTCCTGACGATAGTATATATAAGCACTCGGTCAGTGTTGAAGTGAGTGGGGCTACTGGTGGAAAGGTAGTGAATCCTGAAAATGTCACCTTGACTGAGAACTTTGATTCATTGACTGATAAGAAGTTCTACAACACTAGAGTTCTCCCTTCTACCGGTGATGTGAACATCCTTGTAGTTCCTTTGATTGTACCTGGATATGAAACAATCGATATCGATGGTGATGGAATCGATGATAGCGAAAGAGTCAAGTCTGATTTAGACAAAGCTTTCTTCTCTTCTGGAAGAGATGATGTCTATTGCTCGGTCAAAGATTATTACTATCAATCCAGTTATGGAAAATTGAATCTTAGTGGTGAAGTCACAGATTATTGTGAGATCAATGATGACTTGGGATATAGTTACACCAATGCGGCTAACATCACTTTGTCTGATACTTACGATATCGTAAACAAGGTCTGCGATTGGTTGTCTGACACCAAGGGATTTGATTTGACTAAGTACGACAATAACAAAGATGGATACATCGATGGAATATGGTGTATATATTCTTGCCCTAATTATTCTAATGGTGGACCTAAAGGAGACGATAATAACTTTTGGGCTTATACATCATGGGGAAATCAAACCTCTACAAAGGATAGAAAACCCGATGTTTCAAAGCCAATCTATAACTTGTTCGGTTGGGCCAGTTACGACTTCATGTATGAAGGATACGGCATTAGCAAAATCGACACACACACTTATATTCATGAGACAGGTCACTTCTTGGGATTGAACGATTATTATTCTGATGTTTCTAGCTATAACCCTATTGGAAAAGTCGATATGATGGATTCAAATATCATCGATCAAAACATGTATTCCAAGATGCTATTGGGTTGGACCAAACCTTATTTGGTGACTGGAAATGCAACTATTGATTTGAAGAGCATGCAAAACGAAAATGCTTTGATAGTTATTCCTGGCGATTCCTATGTCATCAATGACAAGAATGAATTCGATCCTTTCAGTGAATACATTTTAATCGAGTTATACACAAATGAAGGATTGAACTATGATGATTCTAGGAGAAGTGTTTCTGATAGACCTTTAGCTATGAACGATAAGGGTGTGAGAATCTATCATATCGACAATAGAAAATTTGTGGTCGATGTGAAATCAAAGAAAGATGATGGAACTTACACTTCTAAAGAATATAAGACCGGTGATACCATCAATTCTCAACACAAGATTATTCTTCCTATGTCTAACGATAGAGGATCGAGCAGATACAACTATGGATTTGGAGTTGATTCTAATGATAATCTCTTCGATGAAGTTAGAGTTATAGAAGCCAACAATGTCGATTCGTTTAGCAATGGTGGATATCAAACTTCCAAGACTTTGTTCAAGGAAGGATCTTCATTCGATATTGGAACATATAGCAAGTTCTTCATCAACAAGTCATCTGATAAGACTAAAGGTTTGTTAGATACAGGAGATTCTTTCTCCAAGACTATTTCAATAGGAGAGATTAAGTAATATGAAAAGAAATAAAATAATCATCTCTTTAGCATTGCTTTCCTTGTTAAGCTTGACAAGCTGTGGCAATGGCACTTCTATAACCACTCCTTCTGACAAAACGGATAAAAAGCCTATTGACTACAATTTCGGCAGGGGATTAGAAGGAAATCAAGATGCCGATGACATCATCGATGATAGCGATAGTTTATTGAACGGCTTCTTAAACGGTGTCTCTGGTGTGAGTCGCTACTCTTATGAAGTCACCAGCACGGTTCAAAATAATGAAGGTCATTTCACAGATTACTTTGATTCTAAATGCTGGTACAACTTAGATCACGAAGACGATTCGGCTAGTTTTGGATTGGCCTTGGATGAAAACAATAAATTATTCAAATACTATTTGAATGATGACTATAATCCCACCCCTTCGCTTTATCAATATACTAAATATACGACTGATGGAGTGACTATCGATGACACGCTGTACGGACCTTTGAACCTAGCTACTGTCGGCATGCTCTCAACTTTGGACGGAATCACTCCTAGTACTGCTGAAGTGTCTATCGGAACTAAAGTATCGACTAACAGATATATGTTGACTTCATCCGATGTCCTTTCGGTCTTTCAATATATGACTACGTATGGATCATCCATATCTAGCTATATAACTACTTGTTATATCAATATCCTCGATATGGATAGTCTCGAATTTGAGTGTCAAATCGATTTAGGAAGTTATGGATCGATAACTGGCCATTTCACTGATTTGACTGATAAGTCTTCGATTTTGGATAAGACAAAATCAAAGTTGGATTCAAAGACTTTAAAAGGTGTTGAGAAATATGATGATGTCACTAAATTCATGGATATTTTGAATCAAAATAATTTCACCATCAAAGGTTATAACATACATCTATCTAATGGAAGTGAATTGAAAGCTGATCCTTACACGGTTTACTGTACTAATAACTATTTCTATTTTCACTTCAAAAATGACTTTAAAAATCTTTCATATCATGACTTTGGATATGTTTTAGTTAAGAAAGGAACAGAAGTTACTTATTATTCTAAGAATGCCGATTACGACTATACAAAAAATCCAAGCGATGAATACGATAAGACAAAGTTAGTACCTACTACTAAAACTTTGAATTATGATGCTTGTTATGGATTCACCACTGACAATAATGGAAACTTATTCTTCGATTATTTCCATGGGCCTGTCGAGACAGAGACTACAAAGTATAATGAAGAGTATGAATACTTGAAGGATATTCCTGAAAGTGAGCGTAAAGAGAATGTTCTTTACATCGTTAAGGAAGAAGGAACTAATATCAAAGTTGTATACGAATGGAAGAAGAGCGGAAACGATGAGACATATTCCTGGGCTAGATATTCTGGATGGTATAACGATGTCGGTGCATTCTATGTCAACGATATCCAAGCTACTTTCTACCCTTATAACATGGGAATTACTCAATATGCCGAAGCTTATTTGGAGCAAAGCCTTACTGACAGTAACTATTATCATTCTAATAATAGTGAATTGATGTCTGGTTGGGCTAATGGATTATTCGGTTGGGGCTGGCAATCTAGTACCAATTGGATGAGCAGTGTCAGGGATTCCTATATTAAATTGACTAAGGATAGCGATGGAAGCATCACTAGCGGTGAAGTTGGATTGAAGATGCAAGCAAATTATCAAGGGACATATGGACTTCACTCGGTCTATTACACCTATAGCAATTTCGGTTCTACTTCTCATAATGTCACCGAGACATTCTTGACTGGATTGGGGGTGAGTTTCTAATGAAATTTAAAAATATTATCGTTTCTTTATCCTTGATTTCCTTGTTGGCTTCTTGCTCCAATCAAACGACAACTCCTGTTCCTACAACTCCTAGCGATAATTCATCCAATACTGGTAATAACGATTACCAACCTGTGGGTGAATTACAAAGATTGATGAAAGAAATAAAGAAGGATTCTAACTTCTCTATCGGATATCATGTAAGTAACTATGACCAAGGTGAATCCGATATGAACTTCTTCTTCACCAATTATTCATTTCAACAAGGAAACAATACTAATTCTCAAGGTATAGCTCAAGGTGATGGATTCATCTATAGATATACATTGGATGACGAAGGAAATGTCGATGCTGGAATTCCTTTGGTCAACTATAACACCGGTATAAGATATGATGAAATTTATTCATATATCAACGGTGTAGCTAATTTGGATTTGTCCAAACTTCCGACTGAGACTGATGACGATGGATATTATCCTTATGAGTTCGGCCAAGAAGGAAATGAAGCTAATGATTTGGTCATCATGACAGTCTTCCTTAGACAGACTCAAGGTTCTTTGTATCCTAAGTCTCTCAAAATAAAGACGATCGGTGACTCTATCTTGTTCGATTCGGTTCTTTTGACTTATGGAGAATCATCAGACAATCCTTTGGACTTGAGAATTCAATCCAGTGTTTATGATATAAACAGTACGACAAATTCTCAAATCAAATCTTATATAGATTCGGGAAAGACAGCTAAGGATCCATTAAATTTTGATTTCTATAAGGTGTTCAATAAATATTTGAACTGTAACGATAACTATACAATTTCATTAGATGGAACTGGAATGACTAACTTGTCTTCAGCTTATAAGCTTGATTACACTGAGAAACGCACTCAAGATGGAATTTTGGATGTCTTTTCTAGTGGGGAGAGAAGTGGTGCGATGATAGATCAAGGATCATTGAATTATTTCAAATTAGATTCAAATAATAAATTGAGCATAATCGGTACTCCTATTGCTGATTCGGATGGCAATTTCTATGAATCCATATACGGAGACTATAGGACCTCTTTCAGCTCATTTGATTTCTCATTGCTGAGTGGATATGTGAAGAATAATGAAGAGAAGATATATTATTTGACTGATAGTCAATTCGTTTATTATTTCGCTCATCTATGTCAAATCAATGTGCAGGATGATTTCAGTGTAGATGGTGTCACTATTCAAATAACAGATGAAGATAAAGCTGAGTTTACTGCTACTTTTGATCTATATAGCAAGAATACTGGAACTAGATATGGTAAATTTAAAGCTAAGTTCTTCGACGTCAATAACACATCAATTCCTGAGGTTACAGATTATTTGTCCGAAGGCGATGAGCCTTCGACTCAAACAAAAGATGATTTGAAGGATGTATTGGATGCCTTTAAAGGAAACAACTATTCTTATGACACTTTGGTGAATAGCAAAGGTATGGCTAAAGTCTTTTATAATCCCTTCTATTATTTCCTTCAAGTATATGGAGATCCTAATACCAATGAAGGATACTTGAAGGACGGTGACCATATTTATTCCTTTGGAGTTCAGTATGAGACTGATACAAGCGGAAAGATTATATATGATTCAAACAATGATATGATCGTCAAGGAATTTGTTGTGAACAAAGGTACAGATTATGCGGATGCTATTCATAATATGAAGCTTCCCGGTATTGGAAAAGTCTATAGCGATGAGAATTCATTGAATTATATGTCTGAATTCTCTCAAGACTTATATGATACTGATAAGTATGACATAGGAACATATGGTGGAATTACATATTGGAATTTAAACGACTATACTTTAAGTCAAAAGATATTTGATTACGTTTATTCCGGAACTAAATCATTATTGCCGTTAGGTGTTGGAGTTAAAGTTTCAAATAAAGCCGATTCGAAAAAACTGTCTTTGATATTAGCTAGCACTATGTCAGATGGTTCTCAAAGCGGATATGCTGCTTTGACTTACTATGATATCGGAACTACTTCCAATCCAATTATCGAGAAGCAAATTGAGAATTACTTGTCTAACAAGTAATAGAAAGGATTTGATGCTTATGAAAAAAAGAAAATTAATTCCTGCTTTATCTTCTTGGTTATTATTGACTTGCCTTATAGGATGCAACGACAATAATATTAATTCTTCAAACACTAGTGGGAAGCCTTCGACAGGTGTTCCTTCGACCGTGACTCCTACTGATAAAAAGCCTGTCACCAAAGTAGAAATAAATGGAACGAAGACTTTAATAGTCGGAGAAGATACAAAGCTCATAGCTAATACTGAAGTGACCTGGTCTTCTTCAGATGAGACAGTTGCAACTGTCGATGAAACTGGAAAGGTTCATGGTGTAGCTTCAGGTTCTGTTACCATCACTGCTACTTCTATTGAAAATCCTAGTCTTTCAGCTGAATGGGAGATTTCGGTCAGCATGAGAATTCCTTCCAAGGACAAGTTGACCTTCAGTGCTAAGATCGATGGAAATGAAGTCTCTCCTGTCGATGGAAAGTATAGTTTTCCTTTAGGAAAAGAAGTAATACTTACTATTAATTCTCAAGAAGGATTTATGACTCCTAGCGTCACATTCAGCTTGACTCTTCCCAGTGATATCGATCAAACAGTATGCAGTGTCGAAAATATTGCAGATACGACTAATTCAGCTGAATTTTTAGGAATAGGTAGCTTTGAAGGTGGAACCTTGACTGCAACTTGCTTTTTTGGAGATAGTGAAAGCAAGAGTATAAAGATGCCGATTCAATTCGATGTCATCGATACTAATGCCGATAACAAAGCTAACTTCTTCAAAAAGTTTGAAGGATGTGAAGCTGTCGAGAAGAATTCGTTGACCGATGCTAGAATTACTGAAGAAACTAAGACTACTGATTTGATTGATGCTTCTATAAATCCTGAAACACAGCAAAAATCCTATACTTATACTTTGTTTACCGATGCTGCTTATGTCAATGTGACTGGAGCTTCCAATGAGCATTATTTTGCTGGATCCAGAAATGGTTCTACATATCTTTTCGATTATAACGGCAGCGAGATTGGAACTTTCTATAACTTTGGTAGTTCAGAAAAGTTAGGTGAGTCCTTCGTATTGTTGAATCATGCACCTGTCTATGGATTTGCTAATAGAATCAAAGCTTTGTTCGATTCATCTTATGGATTAGATACTGGTTTGGTCAACTTTGGAAATTATGCAGCATATGCATATTCTACTTTCAAGATAACTGATGAAAAGGCAGAGGTAGTATCTAATTTCGATTATAGTTCTACACATTATGAATTGAAATTGACGGTGAATTTCGACGGAAGTTTCGACGGAAGTAAGATTACTTCCTTTAAGTTTACTGAATTGTCTCAAACTTCAAAAAAGAAGATTGAATATAGTCTTGAAGGATCTAACTTCGTTTACGGAGAAAAGAAGATCGATAGTAAAGATAACAACAAATCCTATTTGTCTTTTGATACATTCTATTACCAGACTCTAAAGCTAATTTGTTTAGGTGGAACTAATGTCGATTCTGTAGGTGACTACACCAACACTGATAAGTATGGAACTAGTGATGATTTCAATGCTGAAGAGAATGCTTATATTCTTCCTAAATATAAATCGTTGGCAATGCGTATAGATCCAACACTTGGAAATCCTATCATCGATAGCATAACAGTGACTCAAGATAACCAAGATGTGATTGTCTCATCCATAGGTAGCAACGGACTAGTCATTTTCCAACCTAAGACTGAAAGAGAGCAACAAGATGATGGAAGCTATAAGGATGTCGTAAAAGAAGGAACCACAACCTTTACCTTAACTTCAGCAAAGAATAAAGTTTCTACTTCTATAAAAGTCGAATTTAAGACTGAGACTATCAATGCTATAGAAGTCATGGACAACAAGCCTAATAACAATGACTTTGGTGATGTTTATTTGAATGATAATTCAAATTACTTTACATTAAAAGCTTCACCTAATGATGATCAGATTGACTATGAATACGAAGCTATAGACTCTCAAACTGGTGCTTTACTATCGGATTTGAGAATCGATCACTATGTAGATGGAAACATCGACGGTTTATCTAGCTTCTATTACTATATTGTTGGAAGCAAGGTTGGAACATATAGCTTCAAAATCAGAGTTAAAGGAACTGCTGTTTCTACTAAAGATATCTTTACTATAAACATTAAATCTCCTTTGTCTGATACTGAGATATATAACCATGTAAAGGATAAGACTTATAAGATAACTACAAGTACTTCAGTTCAGACTGTTAAGTTCACATCTAATACAAGTATTGCTTATACTTATAAAAATGAAAGTTCTGGAATAGATCAAACCGAGAGTATTGCAGTGACTATCACTGATGGAAAAATCAAGGTTAACGATGTCGAAGAAATTAAGATTACATCTAGTAAAATTGACGATAATGGAAATTCAGAAGGCTCTACTTCAAATACTACATACACTAGCACTTATAGAGGTCAAAAATTCAACTCATCTTCTAAGTATTATGTTGGTGTGATGGCTGAGAATATCAGAGTATCTTCTGACTTTAATACTTTGGGAATATTCTTCATCAACAATTATGGTGGATATGAGAAACAAGAATTTCAAGTGGATAGATCTAGCCAAATTGATATAGATAACCTTCCTTCTTATTTGAATGGAAAGACATTGGTGAATAATGATTTGGGTTGGATTACTGGTGCAGGTAACTGCACGGTCAGTGTCTCCTTTACTTCGACCCACGCCTCCTTGACAATGGTCAATAATCAGAACACAACTATTGGAACACTTGAGTTTGACTATGCTTACGATTCTACAAGCAATGGAATAGTTGTTTCAAACAGCACTTCTATTACTGGACCTGCTTCTATGGGTGGATATTCGTTATCTATCACGGGATTGACTTTGTCGGCGGATAAGTCATCGATCGATATCTCTATTGGAGCCTTATCTCAGTATTCTGAAGAGCCGATTCCTTCACAAGTCACAATAAAATTGTTCTAGCATTTTGTTTCTTTAAGCTGATAGCCGAGAAAGGCTATCAGTTTTTCTTTTAAGCTTTAATTAAGGATATGGTCAAAAAAACATAAAAATGAATGATTAAAAACTGTAATTTGATTTTTAAAAGATGATATAATTCTACCAGTTCAAGTAAAAGGACCGTATTAAACATGAAAAAAACATCAAAATTAGCTATTATTTCTTTGTTAGCTGCTATTTCATTAACAGCATGTGGTGGTAATGAAAGTAGTAAACCTTCGTCTACTCCTACCAACAACACTGGTAATTCTCAGACTCCCGGTAAGCCTTCGACTCCATCGACACCTGAACCTAAGCCTTCTTATGCTATTACAGCTACTGAGGGTGAAGGTTATAAGGTTGAGGGATTGCCTGCGACTGCTAAGGAAGGTGAGACAGTCACATTTACACTTACTCTTGATCAAGGAAAGGAAGCAGATTCAGTCAAAGCTGGTGATGTCGATTGCACTTTGAATGATGATGGTTCTTATTCATTCACCATGCCCGGTGAAGCAGTGAATGTTGCTATCACAGTTAAGAACAAGAAATTCAAAATCAACTCTATTTATTTCGATAGTGGAATGAGTTACTATAGCCCAACTCTAAGTTTTAATGTTGGAGATGAGTTTGAATTTGGTCAAAAAGTAGATTTCACATTGAGCGCTACAAATTCCAACTTTTACGCTTCTACTCTTGGAAGAGAAGCAATCTTTATCAATGATGAAGTTATCGATTTGGGTAGCCTTGGTCTTTCCGGTCAAGTAACAACTGTCGATAATTTGAGTTTCACAATGCCTGCAAAGGATGTCGACATCTATGTCATGCCTAAGGCAGTGGATATGACATCTGGTGATGCTGATAAGAGAATTAATAAGATTGTTATCGATGAAGCTCCTTCAGAAATCAAGGTTTTCTCTTCTGAAAAATTCTTATATGATTCAACATATAATTATGTTTTCAATAGTCTTTATGTAGCAAGAACCGATTCATATATTGTGACAAAGGTTTCTTATAAGGCAGACAATGTTTCTGAATGGACTGAGTTGGCTTTATCAATGACATGGACAGACAATATCTCTTTTATTTCTTTGAGCAATTTAAATCGTGGTACAGTCACTGGAGATCTTCATTTAAAGATTGAAGGAAAGAAGGTAGCAAGTCACAAATTGACAATTGTCAATGGTGATGTCGTAACCTTTGCCAAACAACCTGCTGCAACTTATGTAGAAGGAGATCCTGTAAGTTTGTCATTTACAGGGGTCGATGCAAACAAGGTTATCAAGTATGATATTCAAGGTGCTGAAAACACAGCATCTTCAACTGCTACTAATATTATATTTGAGATGCCTGGAAATGATGTTACCATCACATTCTCAGCTACCGATAAAGGAAAGATTACTTTTGAAACTATTGAAGGTGTGGAAAGTGCAGTTGCTAAAGATTCTGCCTATTCATACTATGCAAATGAAATCACTTCAGCATACCCTGGAGCTATATTATATGTATTCGCAACCCCTAAGGCTGGATATACAATCACTGCTGCGTATATAAACGGAGACAAGGAACACAAGGTAACAATGGGTAATTATGATACTTGTTTCAAACTTACTATGCCAGAATCGGGTGATGCATTGATAGGATTTGAAGTGGAAAAGAATGGTTCTATCAACCTTGAAAATAAAGTTGGAAAAGATGAAACCATAACTGAAGTCAAATACTATTCAAGTTCTTATGCTTCATCTACTTCCGAAAAGACATATAACGGATTTGGTGCAAATGCTGACGTCTATATGTTTGTGAAGGTTAAGGATGGTTATAGTTTAGGTGATGCTACAATTATAAATAATGGAACTAGTACTACATGTAAAGTAACTAATAGTTATAGTGGAAGTTATTATAATTTTAAGATGCCTTCTGATGGAAGTGATGTTTCAATCAATATTAATGTTATCCAAAACGGAACAATAACAGTACAAGTAGATTCGACTTATGTTGAGTCTACATCTTTATCCAAGAGTAATTATTCATCAGATAACCTAGCTAATAATGCTATAGGTGCTGGTGAGACCTTCTATGTATTTGTTAAAATGAAGGAAGATGTCAGTGGATATAGTTTAGGCCAAGCACAAATTCAGGGCAAGGATGATACAGCTGTAGACGTTCAAGAAAATTACGGAAATACTTATTACCAGTTCACAATGCCTTCTGATGGTAGTGATGTGACAATTGTTATAAGTATGGTAAAAAATGGAAACATAACAATCGCTGAGAATGCTGGTGTCTCTGAATCTAAGATTTCTACTGGCGCAAGTTGGTTACAAGATGCAAGCAAAGCCGATGATTTTGCTCCCGGTAAGAAATTCTATATTTTAGCTAAACCTGTAGATGGAAAACTTGTTACCAAGGCTAGTATGAGTGATGGTACTGAATTCAAAGCCACTGAAGTTGAGGCTACATATAATTACGGTGATGGATTCTCTTACTTTAAGTTCACAATGCCTAAAAATGGTGTTGCTAACATCAGCTTCACTACTGCAGATGCAAAGAAGGTCACATTTGATACCGTTGATGGTTTAACCTTCTCCTTCCCTTCAGGTGCTACGAGTGGAACCTCATTTGCTGTCGGCGAAAAGGTTCAAGTAATGGCAACTGCTAGTTATGGTTACACAGTAAAATCGTTAGCTATCAAGGATCATGCTGATGTTCAAGTCGATAAAAAGACTGATGATAATGGAAATACTTATTATGAATTCATCATGCCTGATTATGATGTGACATTAACTGGTACTGTTGAAGCTGGTCAAGTTGTAACCCTTTCTGTCTTGGGAACTAAGATGCCTAGTAAAGCTCATGCAGTAACTATTTATGTAGACGGTGTTTCATCAGCACCTTCGTATTCTTACGATTCAGGTAAGACTGATGTTTCTATTGGATGGATTGTTGGTGATACATTGAAATTCACATATACCACCTCTGATTACAGAACAGATGATGATATTTATATAGTAATTACTAAAACAGATGGATCAGTTAAAGAAATTCAAATGTCAGGAGGTTACTACAACTACACAGCAACTGCTACTCTTGAAGCTGATTGGGCTTCTATTTACTTCAGTGTAGGCAGCACACTTACAACCAAGTAATTTAAACTTATATTAGTGCACGCATTTGCGTGCACTTTTTTGTTTTTTTAATATAATAATCAAGAAATGAGGATAGAATTATGAATAAGAAAAAGAAGTTATACTCCATAATCCTTTTAGGTGCTGCTTTATTGTCTTCATGTGGTAAGTCGTCTTCTATCGATAGCAATCCTACTACACCATCGATAACTGGTGGTGACAATAGCAATTCGAGTGTTGATAGATATTTAGTGTCTTTTAACAAGGCTAGTGACTGTTCTATTCAATTAGATCATTCCGATAACAAGTATAAAGAAGGCGAGTTGGTTTCTATAGTATTGAATATAAGCAATGAATCTAAAGAATTCGATAGATTCGAATGTGACGATGTATCGATAGAAATCAGTAGTTCTACATCAAATCGCATAGAAGCATCTTTTATAATGCCTAAAAAGAATGTGGACATTGATGTGATTCTGAAAGATAAGGATTTAGATTCTTTTAGAATTAAAGAATTGAAGAACTATTCAACTTATGATGCTTCATTAAAAGAAGGAGATAAATTCAAGGCTGGAGATAATGTTGAACTCATATTGTCAGGGTCTTATTTTTCATCATCAGATGTATCTAACACATATATTCAAATAGATGATGACTATTACCATCCTTCATTGGTTGATTCTATCAATGGTTCTGCCACCTCTATGAGCCTATCGTTTGTTATGCCCAACAAAGACATATCTATTATTATTTCTACTGGAAACAATCAAACCAGCAAAAATGGATTTAAAGTTTCTTTAGATGAAAATGAATATGTCGATTTGATCGCATATAATCCAGAAGAAAAATATACTAGATTCTATGGTGGATTGGTGAGGAAGATTGGATATAAAGTGACATCTGTTCAATATAAGATAGGAGCTGATGGTCAATGGACTGATAACTATTCTTTGTTTGATATCAGCAATATTTGTAATTTATATATATTGAATATAACAGCAGATGTTGAAATAAAAGTTATAGGTGAATTTACAGGCGCTAGGACGATAACATATATAAATGAAGATGCCATTATTCCTACTACTAGTTCTTTATATTATGAAGGAACTGAAGGCGACACTTATAGTGTTTCCTTCAAGCCTCATCCTAAATATACTTTGACTGGTAAGCCGACATTTGAAGGTGTGGAAGTAAATGATGACGACGTCACAGAGACTTATTTTAAATTAACCATAGGTCTATCTGATATAACTATTACTTTCTCGGCAAAAATAAATAATAAAATCACTGTATTAGATAACGATGATCTTGATTCTTATATTATCAAAAAGAACAATATAGAAACTGATTATTGTGCTTCATTAGCTACCTTTAATTTCTATCCTACTATGAAGAGAGGAAAAGTTATTACTTCCGCTAGAACTATAGATTCTAACGGAACAAAGGGTAGTTGGTGTTATCCCACTGATGACAGTTATGGTGTTCAATCTATCGAAATGAGAATGCCTAAATCTGGAGACTGTCAGATAGAAATAAATACTGCTGATGGATTCACTATAGATATAGACAAAATAGATCATGGTTCTATGACTATTAATAGAGATACATTTAGAAAAGACGATAGAGTCTATTTTACAATCCAAACAAAATCAAATTTTTATAGATTTAATAAATTGATAGATTCAGAAACAGGTGAGACTATAGAGACTACCATGAATGAGAATAGCGGATACTTCACTATGCCTGAGAAGTCCTTGAAGCTCAAGCCCATAATAGTTGAAGTAGAAAAAGCTACTGTCAATTTAATTGGAGATTTGGATAAACTCGAGTCCATAGAGATTCAAGGAAATAAATCTTTAACTAGAATGAATAAAGATAAAACCTTAGGAACATTCATCGTTGGAGAATACATAACTATACTACCGGTAACTTTAAAATCACAGTATCAAGATGATTATATTGTTACTGTTAAAAAGAGAGTCAACGGACAAGAAGAAGAGATTAAATCTAGTAATGGATCATATTCATTTTCGGTAGAAAAAGGACTTACTGATATAGTTGTGTTAGTAGAAGAAAAAGCACAAGTAAAAAGCTTTAAAGCTACTATCAATAAGCCTGATGGTGTAAAACTAACGTTTAGAGTCAATTTTAAGTCAGTTACTTCTTTAGATGATACTTTGATTCCTGGTGCTGATGGGAAAGTAAGACTAGAGATATTTGTAAATAGAGATGCAAAGCCAACGGATTATAATGTTCAAGTGTTGGACAATGAAAACAATGAAGTTATAGGTGAGTCTGGAATGACTAGTGTCGCTTATATGATTTATAGCGATATTACGATCAACATAACGGCTAAATAAAATGTGAGGATTCTATATGAAGAAATTTAAACTAATTGCTTTGATTTTGCTATTAGGTAGTGTTGCATCGTGTGGAAAAGAATCTATTAGCAATTCGACCATATCTTCCACTTCGGATAAAAAAACTGATATATCATCGACAAATAAGACAGAAACAATCGATGATAAATTCGATAAGTTGTTGTCTGATATGGCTTATGGATATAGATTTAAAACTACTGCCACAACATTGACTAGTGATGGATACTCAAATTATTGTCTTGATATAGGTGTAAAGGATAATGGATATGAGTTCATTAGATATGATTCAAAACAAAATCAAGAAGCAGATAGAAATTCTGTATATGTAGAATATTTCTATTCTTACGATCCGGAAGCTTTCACTCCTTTAGTATCTATGCCTATGTTAGATATTTCTAATAAGATAGATTATTATCCTTATACTATTAATGGCAAAAATCTCGAATGGTCCGACTCAGGATATCAGAATATGTTCACATATTTTGAAAAGGATAATTATTTAGATGATGAGGGTACTTATACACTGGATGTCGAGGATGATTATGTTAAAACATATCTTCCTTTATTAGCCACTCAGTTTTTGCATGAATACACCAGAACTATCAAAGAATTTTCTTTCATCTATAACAAGGATAATGATGGATTTGATGTAAATATAGTGTTCAATCCTATCACCGGATCTTTCTCTAATACTGAATTAGAGATTCAAGGTCAAGTGATTCCAGGTGATGATTTTGAATTTAAACAAGCTGAATATACTAAGACTGGTGAAGAAAAAGAAGAGTTGAACCAAGTCTTTTCTAAATTAAAGAATAACAAGTATTCTTTTGTAGATACAACTTATTCAATTGATGAAAACAGCAATAAGACAGTCGAATCGAAATATTCAGGTAAAACAGATGGATCTAGTCTAATATTAGAATCGGAGACTTCAACGTCAAAGATGAATTTCTTATATAATAATGTCGGAAACAATCAAATCCAACAAGCCAATAAACTTGGAAATGATTATTATGCTTATGGATCAGTTATCAATTCATCTATAACACCATTACTTCCATCATTTGATATGTCTTCTATATTCTTTAATAAGACTGATGATAATAAGTATGTATATGATGGTAGAGCAAATTTCTTAAAGACGAATACTTATAATTTTTCAGGTGAAGGCTTAGCTGTTACTTCGATGAATGTAACTTTCGATGATGATTCAGTATTGTTTGAAATCGGATTTGATAAATCAACAAATATAGAAGAAATCAAGTATACTTTCTTGAATGAATCCAATATAGCCGATAGTATAGAAATAAAAACTGATTGTTCTAATGTTGAATTATCGACTTTACTCGAAGGTTATTCTAAGGTACTGATTGGATTAGAAGAATTAATTGGTGGAAAAGATAACTTGAATCTCATTCCAGTAGTTGGAGGAAGACAATCTGTAGCAGGTCTTTATTATTCCGATGGAGTCGATGGTGATGGTGAAGAAACAAAAGAGAAGTATTATGGAATAGAATATAGGTTGATTGGAATAAGTGGATTAGAGCAAATAAAACTATATGAGACTAAATTGGTGGAAGCCGGTTTCATAGCTACTAAAACTCAAGGAACTCATTTCTCTGGTGATTTGTTCACAAAAGAAATTCAAGTCAATGGTGAGACTAAGACATTGAGATTGGAAGTTGCGTCAGGAACCACTTATCAGACATTAGCCATTGCAATAGATGTAGCATAAAAAAACTGGATTATCAGTGTAATCCAGTTTTTTGTTTATTTATTTATTTATTTATTCTCTAGTTAAGATAGTCGAATCAGACTTGCCCGAATCAGATTCAATATTCAGTTTATATTCATTATTTGATAATGTTATTGAGATTGAATATCCACCACACTCAAATGATAGATGATTATCTGAAATAGATACGCTTGTACCTGTATATCCTTCTGTTTCATCATCTAAAATGAGACCCATTTTAAATTTTACTGAATATACATATTCATCTTTAGAATATTTATCAGTATTCTTTTTCTTCTCTACTTTAATTTGTACTTTTTGATTCTTGAATGGACTGGTTGAAGAGAATGATCCAGTGAATGTTCCATACATTTTGCTCAAAGAATCAAATTCACTTATCGTATTTATATCAAAAGGAAGTTTAGAAGAGTCAGAATAGATCTTATATTCGACATATCCTCCATTTTCATGAAGGAATTTAACTGTATCGATTTTTGAATTCGATAATTTGATCTCGGCTTTGATGACATCTTCAACTTTATAAGAATCATCTAAATCAGAGAACGAGTCGAAGTAATAAGCAAATCTATCTGGCATTATGGTCAATGAATAAACATTTGTTTCTTTATCGAATGTGAAGGCTTCGATTGGCTCACTTCTTCTAGGCATAGAGTAGGATAAATCAGTTATATACGATCCATTGCTATCCTTTTCTTTTTCTTCTTTATAGTAGTATGTTCCATCCTCTTTTGTGATTTCATGTACATATCCATCTTTGACTAAAGCACCGCTGAAATTATTATCATCGATTTGATAGAACATTACAGAGGAGGATATATATCCTTCGAGATGAGGCATTTTAACATTGCTTATATTTGATACATTTCTTTCAAAACTATAAGGATTGCTAAATAAGTTATCAAAAGCTGATTTCAATGCATCATGATAGTCTTTGTGCTCATATGGAACAGGTTTATTAGCTTCGTGATCAACGTTTTTGTCATTGTTAATAGTGAAGTCGATTTCATAATGGAATGGAGATCCATCCTTATCATTAGCTTCCTTACTAACTATATGGAATGAATCTATGGAGTCGTTCTTAACTATAATTTTGAATTCATCAAAACTCATTATGGATAAGATTGCTATTTTTGATGTGAAGTTTCTAGCAGCCTTATATCTATTACCTGCTGTTTGACCATCTTTTGAGAAATCCAAGTAATAGTTACCATCATTATCCTTATCGAAGAAACCTGAATCACTTGTTTCATCGTAGAATGGATTTGATACCATTGACCAGGATAAAGATCCTTCTCCATCTGAGGCTTTGGTCAATACTAGATTGTTATTTTCATCTATATCATATGTTCCGACATATTCATTAGAATCTTCAGTTATTTTAAAATAATCTAAGCTTCCTTCTTCATCTCCGACTTTTCTATCGTAGTGATAAGAATCATCGCTGAATTTAGTTGTGAATGTTGTTGTTTGATTTAAGTCATCACCATCAAAATCTTTGATGGTTCCATTTATAGTCAATCCGGTTTTCATGGATTCGAACAAATCGAATAAGGACTTAGTCGATTTAGAAGTAGATGAATTGTTAGTGGATTGTTTGTTAGTCGATGATGGGTTTGTACTAGGCTTAGATGTGTTGGGTGTTGTGTTTGTGCCACTGCAACCGACCAACAACAAAGCTAAAGATAAAATAGATAGATATTTAGATTTCATGATTTCCTTCTTTCATTGACCTTAAGATTTAACACTATTGTGTGATATTTATTCAAGAGAAGATTTAAGCAATTTGATTTAAACCAAAAAGCAGCCATCCTATAATGGCTGCTTGATGATAATATTGATTACCAATCAGTATCTGGAATTGATAAAGCACTGCTGAATACATGAATTTTTACAGAGTTTTGTGCGACACCATTCCAATTTAAATATGGACTCACTGATAGTTCGTATACATTTCCGTTTATAGTTTTTGTATAGAGTTTATAGGCGGCGTAAGAATCGTTGTAATTTGATTTGTCGGTTAAGGCCCAACCATCTTCTACTAATTTTGCCTTATAGTTTTCTATGAATTCATCTCTTGCAGTTTCATTTTCAAACTTCTTGGTTTCAAAGTAACAATCGTTATGACCGGCATCATATAATGAATTTGTATGAGAGATTGTATTATCCCATCCTGGCTTTGCATATAAGTAAGGAACAACATTGTCGATTTTCCATGCTTTCATTTCATTATATAAAGAACTATTTGCTTCTTGGAATGAAGTAGGTTCATCGTGTTCTTTAGCCTTGGTCCAGTCTATATCGATGGTAGTAGAATCATAATTAGAATAATTGGCTTCGATTGTGATTTCTTCCTCAAAGGATTCTAGTTTTGTAGAAATCTTAGATACATATCCATCTGTGATATAGAGATTTCCTTGATCGATATATTGACCATTCATATAAGGAAGATATAAGCACTGACCTACGAATTGACCATTCTTTCCATTTCCACCACGTGATACATATGCACCATTAGAGTTTTTATCAGCAAAGATATCAGCTTGGAAAGCAAAGGTTGGATAACGATTTACTGTATCGCTCTGGAATGGAGTTGTATGAGTCTTTTCAATATATAAATCTTTGGTAGTATCATTGTAACTATACTCATAGTATCCAGTATCAGTCTTTTTAATACCAGTATGTGTTGTTTTACCATTTATAGTTACTACTTGGTCAATAGCATCTTCATTAAACTTCATTGTGTACATATTGACTGACGATCCGTAATCCAATGAGTATTTAACTGTATAGTTATGGCTTGAAGCTGAAGCATTTCTTGCTGTTTCGATAGTGTCATGATAAGCCTCATGTGTGAAAGGCTCTACATGTTTTATTTTAGCAGTGCCTATTTCTGAAATAGTTCCAGTAGCTATAAATCCGTATTTGGTGTCAGGATCAGATTCATTTGTTGCGGCAGGATCTACGACCATGGTGACTCCATCGATCACTCCGTTTGTGACGGAAAAATATAAGTCATCCAAAGCTACATTAGATCTTCTTAACAACATTAAAGGAATCAAAGTTTCATAGTAATATCCACCGATGTAGTGATATTTTTTTCCTCCATCGAATGTTGCGAAGTCTTCATAGGAGAAATAATCACTTTCTCCTCCAGTCACTCCTAAGAAGTTGGCGTAGTTAGCGTCAAAGCTTCTTTTATTTCCTTCATCATTAGTCAAAGTCTCTTTTGCGAGTTTATTATTTATATCGATGTATTCTTTGGAAAGACTAGAGCCGTTTCTTACATAGGCTTGGTTCATTGTTTCTTTTTGCTTGATATTATCGTATGCAGTTACTGAGTATGCATCAGTTAAATTGTATTCAAGGTTAAATAAATATGAATCGTCATTTTCTTCGAATATGATTTCTAAATCAGTATCACCTTCTTCTGTGGGATTCAATTCATAGTCATAATCGTAGAGCTTTTCGTTAATATTGAATTTAGCTGCTCCGGTGACAGTCTTGAACATGTCTTCGTTCATAGCTTCACCTTCTTCGACGGTTACTTCCATCTCAGAATAGATTGATTCATCATCCGCCATTGTGGCTTTGATGATTACAGTTCCAAACTTATCAGGCATTGAAGTTAGCAAAGCTTCCTCTTGCTCTTGATTTTCTAATCTAGAAACTTTAACTATGCTTTCATCGGATGAAGTCCAATTGACATCCTTGTTTCCATATTCATCTACGATTGCATAGATAGATCTTTGTTGATTAGGATAGAGATTTCCCATCATCTTAAGCTTAATTCTGTCATCAGTATGGAGCTCTTTGTTAGAAGAGGTTGTATCTTTTCCTGTGCCTGATGTGTTAGGCTTTGGTGTAGGTGTAGCACTAGGATTGGTAGAAGGTTGTGTAGATGGTTCTGTTGTCTTGCCACACGATCCTAGCAATGTTAATAATATTAGTGTGGAAAGACCTATTTTATTTTTTCTCATTTGTTTTTATTCCTTTCGTTTTATCTATGAGGGCTAGATTATAAAGGCATAAGTTATCCTAGTCAAGTGATTAGATAACACAAGCATCACTTGTTAAATAAACATCGATAATATGAAATATGGTTGTTTGATTCTCTTTAATATTTTGTGTAATCAGTCTTCTATATTTTTGATAAAATAATAAAAGTTAAGTGCTTACACAAGAGCAATAAAGGATTAAAGGAGAAATTGTTATGGAAAAAAGCTATTTTACTTCTAAGAACAATGTAAAAGCCAAAGACTATACGAATATATTGGATGATGCAGAGGAGCATGATAAGTCTAAATCATATGATAGCTTACCTTTTGCTTATAAGCATGTAAAATTGAAAAGTGAATATATAAGTGAAAATGTACTCCTTTCAGTGAATCACTTAAAAGTATTCTATAAGAAGAAACACTTCTTAAAGAAGGAATACATCAAAGCGGTTCATGATATCAGTTTTAAAATTCATAAAGGTGAAATCTTTGGAATAGTAGGAGAAGAGGGAAGTGGAAAGACTATTACGGCTAAAGCTATAGTAGGGGAAGAAAGCATAACTTCTGGTGCTGTCTATTTTAAAGGTGCACGTATTGCAGCTGGAGACAGATGGAACAGGAAGGAAATAGAGTGGTCTAAGAAAAATGGAAAGAAGGAAATCGAAAGATTGAAGAACGCTAAGACCGTAGAAGAAGTTGAGGATCATCCTTCTAAAGTCGATAACCTTTATGTAGGAAAAGAAATCTTGGATTATTCTTTAGTTCGCTCTAAATATGCAGTATCTACTAGATTCTTAATCTATAGTGAATTGAGCAAAGGGCATTCCTTTGATTATGCTTTGAAGTATATAGAAGCATTAGCCGAGAGTTTTATCGGTGGAACTTATGATAGAAGCAAATACTTCTTTATAAATGATCAGGAAGCTAATGAGAATGGATATCACTTATTGAGAAGAATTAAAATGTTGACTGAGAAGGATGTATTGGATTCCTTACTTCCAACTAACGATTTAGCTCTATTGATTCAATCTAGAATTAATACAGTAAAAATGAACATAAAGTTGATTAAAGAAGAACAGACAAGAAAAATCAAGCAAATAAAATTCGATAATGAAAATAATGATTATAGATTGAGAATTCAAATACAACCTTTGTTCTTAAATGCATTAGACCCTGATATGAATGTTAGAGATGTTTTGACTAGTAGAATCAAATCTTTAAACAATGCTGCTATTGCAGAAAGAAGCTCTAAGGCTTTGGAAGAAGTCGGACTAGTTTCAAGTTACTTCTCTTTATCGGTTAAAGATTTGAAATCTTTTGAAGCAGTTAAAGTTGAATTGGCCGCAGCTTTAGCTGCTAACCCTGAACTTTTGATAGTCAATGATCTTCCTAAGACATTGACTAAAGAGGAGGAAGAGGAATTTATTGAGTTGTTGAGAAAAATTAGAAACAGCAGAATGATCTCTATTCTTTTCATGAGCAGAAATCTTAATTTGGCTAAGCAAATTTGCGATACTATCAGCATTCTTCATGATGGAGACATGGTCGAATTAGCAAAGAAGGATGAGCTTTTGAGCAATCCTATTCATCCTTATGGAAAAGCCTTTGTTAAGGCTTTTGAAAAAGACGATGGTGATCATAAAGTTGATTATGATTCATCGAAGAAACGTGATTATTCAAAGGAGAAACCGACATTCCAAGCAGTCATTCCAGGTCATTATGTCTTGTTCGATACTAATGAAGCTATCGCTTATAAGAGCTTGATTCAAAGCCAAAACAAGTTTAATAAGTGACCGTTTAAATACTTTAGTCAATTATCTAGTTTTATCTTTTATCAGCTAAATCATTTACTTATTTAAGTATTTGACTTTCATCTTGCAATGAATATAAGGAAGGAATTCTTTTATGAGCGATACGAACAATAAAGAGCAAAAGAAAGAAAGGTCAACTTTTAAAAAATGGATAGTATCTATATTGATAATATTATTGACTTTAGTTGTTATTTTAGGAGGGACTATATGCGCTTTGTATATACGTTCTGCAACGTATAAACCTAATGATCAAAAGCCGAATATAGATACGAAAAGTGAATTCGTAACTCAAGGAAATGAGAATGGCACAAAAAGAGCAATCTATGATAAAGACGGTAATAGATTGCAGATAAAAGGCATCAATGCTGGGAATGTACTTGTTCAAGAAGGATGGATGAGCCCATTCGACAATGATCCTAAGAAAGATGAAGATGGAAATCTTATAAAGGATAATGATGGTAATTTAACTTATGCGGAGTTCACTCAGGAAGACTTTGAAGAAGGATTGTCAAATAATCCAAATTTAAAAGATAACAAAGATGAATTGATGAATCTTTACTATAAGTCTTTCTTCTCTGAAGATGACTTTAAGAAAGTTAAAGAATTACAATTCAATACCATTAGACTTCCTTTCTACTGGCGAAATATTTTAAATGACGATTTCACTAGAAAAGATGAAAGTGTTGCATTCTCTTATTTAGATTGGTTCGTAGAGCAATGCAAGGTTAATGATTTATATGCTATCTTAGATTTGCATGGTGTTCCTGGAAGTCAAAACGGTTTTGAGCATTCGGGATTGTTCTTAGAGCAACCAACATTTTGGCATAACGAGACATACGAGAATGCTGTCATAGATTTATGGGACTTTGTCAGTGAACATTACACAAACAATAGAAAAGATATCGCTCCTTGGATTTTATCTTATGATGTCATAAATGAACCTCAATCTTCAAAGAATAAAAATCAAGATAAATATTGCACTGATTATCAAGATAAATTATATAAGGTTATAAGAGAAAACAATGATCAGCATCTTATCACATTAGAGTTCATGTGGGACTATTCAGTATGCCCTAATCCAGATAAATATGGATGGTCTAACATCATGTATGAATTGCATCAATATAATTGGAATAGCAATCTTATCAATTTGGAAACATTCAAATCTTACTTCGATTCGAAATTATTAGGTCACGATTATGATGTTCCTATCTATATAGGTGAATTTAACTGGTTCGAAAATTTGGATAGTTGGAAGAAATGTTTGGTCGATTGGTACGATGATAGAGGATATGGTTGGACCATATGGAACTATAAGACCACAGTAACTGGTGGCTGGACTTCATCTTGGGGTGTTTATACAGCACAGATGAAATTAAATAAGAAAAATGAAGAAACTAAAGTAAATATTCATACTTGTACTTTAGATGAATATAAGAAAGCTTGTGAATTAGTCAAGACAGAAAATTGTGCTACTTCTTTTACATATCATATGATTAACACGTATAACACTGAATGGAAAGTTTAAATAGTATAATTAGATAGAAGACAATATTTCGATTTTGAAATAGTGATATAATATTCAAGTGTAATATGATGATCCATATAGTTATAAAAAGGAATTATAAAATATGATTTATTTAATTTTGTCTATTGTGAGTTTAGTTCTTTGTGTAGTTTCCGGATTTTTTATTGTTGTTGGCAATACTGTTTTGGTTAACAAGCCTTGGGAAAATCTCGACGATGGATTCTGGTCTGAGCAATTAGCTACAAACTTGAGAAATACTTCTATTGTTCTACTCGTTGTTTTTATCGTGCTAGCAATTGTTTTGTTTGTTCTTTTTCTTAGAAAGAAAAAGAATGATAAGAGACGTAAAGAATTAGAAGAAAAAGAGAAGAATAAGTAAAATAGAAAAGCTCAATGACCTAATCATTGAGCTTTTTTAAATCAAATTTTTCTTATTTATTATCGTCGTTCTTTACTTTATCATCTTGTTCTTTCATAGCAGAGATGGATTCTGTGACAACATTTGCTATGGAAGATATTTTAGTTATATCGGATGGGATGATCAGCTTAGTAGCTTTACCATCTGCGACTTTAGATAATGTCTCATAGGATCTGATTGTTAATACAGCGTTAGATGGATTGGCCTCATTTATCATTTTTATTGCTTCAGCCTCGGCTTTTCTCACCATCAATTCACCATCGGCCTCAGCTTTTTTGACTTTGAGAATCGCCTCAGCTTGAGCCTCGGCTTTTTTGATAGTTGCTTCTTTCTCAGCCTCTGCATTTAATATTGCTGCCTCTTTGTTACCTTCAGCGATAGTTATTGCAGAGGTCTTTTCACCTTCAGCTATCAATATCTTTTCTCTCTTTTCACGTTCCGCTCTCATCTGTTTTTCCATTGCAGATTGAATATCTTTTGGAGGCAAGATATTTTTGACTTCGACACGCGTGACTTTGATTCCCCAAGGATCGGTGGCGTCATCAAGGATTTGTCTCATCTTAGTGTTTATGATGTCACGACTGGTTAGGGTTTGATCCAAGTCCAAATCACCGATAATATTTCTCAATGTCGTGGCAGATAATGCTTCTATACCTGCGATAGGATTCTCTACTCCATAGGTGAATAATTTAGGGTCAGTCACATTGAAGAAGACGACTGTATCTATTTGCATAGTGACGTTATCTTTTGTGATGACGGGTTGAGGAGGAAAATCATAAATTTGTTCCTTCATTGAGACTTTCTTTTGAATTCTATCCACAAACGGAGCTAGGAAATGAATTCCTGTGTCCCAAGTACAAAGATATTTTCCTAATCTTTCAATTACGTATTTATCTGTTTGGTTTACTATCTTAAGTGAGCAAAGCAAAATGATTAAGACTATAAATACTATTACTGCAAAGATTGAAATAATGACTATTGCTTCTGTTGGCATTTTATAATCCTCCTTTAATTAGATTTTTTGACAAGAAGTTTATTTCCTTGTATGGAAATGACTTCTACGATTGAATCGACTTCTATTGTATCATCTTCATCTCGTTTGATAGCATTCCAAATGATATCATTGATTTTTACTTCACCTTTTTCTAGAGAAGTTATTCTTTTTACTACGATTCCTTTTTTTCCTATCATAGTATCTACATTTGTCTTTGAATGGAGATGAACAAGTCTCTTTTGGAGTATAGGTCTTATTACTAAGAAAGTTATTAATGACACTCCAACAAAGACAATAATCTCACCCCAGTATGGCATTCCAGGAATAAAAGTTATGGCGAAAGCTACTATAGCTCCAACACAAAACCATACTGAAACTAAAGCTTCAGTCAACAGCTCAGCCATCAAAGCTAAAGTGAAGATTACGGCCCAAACTATTAACATTATTATAAGTTCAGTCATTACTTAATCTCCTTTCTTAAATCTATGATCAATAAGTTTTCTTTTTGATCATAGTAGCATTTATATTTTAGAGTACTTTTTGAGAAATCATGATTTATAAGATTACCAATCTTTGATACAAAATCTGTAGAGGATACTCTTACATATGATTTCCCACCAGAGAGAACAAACATATTCTCTTCTGGATACTTTTTAGACTCATAATCATCTTGACTGATTGGATGAAGAGCAATTTTATAATTGCTTTCATCCAATCCTAACATAACAGCATAACTATTAGCTAATATATCTACTCCAGGTTTGTTAATAGTTATATTAGTCGAATAAATAGTTGCTATTGCATTCTTTTCGCTTTTAGAAAACCATTGAAACATGTATACCTCCTTTAACCAAATACATAATACAAGCAAATTCAAGAAAATTCAATTAAATTCAAGATTAATTATATAGTTTTCATTTAAGCTCAATTATGCAGCTTAAATGAGAATGATAGAATAAATGATAGAATAAATGATAGAATAAATCCGTTAGATTTAGAAATTATTAAAGAAATTCAGAATAATAAATACATAACTATAATCCAGTTGGCGACTGATTTAAATAAATCTCAGGCTACAATTCAAAGACACATGAATACTTTGATTAAAGAAAACAAAATCAAAAGAATTTGATCTAAGAAGACCGGCTATTGGGAATTGAATTGAATATCGTCTATTAATTCTCTATGAATTCAAATGATAATAATTATAGGAAATGAATGGATTTTTTGGAGGTTTAATTTAAATTCAATCATGTCTTTACTGTACGCCTTAAATGCCAAACTTTTTTATTAATATTTTTTAACTACTTTGTAGTTACTCTATATTAAAAATCTTTCACAACAACAAAAAAGTGGCCCTTACCGTTATTGTGAGGAGAACACGGATAAGAGCCTTTATGAGGATGATACAGAAAGGAGGTATCAGATGATCATCTATAAACTTCTACTGTTCCGCTAGCAGCCACTACGACAAATCTATAATAGCCAGCTGCTGCTAATTTAACATGATATGGATTCGCCTGTCCATCACCAGATAAGGTTAAAGGAACAGTTTCTCCAGTGCCAGTAAATTCGTTTGCCATATAAGCATAGCCATAAGTGACTGTGCAATAAACGAACTTGCAGTAATCAGCACCAATAAAATATGTGAAATAATTAGCGTAATGATTCGATGTATTGTTAAACGTTACGCTTGAATTACACGCCACATAAGTAGAGAATTTTTTTTTGCTTAAAGTTATTGTCTCCTTTGGAGTGTCAGAAACTCTATTGTCTACTTTATTTGAATTGCATCCAGTTAACGCCATTAATGTGAGTGGCAATAAAAATAATAATTTCTTCATATATTTCACCAATCGTCTTCCTCTTCGTCGCATTCATTTCTATAATCGCTGTCATCCCAGCTATAAACATATTCGCCTTGATCCCAGCTATATCCATCTTCATCAATCCATTCGTATTCGCCGGAATCGTAATTCATGCAGTATTTAGGTCCCATATTTCATCTCACCTCATGCTTTTGAATTTTGGTAATTCATTAATCAAATCTATGATTTCTTTATCTTTGATGTCTTTGACATCTGCAATAATCACAACATCTGCAATTTCATTGTTTTTGTGCCAGTTTCTTAGTCCGCCTATTTCATCAGTTACATAGTAGTCAAAACTATCTTCTAACCCATTCATTACGCTTCTGTTATGAGTAGCACCAAACTTAAGTATCTCCACAGCTTGTTTTTTGTATTTGGAAAGATTTCTAAGGCAAAAGCCTAGAACTCCATTAATTACTGGATTTATAGAACTAAATGATTGGGTATCTTTTCCGAGCGTTTTCTTTTGATGCCTTGTTAATTCATATTCGTATTTTTTGATTTCAAAGATTGTTTTATACAACTCTTCATGATCCAAAAGAATCTCAAAATAATCGTCTTGGCAATAGATACTGTTAGGTGAATAAAACCCTAAAGCGAACTGATAATACGGGTCATAAATATCAGTGAAAAGCTTCACATCACCAGAATTAGCAACTATTCTTGCTAGTTCAATTCCTTTGTCATTAACCCAAAACATACCTTTAGGTACAGTATCAAATTGGTTGTTCCCGAATTTTAGTTTTAAATGGTATGTATCCCTTAAAAACCTAATGCCGTTTATGGAATTATATTCAACGACATAATCAAGAAAAGTTTTCCCGAATTCATCCGTTTGAGTGAGGGTGTTTTCGCCAGTTTTAGTTAATAGAGTTACAAGTTCCTTCTTATATAACTCAGGATCATCCAAATAGGCGTAATATCTAAAACCCTTTGAATATGGAATGTTTTCTTTGTCTAAAGGCAATTTGTATGAATCTGGGTCTTTCATTCTCGCTAAAGACACACCGAATATTTTCTCTAATGGTATAATGAATTCATATTTAAGAGGTCTTTGTCCTTTTAACATCTTGGAAAAGTTGGCTTTTTCTTGATTTGCAAAGTCATATGCCTTTTGTCCTTTTATTCCAAGTTCGTGTGCTATTGCTACAAGCAAGTGCGTGTACATCTTAATTCCCTTAATATCCATATAATGGTTTATGTTTTTCTCTAAATCGGTCATGCTCTTCCCTCCATCGGTCAAATATATTATATTGCAGCAAATGTAAAAAAGTAGTCATTTGCGACAACTTTTGTAGTCATTTTTGCCACACTCATTTTCCAGACTATTTTTTACTCTGTTAAATATGACAACTATTACTATCTATACTTTGTATGAGCAAATAAAAAATCCCTGTTACACCATCAAATGCTTTCGCAGGGATTAATTTATTTTTAAGTTATAAATAGGTGTTTTGATTTAAAATCTTATGTCTTGTTTTTTCCAACCGCTTCTCGCGCTGTCGAATTTTGAAGAATCAGTACCATAATACTTTAATGAATCATATTCATCACTCCAGTCATAATAGTTTGTTGAAATGACATCAGCGTTAAAACTATTCTTAGCTGAGTAAGAAATGCAATATTGATATGGATATCCTCCTTTAACGAGATATTTCTCAGCAACAATGTAGTAACATTGAGCGTTTGTAATTTTTAAAGAACTAGGGACTTTCAAGTTTTCTTTTATATCCGCCTTCGCTTTTTCAAACCCTTTTTGTGCAGGTGTGTTAGGACTGCAACTTGCAACTCCAATCAATGCACTAAACATTAGTGTCGTTTTAATAATTCGCTTAATTGTATTCATTTTTTTACCTCCATTAATATCATAAAAAAATGGTGTCCGTACATTTTACGAACACCATATTAATTCTTTTTTTATTTCCAAAATAAAGATCCAAACGCGCTCTTACAATATTGATTAATAAGGATGTTTATTAAATCACAGGCTTTAAAGCCTCGTTCAACCCATTCGCTTAAATAATCATTGTAGGTACTATTCCAGTTATCATAATGATAGTAAGTACCTCCATAACTTAGAGAGTTTGAGGTTTTGGAATAGTTCACCATTTGATACTGTATAAAGCATGGGACGAGGAGCCGTAGGTCGCATATGAATTAAAGCAAGCGTTCTTGCCATTAATATATTTACCCTGATCATTTTCTAGGCGTTGAGCTTCACGTTTATGCTCTTCCATTGTCAGAGCAGACTGGAGAACACCCAATGTCACTAACTTAAGGCGACATTGATTAAGGAATGACTTACGAGACCTG
>ENA-OZHK01000090-OZHK01000090.1-human-gut-metagenome-genome-assembly--contig:-NODE-90-length-30273-cov-28.460950_pt1 | contig 30273 bp, 21 predicted proteins | sample MGYA00244048_ERZ653690 | MGnify/ENA primary metagenome ERZ653690 (study PRJEB26926, sample SAMN06165197) | human gut metagenome | biome: ENVO:00009003; feature: ENVO:2100002; material: ENVO:00002003...
GAGATCTAGTACGGTCTCGTGGGCTCGGAGATGTGTATAAGAGACAGGAATAAATACTTCCTTTTATTTATAATTCTCTTTTGGAAAAAAGAGAGGCTTTAAAATGAAAATCAACCCTGAGGTTTTGAAGGCTATCCAAGAAGGAAAACCTGTTGTCGCTTTAGAATCTACCATCATTTCTCATGGAATGCCATATCCAAGAAATGTCGAATGTGCTTTGGCTGTAGAAAAAACTGTAAGAGATAATGGTGCAGTTCCCGCCACTATAGGAATCATTGAAGGTGAACCCATCATCGGTATGACACCTGATGAAATCGAAGAATTTGGAAAGAAGAAAGGAATTATCAAAGTCTCTAGAAGAGATATTCCTATCGTCACCGCTATGAAATTATGGGGTGCAACCACCGTTTCTGCTACTATGATTTTTGCAAATTTGGCTGGAATCAATTTCTTTGTCACAGGTGGAATAGGTGGATGTCAAAGAGGTGCAACAAAGACTTTTGATATAAGTGCTGACTTAGATGAATTAGGGAAGACAAATGTCACAGTCATTTGTGCTGGACCTAAAGCTATATTGGACTTGCCTTTAACTTTGGAATATTTGGAAACAAAAGGTGTTCCTGTAATCTCTTATCAAAGCGAAACATTGCCTCGCTTCTATACAAGAACTAGCACATACAAGCCTGATTACAATGCTCAATCACCTTTGGAAATAGCAAAAATAGTAAAGGCTAAGAGAGAATACAAACTAGATGGTGGAGCTTTGATTTGCAATCCTATTCCAGAAGAATATTCTATGGATGAAAAGATTATAGACAAAGCTATTGATAAGGCTCAACAAGAAATGGAAGCCTTAGGAATCCATGGAAAGGATGAGACTCCTTTCTTGCTCAAGAGAATTGTCGAATTGACTGGTGGTGAATCTTTGGAAGCCAACATTCATTTAGTTTTGAACAACGCTAAGCTCGGTGCTCAAATAGCAGCTGAATATTCAAAGCTTAAGTAATTTCTCATGTCTAACAAGAAACTCATATTGATCGGTGGATCAAATATCGACTATATCGGAGATTCTAGAGATAAACTTATTCCTGGTGTTTCGAACATAGGAACTTTAGCTGTTTCATTCGGTGGAGTCATGAGAAATGTTGCTGAGAACTTAGCTTTCTTAGGAAATTACTGCCCTTTTATAACAGCTATAGGTGAAGATGATTTAGGAATCAAGATGAAGAAAGGTTTAGCAAATTTAGGAATGAATGTCTATTGCCCTAAATCTAACTTACCAACTTCTACGTATATAGCTATAAACGATTCAAATCACGATATGGCTTTAGCCTTATGCGATAACAGAATCATCTCCGATTTAAGTCCTGAATACCTAGAATCTTTAAAGCCGATAATAGAAGGATATGAATATATAGCTATAGACACAAATCTAATTCAAGAAACAATAGACTATATATTCAAGACTTTTAAGCATAAGAAGATTTTATGCGAATGCATTTCTCCTGCCAAAGCCCAAAGACTTAAACCATATCTCAATCAAATAACTTTACTAAAAGGGAACTTCCATGAAGGACAATCGTTGTCTGATGGAAATCTAGAAGGAGAAGAATTGATCAAATCTTTATTCAAAAAAGGAATAAAGAATGTGGTAATCACTCATGGACCTCAAGATATTTATATTGGTGAGAACAATAAAGTGATTGAAAGAGTTGAAGTAGAACCGGCAACAAACATAAAGAACACTACCGGCAGTGGAGATTCCTTATTTGCCGGAGTCATTGATAAATTTACTGAAGGATGCTCCTTAAAAGAGGCAGTTGAGTTTGGTCATGAGATGGCGGAGATAACATTAAAGTCAGACAAAGCCACAAATGAAGAGATAAGACTCTTATCGTACCAACATTAAAACACGAAAAAAAGGCCAATTCGTTTGGCTTTTTTATTTTTCTAAATTTAACATTAAAATTTTGTTGCCCAAACTAAACTAAAAGATTAAAACATTTAGCGACTTAGTGAAAGGAAAGATAAGAATAAGATTTGGCGAACAAGGTCAGTATGATCATTTTAACTATATCTATTTCGGACTAAACGGCTAAGAAAAAAATTAAAAAGCTGCTCCTACACACATAGGGAGCAGTTTTTAATAGTCAATCGAATTCTGAATATTACAATAGATACTATATCTACTATTTTTTTAGATTTTATCGACTAGAACTTGTTACATCAATCTGTTTGGAAGATTTGCAAATGTTGAAGCAATGTTTGCAAAATCCAAAGAGACGAGTCTTTCAATAAACTTAATGAATCTTCTCATATCTTACCTCCTCTTCTAGTATTGGCTAGTATTTAACTCTATCCTGCTTTGAAGGTGCTAAAAACTTCTAATAAGTTTTGCCTGGAATATTGGAAGTTTCGGTTATCACTAACTCAGTTAGTGTGTCGTCTTCAAAGCAGGAATGTCATTTTATCATCTTAAAATTAAATGTCAAGCATTATTTTTAAAGATATGATTCTATTGATAGTGGAAAAGTAAATTCGTATCTTTATATTCAAAGTCTTTAAAAGACTTAAAAATCAATTCGACAAAAACACCATCAACTCCTTCATTAATTTATTTAGCATCTCAAAGATATTTCTGCATGGAATAATCTCTATTCCTTTAATTAATAATGTCTTCCTTAAATCATAAACATACTATAAATTATTATTGGATAAAGATATACACTCCTTTCTATTCAGTAAATTTATTTATCTTGTATGTGGTTTTTTACCATATGTTTATTTTTTACTTGAAATAGATTTCATAATGGTTCATAATTGATAAGCTTTAAAAGCATTGGAGCAATACCCAAGCTGGCTCAAGGGGCGTCCCTGCTAAGGACGTAGAGGGAGCAATCCCTGCTAGAGTTCGAATCTCTATTGCTCCGCCATCAGCGTACAATACGAACACTTACCGCCTATAGGTGGGGGTTCGTAATAACAGCCCAGCTTCCTGATAGAAGCAAGAAAGGCTGATAAACAAAGAGGATTCACTAGAAATAGTGAGTCCTTTTTTCTTGAAATTAAACATGGAATTGTTTAGAATAATAAAGCTTAAGAAACTTGCCTCTCCTCGCAATATAGTTCATAAAATCACTGAACTGTGCGGGGGGGGTAATTTTCATTATCATCCAAAGGATCTGGTTCTAATTAAGCACTGGATAAACTGGAGGATGAAATAATGAATGTTAATTTAGAAAGTTTTCGTGAATATTTGGACGAATATGGACTGACAAAAAGAAGCCAAAGTTCTTATTTAAACTATTTTAAGAACTTCTGCTTTTTTAGCTCCGATAATTTATCCAAAGAAGAGGCTGTCTCCTACTTTTTGAATTTACCTTCCAATACGATGACCGATTGGATTATTCACAATATATCGACGCTTCAGAACGACAAATTAAAAGCTGCAAATAGGTTTGGTAAGAAGAACCTGCAAAATAGTGTTTCATCTGCTTTTGCCTTTCTTGAATATTTATCCTATCTGAATGTTGCTCAACGTCCTTCCACTGGTCAGATTATATACAAGTCGATATATGTCAGCTCCATTGTTCTTAGGAAAAAGAGACATTGCCTGTTGACACAGGATCGTGCAAATGATAATTATTTTTCAATTAGAACATTTGACTATATTTTCAGTGGTAACCATTTAAATCCTTCCTTGAACAAATCTTACAATGAACTGATTGACCACCTCATTGACGGAATCAAAGTCATGATTTCTGACGACAGGAAGTTTGTGACTATGAAGGAGGTCTCGGCATTGGTCATAGATGACCAAGGATATGTCCATGCCATTTCAAAAGGGAACGACTATTTTGTCTATACTGAGAAAATAATCAAAAGCAAATCTTGCGGCTATGAGAGAATGAGAGAGACAAATATAGCGGACATCTGCATTAGTCACGACATACCGGTTAATCAGCTTTTTGAATGCCTTGACTTTGGTGGAACAATATCGGAATTATCCAAGCTTGTAAATGCCATGACTTATTTTATCAAAAAAAATAATTCGAAGACTTGTTCTAAGGCATTCGATGCTTTTGTGCATTCACCTGACTTTCAAAATTTGTCCATCGATTATGAAAAACTCTTTGATGATTTCTACCATTCCATGAATGCTTCTTCCATGACGCTGATGAGCCGAAAGAATGTTTGTAGCTTAAAGAGAAGAAACAGATAAAACATAAAGAGGTAAATGAAATGAGAAAATATAGATTGATGACTTTGATTGCAGTGGCTAGCCTGATTGTTCTGTCCGGCTGCAGCTTTGTAAGTAACAGCACATCGTCTCCCTTAATGCCTTCCAATCCGTCAGAGCCTTCCAATCCGTCAGAGCCTTCCAATCCGTCAGAGCCTTCAGCGCCTTCCACCAATGAGAAGCCTTCCGGCATGATTGGGATCGACGAGCTTGGCGGATATATTGCCAATATCTCCGATGCAAAGGCTCTCGGAATAGGAAAGCCTTCCACCAAGTCCAGGATCAGGAAGACAAAGTCCGATGATGGCGACTATGAGAACGTGACCACCTTCGTCAAGTCATCCACCGACGAATATGATCCAAATGATCCGGTCATAGGTGCGAACGGCCTTGAGGAGGTCACCTTCACCAAGACCAACACGACAGTCAACGGCAAGATCATCGACGGTCAGAAGACTTACATAGCGAAGGCGGATCAGGTAAATCCTGAAGTTGTCTCCTTTGATAAGACTTCCATAACAATCAAGGCCGATTCCGATCACGAGTACAGGATTGTCGCCGACTCCGGGGAGGTCTATGCGGATTGGACAAAAGCCGAAGACGGCAAGGATACTTTGACTTTTGAAAATCTTCAGACGACCGAATATACGAAGATCAAGGCCAGGTGCATTAATTCAACAATAACTTTCGAGGCCCTGGATGGCTTCACATATACTTTGAAAGACGTGGATGGGAACATCCTTAAAGAGAACGTGACCGACAACGGCAAGAATGATTCCAACCAAGAGAAGGGCGTCATCACATTCAACGGTCTCCTTGAAAATCAGAAGTTCACCGTCTCTTATCATGGTGAGGGCGAGGAGACCGTCGTCACTCAGGAGAAGGTCAACGGATTCATAGATAAGCTCTACACCCTCGGCGACTTCACCTTCGTCTCCTATGTCACTCCCAACATTGCCTCCAATAAGGGGATTGCGAAGGATGAGTATGGCTGGAATGATGCCAAGGATGCCTACGGCAAGCCCCTATATATAAGCCGTCCCGGCAATGACAAGCTTGATTTCGATGAGAATGGGGTGTCCTTCTATGACAAGGTCAACTACTACTCAGACAGCGAGCATCAGAGTTACATCATCAACAACGCCACCGGTCTGGTTTATAAGTTGGATGACTTCAGGATCGACAAGATAGAGAACGGTCTCTTCTGGCAGGGGAACTTCGTCTACGACATGTCCATCCAGAATGGCAATGCCGTCTTCACTCCCCTCTTCAGCAACCCCGACATCAATGCCTACTCCGTCATCAAGGACAGATACGGAAAGAAGTACATCTACAATGACAAGATTGAGCAGTACGATTCCGGCTCGAACACTGTTTTCTACACGGACAAGCCGGAATCTGGTAGCAAACCTTACAAGTACCTCATAAATTCACAGGGCGAGGTACTGAAGTACTACATTAAAAATATCGGTTATGAAACTAGTTATGAAGATAATCCTGATGAATTATTTGATTTAAAAATTATGACTTCTGAAGGCGAGAGGGAGCTCAACCAGTTCGACAACCACTACTTCCCGAAGATGATTACTAAGACAACTGATAATTGGAGAAATTTCAGCTACCTTCCTGCCATCACAATCAGGAATGGCATCTTCTATGAATATGCTTCGGATGCGATGTGGTCGTATAAAGATGATTCCCTGCAATCTACTCCAATTAATGGTTTCTTGAGTACTTCATGGAATATGGAAGGAGCAGCATTGAAATTTGGTGGTGTATTTAGTAATCAAAAAGAGGTAAGACAAATAGTACTTGGTAGCTCAAGTAAAGCTAATAGTGGTTTTTGGACTGAACATATCTTGTTGTATTATAATTATAATTATTTGATTAATTATGATTTGCTTTTGCTCTATGTTCCGAATACTAATGGTAGTTACATGAATGGAAAATATGACAAGAAAGTTTTGGCTTTAAAGAATTTCTCTTCTATTTCTAAATATTTTGCTGATGAATATCATGTTAAATTCCAAGAAGGTAGTTCTTCATGGAATTCTAATTACGAAAGTGGATATTGGACCAACCATGGTAGTTGTAACACTTTTTATGAATATACGGAAAATTATAAAGATGATAGTGAAGAAATCTTTGGATCTATTCGTACTATTGCCTTAACTTTCCCCTATATTATTTCACAACTTAATATAGATATCATTTTGGATAATGTCGATCTTGTGAAAGATCCAAATGCAAGTGGATACTACAACCTTAGTAGATACGAGATTGATGGCACCAAGAACTACGAGCTCATTGCAGATAAGGATGAGAACGGTAATGTTACTGTCACTGCCTATGAGGAGGGCGTCTATCACGAACCAGTTAGAGAAGTAGTTCTCCAACCTGTGAAGTGATTATCCGCTGAGATTGCAAATATGTACTTAATTTTAGCTAAGAAGGAAAAGGGGGACAGTTTTTCATCGATATTTGTCCTCATAAATTGGTATCTAAGGAACCTTGGAAAGAGGGACTACATCCTAGCTTATCCTGGATATACGTCCATATGGGGTAAGACACCTTCTAAAAGCAGCCACCTTCGCGACAATCTCTTTGTGATTCCGGGAAATGACAATCATGGTCTCATTACCCATATGATGAATACCAGTCAATGCAGTGCAATGGACCAGGCCGTGAACAATCCCCAGAAAAGATATAGTTTCCTAGATCATTTATATAGGAAGAAGCCCGACCATTCCAAGATGCTGGTGTTCTTCGATGATGAAGATGGGACTACTAAGAAATATTTTGATTGTTTTCTTAATTGTGCATGTTCTTGGAAGATTCCAGTTCCCAATTGGAAGGCAAAAGCACTTGTCTTGGGTTCCTCCAACATGAGTGACACGACCTATATGCCTGATTTCAGTAGCAGAAAAAAGGCTAATAAGGGAGAGGCTGACATCTTCATGTGCGATGAAAGTCTTCTTGCAGGATTGGGTAATACAGACGAGGAAAGGCTGACTAGACTGATACATAATGCCGTGAATACTTATAGGGAATCTAGTGACTCTTCTGAAAGGAACATGGACAGGACTAATTATGATTCCATGCTTAGCAGATTCACTGCCTCAAGAAGCATTGACATCCGTAATGGCAATGACACGCTTTCAGGCTTGCTCAGAAATTTTGTTGTTTGCAAATGATTCATCGCTTGATTCTATGACAACCTAGAAAAATGCATGCTTAAACATAAAAATCGTGAGTATTTCATTTTCAAATGTCATGCGGGTATCCCGCTGTTCATCCGGCAGGATGAAAATGCGTGTGATGCCAATTTGGGTCACATGCCTTTGCCTGTCTAACGATTTCGACAATATCTGATGTCGAATGTTAAAGATGGAAAGCAGGGTTATATAGGTTTCTCGTTATCATCAGTAAGGTCATCTGCTACTTTTGAGAAGACAAAGTAATCAATTTAAAATGTTAGATTGCTACCCTTTTCAATACCAAGTCTTTGGAGACTCGTTGGTTTAAGCATGTCGACGCTTGGACTTAAAGCTCATTCGCTACCATTATATGACGATGTCCCAAATGAGATGACTGGCGGTTCCAAATAGGATGATAGTCAGTCCCACAACCGACTACTCAGTTTTCCGATTTTGTGTCTTGATGGAAATTAACTGATTTAAGAAGCAGAGTTCTACTCCTTGCTTTTGAAGACTATGATGGCTTTGGCGGACAAGGTGACCTCTTTGGTTCTAATCAGTTTAGTGGCAACAAGATCATCCTCATGCGTCTCGTTGTATTTGCTTACGAACGTTGAAAAAATTGTCAGAAACAAATTCAACAATTGAGTCTTCCGGATACGGAATAGGTGAAATCGCCGGTGAGTTACCAACTAACGTGGCAGCGGCCAAGCATAATAAGCTAATCATTTAGTTTATCCTCCTCTATAGTGAAAGAATGATTTACATAGAAATCGCCTCTCAAAATTAATTCTCCAATTTTTCTTTCTTGAGAAGTTATCGGAGAAATATCGATACTGAATTGGAAGGAGACACAATTTTCTTCCCCTACTTCAAGCAATTCCCATGATGTGTTCTCATTATTTGAATATATAGGCTTGTCATGTGCAGACTGAATGTCGTATTCCGACATGACATAGGGGAGTGATTCTTTGTTAAGTTCTTCCTGCAGCAAATCTAAATTGATAGCCTCATCCTTGATTCCTTTTGCAAGGAATCTTCCTTCCACAGTCAAGAACTGCTCATCCATTTTCCAAGAATCGAAGGCGATTGGGCACGTGTTTGTGTATGTTTGCACATATTTTCCATCGAATTGGATGTGAGCAATCCTGGCAGGCGTCTGATCTACGACGGAGCTAGGGCCATTGTTCGAGGCCGAACAACCAGTCAAACAAGCCACTCCCGTCAGCATGGCTATCAGCGATATTTTTTTACCCATAATGTATTCCCTCACTTAAATACTGATAATAAAGTAGCATGAAAGCGGTTTAGTTGTCAAATTTATTAAAGGCTTTAAAGAACAGTAAAGTCCTTCAATTTTTTGGATTTTTTTGATTCATAGCAATGCCTGATAAATGGAGCTTTGAAACCAAATAATGTAAGGCCTATTCTAAATCAGAAAAATGGGGGGATGAAGTGAGGAACAAATTCTTTCGTTCACTATTTCCCCATCCCAAGCACCCTATGGTCAGGTCCTTTTTTCTCTTTGATGTGGTTCTCGATGGTATAGGCTCTCGTGAAATTGGCTAAAGCATCGAGCTGATCGTCAGTCATATCGGGTAGGGCGCGGATGACGATGAAGAGCTTCAGGTCCAACACAGGAAGTTCACTAAGCAGGAGATAGAGGCAAGCCTTGAGATACTTGCCGACAAGCCATACGACACCGACATGGAGAAGAAAGCCCTCTTCACGAGATTCATCCAGAGGGTCGAGCTATTCAAGGACGGATTCATAAAAATTTACATCAGCATCTTCGGAGTGAAAAACAGAAATAAATGCGATAGATACTAGCAAATCTGAGGTTGAGCTGCAAAATCTATTGCTCCGCCATTAGAAAATAAATAGAGCACCTCAACGGTGCTCTTTTTCTTACTTTCTATCAGAAATTACATCTACTACTTTAGTATGCTTAATTCTTAAGATGGAAAGTCCAAATCCAATCAACACACAAACAACTAATACTAATAAAATATATCCTATTTGAACAATTCCAAAATTGAATAAATTATTTATGTACAACGCATTAGTTAATAATAGACTATTAGCTAGCCATATACCTAAGTAACAAATAACTAGGCTAAACAAAAACGCAATTCCTAACAAGATAGATTCAACAATCAAAAACAAAGAACTAATATCCAAGATTGAATATCCTAAAGACCATAACACACCTATCTTTTTAATTGATTTTTGAATTAAATCAATAATAGAAAGAAGTAAGAACAATGAACATATCGCAACAAATCCCCATGAAACATATTCAACGATTTTAATGATATCCATCAACCATGCAGATTTTTTTCTTGATTCATAATAGAATCTATTTGACGTCACCGAACTACCTTTCCATTTAGTGAAATCAAAACGATCAAATTTAATTGAAACATCCGTGACATTAGTTTTAATATCATTTAAAGCCGATAAATCTTTGCCTAGATTACCTGTAAATGGATAAATTATCTCTGAATAGGGTGTTATATAAGGCTTTGCTTTTTCAATAATCTTAGAATATAAAGAATCACTTACATAAATATAGCCTTTACCTTTTCCATAATCATCTGTCGTATATCCGCCTATATTGAATTTACTTTTAAAATCTAAACTTTCACTATATAAATCAAAAGAATTAAAGTCACTTTCAAAATATGTATTTTTACTTAAAGATTCAAAGAAATCTTTTTCTAAAACGACAATATTCTCTTTATCATCAAGATCATCTTTTAGCGTATATAAAGAAGAATCTAATTTAGAGACAGGAGTAATCACAACTACTCTAGTAGTTATTGTCTCCAATGATGAATTACAGTTTATATAAAGGCTTGTTCCACTTTCAAAAGGCATAAAATAATCATTAAATATTTCGTTGATTTTATATTTACTAAGAAATCCATAATTAAAATAAGCTAAGTTATATAGAGAATATTTAGCCTCTTCTTGAAGTAATGATCTTTTATTCCAATATTCATCATCAGAACTATTTTTGAAAGCATCATCAAAGAAATCAGAATCATAATATGTATCTAGGATTCCCACAATCTTATATGATTGTGGTAAAGAAGAATAAATACTATTCATTTTATTAAATCTAACTTTTTCCCCTAAGAGCTGATCTAATGAATCTATTTTAGTAATAGATTTGTCTTCTTCAATTAAGCCAAATCTTCTATACATATCAGCGAAGAAATCACTTATGACGATTTCATCATCATTACTAGGCAAAGACCCATAGGATAAAGTAAGTTTTGTTTTGTCTAAGAAATCATCATCGATTTCTACAGACCCGCCAACATAACATTCCAAATATGAATCTTGATCATCTTTGCTATTGATTTGAAAAGTTCCTTTTCCATTATTTATTGCCTTGCTAGACAAGAAAGAACTGACTGGAATAATAGTGTCCACTTTGCTTTTAACGCTGCTGATATCATCATCGTTAAATTCAAATAATTTATTGTATGAATTATTACTATTATATAAATTTTTCTTAAAAGCTAAAGAATTGCTTCCTTTAGAATACATTGATTTTAAAGTTGCTTCGTCTTCATTATATGAAGTAATTGAATTAGTAATTCCAAGAAGGGAAAAAGAACATAAGAATACAAAAATAATAGCTATGAATCTAAGTTTTCTATTTCTAAATAAAGAAGCGATTAAATCTTTTCTTTTGTTGAATGATAGCTTTATTCTTTTAGTTACATTTATATTTTGTAATTCAGTATTAACCTCTATAGAAGTATTTAAAGAATATTTTTTAATCTCACCATCGATAATTTCTATTAATCCATCGCCATATTTATCAGCCGATTCTCTATCGTGGCTGACAACTAGTACTAACCTATCCTTACTAGCTTCTTTTAAATATTCAAATACTTTTTTTGAATTCTCACTATCCAAAGCACCTGTAGGTTCATCGCAAAGAATCAATCTAGGATTTTTTATTAATGCTCTTATTAATGATACTCTTTGCTTTTCTCCGCCAGACAAAAGATTAACTCTTTTGTTCTTAAATTCTGACAGATCATATTTATCAAGCAAGGATTGAATTTCTCCATCATCAATTGTTCTATCAGCTGCCAATCTTATATTTGATTCCACTGAAATATCATTGATTAAATTATATTCTTGAAATACAAAACCTATAGTACTAGATCTATAAGACAACAATTCATTAGAATCAAGTCTATTTATGCATCTACCATCGAGGATTATTTCTCCACTATCAGGTGTATCTAATCCACCTATTAAATTTAAAAGAGTGGATTTACCACTTCCACTCTTTCCAACAATAAAATACATTCCTTTATCAGGCAAACTAAAAGAGATATCATTAAGAACAACTTTAGTCTTTCCACCTTTGCCTTTAAAACTCTTTTTTAGATTTTGGATTTCTAACATAAATGTTATGCCTATTCCCTTATTAAATCTACAGATTTCTTCTTATAAAGTTTAATTGTCGGAACAACTATTCCTATCAATATACTTGCAATAGAAATTCCAATTAAAATGAAGATAGTGTACCAATAGAATCCATATGCATTACTATTCAAATAGAAATTGCTGATCAAATAAGAATTTATTCCTAAGAAACTCAAATATTGAGCTAAAAACGATATTGCGATAGAAATAACTGAGACGATTATTGCAATAATAGAGAATATAGAAATTATTGTTTTTTTATTTACTCCTATAGATTGAAGCAATCCAACCATCTTTTGTTTCTCGCTTAAAAGACCACTTAAATAAATTGATATCATCACAACAGCTAATAGAATTAATAATATTGATATCGGAATTAATATCAATTTAAAATTGGGTTGAAAGGACCTATTGAAATAATAGACCCCTTCTACTTGTTCATTAGAAAAAGAGCAGAAATATCTTTTTCCCGTATTTGCAAAATTAAGAAAATCAATATACTGGTCATCAATACTTTGTATAATGCTAACATCTCTCTTAAAGTCACCAGTTAATTTGATTATTATTCCGCTCCTAAGATCCAAATTCTCAGAATAACTATTATATTGTTGTATATAGTTTTGATATTCTTTAGGCAAAAATAAGAATTTCTCTATTTTGTATTGAGTTGTTTTTCTACCTAATTGCTTATCATCTAACTTAGCTTCATAAACATTCTTATCATAGTTTGTTCCTATTACACCGGTAACTTTTAACCTACCTCGAAAAGTGATGTTCTTGCCAATGATATCATCATAACTATCGATAGTAGTTACTTTTTTAGAAAGGTCATCATCATTCATATTATCGTATGTATAAACTCCATATTTCTTAAATTGATCAAAGAAATAATCAGTAATGACAACTTCATTTCCTTCTTTAGGTAAAGATCCAGCTAATAAAGTAAGCCCTAAGTTAGCGAGTCTATCTTCATTGATTTCAAGTCCATGAGCTATATAGTCGCATTCACTATATGGAGATAAAGAGTAATAAAAAGTGTTATAGAAAACAAGGGGGTCATCTCCAACAGGCACTCCTTTTTCTTTAAGACTAACTATATCTTTATCCTTAATTGCTGTACTTTTTTCTTCATAAACATGATTGAAATCATATAAGAAAAGAAGCCTATTGTTATCCTTATACATTTCTTTGACAATGGTTTCAGCTGGAGATAATCCCGTCACACTAACAGAAACTCCAATCATGGAAAATGAAATGATGCATATCAAAAACATTAAAACTAATCTTAATGGTCTCTTTTTCATTAAAGAGAAGGCTATTTTCAATTGTTTTCTAAACGATATCTTAAGTTGTTTTTTATTATTTTCTTTGTTGTCAGATGTATCTTTTAATTCATTATTCAAGTTGATAACACCATCTTTTATTTCAATTATGCCATCGCCAAAATCCTCAGCTGATTTCCTATCATGTGAAACTACGATAACAAGTTTTTTCTTACTTAATTTCTTTAAAATTGTAAATATGTTTTTAGAGTTTTCTTCGTCGAGAGATCCAGTAGGTTCATCGCATAGAATCATTTCCGGATTTTTCAAAACAGCTCTCATTATTGCGACTCTCTGTTTTTCTCCACCAGATAGTGTATTTACTTTTTGTTTTTCTAAGCCAAATAAATCAAATCTTTTTAAGATTGATTCAATTTCTGCTTTGCTTATTTTTCTATCCACTGGTATAGTTAAATTGTCTTCTACTGATAAATCATCAAACAAATTCGACTCTTGAAAAACAAATCCAATGCTTCTGGCTCTATACGAGCCCAATTCTTTCGATGATAATTTTTCTAATTGCAAACCATTAAATTCAATAGATCCACTATCTGGTGTATCTAATCCACCTATTAAATTTAAAAGAGTGGATTTACCACTTCCACTCTTTCCAACAATAAAATACATCCCTTTATCAGGCAAACTAAAAGATACATTCTTTAAAACATCTTGCCTCTCTTCTTTTGAATAAAATGTCTTTTTTATATTCGATACAGTTAACATATTCTTTAATCCTTATAATAAGTAACTAGAACTATTGGGTCTCTATATTTCCAATCATTGTTATCATATCCCGATTCACTAAAATAAAAGAATAATTTATTCTCATATTTATCGTCAATTTTATTCAAATCAGATAATTTAATATCAAAGCCTATAACCGCCTGACTATATTCAGTATCCAACTTTCCTGGAACATGTTCATATCTTTTTTCTCCTAAACATCTATATGAATCTTTAGGACCATTATAAAGATGAATATACTGATAACCATCATTTATTTCTTTTATATCCATGTATAAAGAAATATGGGCTCTCTTATATCCAAATGCACGAATAAATCTACAAGTATAGTCACCTTTGCCATTATCCAAATCAAAGCAAACTAAAGGATCAGATTGAAGCCCTTTTTTTGTATAAACTGTACCTTCACAATTAATAAGAGAATCAAAATATTCAACATTATCTCGATGTTCAGGCACAAATAACTCAGATGAAATATAGTAATTGTAATTAACGTCGCTATAATAACGACCAGCATAAGACCTGAAATATGATTTTAATTTTTCAATGTTAGATGAGGTACTTAAATTAGAAGGAAGCAAATTCCATACAGGAATCAATCCGTCTTGACTAGAACCAATAAGCCCACTTTTATCACTCAATGACTTTGTCCAACTTTGAAACGCAGTAGAGAAATTATTAATTCCAGTAGCTGAAAAGGCTTCTCCTCCTGTTGCATTAACACGAAATTGTTCTTTTACATGAGTAGCATTTATACCTGTAGCGTTTTTAAAAGAATAACTAAAATTGCTTCCAGCTTCAACGCATCCTTCAATTCCAGCTTTAATACTGCTATCCAGTTCAGCTTTAACATCCCCACCTAAGTAGCAATCATTAGATATAAGCGAATAATAAGCTTCAACCTTTCCGCCAAATATTCCTTTAGCTATTAAGTGAGTTCCAAATGTATCAAAAAAAGAAGAATAATTTAGTTTTCCATTCAACACATTTGATAAAGCTTCTATATATTCTGGAGTTAAATGGTTTCGAATATCAGTTAAATTAGATGAATACTTAGGAAGTGAAATCTCATAATTTTTATATAAATAGTTTAAACAATAGAAGTACTCCGATGCTGCATTTCTATAATTCATATTAGCACTTACTTTAAAACCATCACTTAAATTAGCTGTAAATACATCATAAGTACCACCTATGTTACTTGAAAAAGAAAATTTTGCATCAAAAGAAGACAACAATGATTCAAATGAATTATCGCTCATAGAAAAAGAATCTGAATATAGAAGAGACTTTACACTTTGATTAGCAAGAGTATTCTTTAACCAGTCTTCATCCAACATTGGTGCACCATCTTTAACATCTTCAGCATCCAAATACTTAGATTTAACAACATCTATAGAATAACCAACACCGAAAACATTATTATTGTCATTAGAAACAAGAGCTGTTTTATTTTTTGCTCTTCTAAAATTATCAAACAAGCGGCTCGACTCTTTATTCAAATCAGCATCAACGACAAAGTTAAATAAGAATGAACATAATAAGATAGACCCAATTGTTTTCTTTAAAGCTGACATAATTAAATTCCCCTTTTCAATATTATACTACCAGTTGAATTTAATAATAGAATAAATTTACAAATCTACTTGTTATTAAAAAAAGAAAGCACAATATTCTTTTCTTTCTTAGTTACTCCACCATAATAATATTTATAAAGAGTCTTAAACGATCCGTCGGTAAAAGATTTCTTTCCCTTAGAAATTAAAATATAATCTCCTATAAATTCATCGAATAATTCATGATTGCTACCATATCCAAATATGTTTTCTCTATAGACTTGTTCTTTATTATAAAGCTCAAAGTATTTTGAAAAATGAGTCCTAAAACATTTTTCGAATTCTTCTTTCTTTCCTTCTTTAACTCTAAAGCTAGCAAATCTAGGACTGATAGAAAATCTAGGCTCGACCAAAGTATCTATAAAATCAGGATATTTTCTAATATCAATCCAAGAAGTTTTAACAGATCCATGATCACCGACCACAATAAATAAAGTCTCTGGATTTCTTTCAGTCAAAGTCTTTATAGACTCATCCAGCACTTGAATAGAAGTTTTAGTTTTAACAGAACGATATCCATTCTCTAGAATATTATTTTGCAATTGTGACCATCTCGCTAAAATGAAAGAAACACCGCTTGATTGTATTTTTTCTTCTATAGCCGAGAAGAATAAACCACTGCTGATTTTCCCTTGTGCATTAATATATTTACGGCTATCCAAATAAACAGCAGTATCTTTTTTCCCTTTTATTACACAAATGTTTTGCAACAAATTTAATTTAGATTTATAGAACTCATCATGATCAGTTAAAAAAGATCTAGTAGATGTACCTTGAATTACTTTATCTACCATATTTACATACTGGTTTGTTTTAGAGAAATATTGAACTTCTCCCAGTCTTCCTTCATAGCAAGGATATGTTCCATAAAGAAGAGCATCATTATTGCAAAAAGAACAAGTTGGATAAACAGATTCTAAAGAAATAGGCTGTTTTGAATGAAGAAAAGGCGATTTATTTTTTGTTCTTTTATAAACGTATTCACTCCATCCTTCAATCAACAAAACACAAAGTTTCTTTCCTCTATTTTTATCATTTAGGAGGACTTCATCAACATCAGGAAAAGAATCCGGATGCGGACCTGAGATTCCGAAATATTTAAAGATAGAATTTGATAAATTTATTAATGTTCTATCCTTAGAAAGTCTATAAACACTCATAGATTTCTCCCTCTATTAAATATGAATTTCTTCTTTTTATTCTTATTACCATCTTGTTCATACAAAGAAGTGTTGTCGTTTATATCATCATCTTTATGCTTTAGATTAGAAAAGGCAAATACTAGAATCAAGCACAATATTATTCCAGCAAAGATAAATCCACATAAAGTTATAGATTTAACTTCTTGTGTATATTCAGGTGGAATGGACGAATCGATAAATTCACCATGTCCAAAATAACTTCCTATAATCGATCCTAACATCAAACCTATAAATAATCCGCCAATATAATCCTTAACAATACTAAATAATTTTTTATAAGGATAGTAAAACACTATTAAATTTAGCAGCATTCCAATAATCATAATTGCAATCAATCCAATAGATTTTGTTATTTCAACTTTATCAGGAATATTAATCATTATTGTTTCTAATGTCGAAGACATACCAAAAATGTTAGATATTGAATGAATAGGTAATCCTGGGATCAGTACTGCAAATCCCATAACAAATCCAAACACCAAACAAGACAAATATTCATTTTCTATCAAAGGTTGATTGCTACTCTTATTCAAAAAGAAAGTCATAACAAAAGATATTGCCATTCCAACAATGAGTAAAGTTGGAAACAGTATATTTTCTAATGTTGTTTTGTCTTTCTTCTTAACCTCTTTTATCAAAGAAGCGATGATAAGACCTAAGCTTGCAATTCCAAACAATAAAAATGTTGCCAATGGAAATTTATCTTCAAGATAATTAACACCCATTATCAATCTTGGTAAAGTTCCAATGATCAATCCTAAAACAGCTAATAAAGCACACCAAATCCATCTTATCTTCGGCTTTTTGGTAAGGCTGTTATTTAAGAATCCAGAAGTATATAAAACTCCATAGTTTCCCATAGGAGTTAATGAGAATAATCCACCGAGAAGACCACTCATAAAAGACTTTATTAAAGATTCTTTTTTCTCTTCCATCTCAATTCCTCCTAAATCATTATTAAATTATAAAACTAGTTTATGAATATATATAAAAGGTATACGCATTATCATCTTCTATGAAATCCCTAATATGAACTATATTTATTTCCCTTTGATATAATTATTCAGCATTGAGGGTTGAATTATGAAAATAATAGCAGGATTAGGAAATTTTGGTCTTGATTATGTTGGAACAAGACATAATATGGGATTTGAAGTCGTTGAAGGATTAGCTGAAGACTTAGGATTATCTTTGGACAAAGTCGATTTCCAAGGTAGATATGTCAAAGCTAACATTGAAGGTGAAACTGTATTTATAGTTGAGCCATTGACTTATATGAACTTATCTGGAACTTGCATTGTTCCATTAATGCGTTACTATAAAATTCCTGTGGAAGATTTAATAGTCATCTGTGATGATATGGCCATCAAACCAGGAGAATACAGAATTAAAATCAAAGGCTCATCCGGCGGACAAAAAGGATTACAAAATATCATAGATAATTTAGGAACTACTGAATTCAAGAGAATTAGAATCGGAACAGGAGAGCCTAAAACAAAAGCAGAGACTGTCGATTATGTTTTAGGAAAGCCATCTAAGGAAGATAGAGAATTGATCAATAAAGCTGAAGATGAAGCTATTGAATTCCTTCATTTGATGATTAAATTCGGATTTCAACGTGCTTTGAGCTTAATGTCTGCAAAGAAATCAAAGGAAAACAATGCCAAGTAAACTAATTAATTTAATATCAGAATATTTAAAAGACAGTCCACAAATTCAGTCCATCAATAATGAGCAAGATTTTGTGACTTCAAATTTGCAAAGCCTAGCCCTACAAATAGTCACAGCTTATAACAATAACCCTTCAAAGATTGCTTTAGCCTTCCCTTCTTTATATGATGTTCAACTCTTCTCAGATTATTTATTAGACTTTTTACCTAGTGAAAAAGTAGCTATTTATCCTAAAGATGAGATTCTTAGATTAGGAAACACTTCTTCATCCAAAGAAATGGCTAGAGAAAGACTTAGAACACTATATCGAATTAGAAACAGCGAAAACATAATAGTTTTATTCAACTCTGCAGCTTCGCTATCACCGATAGATTCACCTGAATTATTTGATGATGTCGCATTTGATATAGAAGTAGGTGAAGTGATAGATAGAGATGAATTAGTGTCCAAACTATCTAACGAAGGATACAGCAGAGTCAATTGGGTAAGTAGCGGCTTTGAATATGCTGTAAGAGGAACCATTTTAGATGTTTTTTCACCTTCTTACGACCTACCTATTCGTATCGAATTAGATGATGACAAAATTGATTCAATTCGACTATTTAGTCCTTTAACATTAAAGAGTGAAACACAGCTTACAAAAGCCACAATTTTACCAGCGAGTGAAAGACCAGTAAATCAAGAAACTGCAATAAAAGCCAAAGAATTAATGCTTAAAGATTTGAAATCCATAAAGGATTCAAATCTAAAATTAGAAATTGATGAAAAGATCAAAGATATTGAAATATCATCAGAGAATACTATCAAAAGTGGAATAGTATTAGATGCCGATGAGTCTTTATTTCCATATTACGATGTCAAAAAGGGAACCATCATCAATTATCTCAAACAATATAAGATATTCATGGTTTCACCAAAGCAATTTTATCAAAGCCAAAATTCATTTAAGGAAGATGAAATATCTTATTTTGCTGACAGCAAAACAAAAGGATTATCTCTACCTTTAGAAAGTATATATGAACTTCCTAGTGTAGCCAATAGAGAAGCACACTATAAGAAAATAGAATTAAATTCATTGGAATCCAATGATGGAATCTGTGAAATACCTGTTACAAATTCGAATTTAAATCAATCTGGCATTTTATTAGAAGATGCAAAAAGATTGAACTTGAAAACATATGCTTGTTTGGATGATAAGACCATTCCAACTTACATTAATTATTTAAATGAATCATCCTATCCTTATTCTATGGATTCAAGTATAGAAAACGGAGTTACTATCCTTTCTTCTAGCCTGACCAAAGGATTTAGAATCAAAGATAAAGCCGAGTTTTTATCTTCAGCTGAAATCTTTGGAGTAGCTTTAAAAAAATCAAGATTCTTGACTCGTTATAAAGACTTTAAACCTATTAAAAAATATTCTGATTTAGTCAAAGGCGATTATGTAGTTGAAGAGAAAAACGGAATTGGAATCTTTGAAGGAATTCAGCAATATAAAGGATTGGACTATATAACTATCGAATATGCCGATCAAGCTACTTTGATGGTTCCAATTAAAAATTTTAACAATATAAGAAAATATGCTGGTTCAGAAGCAAATAGACCATCATTAGATACAATCGGTGGAGCTACTTGGGCTAGAAAGAAAGCTAAAATTAAATCAAGAATGACCTTCTTAGCCGACAAGCTTCTAAATATTTATTCCGAAAGAGAAAGAATAAAAGGAATTGCATATAAATCAGACCCAGTCGAAGAAGGAAATTTTGCAAAAGAATTCCCTTATCCTTTAACTTTATCTCAAAACAAAGCTTGGAACGACATATCAGCAGATATGGAAAAACCACATCCTATGGATAGACTGATAGCTGGAGATGTTGGATTTGGAAAAACAGAATTAGCTTTCAAAGCAATATTTAAAGCTGTGATGAATGGATATCAGGCTGCTTTATTATGTCCTACAACAGTACTTTCAAGACAGCATTTTGAAGTAGCAAAACAAAGATTCAAAGGCACTGGTGTAAGAATTGGAATATTGAATAGATTCAATAGCTCCAAAGAAGAAAAACAAACTCTAGAAGATTTAAATGCAGGAAAAATAGATTTGGTCATCGGAACACACAGACTTCTATCTCAAGATGTTAAGTTTAAAGAATTAGGACTTCTAGTAGTCGACGAAGAGCAAAAATTTGGAGTGGCACAAAAGGAAAGAATTAAAGAAATCGCTAAGAATTTAGATGTTCTATCATTGTCAGCTACTCCTATTCCTAGAACATTGCAAATGTCATTGTTAACTATAAGACCTATGTCTATTTTGGAGGATGCACCTCAAAATAGATTGCCGGTAAAAACATATGTTTGCCAAGAAAATGATGGATTAATAAAAGAAGTCATTTCCAGAGAATTAGCAAGAGACGGACAAGTTTATTTCCTTCATAACAGAATAGATACAATTTATTCCGTCGCTGGAAAACTAAAGAAGATGTTTCCTAATATCACAGTCGGTGTAGCTCATGGTTCAATGGATGCAAATCAAATTGCGGATGTCATGAATGATTTCTACGACAAAAAAATAGAAATATTGGTCTCAACTTCAATTATCGAATCAGGTTTGGATGTTCCAAATGTAAATACTATTATTGTGGAAGACTCACAAAATTTCGGATTAGCTCAGCTCTATCAAATCAAAGGGAGAGTCGGAAGATCAAATAGATTGGCATATGCATATTTATTATATAGGGACTACGATAGAATCAGTGATGAAGGTAGAAAGAGACTGAAAGCATTAAAAGATTTCACTGAATTAGGATCCGGATATAAAATTGCTCAACAAGACTTGGCGATTAGAGGTAGTGGAAATATTTTGGGCTCAGAACAAGCAGGATTTGTAGACTCATTAGGTTATGAGACTTATACGAAATTATTAAAAGAAGTGATAGAGCAAAAACGAGCTAACGAGAAGGGAATCAAGTTAGCTCAAAAGAAGCCCACAAAGTTCAACTTGTCATTTACTTTAGATGCACATATTCCTACTGATTATGTATCTTCAACCGATAGAGTCAATTTGTATAGAGAAATACAAGATTGCACAGAAGAGAACGAATTAAATGACTTGATTAAGACCATAAGAGATTCCTATGGGCCGTATCCATTAGAGGTTAGGAATTTATTTAAGAAAAGACTTGTTGAAATAACTTTAAATAACGATGAATTATTTATAGGATTTGAAGAATTGATGGAATCATTTAAATTAACTTTAACAGAAGCCTTCTCTAATGTAAAAAATGTCAAAGAGAAATTAGAGATGTATCTAAGTCCTATAAGAGACTCAATCAAAGAGATTAGATTTATCGATCGCCATTTCATCTTAGGATTGAGAAGAACATCATCCTATTTAGATGATCTATTTTATCTAGTTAGAGTATTATCAAATATATTCGATGGTCATAATAGACCTACTAAGCTTATTGATGATGAAGAAGATTAAAACTGATATAAAATATATACGAGGGTTTAAATATGAAAAATGATGGATTTATTAAAGTAGCCGCTATTACATCCGATGTTCATCTAAATGATATAGATTCAAATGTAAATGATATAGTTTCAAAAGCTAAAGAAGCTAATGAAATGGGTGCTAAAATTATTACCTTCCAAGAATTAGCTTTGACTGGTTACTCTCTTCAAGATATGTTTGCTCAATCCAACACTTTAGAAAAAGCTAAAGAAGGCTTGATTGAAATAACAAACAAGACAAAGGATTTGGATTTGTTAATGGTAGTCAGTCTTCCTTATTCATTTAAAGGGAAGATTTATGATACAGCAGCAGTTATTTCTAAAGGTAAGATACTTGGAATAGCAACTAAAAAATATCTTCCAAATTACAATGAATTCTATGATGCTAGATATTTCACTCCATCATTTGATGAAAATGAAGTAACCGAAATAGATGGAAATCTAATTCCTATCGGACCAAAACTATTATTTCACTGCAGAGAAATTGAGAATTTAACAATCGGAATCGAAATCTGCGAAGATTTATGGACTCCAGACACACCTTCTACACATCATGCAATGAACGGAGCTACATTAATCTTGAATCCATCCGCTTCAAATGAAATGGTCGGAAAAGAAAACTATAGAAAATCACTAATTTGTGCTACTTCCGCTAGATTAATTTGTGCTTATGTATATGCTGGAGCAGGTGAAGGTGAAACTTCTCAAGATGTAGTTTATTCAGCACCTTTAATAATCGCCGAAAATGGAAATTTATTAGGCGAGAAAAATGATTTTAATAATCATATCATGGTAAAAGATATCGATGTTGATTTATTAGCCTTTAGAAGAAGACAAATGACTACATATTCTTATAAACAAGAAAAAGGTTATCAAACTATCAATTTCAGTTTGACAGATTCATATAGCAAATCATTGGATAGAATATTTGTCAAATCACCTTATTTAGATATATCGAGTAAGAATCTCGAAGACAATTTAAATACTATATTCAATTGTCAATCACATGGATTGATGAAAAGAATCCAAGCTACTCATTGCAAGACTGTAATAATAGGTGTTTCAGGTGGACTAGATTCAGCTTTAGCATTATTAGTAGCCTATAAAGCTTTTAAAGATTTAAACAAAGATGTTAAAGATATTATCGCTATATCAATGCCTTGTTTTGCCACTACTGCCAGGACTAGAAACAATTCAAAAATACTAGCTGAAACATTAGGTGTAACATTCAAAGAAATAGATATATCAAATACAGTAAAATCACATTTAAAAGATATAGATCACCCCTTAGATTTGTATGATGCAGCCTATGAAAATGCTCAAGCAAGAGCTAGAACTTATGTCTTGATGGATGAATCAAACTATAAAAGTGGAATAGTTATAGGAACTGGAGATTTATCTGAGATTGCCTTAGGCTGGGCTACTTATAACGGAGATCAAATGAGTATGTATAACGTCAATGCATCCGTTCCTAAAACTGTTGTAAAAGAAGTAGTTAGAATGGTTGCAAATAATGAAAGAGAATCAAATCCATTACTATCAAAAACACTAATAGATATTTTAGATACACCTATAACTCCTGAACTCGTCCCATCGAAGAGCAAAAATGAAATAAGTCAAATTACAGAAGATATCATAGGTCCATATATTCTTCACGATTTCTTCTTATATCACTTCTTAAGAAATGGATATCAACCTTTAAAGATATTAAGAATTGCTATTATTGCTTTTAAGGATATGTTCAACGAAGAAACTATCAAGAATTGGTTAAAACTCTTCTATAGAAGATTCTTTGCAAGCCAATTCAAGAGATCCGCAGCACCTGACGGAGTAAAAGTTGGAAGTGTCTCGTTAAGTCAAAGAGGTGACTTAAGAATTCCATCTGATTTATTGAGTGTAGATTTCTTAAAAGATTTAAAGTGATTTTAAAATAGACACCAGTTTAAAAGATAATACCTTATTTTTTATCCATAAAAATTTATTATCTTGTTGTAAAATAAAAAAGATTTTATAAGGCTCCAAAAAGAGCCTTTTAAAATGCCTTAAAGGAGGGTAATGAATGACTGAAAAAGTTATATTGGTCTGCACTGAATGCTTATCCAGAAATTATTCTGTGAATAAGAAAAAAGATAGTACAAAACGCTTTGAAGAAAAGAAATACTGTCCACGTTGCAACCGCCATACCCTTCATAAAGAGACGAAATAGGAGGCGCTATGAAAAAAATCCGCAAATATTTTAAAGGTGTTGCCGAAGAGGCTCATCGTGTTCGTTGGCCTTCAGCCAAAGAACTTTGGCCAGCCGTTGGAGTCGTCATCGGCGTGACCATAATTTGTGCTATCGTTTTAGCCATTTCTGACTACCTTGCTTTGGAAATTCTTAGAGCTTTCCAAAGAGTCAACCCAAACACCAGCTCAACATCAGGCTCAGGTACTGAAGCAGCTGCCAATGCTATTTTGAGTGTAGTTAAATATATAGGAGGTAAATTCTAATGTTGAATGAAGAAGAATTAGATACTAAAGAAACTAGTGTCGAAAACAATAATTCCGAAACAAAAAAGAAAGATTTAGGCGAAAAGCAATGGTACGTTGTTAGTACCTATACTGGAAGAGAAAAACAAGTTGCTGAATCTCTTGAAAGACGTAGTGTTAATTTAAACTTAAAAGACTATATTTTTAGAATCGTTGTCGCTCAATACGAAGAAGATGGAAAAGATAAGAATGGAAAGCCTAATGGAAAGAAAGTCATAAAGAACTTCTACCCTGGATACATCTTCATCGAAATGATTATGGACGATAAAGCTTGGTACATGGTCAGAAACACACCAGATGTCACAGGATTCGTAGGATCATCCGGAGGTGGAGCAAAACCTTTCCCCGTTCCTCGTGAAGAAATAGAGCCTGTTTTAAAGAGAATGAAGATTACTGATGATGATATGTTCACCGGATACAAAGTTGGCGATACAGTAAAGGTTCTCAGCGGCACATTCGAAAACTCAATCGGTCAAATTACTGCAGTAGATCAAGATAAGAATGAAGTAACTTTGAGAATAATGTTCTTCGGACGTTTCACAGAGATTACATCTTCATTTGACGACATAGAAGAAATAAAGTAATAAAAAAACTCCCAGATGGGAGTTTAAGGGGGTGTAGCTCAGTTGGGAGAGCGTATCGTTCGCAACGATGAGGTCGCGGGTTCGATCCCCGTCATCTCCACCACAATTAAAAAGAATAGCTTTGATACTCGAAAATGTATCAAAGCTTTTTGTTTTTTAGGGATGAAAATGTTCATTTTTTTTATTTTTGGTCTGGCGGAATCAGAAAAATGTAATTTTAGAAAATAATTTAGATGTTAATCAAGTTGTTGCAAAAAATGCAACCACTGGAAATGATGGAAGACATATATTGTTTCATTCTATAATCTAGATGTGATTATTCCTTTAAGATACAAAATACATTCGCAAAACGGAATTATGTTTAGAAAATGGGCTAATAGTGTTTTGAAAGAATATTTGTTAAAAGGTTACGTAATCAATGAGAATAGAACATTGATAACTAATGAAAACTATGTAAATTTAATTAACAAAGTTGACTTGATAGATAAGCGATTATCAGAAATTGAAAAAACAGATCTAGAAAAAGAAAAAGTATTCTTTGATGGAGAAATGTTTGACGCAAAATCATTTACACACACATCGTAAATCAGTCCGTATAATCGGACTTTTTTATTTTACTGAGCATCAAAAAGGGGAAGCTTCTCTGAGTCCGTCCTCACCATATATCGAAAAATCTTTCGTTTGGCCCATAATAACACTTCGCCTAAGGCCGAGGACACAATCGTGCTGGTCAAAAACCTGATAGGCCAGAACAGCACCGAGACCCTGGACCAGGATGAGTTCCAAAGGAAGTACGATTCTTACGATGAGGAGCACAAGAGGATTATCGTCGAAATCGAGGCAGTGGGGCTTTAGATTGAGAAAAAGGACGCCCAGGCGAAATGCCTGCATGCGTTCATAAACGACTTAAGCAGCAGGCCTAATATGCTAGAAGCCTACGATGAGGACATCTAGAGTTATCTTGTAGACAAGGCAATTGTCAACAAGGACAGGAGCATAACCTTCCTGTTCAGGAAAGAGAAAGAAATAAATTGACCATCCAATAAAAGAGAAGGCTTTTCTTTTATATAGAGACAAAGATGTACAAAAACTATTGACTTTTTGCGGGGGGGGTAAAATTTATATTGTATAGTAAAAAAGTGTTTAAGGGGGAGGGCCCATAAATTGAAAAAGGTGTTTATTACTTCCGGCATTATCTATGGGGTTCTTGCTTTAGTAAGTATTATCTTTTTATTCAGCAATTTCACTTCGTCAGCCGAAACAAATTTTATTTTCAGAATTACATCAATGGCTTTAATTTGCTTTGTCGGCACGTTTCCTCTGTTAATCGCTACTTCTGATAATATCGACCCACCAACATGGGCTAAGGTTTTGTTATTCATAGGATATGTCGTTTTAGAAGCCGGTGCTTTATTTTTTGCATACAAGACCTTTGGCGATAAGACATTTATGTTCAACATTAACTTATCTGAGGAAGCGTTTAAGAATTCGCAAAATAATTTCACTTCAATATTGTGGATTATTTTGCTTTTCTCTTCGATTGCTTTAATCCCCATTCTGTTTGTCAAAATGTGTAAAATGTGGGATGATTGGACTTATTTTTTGCTTATCCCGTTTGCACCTGCTATTGCAGGCATTGCAGTAGCTGCTGTTGGGATATTAATTATTTACGGGATTTTAAAAGCAATAGGTTCTTCCAGCTCGTCAAGTACTTCAGATTCGTCTTCTGAAGATTATGACACTGATTCAGACAGCGGTTCTGATGAATCCGAACCTGATTCGGAGAGCCAAGAAACTAGACACAGCTATTTAAGATTTCCCGGGGAGAGATTTTATGATGGAAACGGGATATTAAGAGATCCTGGAGAAAGATATTATGATGGCAAAGGCATATTGAGAGATCCAGACGAACGATATTACGATGGACAAGGGATACTAAGAGATCCTGGAGAAAGATATTATGACGGCGAGGGCATACTGCGTGACCCTGGCGAAAATTATTACGATGGAGGATTTTAATATGAATCGTATCAAAAAACTTTTTTTGCCTTTGGCTTTTTGCTTAATGCTTACACTTACAGGGTGCAATATATTTGAGAATCAAAACCATAACGGCAATCCCGGTAACGGAGGAAATAGTAGTAGTGAAACAGTAATCAAATATACTGCCTCTGATATAAAGTATTATACTCAGGCCGGCGAGGAAATCTGTACAAACTCATCTGGTAGAACTACAAGAACATATTACAAAGCATATGATGGTTTTTGCGCTGTAGCGCTTGCTAACATAGGGGACTACTTTGGGCCAGTTTTGGTTGGCGAAGACGCTGCTCAAGTCTGCTTTTCTCAAAGCTACGATTCCACAATTATTGGCTCTGGAGGATCGATAATTTACGACGGTGTTGAATACTTTTATTCGAGAGCCGACTATTTTTTGTCTGGCTATCTTGACGGAAAGGAAAAGTATCCAAACTATTTCTCAAAGCAAACCACATTGGAAGAAGTGGCAAAGGAAATAGCCTCTCTAGCTACATTCGAAAAAGTTTCAGATTCCTTGAAAAAAGAATTTATTTTTACCGAACTTGTCGATGGAACCTTATCCGTCAAAGCAGGGCCTTATTGTCAAGGAAAGGAAGAAATCGTAATTCCCAGCACATTTGAAGGCAAAACTGTTTCTAAAATAGAATCGAAATCATTCCAGAATTTAACCAAGCTTAAGGTTTTGCGCTTTGCACCCAATTCAAAAATAAAGAAAATTGGAGAAAACGCATTCCGAGGATGTACTAATCTTAAATATGCTGTCATACCACAGAGCGTGACCCAAATCGGTAGCTTGGCATTCGAATCATGCTCCTCCGAATTGATGATCTACTGCGAGGCGGAAACTATGCCTTCCGGCTACTATGTAGATTCCTACCACGAGAACTATTGGTGGGGAAGCGCTGATAAGGTTTGGTACGGAATGGTAGATTACATAGAGACAGACAAATATAGATTAGGGGTCTCTATTTACGATACAATTCTTGTTTGTAAATACATTGGGGATAAAACAAGCGTCACTATTCCTAACGAATTCGAAGGCAAGAAAGTCACCCAAATCGGCAAATATGCATTTTTCGGGTTTAATAGAGTTACCGACATCACTTTGCCATCTGATTTAGAAACTATCGGGTCATATGCGTTTGCGAACTGTGCATTTTTAAAGGAAATTAGAATTCCTGATAGAACAACAACAATTTATGAAAGTGCTTTTCGAGGCTGTTCCAATCTTATCTTTGCTTTTATTCCACAGAGCGTGACCCAAATCGGTAGCTTGGCATTCGAATCATGCTCCTCCGAATTGATGATCTACTGCGAGGCGGAAACTATGCCTTCCGGCTACTATGTAGATTCCTACCACGAGAACTATTGGTGGGGAAGCGCTGATAAGGTTTGGTACGGAACCACCGATTATGTTGAAACTGAAAACTATCAATTCGGCATCAAGATAGATGGTTCTTATATCATTACTAAATATCTTGGCTCAGAGACCGAAGTTTTTGTTCCCGGTGAAATTGACAACACTGCGGTTTCGGAAATTGGGCGTTATTCATTCGCTGGCAAAAACAGAATTACTAAGTTAACTATTTCTAACACTGTTTATAAAATAGGAAATTATGCTTTCAATAAATGCAGTTTTCTCAATGATGTCACCTTGAGCCCATATTTAAAGGAAATAGGTGAATACGCTTTCTCGAGCTGCTCGCGGTTAAATCAGATTGTTATCCCCAAGAGCGTGACCAAGATTGGCAATGGTGCTTTCAATTCCTGCTCTAGTGATTTAAAGATTTTCTGTGAGGTGTCCTTTAGGCCTTCCGGCTACTATGAATATTCCTGGGACCAGGAATATTGGTACGGAAGTGGCAAGCCATATTATGCCGGACAATGGGCTTATGATAAAAACGGAAATCCATATGTCAAGTAATAGCAAGTAAATAAGGGGTGGCATAATGAAAAAAGGCAATTCTTATCTTTCTTTCATTATATCTCTTGACGGGATGCAATTTTCTTCAAAACGAGAACAGTAATTCAACAGAATCACCATCAGAAACCATATTAGAATTACCTGCTCCTACTGATTTAAAATACCTTAACAATACTCTTTCATAGTCTTTTGTTGAAAATGCTGTTCGTTATGTTATAAGAATCAATTCAAGAGAAGAAATACAAACAGAAGATTTGACATATGTATTAGGAGACGATTTCTTTACACTGCTAATCTCTAAGTAGACAGTCGCCTGTCAATAAGTGTACAAAGGAGGCGATTGTCGAAAGGAGATTTTTTATGAAGAGAAAGGAAATGCTTCTCATCGGGAAGCGAATCCACGACGATGAAATTTCCATTGGCCAATGCGTGGGGCAGCGAGGAGTCTCCCGTGAGACGGCGTACCGGTGGCTGAGGGAATACAGAGCTTCCGTTGGGCTCAAGAAGCCCAACCAATCTTCAAAGCCCCTAGAGGTTTTGGCCACCGCTAGCGAGGCCTATGAATCCACGGGAAAGCCCGAGCTCATCAGGGAGCTGATGCACAGAAACATCAAAGCTAGAATCGGCGAGACGACAAAGAAGATGAATAACATCATTTCCACAATCGAAGCTAGACTTGATCCAACTGATTTGAAATCGAGATACAATGAATTAAAAGGACTTCGCAACAAATTGGAACATAGCCTGGATGAGGAAAAGTGCAGAAACCCTGTCATGAACATTGAGGATATCAAAAGAACCCTAAGAAGATGCAAGGACATTTCCTTGAACAGCTTGAAGGAGAAAAAAATCCTCATAAACCTCTTGGTGAACTCGATTGTGATTCAAGATAACGGAACAATCGATATTTTCTACAATTATCAGGAAAGAGAGCTGAAAGTCCCTCTTTCCTGCCTTAGTTCGACCAAGTCACTAAATTGCTCCACCACAATTAAAAAGAATAGCTTTGATACTCGAAAGTGTATCAAAGCTTTTTGTTTTGAATTTTGTATAGGTTAGTTTAACTAATTAAATAGCTGATAATACTTAAGAAATGGGAAAGGCAAAAAATAGATCAAAACAAAATAATTAATTATGAGCTAATAAATTAATCTTATTAAAAAAACAGACGGGTTGATCTGTTTTTCTTATGCTTAGCTAGGATATTCCTTCCACTCTCACACATAGGAACAACCC
>ENA-OZHK01000095-OZHK01000095.1-human-gut-metagenome-genome-assembly--contig:-NODE-95-length-29995-cov-28.604142_pt1 | contig 29995 bp, 26 predicted proteins | sample MGYA00244048_ERZ653690 | MGnify/ENA primary metagenome ERZ653690 (study PRJEB26926, sample SAMN06165197) | human gut metagenome | biome: ENVO:00009003; feature: ENVO:2100002; material: ENVO:00002003...
CAAGCGTTTTCACATTTTCAAAATGGATAAAAAACTAAATATATTGAGTTTTTTAATATTTTAAAACTTTTAAATTATTTTCTTAGGAATCTAAATATTTTTGCATAATAAAAACCAGCCCCATTGGGCTGGCTTTTATCATTTATTAAAGGAAGTAAAGAGCTAATTACTTAGCTTTCTTCTTTCCACCCTTCTTGGCAGGCTTTCTTCCACGGCGGGACAAAGCGGCAGCCTTCTTTTGGGCAGCTTCTTCAGCAACAATAGCCTGAGCGGCAGCAAGACGTGCTCCAGGAACACGGAAAGGTGAGCAGGAGACATAGTCGCATCCAAACTTGTAGAAGTAAGCGATGGAAGCAGTATCTCCTCCAGTCTCACCACAAATTCCACAAAGAAGCTTAGGATTGCTGGCTTTACCTTCCTTGACGGAAAGTTCGATCAATCTTCCAACACCATCAGGATCCAATGTCTTGAAAGGATCGAAGTCGAGCAAGTTCTTGTCGAGATAAGAAGTGATGTAAGTGGAATAATCGTTACGAGAGAATCCATAGGTGAACTGAGTCAAATCGTTGGTTCCATAGGAGAAGTATGCAGCTTCCTTACCGATTTCACCAGCAGTGACAGAGGCACGAGGAGTCTCGATCATAGTTCCAACACGATACTTGAGCTTCTTATCAGAAGACTCGGCAATGATCTTGTCAGCAGTCTCAGTGATAAGTCCCTTTACGTAGTTGAATTCACGAACTTCAACAACCTGAGGAACCATCATAGAGGCGAGGATGTGTACAGGCTTGCCATGCTTCTTAGAGAGAGTCTCTTCAGCACGGAGAGCAGCCTTGATGACTGCGGTAGCCTGCATACGGCCGATTTCAGGATATACGACGTCCAAACGGCATCCACGAAGTCCCATCATAGGGTTGGACATATGAAGCTCATCGATTCTAGCTTGAATTTGTTCAACAGTCTTTCCAGTAGCTTCGCTTAAAGTCTTGATTTCTTCAGCCTTTCTGGGCAAGTACTCATCAAGAGGGGGATCGAGCAAACGAACATTGAGATTGAGTCCATCCAAAGCGAGATACATTTGGTAGAAATCTTCCTCTTGGAGAGGTTCGAGTTCATCCAAATACTTTTCACGCTCTTCGGTGGTGTTGGAAAGAATCATCTTTTGCATAGAGAGCAAACGTCCGGCATTACGGAACATATGCTCAGTACGGCAAAGACCGATTCCATCAGCTCCAAACTTGACAGCATTAGCTGCATCGAGAGGAGTATCACCGTTGGCTTCGACTGACATCTTGCCCTTACGGACAGCATCAGACCACTTCATGATGGTTGCAAAGTCACCAGAAAGCTTAGCTTCCTCAGTAGGAATTGAACCTTCATAAACAGCACCTGTAGAACCATCGAGTGAGATAGTATCCTTCTCACCATAGACCTTACCATTGATAGTAAGAGTCTTGTTCTTTTCATCGACTTGAGCGGCACCGCAGCCAGTGACTGCACAACGTCCCATACCACGAGCGACGACAGCGGCGTGAGAAGTCATACCACCACGCATGGTGAGGACACCCTCAGAAGAAACCATACCCTCGAGATCTTCAGGGGCGGTCTCAGCACGGACGAGAATTACCTTCTCTCCTTGATCGTGACGAGCCTTGGCATCTTCAGAAGTGAAGGACAAGTGTCCAACAGCGGATCCAGGAGATGCAGGGTTACCAGTGGCGATAGGCTTGGAATTCTTCAAAGCCTCTTCGACAAAGGTGGGGTGGAGCAATTGATCCAAAGAACGAGCATCGATCTTGGTAAGAGCTTCTTCCTTGGTGCAAATCCTTTCCTTGGCGAGGTCGATAGCAATGTGCAAAGCAGCCTTAGCAGTTCTCTTAGCAGTACGAGTTTGGAGCATGAAGAGATGTCCATCTTGAACTGTGAACTCAAAGTCTTGCATATCCTTGTAGTGGTGCTCAAGCTTGTAAGCATCCTCTACGAGATCCTTGTAGACGTTAGGCATGATTTCCTTGAGCTTGGTGATAGGATCAGGTGTACGGATACCAGCAACGACATCCTCACCTTGAGCATTTTGCAAGAACTCAGCGGAAAGCTTCTTCTCACCAGTGGCAGGACTACGAGTGAATCCGACACCAGTTCCAGAAGTGGGTCCCATGTTACCGAAAGCCATTTGCATGACGGTAACAGCAGTTCCCCAATCTCCAGGGATGTTATTCAAACGACGGAAGAGGATAGCACGAGGGTTGTTCCATGAACGGAAGATAGCCTGAATAGCAGTCATAAGCTGTGCATGAGGATCTTCGGGAAAGTCAACTCCAAACTTTCCTTTATAGTAAACCTTATACTTCTCGATAAGCTCTTTGAGCTCAGGAGCAGTTACTTCATAGTCGTTCTTGTAACCCTTCTTCTCCTTGATTTCATCGAGCATAGCATCCATGTCATCACGAGGAAGTCCCATAGCGATGTTGGTGAACATCAAGATAAAACGACGATAGCAGTCATAAGCGAAACGCTCATTGTTGCTCTCTTTAGCCAAAGCAGCGGCAGTCTTGTCATTCAAGCCGAGGTTGAGGATGGTGTCCATCATACCAGGCATGGAGACACGAGCTCCGGAACGGACGGAGAGAAGCAAAGGCTTCTTCTCTGAACCGAGAGTTCTTCCTGTAATCTTCTCGAGTTGTTTGAGCTTGAGATCGATTTCCTTTGCTAAGCTAGCAGGGATAGACTCATGAGATCTATAATAAAGGTTGCATGCATCAGTATCGATGATGAATCCTTGTGGAATATGGATCTTGATAGCATCCATTTCTGCAAGTCCTGCACCTTTTCCTCCAAGGACATTCTTGCCCAATCCATGAGCTTCCTTGAAGAGATAAACATATTGTTTCTTTTCAGCCATTTTTTCCTCCTAAGAATTATTTAGCTGGGACTCAAAACACAAAAAAATGTGCCCTAAGCGATAGAGAGTATAGCACAAGAAATAATTTATATTTTATAAATTTTCGGTTTAGTGATAATTAAATAAAATCTTTTCTTTTGTTTCTTAAAATAAAAATTATAAAAACGATTTTCTCACAAATAAAAAATCTATTTTCCCATAGCTAGGAGAAAATAGTTTTTATTTTTATATAGCCCAATGTCCTTTGTCCATTATCAAATGTTTGGAATTATCATCACCGACACCTACAACACTCAATGTATCAGACATGATAGGGAAATCTAATGAGAGCAAGGATTGATTCAATCCATGGGATTGTAATTCATTTGGAGTGAGGTCATATCCACCTTCAAACCCTCTATATGAAGCACATCCAATCGTGATATGAGATCCTTCTGTCATATTGAGAACATAATTGTCAAAATATTCTTCACTAGAAGCCTCAGGCATCAAATCCCTATCAACTAAAGTGATTCCACCCAATCTGTTGGAATAATCATCTACGGCTATGGCTTTATTTAAAGCTTCTTGTCCTTTAGAAGCAGTAGCTTTAACTATTTTTCCTTTTTCAAATGTCAACGAAACATCTTCGATAGGTTCACCATCAAAATAGACAACTTTAGTCGAGTTCACCACACCTTTAACCCCGTGAGAATGAGGCACTGTAGAGATGAAGAATCCTGGCATTTCAGTCAAGAATTTTTCATTGAATTCCTCACTGGTTTTTAAAGGAGAATACCAAATATGTTTAATGGGAAGACTGACAGTTAGATTAGTCTTGGTATTGGAATCAGTTATTATTATTTTGGCTAATCTTAATGAATTTAATTTTTGAGAAATATCGAATAATCTGGTGATTCTTTCTCTGTATCCACTCTCAGCAGAAAGTCTTTCTCTCCAAATTCCACTTCTTTCATATACGTCTTGCCAAAGTCTATCTTCACCTTGAACTGGCGTAAGTTCTGGATAGATTGAAACTGCCCAATCACGAGTAGGAACTGCAACTCTAACAAATGGCAAAGTTCCTCTTTTATATTTATAGAATGAACTATGACAAGAATTCTCAATAGCTTTTCGATAAGCTTGATGCTTCTCCCTGGTGTTCTTTCTCAATACCTGTGGATCAGTACCTTCGAAAAGAATAATAGAGAAGTTATTTTCCGATGCTTCCTTATAAAAAGAAGCTATATAGTCAGCTATTGGGCTCAGTTTAGTTTCAGGAGTGTTCATAAGGTAAAATCTAGTTGCAACTGGATCACGATAAAAGACTCTAACGCTATGAACATGCATCTTGTATAACTCTGCCACAAAATATCCTACAAAAGTGTGCATTTCGGCATTGGCGATAATAGCAACGTCTTGTCGAGCTTGAGTATTAAGACCATTTCTGATAATTAAATCAGCATACTTTTTCATCATTTTTACTCTTTGCATACTTAACCTCCTAATATCTATCAACCTATCTATTTTATGAAAGAAATTTGAGTAAAAATAAATATAGCAAACATTTTAGTTTTTTTAAAGATTAAAACCAATTAAATTTGAATTTAAATACCGGTTCTATGTTTTAAAATATGTTCCGGTTAAAAAACTAGAAAAAGGCATGGCACTATGAAAAAAAGAAAGTTTACGTTGGTCAACACTCTCGCAAACGAAATCGAGAAAGCATCTTATCAAAAGGTATCTGTCACAACCATTTGTGATGAGGTAGGATGCTCGCGTCAAAACTTCTACTACTACTTCGACTCTATTGACGAAGCCATCAAAGAACTAGTAGATGTGGACATCAAAGATATCGGTGATTTCCAAATTAAAGCAAACGCTTTGAGAGCTATCTTGACAATCATTCAAAAGAGAAAGGTCTTCTACTCCAAGATGTTTGACACAGCCAAGTCAGAAAACCTCATCTGCAAATTATTCTTAGAAAAGTTAGTCGATCTCTATGACAATTTGGCTGGCTACTTCGTAAGAGGATATTCAAACGAATGCAAAGCATTTACAAGACCTATCTTAATTCAATTTGCAATGGCTGATATAGCTTTGATTAGCGAATGGGTTAAGTCCGGAATGAAAGAGCCTATTGATGCTGTCGAGAGAAAAGCCATCACTTCTAACAGAGATTTCTTTGCTAGAACTATGGAAGAGTACATCGAGAGATACAACGCTGAACACAAAAAGTAATGGTTGATGATACGTCACAAGACATATTAAACAAAATCGTTTTAAATCTCAGTCATTACAAAAATGAGACAATAATGGTCCTTGGAGATTCTAAGGATCCATTTTGTCGTTTCTTGGAAAATAATGGATTTAAACTCTATGTTGAAGATTATTCATTCGTCATAAAGAATAGAGACATTGATATAAATGAATTCAACGATTGTTTTTCTAAATTAAACATGAGAAATGACATTGGATTTGTTTTAGCTTTGGATGGTGGAAGATCAGCAAATTTAGCAAAACTAATTTCATTAAAAATGTTCTATAAGGAAAACATTTTGGATTTCTTTAAAAAAGAAGTAGATCCTTATCATGTTCTTCCTTTTGGAATAATTCTAAGTTCATCTTTTAACGGATACGAAACATCTAATCAAGTAGAAATAGAAGATAGAAAGCATCATTTCATTCATACTCTATCAAGCAATGATTTAAATCCTAGTTTTGTTTATGTTAGAGGCAATTCGCAATTAAATTTAGAGAATAGAATAAGTCTATATTTGAACTCTGGAAATGAATCTTTTTTAAATAATATTTCCATTAACGAAGCTTTTAAAATCTATAGTTTTAATTCAAATTTCAATCAAAGTTTATCCGTGATAAAAAAGCTGTCAAAGATAATTAACTCTAAGATTATAGAATCCGGTTTTATAGAATCAGTCTACTCATCTTTAGATTTTATAAAGCCTTGCATAGAAAAAGAAAAAATAATGGATTTGTTGTCAAAATCAATAACTACCAAACTAGAGTTGCCTGAAGTTCTAAAAACCAAGCTTAAAAATAAAGCCTAATTTTTTTTACCCTTATAATGTTTTATTGTCTAAAGTCTAAAACTTTTAAGGAGAAATTAAATGTCAGAAGAAAATAACTTTGAAAAAGAAGAGTCTTCTTCTCAGGCTCAGCCAAGAGAATCTCTTCACACTGATAAGCCATCTAAAAGAGCCGTTGAGATGGTCGATGAAATTAGAGCACCCCTTCCTCCACTAAAATTGAAGGATAAGAGCTGGTCTAACGTTTCCTTCGTCATCATTCTAGCCTATATGGTAGGTCTTGCTGTTTGGGAAATATACGGAAGTGGTTACGAAGCAATTCAAAATTCATCGGGAGCACGTATCGGATTCTTGCTAGTCCCTATCTTAGTAGGAAACCTACTTGCAATATCAGCTTGGTTTTTAGGAAAAGTCTTAGTAGGAAAGATGACCGGTTATGAATTAACATTCCTAACTCTATCTGGGCTTTGTTATGAGAAACATAGAGAGGTCAAGAATAAGAACGGAAAAGTTAAAAAATTCTATTTCAATAGTTCGTACATCCTTGAAATGCATGCAAACTTTGCTCCCAAGGATAGAAAAGTAGATGCCAATCCTTCTGGAATGCTCTGGGGAGGAATGGGTGGAATCATAGTAATGGTTGCATTACTCTTTGCTCTATACTTCGTCATTCCTAGCAGTGTCATGTGGTTGAAATGGGGATTCCTATTCTCTGGTATCCACGCTATAGAAACATTGATCTACCAACTCTTCCCGTTTAGACAGGACTATCCTAACGATATGTTCGTATTCATAAAGACGAGAAAAGAAGAAGATCGTAAAGCTTACAACATATACTGTATAGATACTGCTTATGAGTTTGCCGATGTAGATTTAATAGCTCCTGACTTCAACTTTGATCCTACCTCATATTGGAAATCAAAAGCTTTGATTTATAAGTATATCGATAGCTTATATAAAGGTGACTTGGATAATTGCTACACCATATTAAAACAGTGTCATCAAATTTCACGTTTTCTAACTATTGAAGAGCAAGCTTATATCGCTGGTGAAAGATTATTCATCCTTCTTCTTCTCAATGATAGAGCTGGAGCTGATATGTTGTTCACCGGATTGAAGAGAGATGTCAAGAACGCTGTATTGAAGCCTTATAGATTGTCTACATATAGAAATTCTCTCTTAGTAAAAGGCTTGATTCTCAATCGTGAAGATGATTCCATCGATGTAGCAAACAAATACTACAATTTCGAAATGGGAAGCAATTCAGTTCGTTTCCGTCAAGAAAAGCGTTACTTTGAAACTGCGAAATCTGCTGTCTTAAAAGCACATCCAAAATTCAAATTACCACAAGCAAAATCAAATTCAGCCAAAGCTGAATAATTGCCAAAAGCCAGATAAAATCTGGCTTTTCTTAATCAATTTTATCTACACTTTTCATTAAGTACTCCTAATATAAATCCAAGCAATAATTCTAAAACCATATAAGAATTTATTTTGAATAATAGATTTTAATAAAAAATATTTGCTATGAGTGTTTATTAAGTAGTATATTAATCTTTGCTTGTGAAATATTGAATACAAGCCAATATTATTTTAATCAAGAGAGGTAAATAGAATATGGGTAGAGCACATGAAGTCAGAGCCAAAAAGATGGCTCAAACAAACGCCGCAAAGTCTGCACTTTACAACCGTGCCAGTAAGGAAATTTACATGGCCGCTAAGAGCGGAGATCCTGACCCGAGTTCTAACCTCGCATTACGTTCAGCAATTGAAAAATATCGTGGAGAAGGTGTAACTCGTGATGTCATCGATCGTGCTATAGCTAAGGCTAAGGGTGGAGATGCCACCACTTATGTCGGTGGACGTTATGAAGGATATGCTCCTGCCGGAGTAGCAATCATCGTCGACACTCTTTCCGACAACGATAAGAGAGCTTATGCATCAGTTCGTGCAATCTTCTCTCATCGTGGTGGAAACCTTGGAGATTCAGGTTGTGTAGATTATCTTTTCACACAAACTGGTGTCTTCGATTTTGAAGGTGAAGAAGACAAAAGTGAAGAAATCGAGATGGGTCTTCTCGATGCCGGAATCGAAGGATTGAGAGGAGTTTCCTTTGAAGATGGAATCATCGAAGTTCAAGTAGAGCCCAAGGACTTCGCAAAGACTAGAGATGCTTTGAAAAATCTTGGAGTAGTTGACTTTGTCACAAACGAAATCACTATGCTTCCTATTCCTGACTATGTCAAACACGATGTAGCAGATGCTGACAAGCAAAAACTTGCAAACTTCGTTCATGCTTTGGATGAATTGGAAGATGTTCAGAACATTTACACAAATGCTGACTTCGATCCTCTTGCAATCCCTGCAGAAGAGAAGTTCCCTAAGAAGTAAACATCTAAAAATAGATTCTTTTTGTTATCGCTTTTATGTTCGATTAAAAATATACCGAAATATAAGACTAGTCAATAAAAATACATATGTTAGATTACTAAAGATAAATAGCTTTTTGAGGTAAATATATGAGAGAAAGAAAAGAAACACAAAGAGTTTCTTATGTTCAAATCTTTAAAATACTCCTTAAAAGCGTTCGAGAATATAAGAAAAGCTCAATTTTAAGTTTTGTAGCCTTTGGACTACAAGCTTGCTCTGATTGTACTATTCCTTTATTGATGGGATTTATGATCAATGAGATGAACGACTTCCAAACAAATGGTGGAAATGATACACAGACAATTGTGTGCCATGTTGTAATGTATGCAGTATTGCTAGTTGTTTTAGCTTTTTTCTCATTTGGAACATCCTTATGGGGAATGAAGGAATCATCTAAAGCTGCTGCTGGATTTGCTGCCAATTTAAGACAAGATTTATTCTATAAAACTCAAGACTTCTCATTTGATAACATTGATCAATTTTCAAAAGCTTCATTGGTGACAAGACAAACTACGGATGTGACCAACATCATGCAGGCTTATATGATGATTCTAAGAAACGGAATGATATCGCCGATATACTTTATCTATTCCATAATCGCTTCTATTGTTGTAGCTGCACCAGTGTCTTGGATCTATGCAGTTACCCTTCCTTTAGTTGCAGTCATAACTGTAGTCTTGATAGTCTTAGCTTTGAAATTCTTCTCCAAAGCTTTTATGAAATATGACAATTTGAACAAAGCTGTCGAAGAGAACGTTTTAGGAATTAGAACAGTAAAGACTTATTCTAGAGAAGATTTCGAGAAGCAAAAATTCAACAATGCTTCTGAAGATATTAGAAAGATATTGACCAAAGGAGAAATCTCAGGTGCTTTATCCAATCCTTTGATGAATCTTTCAATAAACCTTTCTATGGCTTTAGTAGTAGCTTTTGGAACTTTTGCAATTCTTAGAGGTCAAATAAAAGTTGGATATTTTTCAATCCTTACAAACTATGCTATTTGGGTCTTATTTGCCCTTATGATGCTAGCTACTATTATGGTCATGGTCGCCATGAGTTTAGCCTCTATGAAGAGAGTGTATGAAGTGTTGGTTGAGAAATCCACAATCGAGAGCAACCCTAACGCTCTAAAAGAAATAAAAAATGGATCGATTGAATTTAGGAATGTCTCATTTAAATATAAAGATGGTAACGGAGATGAAGTCTTGAAAAATATAAATCTCAAAATCAATAGTGGAGAGACGGTTGGAATCATAGGTGGAACAGGTTCTGCTAAATCCACATTAGTCAACTTAATTCCGCGTTTCTATGATGCCAGTGAAGGCGAGATATTAGTTGGAGAAACAAATGTTAAGAGCTACGATAAAAAAGCATTGCGTGACGAAGTTTCAATGGTTCTTCAAAAGAACGTGTTGTTCTCAGGAACAATAGCTGAAAACATTAGATGGGGAAAAGAAGATGCAACCGACGAAGAAATTCAAAAAGTATGTGAGATATCACAAGCTGATGAATTCATTCAGCAAATGCCTGATAAATATCAATCCAAAGTAGACCAAGGTGGTGCTAACTTCTCTGGTGGTCAAAAGCAAAGACTTTGTATAGCAAGAGCTCTTATCAAGAAGCCTAAGATCTTGATATTTGACGACTCTACTTCAGCAGTGGATACAAAAACAGATGAAAAGATTAGAGAAGGCCTTAAAGAAACCCTACCTGGAGTTACAAAAATCATTATCGCTCAACGTATCTCTTCTGTTCTACACGCTGATAAAATCATTGTTTTAGACAATGGAAGAATAGATGGTGAAGGAACTGCTAAAGACCTTTATCATAGCAATAACATCTTTAAAAACGTCTGCGATCTTCAAGGTGTAAAGGAGGAACAGTTATGAATCAGAAAAAGAAACGTAATGTCCTTCTCTCTTTGATCAAAGAGATGGCTAGACTACATCCATGGTTATTTGCCTTATCCATCATTTGTATCATCATATCCGCAATTGCTTCTGTTACAGCACCAATAGCAATACAAAGAGTTATTGATGGATTAGAGAATATTCATTCTACAGGTGATGTCGCTGTGTCGGAAGACGTATTTAAGTCATTTGCTGAAGGCACCTTGTATCCTTGTTTGATATTCATGGCTATATCCTATACATTAGGAAACTTAGCTATGGGTACATATGCCGTAGCCTTGGCATACATAGGCCAAGATTTCATGCATAAGACTAGATGCAAAATATTCTCGCATATGGAAGATTTGCCTGTTAGATACTTCGATCAACACCAAAAGGGTGAAATCATGTCTATCTACACTAATGATGTCGATACGATACGTCAATTCACAATACAAACAACTCAGACTTTGTTTTCATCCTTGCTAACATTCATCACTATATTTGTAATGATGTTGATGTTCTCTGTCTATTTGACAATCATCTTTATCGTTGGTGTCATAGGAATGTTTATAGCTTCATCAATGATGGGTAAGAAAGCCGAAAAATACTTTGATGATCAGCAAAAATCAATTGGAGAACAAGAAGGTTTAATCGAAGAAATGATGGGTGGATTAAAAGTTGTTAAGTCTTTTAACCACGAAGAAAAAGCTAAAAATGAATTTGATAAGAAAAACAAAAACTTAATGAATTCATCTTATCAAGCAAACTGGATTGCCGGTGCTATAGGTCCTGTCATCATCAATGTCGGGTATATCATATATGTCATAACAATCATCGTTGGAATCATATGTTTTGCTTTCAACACTCAAAACTATGGATTCCAATTCGGATTAGGAACTATGACTTTAGGAATAACCTTAGGATTTGATCCTTTAGTACAACAAGCTATAGGATTGGTAAACACCATCGGGCAACAATTTGGATTCATCGCACAAGCAAAAGCTGGTGCTTCAAGAGTCTACAAAATGTTGGATGAAAAGGTCGAAACCGACGATGGATATGTCGAATTAGTACAAGGCCATTGGGACGGCAATAATTTTGTCGAAGAAGAGCATGCTTCTATTCATTCAGACTGGGCATGGAAACATCCTCACAAAGCCGATAACTCAACCACATACGTTCCTGTTAAAAGTGACATTAAAATGTTTGATGTCGACTTTAGTTATATACCCGGAAAAATCATATTACACGATATAGATTTATATGCTAAACCCGGTCAAAAGATTGCTTTTGTTGGTAGCACTGGTGCTGGTAAAACAACTATTACCAACTTGTTGAATAGATTCTATGATATAGAGGATGGAAAGATTAGATTCGACGATATCAACATCAATAAGATTAAGAAAAAAGATTTGAGAAGATCATTAGGTGTTGTTCTTCAAGACACATCATTATTCAGTGGAACAATAATGGATAATATTCGTTATGGTAGATTGGATGCAACTGATGAAGAGTGTATTGAAGCCGCAAAACTTGCTAACGCAGATGGCTTTATTAGAATGCTTCCTAACGGATACAATACCTTCATTGAAGGTGATGGCTCATCTTTGTCACAAGGTCAATGCCAGCTTCTATCAATTGCTAGAGTCGCTTTATCAGACCCTCCCGTCCTAATATTAGACGAAGCAACTTCTTCAATCGATACAATGACCGAAGCTATCGTCACCAAAGGAATGGACAAATTAATGGAAGGAAGAACCGTCTTTGCTATCGCACATAGACTTTCGACCATTATGAATTCTAATGTCATCATGGTCTTAGATCACGGAAGAATTATTGAAAGAGGAACACACAACCAATTATTAGAGGAAAAAGGTGTTTATTACCAACTTTATACAGGCACTAAAGAATTATCCTAATATATATAATTAGAGCTTATTAAAGGAGGTGTGATTATATGGAAGTTTATAACTCTAACAATCAAAATGATAGCAGCACAAAGAAGCAATGCCCTTTTTGTGCTTCGATGATGAATGTCAATTGCAATTATTGTCCCAGATGTGGAAGTCCAATGAATATCCATGAAATACAAGAAAACTCATCGAGAAAATCAAATTCAACTAATCCAAATGATAATATTGTTTTCGGTGTATTATCGTTAGTATTCGGTGCTTTAGGTGGATTACTTGGACTTGTATTTGGATTCTATGGACTATTCAATAAAAGAAGTGGAAAAAATACAAAAATATTGTGTTGGATTGGAATTACTTTATTTTTCCTTTGGATAGTAGCTCTGGTTGTTTTGTACATAATCTATTTCAATATGGGTGCAAAGCCTTATATAGCTTTATTCAATTTATTTTGATAGTTAGCCTAGCTCTTGCTAGGCTTTTTAAATATAAAAATTAGTATTTATTATTTTATCTTTTTTTGTTATTTAAAGATAAAAGAAAAAAGATTAAACTATTAAAGAACTGAGGATAAAGACATGATAAAAACAAGTATTATGCATGACGAGAAGACTGACTACATAAAAGTTGAAAGCGGAAGGTTGACTGTTATTCTTTCTTCAATTGGTGCCGGTGTTTGGAAAGTACTTTGGGATGGGAATTTGATCAATCTTGCTCCTAAGAGAGAGATGTACCCAGAAGATACTCAATTCAACGGAAAAACCTTGGCTAGAACTGCTGGACGTATTCCCTGCGATATAACTATCAATGGTAAAAATTATCATATGATAGAACGGCAACAAGGATTCTGTATCCATGGTGGAGGAATGACTTCCATGTCATTCAAAATTTTCGATTATTCTATTATTAACGCTGATGGTAAAACTTTAGTAGAATTCACTCTTACTGATAAAGATGGTGAAAATGGATATCCCGGAAATCTAGAAACAAAAATCACTTATGAATTCATCGATGGTAAGAATCAATTCACCATCAGATATCATGCAACTACTGATAAGGACACTGTAGTTTCCTTCTCTAACCATTTATACTGGGACATCAATGGAATTCAAAATATATCTAATGATTCCTTATATATAAATGCCTCTAAATGGGGAACAAACGATGGTAAGAGTCAGTTAGTAACTGGAATCGACAATGTTCCTGAATGCATGGATTTTAGAAGCATGTCTGTATTAGGACCTAAGCTCGATGTCATTGAAAAAACAATCTGGGAAAAAACAATAGATCACTTATTCGTCTTCGATAAAGTTCAAGAAGATAAACCTCAAGTCATTTATAAAGGTGGAAAAGTTAAGTTGTCATTGTTCACTGACTTCGAAGCTATAAACATCTACGCTGATGCTTCATGCTCTAAATATGAATTTGAAAATGCAGAAGGTCTTATCCTTCATAACAGACGTGCTTTGGCTCTAGAGCCTCAGCAAATAGCTTTAGGCTTATCCCATATAACACTCAAAGCCGGCGACTCAGTAGATCATTACGAAACATATTTAATCGAAGATAACGATTAATCAAAAAAGAGATTGCCTTACAAAAGCAATCTCTTTTTTTAAAACTTTCTAGCTACAATTTCAAATTGTTTCTATTTGTTTATCGAGTCTTTTATTAATTATCGACTTTACTATAACTATGACTAAGTAAATAAATAACATGATCAATCCTAACGATAAGATAGGGTCGAAGAAATAAACTGATTCAACTAAATCTCCATCCCAATACTTAGTCTTATATATCAATCCAGGAAAAGTATAAATGTAATTATATTTTATGTCTGGAAGAGCAGCTCCAAAGTAATTCAAACTATATCCAAAGAAAGACCAGGATCCAATTAAGAAAACTAATAATGTTGTCCAATCAAATAAAGTTTTATAACATTTTCTAAATATAGCTTCTCCTAATAGAACTAATGTTATTAAGTCTTGAAATATATATAACATCCAAACACCTAATTCACCATTTTTATATCCAGTTAAACCTATAATCATATTTATAAGTCCGAAGAATAACATTATCGATATCACAATCAAAGGATAATACTTGTCATAGATATTTGCAGAATATTCCTTTTGAATGTCTTTATCTGTTTTTCTTAAACTTAGTTTATATGATTGCTTTGCAGTCAATCCTTTATTTAAAAATTCATAGTAATATGTTCCAGTCGACTTAAAGTATTTCATCACATTATCATGGCTTGCTTCACCATAAGGTCTTAGACTATTCCAAATGTGATACTTAATAAATTTCTCTTTAGCCATATTATCATTAATCAACACTAAAGTTCCCATAACCGCAAACACTAACAATAATTGGTGACATTGAAGTGCACACGTTATGTGAACATTTATGCTTTCCTGTATATCGAATTCCAAAATTACCTATAGAAACATATTTGCTAATCATCACTTTAGAATATTTTTCCCTCCTAGATTCCATCCCATATAAACCAAATAATTATTGGCATTGTAGCCCTAGGCAGAACAAATGTCAATTAATAACAATGATAACAATTAGCTAGTAATAATTATAAGCATAAGAAAAAGCACCAGTAAAACTGGTGCTAAAGTCTAACCTTACAATATGATTAGTCGTTGTCAACGAACGGAAGTAATCCCATGAAACGAGCGTTTTTAATAGCCTTTGCCAACATACGTTGATAACGTGCGCTGGTTCCAGTTGTAGCTCTAGGTGTGATCTTTCCGTTAGGTGAGATAAACTTCTTCAAAGTCTCAACATCCTTGTAATCGATGTTCTTGATGTGATTCTTGGTGAAGTAGCATACCTTTTTACGAGTGAATTTCTTTTTCACAAACATAGTTCATGCATCCTTTCTTTAATTATTATCAAATCGAATACTAGAATGGCAAATCATCGTCAGATGTGTCGATTCCTTCCACAGGTGCGTCAGCTTTAGAAGATGAAGAGAAGTCATCACTAGGTTCGCTAGGCTCATTACGTGAAGCACTGTCGCGTTTTGTTTCCAAGAACTGAACAGTATCACATACGACTTCTACAACACTGACTTTCCTATTGTCCTTAGACATATAGGTTCTTTGCTGAAGTCTTCCATCCACAGCGACAAGGCTTCCCTTGTGAGTGAATTTAGCGACATTTTCAGCAGTGTTTCTCCAAGCAACACAAGAGATGAAAGAGACATTTGCCTTTCCATCTCTAGATGGAATTCCATCCACAGCAAGAGTGAATGATACGACGCTAGAATCAGAAGTAGTTTTTCTTAACTCTGGATCTCTAGTAAGTCTTCCGACCAATACGACACGATTTACTGCCATTTAAAATGTTTCCTTTCTAGTTGATTACTAGGCATTAGCCTTAGTGATCAAATAACGGATAACATTTGCGTTGAGACTAGCAAGACGTTGGAATTCCTTAAGAGCTTTGCTCTTGTCGGGATCAGCCTCAATCTCAAGGATGACGTAGTATCCTTTTTTGAAACCTTCCATCTCATAAGCGAAGTCTTTGAGACCCCACTCAGTGGTCTTGTTAACAACTGCACCATTATTGGTGAGGATGTCAGCAAGCTTAGCGATTTCAGCCTTGGTAGCTTCTTCGCCGAGTTCAGGTTTAAGGACATACATGATTTCGTACTTTCTCATGTTCTTTTTCCTCCCTTTGGACATGACGGCTATGTACAGCATTTCTGGTGCATAGCAGAGAGCTTTGTTAAATATTCACAAAGCTAAATAATTATAAAGATGTTTTGTCTTAAAGTAAAGAGAAATAAGCATATCACCTAATGTTATCCATAATATATGTGCCTGTTTAATAGTGAAAGAATCAAATTCTTTTTTTAATGTTTAAGATCTAATCAACTATGGAAATAAAAATAGCTCTGCCGAAGCAGAGCTATATTGTTTCAATAGGAACTAATTAGTCAAGAATATCGATGACGGTTCCTGCACCAACGGTGTGGCCACCTTCACGGATAGCGAACTTAGTGTTCTTCTCGATAGCGACCTTCTTGATCAACTCAACGTTGAACTCGACGTGGTCACCAGGCATGACGATCTTGCTTCCTTCTTCCAAAGAGATGACACCAGTGACATCAGTTGTACGGAAGTAGAACTGAGGACGATATCCATCAGCGAAAGCAGTATGACGTCCACCCTCTTCCTTGGTCAAGATGTAAACTTGAGCACGGAACTTTGCATGAGGAACGATGGTTCCAGGCTTGGCGATAACTTGACCACGGACTACTTGGTCACGATCGACACCACGGAGCAACATACCGATGTTGTCTCCAGCCTTTGCATAATCCAAGGTCTTACGGAACATTTCGAGTGAAATGACGGTGGAAGTACGAGTAGGCATCAAACCAACGATTTCAACAGAGTCGTTAGACTTGATTTCACCACGTTCAACACGTCCAGTAGCGACGGTTCCACGTCCAGTGATGGTCATAACATCTTCGACAGCCATCAAGAAAGGCTTCTCGATATCACGGACAGGATCAGGGATGGACTCATCGCAAGCATTCATCAAATCGACGATGCATTGCTCATCAGCAGATCCAGATTCAGCTTCAAGAGCCTTCAAAGCAGATCCACGGACGACAGGGCAGTTCTCTCCGTCAAATCCGTTCTTGCTCAAAAGGTCACGGACATCCATCTCAACGAGATCGATGAGTTCAGGATCATCGACTTGGTCACACTTGTTGAGGAAGACAACGATGTAAGGAACACCGACCTGCTTTGCAAGCAAGACGTGTTCACGGGTCTGAGGCATAACACCATCAGTAGCAGCGACGACGAGGATAGCTCCATCCATCTGAGCAGCACCGGTGATCATGTTCTTGACGTAGTCAGCGTGTCCCGGGCAGTCGACGTGGGTGTAGTGTCTCTTAGCAGTCTCGTATTCAACGTGAGCGGCGTTAATGGTGATACCACGAGCCTTCTCTTCAGGAGCGGCGTCGATTTGGTCATAAGCCATAGCCTTGGCCTCACCCTTCTCGGCGAGAACCTTGGTAATAGCAGCAGTAAGAGTTGTCTTACCGTGGTCGACGTGTCCAATTGTACCGATGTTAACGTTCGGTTTGCTTCTATCGAATTTCTCCTTTGCCATAAGCTTTTATAAGCCTCCTTAAAAATTGGTTTGCCAGCATTGCTATGTAGCCTTATAAATATACATTAGTAAGGCTTTTTTTTCAATAAAGGCCCATAGCTGGTGTAGAGCCATTGAAAGCGTTTTATGTAGGTTTTTAACTAACGAATCAAATTCGACTAATTGCCAGCACCTGTACGGGCTTTGACAATTTGTTCCTGGATAGACTTAGGAACTTCTTGATACTGAGCAAATTCCATAGTGTAGATACCACGGCCTTGAGTCATAGAACGAAGATCGTTGATGTATCCGAACATGTTTGCAAGAGGTACCAAAGCACTAATGACTTGAGCATTACCTTTGGTGCTTGTATCAGTAACTGTTCCACGTCTTGAGGAAATATCTCCTAAGACAGTACCGAGATATTGCTCAGGAGTGGTGATCTCAGCCTTGACAATAGGTTCAAGAATGACAGGGTCACACTTTTGAGCTGCAAGTTTGAAGGCGATTGAAGATGCCATCTTGTAAGCAGCTTCGGAAGAGTCGACAGGGTGTGATGATCCATCCATCAACTCAGCCTTGATGTCAATTGCAGGATATCCAGCAACCAAACCATGGGCAGTAGCTTCTACCAAACCATCGATTGAAGGTTTGATGAATTCCTTAGGAATACGACCACCAGTGACTTCATTCTGTGTCTCGATTCCCTTACCAGGGTTAGGTGAGAACTTGAAGATAACGTGTCCGTATTGTCCGTGTCCACCAGATTGCTTGATGTACTTACCTTCACAGGTAGCAGACTTACGAATAGTTTCCTTGTAAGCAACTTGAGGAGCACCTACGTGTACAGGAATACCGTAGTCATCTCTCAAACGGGTGCAGTTAACATCGAGTTGAAGTTCTCCGACACCAGCAATGATGGATTGTCCAGTTTCCTTATTTGTGTAGAAGTGGAAGGTAGGATCCTCTTCGCAGAACTTCATAAGGACTACAGCCATCTTATCAGTGTCAGTGTGTTTATCAGCTTCGATAGCCTCAGAGATAAGAGGATCTTGGAACTTGATAGATTCAAGATATGTAGGATTCTCTTCAGTGCAGAGGGTATCACCAGTCTTCGTGGACTTGAGACCGATAATAGCTGCGATTTCTCCAGCTCTGACTTCGGAGACATCCTCTTCAGAGTCAGCGTTCATAAGAACAATTCTGGAGACACGCTCAGTGACATTACGAGTAGCGTTGTACAAGTATGAACCATTCTTCAAGGTACCAGAGTACACACGGAAGAATGTAAGCTTACCAAATTGGTTGGTAGTAATTTTGAATGCGAGTCCAACGAAAGGTGCATTTGAATTAGGCTTGCACTCGACGTCATTTCCATCCTTGTCTTTTCCAACAGCAGCAGGAATATCCAAAGGTGAAGGCAAATAGTCGACAATAGCGTCGAGCAATGTTTGAATACCTTTAGAACGGAATGAAGCTCCAGCGAGAACAGGGTGGAACTTGTGAGAAATGGTTCCACGACGTAAAGCGGCCTGAATTTCTTCGACAGTAGGTTCTTTTCCTTCAAGAACTTCCATCATGATTTCGTCATCGTTGTTGGCCAATTCATCCAACATCATTTGACGCCACTCTTGGGCCTTCTCCATATACTCAGCAGGAATTTCAATCTGAGTAGGAGCAGGAATAGAGTTAGTTCTAGGATCTACTTCATTAACCCACTTCCATCCTATCATCTTGACCAAGTCGATGACACCATAGAATTCCTTCTCAGTTCCCAAAGGATACTGAATAGCAATTGCGGTTGCACCAAGCTTTTCCTTGATTGAGTGGAAAGACATCTCGAAATCAGATCCGATAGAATCCAACTTGTTGACATAAACGATTGAAGGAACGTTGTATTTATCAGCCTGTCTCCAAACAGTTTCAGTTTGAGGCTCAACACCGTTCTTTCCATCCAAAACAGCAACAGCTCCGTCCAAAACACGAAGTGAACGCTCGACTTCAGCTGTAAAGTCGACGTGTCCCGGAGTATCGATCAAGTTAATACGATACTCTTCCTGAGTTGTTCTTTCCTTCCAAAGACAGGTAGTACAAGCGGATTGAATAGTGATACCACGCTCTTGCTCCTGCTTCATGAAGTCGAGTGAAGTATTACCATCATCGATATTACCAATCTTGTGGGTACGTCCGGTATAGAACAAAATACGTTCAGATGTAGTTGTCTTACCGGCATCGATGTGGGCCATAATTCCAATATTACGAACGTGGTCCTCGGCAATAGCTTCAAACGACTGTACGTTTGAGTCTTCCTTATTAGCCATTTTTATGGTTTCCTCTCTATATTTTGAGTCTTAGGACGACTAGTAGCGGTAGTGAGCATAGGCCTTGTTGGCTTCAGCAGTCTTCAAGGTATCTTGCTTCTTCTTTACAGCACCACCGACACCATTTGCAGCGTCGATAATTTCTCCAGCAAGCTTGTCTACCATGGTCTTCTCATTACGGAGGCGAGCATAGTTGACGAGCCAACGGAGTCCAAGAGTAACCTGACGGTCAGCAGAGACTTCGACAGGTACTTGGTAGTTAGCAGCACCGACACGACGAGCCTTGAGCTCGATTTCAGGCATGATGTTTCCAAGAGCGAGTCCGAAGACATCCATGGCGGGTTTGCCAGTTTTCTTCTCTACTTTTTCGAATGACTCATAAAGGATTCTTTGGGCAAGACCTTTCTTACCATCCTTCATGATCTTGTTGATGAGACGAGTAACAAGTTTGCTGTTGTACACAGGATCGGGAAGTACGTCTCTCTTCTCGATTGAACCATTCTTTCTAGGCATTGTTCATTAACTCCTAACTTTACTTCTTTTGGATCTCACCATTCTTCTTGGTTCCGTATTGAGATCTTGATTGCTTACGACCTTCGACACCGAAGCACTCAAGAGCACCACGGATGATGTGGTAACGCACACCAGGGAGGTCACGTACACGGCCACCACGGATCAAAACAACTTTGTGCTCCTGAAGGTTGTGTCCTTCTCCACCGATGTAAGCAGTGACTTCATAGTTGTTAGTCAAACGAACACGAGCGTACTTACGAAGAGCGGAGTTAGGCTTCTTAGGAGTCATAGTTCCGACACGGGTGCAAACTCCACGCTTTTGAGGAGCTGGAGTGTTGTTCATCTTCTTGTTGAGAGAATCCCATCTCTTGCCCAATGCAGGAGAAAGGGACTTCTTTACGAGCCTGCGTCTCTCATGACGCACAAGCTGGTTAATTGTAGGCATTTATCTTATCCCTCTTAATTTTATGTCCACGATTCCGGGCGTTTCGTACTTGTCGCATAAAAAATACGAACATCCCCCGTTCGTGCGTTGATAATGATATCAGTTCCGGGCGTTTTGTCAAGCCTTTAAAGAGAATTTTTAATAAAAAAGCAGTTGAAAAAGCAACATATTGAATGTAAAGCCCTAACATAAAAATGTCTGCAGCAATCCGTAGACATTTTCTTTAAATAATATGTATTTATTTAGAACCTATTTCAGATCATTCAATGCTTTAATAAACGCATCCCTCGACGAATATTTCTTAACCTTTTTATTGTTTTCAAGCAAATAAATGGAAGTACATTCAGAAGTACCGTTAAACAAACCACTGATATCTATATTCTCAGTTTTACTATTTTCATCATTGTAGTCCACCAAAACTAGACTATCATAGTTATAGTCTTTCTTTTCACCTGCTTCATTTTTATCAAAAGTAAATCCAGGAGTGAAATGCTCTGGGCCATCTACAGATCCTTTCCATTTCTTGTAGAAATTAAACTTCTCACCATAATTGTATGAGAAACAAGAAACAGCCTTATTGTAACCAGTCATCTTAAATTTATAAACATAATTGGATGAAATCCAACGTCCAACATCTTCATCACCTATTTTACTGCTAGACCACATCCATAAGTGATCAAGAACTTTGGTCGGACTGGTCGAACTGGTTGAATAGTAAACTATGTTCTTATTCTTTGTAAGATCGACATCTTGATCAGTTCTGATTGTAAACTTGCCATTTGATGCAGCATCAATATGAATATTAAAGTGTGAGGGATTGGAAGTGGAATTGATAGGAGGTAAAGGCAAAGCTAAGTACTCAATGTTTCCATGCTTGTCTTTAGGAACTAATTTTGTTCCATCATTCTTCTTAAATATAATACCTGTAGGTGCTGTTTGAGGCATCATGATAAACCCGGCTTCATTTGTGTCCTTGAAAGAATTATCACAATTCCAAGCTTTATAAAGAGTCCTATAATTAATATGCAATGATTTATCACTCGTGCCAGTGCTATCATCAGTGCTATCTGTATTCAAAGGCAATGAAACTCCAAAATCTGTTCTATCATTCCAAAGCCACACAGAATCTAAATCACTATAATTGTATTTGCCATTACTAGGATTGTGTTCGCCACTTATAGCTTCGTTATGGAAATAAATATTGTAATCACTAGGTACATTAGGAGTTTCTATTTTGGTCAATTCAGTATTTCTAGGGACTAGAAATAATATTTTAGATTTAGAAAAAGAGTATCCTATTTTTTCCCTATAATCTTCAAATTTAGTAGAAGAATATGATTTAGCATCAAGCGGTTTATCCATGTCACCACCACTAGAACTAGTGCCATTTTTATTTTTTAATTCAATGTTCTCGTTTGTTAAATGATCTACTAACTTATACTTGGAATTTAATAAATCATATAAGTAAATTTCTGTCATGTCTGTCGCGCTAGTACCTGAGCCTGTCACGCTAGTACCTGAGTGATAAAAGACACTAGATACAAAAGATTTTAAAGCATACTCTCCTTTAAACGGATATTTATATAATGCATTAACTTTTGAAGAAGAAACACCAAATACTTTCTTTGAATAGTTATTATTCTTTCCTCTGAAAATATTGCCATTTTCGGTGAAATTTATTGAATTATCCAAAAATCCTGATTCGCTTTTAGCAAAATCGGTGTCATTAGGAATCACGCCATCTCTACAATCTATGATTTTTAAGTAACTACCTGTATCTTTAAAGTTTTCTTCTATATCATCCACCTTCATATCAGTGTTAACTGTCTTTGGATTTCCAGAATTAGGGAAGTACCAAAAAGAATAAGCAGTAGAAACAAAAGCGGTCATCAAAAAGATGAAGAGCATCAAAACAATAATAACATTTCTATTTAATAATGTTTTTCTTCTCATCTTATTCAAACCTCCTTTTATCTTTTAATATCCTCTTCACTATAAGGAATATATGTTTGCTTAGTAAAAGTAACAACTATGCAAAGGGATGCTTTATTACCAAATCTTTCCTTCATCAAGGCTTCATATCTATCAGTAAGTCTAAGATCGATTCTATCATAATAAAAGATATATACCATCAACACTATTGCTATAGCAAAGACTGAAATCAATCCCGTACCAGATTGAATATAGATGACTATAGATCCTAATACTTGATTTTGATAGCCATCAAAAACTCCGACTATTCTATCCGATGTGACATTAATTTCACCCGACATAGAGGCAGGGTTTGCATCTCCTCTAAAGGTGAACAATTTATGCCCATCTTTTTCTCCTATAGATATAGAATAGACTCTATGAACTATTATCTTATCGTCCATTCTAAAAGCTACTATGTCATATACCTTTATTTGATCTTCGGATTTGAATTTATCGATTCCGATAAAAGCATACTGAGATATTCTCGTATTCATCTTATCTTTTGAATCTATACTACCATCTTTCAAATACTTGTTGTTATCGTTGATAGATGACATAGAAGAAGTCTGAACAACTAAATATGTCTTATCTCCAAAATAAGTAATCTGGTCATTCGACTTCATCACAGTAGCCCAGACAAAGAAACCTATGAGAGCGACTAGGAATATCCCTACAATACTATTAGAAATAATATTCCCGACTTTTTTTCTCTTTTTTCTCTTATAGTAAGTTTCTATAAAAGATAGTTTTTTATTTTTCTTCTTATCATACTTCTCAACATCTTTATCCAAAATCTTAATTACTTCGTTATCTTCTAATTTGTTTTCTATACACTTCTTTCTATTAAAGTAATAAAAGGAGAAGATACAAATATAGACAATTGCAAAACACACCAATGATATTGCAGATACAATCAGTACCAATGTTGATAAACCCATATATACCTTCTTTCTTGTTATTATTTATTAAAGGGACACTGAAAAGGTAAAAGAAATCTTTGCATTACTAAAGATTTGAACTATATCTTTATATAAATACACATTCTTTTTAACATCAACTTCATCTGAATTATCAGTAATCCTAAAGCCGTCTGGAAAATTAAAAGATAGTTTGTTAGAGCAAAAGACGAATGTGTCCTTAGCATCTTTCTTATCATCTTTTCTTTCTCTAAGAGTAGAGCCACTCGAACTCACTGCTATATATTGATCATCCTCTTTAACTTTACCTTCATTGCTTACTGTAAACTTGTTGAAAGGATGTAAAGTAGTAGTATCTTTAGAATTTACTAATTCAATATCTTGTCGCCACTGAATTTCATCATAAATTACTGTTCTTTTAGTAGAACTATCTGCTGGTATTGTTCTATTCTTTCTACCACTACCCCGAACAGAGCTATCATCGGGTGAATAAGGTAAATAGGACACATTCATAATATTGTCGGCAGCCAAATCTCTGTCAGCTACATATCCAGAATCAACTGTTAATTGCAAGTTAAATTTAAGTACATTTCCTGCACTAGAAACTAATGCTCCTTCCGGAAGCAGATAATGTACATAAAACGGTTTATTCAAATGGATTTTATCAGATTCAACAATTATTTTAGAATTCAAAGAAGGCGAACTAATATCTTCTACACTATCTTTATCATAATTAATAACTATCTTTCCAAAATCAGCAACACCTGTTATATCGGTAGAAATAGTTATGCTATCTCCTTTAATCGCATCATTTACAAAGTACCATGTTGAATATCCAACACCAAATAATGATAAAATAGCAAAAAAAGGTACCACAAAACCAAATAACAATGATTTCATGTACCTTTTCATATAAGAACTCCCTTAAAACTTAAAGATTATTAGACTACTTAACAATTTCAGCTGCAAAGCTAACTTTAATGGTTTTACCTTTTACAGCGAGCGCCATATCGTCATATGCAGTCGATGTAGAAGGCTCATTTGCATATGCAACAGTCACATCAGAAGTCACAGAAGTCACATCAGAAATTTTAAAAACCTCAAATGCATTTTGAGCTTCGCCTTCTACCGTATATGTATGTTCTTTTGTAAGAGTTAAGCTAGTAGTGGAGGAAGTATTTCCATCGAATGTGAAATTAACATATGTAGCAACTTCTGAAGGAATAGTAATTGTAGTAGTTACTTTATAAGAAGTTCCATTAACGAACATATTGGTATCTCCATCATTTGCTACCAAAGACTCACTGAAAGTTCCTACAAAATGAACACCCTTACGACCAGTGGGCATTCCATCAGTTTTAGGTGATTGATCAAGAACTAACTTAAAATTCTTATCCTTAGTATTTTGGAACTTAGCACCCACAACCCTCTTTTCTGTAGAATCTACTGTAATTCCTTCCTTAGCAGTAACGACATCACTGTTGAAATACCATGTTGCATAACCAGATCCAATCAAAGAAGCGACTGCCAACACAGGAATACCAAAAGCCAAAACAAATTTTTTCATTTTTTCAAAATATCCTTTCATTGCGTAGATTTAGAAAAATCTTTCGTAGTTTTATTTATATAACTTAGCTATATTTAATTCAAGAAATTTCAATATATTGATTTTTTTAGAAAAAATATCTATTTTTTTATAATTTTGGATTGGATTAGCAAAAAGAAAAAGGAAAAAATGAACACTTTTAATTTTTTGTATTTAATTTTTGCTAAATACTTTTTAATAATTAAATATTTAATCTGCTATCATACCGAGTAAATTAAGCTCAATTATGACTATTTTTTATTAAATATTAGTTTTTTGTAATTCCTTTACAATTAACTTACACAATTTGCTCTAATAGATTCTATAACTCCTTAAGTATTAGTCCTTTGATTGTGTCTATTTAATATTTAACACACATATATAAATAGATAATACCAATAACTTGATTTTATAATAGCAACGAATCTTATACAATTCAGCCTTATAAGTGCAATTCAAATTATGTTTCTTCATTTTTTTAAAATTTACTATTGCATTTTTATTTCGACTTGTGTATATTTACTTCCGCTATCTTAAATAGCGATGGACCGTTAGCTCAGTTGGTAGAGCAGCTGACCCTTAATCAGCGGGCCAAAGGTTCGAGTCCTTTACGGTCCACCACCTAGATATTATCACCACTCATAATGAGTGGTTTTTTATTTCATCTTTATTTACTTATATTAAAAGATATAATACTTTTGCTTATAAAAAGTATAGAAAGAAGGTTAAAAATGAGATTACAAGGAAAAGTTGCAATAGTCACAGCATCTACTAGAGGAATTGGATTTGCTATCGTTAAATCATTTCTAAATGAAGGTGCAAAGGTCTATATGGCTGTTAGAAACATTCAAAGAGCTAACGATTCAATAGCTCAGTTTCCTAAAGAATGGCAGGAAAGAGTATTTCCCGTATTTTGTGATGCATCTAAAGAAGAAAGCTTCTCTTCTTCAGTAGAAGAAGTCGGTAAAAAAGAAGGTCATATAGATATCTTGGTCAACAATTTTGGAACTAGTGACCCTACAAAAGATAGAGACTTAAGAAATACTGATTCAAAAGTATTTATCGATACGATAAGTATAAATCTTAAAAGCGTATTTATAACTTCACAAGCAGCACTAAAGTATATGGATAAAAACGGCGGATCTATCATCAATATCTCTTCTATCGGAGGTAAAGTTCCAGATTTGTCTCAAGTAGCTTATGGAACTTCAAAAGCGGCCATAAACTATTTAACTCAATTGATTTCAGTAACTGAAGCCAGAAACAACATTCGTTGTAATGCTGTTCTACCTGGAATTACAGCAACTGATGCCGTAAAGCAAAACATAAACGAAGCATTCCAAGGGATGTTCTTAAAGCATGTTCCTTTAAATAGAATGGCTTTACCTGAAGAAATAGCCAATGCTGTATTATTCTTCGCCAGCGATGAATCTAAATACATCACAGGCCAAGTTCTAGCAGTTGCAGGTGGATTTGATATAGCGACTCCGCTTTATGGGGATTTTATCGGAAAAGATAGATCTAAGTAAAACTAATAGTCGAATCAAATACTTTGAATAAGTGCATGTCAAAAAGATATGCACTTTTCATTTTCATAAATATTTGCATATTTACCAAAAAAACTGAGATTTGATATTTCAAATTAAGATTTCCTAATTAAGACCCAATTCAAAATAATCTAGTTTTCTATTTATAAAACTTCATTTTTTCTCTTTTCTTCTATCACTTTGTTTTTATGGTATTTCAAAGAATAAGAGTATTGTTTCCACAAGCAATAAAGACTAAATGCAACAACAGGATAACCGACAATTGTAGGAATCATATAATTGAGCAATTCCAAAGTAGCCATATAAGATCCCAAAGCTAATACTAACACTTCTACAATAGTAAATATAATTGAAACTACTAAAGATAGAGCGATATTTATATCGTTCATTCTCTCTTTATGAATTAATAAGAAATATGAGAAGAAAAGACATACTGCAATTAAGATACTTGGAATAATAACAATACAAATTAAATTTCCAGGCTGACCATAGCCATTCAAAACACCATGAGGCATATCGCCTTCAATATGAAAGAAAGGCTGAGCTATAAAGACCAATAAAAGAGGTGCTAGTAATGAACAAAAAGCACCAATCAAATACAAAAAATATTTTTTCATACTATTCATTTCTGCATTTTATTCCACATATTTTCTTTTGTATCATAATGACCATACCAGGTAGAGCTTTCTACATAATTACTTGTTGAATAATCTGAATAAGCACCCTTAATATCTTTCATGACATAATATGGTGATCTAAACCAGCCAGACCACCAAGATCTGTTGTCTGCTATATTCCACAAATCAGTAGAAAAATTCGAACAATTGTACGTTGTCAAATCATAAGAATCATTTTTTTCTCTAATAAGTTTAGAAATATTATTGAGTTTTTCGTTATTGATTACTACTTCATAGCTGCAATCATTAGCCATATTTTCAACATTGTTGTAATAATATTCTTCTCTATTATAATAAACACCTTTATATGCATTCGAGGCTGATGAATTACCACTGGATCCACCACTACTGCTACTCCCACCACCTACGCCGCTATCCCACAAGCCAACGCTAACGGAATCATGACTACCTAAATAATAATATCCTACCCTAATAGTACTAGAAGTATTATTAAACACTTGAATAAAAGAATGACCCGCACCACTTTTCACAGTGGTTTTATCTGGCAACACATAGTACTCAGTGAATGCATGAAGTTTCACACTTATAGTTCCGGAGCTTTTCCAAGACCCAAGTAACGGGACTAACAATAATAAGCAAATAGATAATTTACATTTATTCATATCTTTTCCTCTTTTCAAAACAAATTATACTACTTTTTATACTACTTTCTATCACTTGTCATGTAAAACCCACATATTTTTTCAACATTTGCAATCTTAAAACCAAATTCACTTTGAATATAAAAAGACCACCTTTTAAAAGGTGGTCTAGTTTATTCAAGTGTATTACTTAGACTCTGTTTTCTTGGCAGCTGCAGCCTTACGGTTGAAGCGATCAATACGTCCAGTCTTAGAGTTGAGGTTGACCTTACCAGTGTAGAAAGAGTGGCAGTGTGAACAAGTATCAACATTGATGCTCTTCTTGGTAGATCCAACTACAAATGAAGTTCCGCAAGTGGTGCAGGTGACTGTAGCCTGATAATAGGCTGGGTGAATGTCTTTTTTCATAAATGCTATATCCTCCCGGGTATTCGTTTCCAACGAATCCCTTAGCGGGAAGAATATAGGCTAATTCAGCAAAAAAATCAATAAGAAGACATAAATTTAAAGAAATCTTTTAGCTTCTATGTTTGGATTAAGTGCTATTTTCTAATTTCAAAAGAAAGCAATGCTTTACCATTCGATTCAAAAATAATAGTTATTCCAAATAAAGACAATCAAGCACTATTAAAAACTAAGTTTTAAATGTTTTATACTCGCAACAAAAGAAACAAAATAATAAAGTTGAATTATATAACCATAAAAAAATATACTCTAGAACTGAACTCAGAATTGATACTCTATCATTATTAACTTTGATAATAACTTTGATTGTTTCAGGAATATATTCATTTGCTATCGAGATTACAAACCATAACGAAGACTATTGAAAATAAAGCGTAAAAAAATAATACAAAGTAAAAATTAGTTTTCTTCATCACTGCTTCCATTATCAATCACTTCTCTGAGCCCTTGTTGGTAGAATCAGTGAACTCTATTGATGGATAATCACTAGCCATTGTATTTTTGAGTGACTCATACACTTCCCTAGTGTTTTTCAAATGGTCAGGATGGTGTGTTTTCTCGTCCTTGGTTTTAATTTGAAGCACAGAGTCATGATTCATTATCTTGATTTCAACTATCTCATCAACATCGATTATATCCTTGCCATCATAATTGTTAATGATAATCTGATCAATAGATAACTCTATAGGTGCTAAGTTTAGATTACGGTTATTCCATCTTGTTTCCTTGGCCAACAAAAAGAAAACTACAACTGAAATGATTAAGGTCAATATAATAATGGCAAGGCCGAGATATATCCTGTCGATATGCATGTGCTCTATCATCATGAAGAAATCCAAGGCGTATTCTATCGGCCAGGCTATAACGAATATAGCCAAGCCCAGTCCCACCATCCATATAATTACTTCGTTTATGATGACCTCTTTTATAACGGATTCTTTCTTCCTTATAGCTTTTATCATATTAATTACTACTCCTTCAATTCACCATTTTTAAAATTGATTACTTATTTTCAAAAGCAGTTATCTAAGTTTACCATATGCTAGAGGCCAGAACTTTACTTTTTCTTTTATATTTTGAAACTCGTGATCTATCGACTTAAATACATCAATAGCATACACAAAATCAAATGCTATTTATCTTCTTATTACCAGTTTTTTCTTTATTGCTTCTTTATGCTGCATTTTGTAATGTATGCTTCTTGAATTTCTAGCGGTAACCGCTTATGAAAGTCAATGGATTAATCAAAAGCATTTCAAATGCCAAGAATCCAAAAACTAGGAACATAATCAACAATTAAATAATTATCGCTACAACATTCATATCCAATTCAACCTTCTAATAGATATAGCCTATCTTTAACATTATTAAGAATTAAAGCATTTTATATTTTAAATATCAAAATTGCTTTCGGTGAATACTCAATCACAACTGCTTTATACATTTCTTTTAGCTTCATAGGTTTAATAATTACTTTATAATAAAGCCATACTTCTTATATCGTTTACATTAGCTTATAAAAAGCTATTACATCGCACCATAATTAATCCTTATATGCTCACCAAGATCAATTATTGCTTGATTAACAATTGCTTTCTTAGATAGTTTCGGGTCAAAATAAAAATTTGATAATTAAAATCAAGTAGAAAATGAATAAACTTCAAAGATATT
>ENA-OZHK01000097-OZHK01000097.1-human-gut-metagenome-genome-assembly--contig:-NODE-97-length-29839-cov-5.053082_pt1 | contig 29839 bp, 30 predicted proteins | sample MGYA00244048_ERZ653690 | MGnify/ENA primary metagenome ERZ653690 (study PRJEB26926, sample SAMN06165197) | human gut metagenome | biome: ENVO:00009003; feature: ENVO:2100002; material: ENVO:00002003...
CGTGGGCTCGGAGATGTGTATAAGAGACAGGGTCTGGGTACAAAGAAAAAGCTAGATAGCCAATCGGTTATTTAGCTTTTTTCTTTTAGATATATTTCTTCTTATCCTTCTTTTTTATTTTCCGGCAAAGTACATTCCAACGATTACCAGCACGGTTCCTGCGATAATGACAGCATTTAGGCTTTCACCCAAAATGAGATTCGAAGCCGATATGGAGATGACGGGAATCAGGTAGATATAGTTCGACAGGACAATTGTGTTCAGTTTTCGCAGGCAGACATTCCACAGCATGAAGCAAAGAAACGAAGCCACGATTCCCAGAAAGAGGAGCTGGCTCCACACCTGCGGTTGTAGCAGGATGTGAGGTGAGGTCGTGAGAGAACCCTGCATGGCCAGAAAAGGAATCAGCGTGAGCAGACCGTAAAAGAAGGTCTTACGCACGATGAACATGGCGGGATATTTGTCGGTCAGATACTTGGAAACCAAAGTATATAAAGTCCACGACAAGGCAGAGGCCAAACAAAGCAAATCTCCTGTCGGGTTCAGGTTGAGCACAAACTTGCCGTTGAAAATGACCGCTCCCACGCCCGCAAAAGCCAGAATGGAGCCCATGAGGATTTTTCCAGAAGGCAGTGTCCGTTTGACAAAAAGATACTGTATCAGCATGGTCAGCAGCGGAGTGGTGCTGCATATCAGGGCAACATTCGAAACCAAGGTATACTTCAAGGCTGTATTTTCGGTAATGAAATAAAGAGTTCCTCCCAGCAGTCCGATGGAAAAGCACAGAAATTCATCCTTCAGGCTATAGGCAAAAAGCTTGAAAGGTCTGGAACATAAGCAGATTCCGATGTATGCCATCACAAATCGGTAAAAAAGAATGTCCGAAGGGCTTAGTCCCGATTTCAGAAGTATCTTTGTCGATACGAATGTAATTCCCCATATTGCGACTATAGCCAGTGCCAGTACGTGAAACATGAAGTTGCTGCGGGTGGCACCGGAAGTCCAACCGATAAGTTTGTTCATTGTTGTATTTGTCTTTTGTTTATCCAGTTACAAAGATAACACGCTGTTTTTATTTATTGTCGTGTTCAGAATAATGATTAACGGATGAGATACAAAAAACTTTCGGTCAGGGACTTCAGGCAGCTTCGGGGCGTCTTGAAAAAAGCACCTGTGAAGTACCCGATGATTTGTACAAAAACTTTTTTTGTTTGTACAAATTTTCAAAAAACCTCGGCACGTTTTTTCAAAACTCAGCCGGTATGTTTTTCTGTTTATCCGCAGGGCTCGTATAAGAGGCTTCCGACATAACCGTGCCTTTTTGTCAAGCCTTTACGATTTTCCGGATCTATGTAGTCGTGACATCTTGACAGAAACTCATAAAAGATGATTTCCACAGTTTAATTTTTATAAAAATCAGCAGGATAAGAAGATAGCTGGCATTTCGTTTGTTGGAAAAATAATAAAATTATTATCCATTAAAATTTAGATATCATGATTTCAGAAAAATTACAAAAAGCAATCAACGATCAGATTGCAGCAGAAATGTGGTCGTCTAATCTCTATCTTTCCATGTCTTTCTATTTGAAGAAAGAAGGTTTCGACGGTTTTGCACACTGGATGAAGTTGCAGTCACAAGAAGAGTTGCAGCATGCTTACGACCTTGCCGACTATCTTGCAAAACGTGGCGGTGTTGCTTTGGTTGATAAGATAGACGTTGTTCCGCAGGGATGGGGCAGTGTGCTCGAGGTATTCGAACATGTTTATCAACACGAATGTCATGTTTCTGAACTGATAGACGAATTGGTAAATGTCGCTTCCGAAGAAAAGGACAAAGCTTCTCAGGATTTCTTGTGGGGATATGTCCGCGAACAGGTAGAGGAAGAAGCAACAGCTCAGGGTATTGTTGAGAAACTGAAGAAATGTGGCGACCATGCCGGTATCTTGTATCTGGACGATAAACTGGGTGCACGCAAGTAAAAAAACTTGGTTGTTTTTTTAGTTCTATAGGGTATTGCCATCCGATATTTCTCGGATGGCAATATTTTTTTCTCTATCTTTGTTCACCATACTAAAGAAGAAAAGAATTTATGTCGAACCTGTTTTTGCGTGGATGGAACTGGTGCCGTCGCTTTCGTCATCGTTGTGGATACGGAGTACATTCACCGTCCGATTTCTTTCTGATAACTTTTGTCGTGTATGAGCGGCTGCCTTTTTATGCCTATAGCCTGCTGCACGCCAAGAGGCAGGACGTGGCGCGTTTGTCTCACTACCGTGAGAAAGTGGACCGTCTGCTGTTCCGGCTGGTCAACTATCTGCAACCTGCTGCCATGCTCGAAGTGGGAACCGGCAGCGGATTGTCGGCACGATATATGGCCGAAGCGAAACATGTTCCGCTGTGTACGCTCGATGGTGGAGAATGCTGTGAAGAAGTGATACGCTTGCTGACAGACTGTCCGCAGGTAGATTATCGCTGCGGAGATGTACCTCAGCTGTTACATCGCTATGTGGAAGAGCATGGTTGTCCCGATATCGTACATATAGCCTTCACTCCTTATTACAAGGAGGTTTTCGAAGCGTTGCTGCCTGCCGTTTCTTCGCATACATGCTTTTTAATCGGTTCGCCGTATGCCACGAAAGAGAAGCGGGAATGGTGGAAGCAAGTTATCAGTGACCCTCGTACGGGGGTAACGTTCGATCTTTACGATGTCGGGCTGGTATTTTTCGATAAGAAACGGGTAAAAGAACATCGTATAGTGAATTTCCTTTAACAACATAAACCGTATACTATGAAGAAAAGTCTGATTTATACAAGAGCCGGTGACGCTGGAAAAACTTCCCTGGTGGGAGGTATGCGAGTGTCCAAGACACATGCACGCCTTGAGGCGTATGGCACGGTAGACGAGCTGAATGCAAATCTGGGAGTACTGGCTGCTTCTGTCGACGATGCGGAGATCCGTAGTTTCTTGCTGTACATTCAGCATAAACTATTCTCGCTGGGAGCCTATCTGGCTACCGACCAGTCGACTACCGATTTGCAGGTTGCAAGTCAAATATCTGCCGAAGTCGTGACACGTCTGGAGCAGGCTATCGACGAACTGGACGCATCGTTGCCTAAACTGACGGCCTTTATACTTCCCGGAGGGGCGCTTTCGGCTTCGTTTTGTCATGTCTGCCGTACCGTCTGCCGTCGTGCGGAGCGTAGAATACTGGCACTCGAAGAGCATGAAAGCTGTGAAATTGATCCGGAAGTCAAGCAGTTTGTGAACAGATTGTCCGATTATTTGTTCATTCTATCCCGAAAGTTAAATCAATTAACACAACATGATGAAATTTATTGGGATAAGAGTTGCACATGAAAGATTTTATTATACTTTTGTGGCTCAATAGTTGGAATGTAAAACTTTTTAAAACTTAAATACTATGTACTGGACATTGGAATTGGCCTCAAAACTGGAAGATGCGCCATGGCCAGCTACTAAAGATGAGTTGATTGACTATGCGATGCGTTCGGGCGCTCCGCTGGAAGTAATAGAAAATTTGCAGGAAATGGAAGATGAAGGCGATATTTACGAAAGTATCGAAGATATCTGGCCCGATTATCCGAGCAAAGAAGATTTCTTCTTCAACGAGGACGAATATTAAAACAATCTTATAATGTGGAATGCAGGGGTATGTGAAAAACATATCCCTTTTTTTGTATCCCTTTGTGAAAAGGGATGTTTTGTCGGAAAAAACGTATCTTTACAGAAAATATGTTTTTATGGATTTATTGTCTCCCGAAACGCTACATTTTATAAAAGAGCATCGTATGGACGATGTCAGGAAGCTGGCATTGCAATCGGGCAAATATCCTTTGGTAGATATTTCCGAAGCGGTGGTCCAGATTGCCGGATGGCAGATAGCCTGTAAAAAGATTCCTTCCTGGGCACGGACGGAAGGTATAATTTATCCTCCACATTTGTCGATGGAACAATGTTCTTCCGAAATAACAGCATGTTATAAGGCTTCATTGGTGCATGGGGATACCTTTACCGATTTGACAGCCGGACTGGGGGTGGATTGTTCCTTTATAGGAAAAAAGTTCCAGAAAGTATATTATGTGGAACAGCAGGACAACCTTTGCAGATTGGCCTGCCATAATTTCCCACTGTTGGGATTGGGGCATATCCAGATCCGACAGGCTGACGGGGTTGAATATCTGAAAGGAATGGATCCTGTCGATTGTCTGTTTCTGGATCCGGCCCGCAGGGATATTTACGGCGGAAAGACTGTAGCTATTTCCGAATGTGAACCGGACGTTTGTGCTCTAGAACCATTATTGGTTGAAAAGGGACGTACGGTTATGATCAAGCTGTCTCCCATGTTGGATCTGTTTTCGGCGTTGCGTGAATTGAAACATGTCTGTGAAGTACATGTTATAGCTGTTAATAACGAGTGCAAAGAGTTGGTCGTTATTCTTCGGAAAGTCTCTCCTGAGGTACTGGAAAGGGGAAATGAGGTGGTGATAAGTTGTGAACAGATTGTTGATAACTCGTTGACAACGCCTTTCCGCTTTACCATGAAGGAGGAAAAGGATGCCACATGCGTACTGGCTGATTGTGTAGAATCTTTTTTGTATGAACCGGGAGTTGCTTTATTGAAGGCCGCACCTTACCGTCTGTTATCCGAAAGATATGCAGTCAAAAAATTACATTCCAATAGCCATCTGTATACATCGGAAACTTTGGTTGATTTTCCGGGGCGACGTTTTAATGTAATCGGTGTTTCGGGCTTTGGAAAGAGAGAGTTGAGAGCATTTCTGGAGGGAGTGGATAAGGCTAATCTTACAGTCCGTAATTTCCCGGCTACAGTAGCCGAGCTGAGAAAAAAACTGAAGCTGAAGGAAGGAGGTGACCTTTATCTGTTTGCAACGACTTTGGTTAACGGTGACAGAGTTCTGATAAAATGCCGGAAAGCATGATCGTGGAGGAAGGATAATCTTTTAGGGAAAGTTTTATAAACCGGCTGATGTAAAAAGCCTCGTGAAGCGATAACTTCCGAGGCTTCAATCTTTTATTATACTGTAGCTCAGGATTTCTGTTCTTCTTGTTTTGCCTTGAAAGCCAAGGCATACATCCGCATCTGTTTTACCATTGCGAGCAGTCCGTTGCTCCGGGTAGGAGAAAGATGTTCCTTCAAGCCGATCTTTTCAATGAAATAAAGATCGGAGTTCAGAATCTCATCAGGAGTATGTCCTGATACTACTTTGATCAGCAATGCGATAATGCCCTTTACAATCAGAGCGTCACTCTCTGCCTGAAATACGATTTTCCCGTCTACAAGATCTGCCTGCAGCCATACCCGGCTTTGGCATCCGTCGATCAGGTTCTGTTCTGTCTTGTATTTTTCGTCCAGTGGTTTCTGTTCGTTGCCTAGATCAATCAGCAGCTGGTATTTGTCCATCCAATCATCAAAATCGCTGAACTCTTCAATTACTTCATCCTGAAGTTCATTAATTGTTTTCATTATGTCCTATCTTTATTTTTCGTTGTATATTACTGTCATAACGGTTTGTCCTACGGCCTGTAAGGTCGCTTTGTCAATTCTTTCCATATTGTCATTGACTGTATGCCATGCTTCATTGAATCCGGTTTCGGTATTCGGATTGAAGTCGATGATGTCAACACAGGGAATCTGACGTAACTGGTGTACATAGATGTGGTCGTCGGTGATTGGTCCGCCGTCTGCTTTGATGAAAAAGTTTCCGTATCCCAGCGTATCGGCTGCCTTCCATATTTTTTTCATGGCTTTATTGGCTGTATGTTTGGAATAGTCTTCATAATAGAAGGTGGCGTTTTTGCCGCCAACCATATCCAGCAGGATACCAAATCTGGCTTTATAGTCTGTTACATGAGGGATTCTTCCCCAATATTGTGATCCCAGACACCAGGTGTCGGCCTGATGCTGGCCTTGGTAGAAATCGGGAGTTCCGTAATCTTCAGAATCGAAAAATATGATATCAATACCGATTTCCGGCAACTGTTTCTGGAGCTGACGGGCGATTTCCAACAGGACTCCTACGCCGCTGGCTCCGTCATTGGCTCCGTCTATCGGAGTATGATGAAATTTCTCTTCGCCGGCATCGGCATAAGGGCGGCTGTCCCAATGGGCACATAGCATAACTCTCTTCTTGCTTTCCGGTTTATAGGCTCCGATGATATTGCGTGATTTCAGGATTGTACCGTCGTAAGCCATGAGGTCCGCATGTTGGTTATAGACTTTTGCTCCGAACTGTTCCAGTTTTTTTGCCAGATATTCGCCGCATGAGCGGTGGGCGGCAGTGTTGGGGACGCGCGGACCGAATGCAACCTGTGCGGCGACATAGGTATAGGCACTGTCGGCATTGAATTCAGGAGCTTTGATGAATGTCTCCTCCTCTATATTTTCCTGGACGTTCTTCTTGTTGCTGCTTCCGCATGAGATGAAAAGGGCGGTTCCCAACAATAAAGGGAGTACAGCCGATTGACATTTAGGAAATTTCATACTGATTCGATTTGGTGTTAAATAAATTATAACTTCAGTCCGTCCAAAATCCGGATATAGGTAGTGATGGCATCTTCAATTTCATTCAGCATGATGTATTCGTCTGCTGTATGTGAACGTGATGATTTTCCCGGACCGATCTTTACGGAGGGGAAAGGCATCAGGGCCTGGTCGGACAGGGTGGGTGATCCGAAAGGTGTTTTACCCAGTTCGATAGCCCGTTGTACAAACGGATGGTTGATGTCAATATGCGATGAGTTCAGGCGGAAAGAACGTGCCTTGGCTTCACAGCTGATGTGCGCCGTGATTTCTTTGAATAATTCTTCGTTTGAGTAGAATTCGTTGCTGCGGATATCAACAACGAAGGTACATAAGTCGGGTACAACATTATGCTGGGTTCCGGCATTGATTTGTGTGACACTCATTTTTACAGGTCCCAACAGTGGAGATTCTTTGGGAAACCGGTATGAACGGAACCATTGGATGTCGTCCAATACTTTATATATGGCATTTTCCCCTTCGTCTCGGGCTGCATGTCCGGCTTTTCCTCTGGCTGTCACGTCAAGTACCATCAGGCCTTTTTCTGCAATGGCGGGACACATTTCCGTCGGTTCTCCTACTACTCCTAATGTGATGGGGGGAAGTTGGGGTAATACACTTTCAATCCCGTTTTTCCCGGAAACTTCTTCTTCGCACGAAGCCAGAAAAATCAGGTTGTAGCTTTGTTCGGTGGAAGTCAGGTAACGGTATGCCTGGAACAATGATACTACACTGGCTCCGGCATCGTTGCTCCCCAGCCCATACAGTTTGCCATTATCTATTTTGGGAGTGAACGGCTGTTTGCGCCATCCGTTTACCGGACGGACTGTATCAATATGAGAATTCAGCAGAATGGTGGGCTTCTTGACATCAAACATTGGGCCGATACACCAGATGTTGTTGCCGAAACGTCCTGTCATGAGTCCAGTTTCCTCAATATAGTTTTGTAGAAAGTCGGCAGCAGCTTCTTCTTCTCTGCTTAAAGACGGGATGCCGATCAGTGCCTGAAGCAAAGTGAGTGCTTCGGAAGTATAGTAACCAGTTTCAAACATAAAGATTATTTATTTTGTAGGGCAAAGATACTTTATTTATTCCAAATTAAACTCTATATTTGCGTTCAGCGATAATAAATTAATTAAAATTTAAATGACTAATTCTTATTTATCTACTTTGGTTTACCGCCAGGCAGAAAAATATCATGACCGTGTTGCCTTAAAGTATCGCGATTATACGACCGGAAGCTGGATCCCGGTTACATGGAATCAGTTTGCTATGAAAGTGAAGCGTGTCTCGAATTCATTGGTGGCTTTGGGAGTGGAAGTGCAGGAAAATATAGGCGTATTTTCACAAAATATGCCCGAGTGTCTGTATGTCGATTTCGGGGCATTCGGAAGCCGGGTGGTTTCAATCCCTTTATATGCGACCAGTTCCGAAGCCCAGGTCCACTATATACTTGAAGATGCTTCAATCCGTTACCTGTTTGTGGGTGAACAATATCAATATGATGTCGCATTCCGGGTACAAAACCTTTGTAAGACCTTGAAACAGATTATTATATTCGATCCGAAAGTGGAGAAGGCTGCTTCGGATACCAATTCCGTCTATTTTGACGATTTTCTGGCTAAAGGAGCCGATGGAAGTTTCCAGCAGGAGGTTGATAAACGTACAGCCGAATCGGAAAGTCGGGATCTGGCCAACATCCTGTATACATCGGGGACCACTGGCGATTCGAAGGGAGTCATGTTACATCATTCCTGCTATGAGGCGGCATTTGAGGCCAATGGAAGGCGTCTGGTCAGATTGGATGAATCGGACGTAGTCATGAATTTCCTGCCTTTTACACATATTTTCGAACGTGCGTGGACTTATTTCTGTATCAATAGGGGCTGTCTGTTGTGTATAAATCTTCGTCCCCAAGATATCCAGAAGACAATCAAGGAAGTGCGTCCTTCTGCCATGTGCAGTGTTCCCCGTTTTTGGGAGAAGGTGTATGCGGGCGTTCTGGAGAAGATCAATGAGGCTTCGGGATTGAAGAAGAGCCTGATGCTTGACGCGCTTGCAGTAGGTAAGGAGCATAATATCACCTATCTGATGAATGGACTTACTCCACCGATGATGCTCCGTATGAAATATAGGTTCTATGAAAAGACTATCTTCAGCCTTTTGAAGAAGATTATAGGAATCGAAAATGGAAATTTCTTCCCAACAGCAGGGGCCGCTGTCCCTCCTGCGGTAGAAGAGTTTGTACATGCTGTAGGAATCAATATGATTGCCGGTTACGGATTAACTGAGAGTACGGCTACCGTATCCTGTGAATGGATCGGTGATTTCCGTATAGGTTCTGTTGGCCGTGTCTTGGAGGGAGTAGACATCAAGATCGGCGAAAATAATGAAATATTGCTGCGTGGAGGAACCATAACGAAGGGTTATTATAAGAAAGAAGCCATAACGGAGCAGGCCTTTACCGAAGACGGCTGGTTCCACACCGGAGATGCAGGATATATCAAGGATGGATTCCTGTATCTGACGGACCGTATCAAGGATCTGTTCAAAACCTCAAACGGTAAATACATCGCTCCCCAGGCTATTGAAACAAAATTGGTTGTCGACCGTTATATTGACCAGATTTCTATTATCGCCGATCAGCGTAAATTCGTATCGGCTTTGATTGTACCCGAATATCATCAGGTTGAGAAGTATGCGAAAGATCATCATATCAGTTATACCGACCGTAAGGATCTGTTGCAGAAACAGGAAATCATTGATCTTTTCCGTATGCGGATAGATACCTTACAGCAGGAATTTGCCCATTATGAACAGGTCAAGCGGTTTGTATTGCTGCCCGAGCCTTTCAGTATGGAGAAAGGGGAGCTAACTAATACGCTGAAGATCAAACGTTCTGTCTTGATGAAGAATTATGCGGCGGAAATAGAAAAGATGTATGAAGAGTAATTCTTCGGGCTCCGTTTTTCAGTACTTGGCTAAAAATGTGTAATTTTGCATTTTGAAATAGATATTTAAGTATTCAAGATGATTACAATAGAACAATTAAAAGACGTAAAGGAACGTACCCAGGCTCTTTACCATTATCTGGATATCGAGAACAAGAAAGTACAGGTGGAGGAAGAACAGCTCCGTACCCAGGCTCCCGGTTTTTGGGATGACGCAAAGAAGGCTGAAGCCCAGATGAAGAAGGTGAAGGGATTGCAGGGATGGATTGACGGATATCAGAAAGTGAAGACTTTGGCCGACGAACTGGAACTGGCTTTCGATTTCCATAAGGATGAGCTGGTAACCGAAGCGGAGGTGGATGAAGCTTACTCGAAAGCGGTGAAGGCTGTAGAAGAGCTGGAACTGAAAAATATGCTTCGTTCGGAAGCCGACCAGATGGATTGTGTCCTGAAGATCAATTCCGGAGCCGGTGGTACGGAAAGTCAGGACTGGGCGTCTATGCTGATGCGTATGTATATGCGTTGGGCCGAAAGTAACGGTTATAAACTTTCTATTGCCAATCTGCAGGAAGGTGATGAGGCTGGTATCAAGACTGTGACAATGAATATTGAAGGTGCATATGCCTATGGATACCTGAAGGGTGAGAACGGTGTGCATCGTCTGGTGCGCGTGTCTCCGTATAATGCTCAGGGAAAGCGTATGACTTCTTTTGCATCGGTCTTTGTGACTCCGTTGGTCGATGATTCGATTGAGGTTGTCGTAGAACCTGCCCGGTTGTCATGGGATACTTTCCGGAGCGGCGGTGCCGGCGGACAGAATGTGAACAAGGTTGAATCCGGTGTCCGTCTGCGTTATCAGTATAAAGATCCGTATACCGGGGAAGAAGAGGAAATCCTGATTGAGAATACGGAGACCCGTGACCAGCCTAAAAACAAGGAAAATGCCATGCGTCAGTTGCGCTCTATCCTGTATGATAAGGAGCTGAAACACCGTATGGAAGAGCAGGCCAAGGTTGAGGCTGGAAAGAAAAAGATAGAATGGGGATCTCAGATCCGCAGTTATGTATTCGATGACCGGCGTGTAAAGGATCATCGTACTAATTTCCAGACATCGGATGTAAATGGAGTGATGGACGGTAAGATAGACGGTTTCATCAAGGCTTATCTGATGGAGTTCTCTGACCGTGAAGTATAAAAAGAATCAGAGTTTTTGGCTTTTCTTTAAATATTATTGTATTTTTGGGTATATGTTTTACCTAAAATGTTAAGACTATGGGAAAGAATAATAATAACCGTAAGCACGGATATAGTAAGCGTGAAGAAGAGAAAGCCAAACGTCTGATCAGAAACATGTGTATTGGCCTGATTGTTCTGGCTATCTTGATTATTGTGGGATTTACACTTGCATAATAGCGGAATGGCACAGGAAATAGAACGTAAATTTCTAGTCAAGGATAATTCTTATCGGGAAAAGGCTTTCAGCAGCAGCCATATCAAGCAAGGTTATATCTGCAGTGCAAGGGGACGGACGGTGCGCGTACGTATCAGAGACGGGAAAGGTTATCTGACGATAAAGGGTGCATCGGACAGTTCGGGTATCAGCCGGTATGAATGGGAACGGGAAATTCCCTTGCAGGAAGCCGAGGAACTGATGTTGTTGTGTGAGCCGGGCATGATTGACAAGACCCGTTTCCTGGTAAGGGTCGGCCAGCATGTTTTCGAAGTGGATGAATTTTACGGAGAGAATCAGGGGCTGGTCGTAGCCGAAGTTGAACTTGGTTCGGAGAATGAAGATTTTGAACGTCCCGATTTTCTGGGTGAAGAGGTTACGGGGCAGGTAAAGTACTATAATTCATTCTTGATGAAAAATCCTTATACCCACTGGAACCGGTAATTCGTGTCATGTGGAAAATTTGATTACCTGTAAACTATCATATTAGGGGGTAAAAGCTGTCAGATGACAGCTTTTACCCCTTTGTGTAACAGATATCAGGCTGTCTGTCATCATATTTCAGAGTAATATTGCACTGTGATTGGATCAGAAGAATATTAACTTTTCAAAAATGAATATGGGAGCAGCCACTTTTACTCAAAATCTAGTGAACGTACAGGGTGAACTTTTACATTTTGCCTATAAACTGACATCAGACCACGAGGAGGCAAATGACCTTTTGCAGGAAACATCATTGAAAGCGTTGCATAATGAAGACAAATATACTGCGGAAACGAATTTCAAGGGGTGGATTTATACCATTATGCGTAATATTTTTATCAATAATTACCGGAAAGCGGTACGTGACCAGACATATGTTGACCAGACGGATAGCCTTTATTATCTGAATCAGGGTATAGACATAGAGATCGATCCGGTAGAGGGCTCATATGATTTAAAGGAAATGCACCGCATCGTAAATGATTTGCCTAAAGATTACCGGATTCCTTTTTCTATGTATGTGTCGGGATTCAAATACCGCGAAATAGCCGATAAGTTGGGAGTACCGTTAGGTACGGTAAAAAGCCGTATCTATTTTACCAGACAGAAGCTTCAGGAAGATTTAAAGGATTTCCGTTGATATATAGGACTTCGGGTTCATTGGAAAATGGATCCGGAGTTTTTTTATTTATCGGATTGTTTTTTTCTGATCAGGGGCATGAGCAGATATCGGCTTAGAATACAGGCCAAACCAACACCTACACAGTTGGCTATGAAATCACGCCAGTCTCCGCTACGGTCGGTTGTGCAGGCACCCTGCAGTATTTCTATGATTCCGCTCATGCAGACCGGAAACAGAATTCCGCCGATGTACAGACTTTTCCATTTGGTTTCCCGGTAATGCCAGATATATTCAAACCAGATTACACCTGTAAGTCCTCCATACATGCAAAGGTGGACAATTTTGTCGATGTAGGGAATCTCTTCCATATCTGTTTTGGGAGGGGTAAAGAATGAAAGATAGCAGATTACGATTACGATGAACAAAGTGACAGGAAAATTTCTTAAAAGCTGTTTCATAGATAAGAATAAAAATTTTCCCGCAAAAATACGATATTTTTGTATATTTGTGCCGTTATATATATTAAATTATAATTTTATCGGTTTATTATGTATCAGAAAGAGCGGGTTAATTTTGGAAGTAAGTTAGGTGCGATTCTGGCAGCGGCAGGTTCAGCTGTCGGATTGGGTAATATATGGCGTTTCCCTTATGAGACTGGTAATCATGGAGGTGCTGCGTTTATTTTGATTTATTTGGGATGTGTCTTTCTGTTCGGACTTCCCATAATGATAGCAGAGTTTACTGTAGGCCGTCATGCAGGAGCCAGTACTGGAGAGGCTTTTAAGGCTTTGGCTCCTAAGGGATGCTGGAAATACATCGGATATTTAGGTGTACTGACCGGTTTCCTGATTCTCGGATATTATTCAGTTGTGGCCGGATGGACTTTGGAGTATATATTCCAGGCTGTAACTAACCGGTTTGCCGGACGGAGTTCTTCTGAGTTTATAACCATGTTCCAGGATTTTTCGTTAAATCCTTTCCGCCCGTTGGTATGGTTATTTGTATTTATTCTGCTTACACATTTTATTATTGTAAAGGGAGTCCAGAAGGGTATTGAGCGTTCATCCAAAGTGTTGATGCCTGTCTTGTTCATTTTGATACTCCTTTTGGCCGTCTGTTCGATCATGCTTCCCGGAGCGGAAAAAGGTATAGAATTCCTGTTGAAACCCGATTTCGGTAAGGTAACTCCGTCTGTATTCCTGGGTGCTATGGGGCAGGCTTTCTTTTCGTTAAGTCTGGGTATGGGATGCCTTTCTACCTATGCATCTTATTTCGGGAAGGATACCCGGCTGGGACATACAGCTATGAGTGTGGGACTTATTGATACCTTTGTAGCGGTATTGGCCGGCCTGATTATTTTTCCTGCTGCATTTTCTGTGGGTATACAGCCCGATGCCGGTCCGTCATTGATTTTCATCACGTTGCCTAATGTATTCCAGCAGGCATTCAGTGGAGTTCCGGTTCTGGCGTATGTCTGTTCCATTCTGTTTTATGTCCTGTTGGCTCTGGCCGCATTGACTTCCACTATTTCCTTGCATGAAGTCTCTACGGCATTCCTACACGAAAAATTTAATTTCTCCCGCGGTAAAGCTGCCCGTATGGTTACTGCCGGCAGTCTGATTATCGGTATAGTGGCTTCTTTAGCCTTAGGGGTATGGAGTGACTATAAGATAGCAGGCATGAATTTCTTTGATGCGCTTGATTTCCTTACTGCAAAAATAATGTTGCCGATAGGAGGAATGATGACCGCATTGTTTGTGGGATGGGTATTGAACCGTCAGATTGTACGCGACGAGGTCACTAATTACGGGAGTCTGAAGGCCGGTTATTATCCGGTTTATATATTCATCCTGAAATATATTGCGCCCATTGGTATTGCTGCGATTTTCTTGAATGAATTGGGTCTTTTCTAGAAATATGTATGTGGAAGGACTTCTTCTATTATTCAAAATCGGAACGAAGGGCGATCATTGTGCTGCTTGCCGTAGCTTTGGTGCTGTCGATGATTCTTGTAGGAAAGAAATATCTTATGCCGGTACATGCTCTGCCGGTTCTAACTGAGGATGAAGAAATAAAGTCATTTCTGTCGCATCTGAGCATGAAGGATTCGTTGTATAGAGAAAAATCGGCTTTTCATGATATCCGTCCGCTTCCTCAGGCAGCCGTTCTCCGTCCTTTTGATCCGAATAAGGCTGATTCTTCCACATTCTGTTCTTTAGGACTGCCATCTTTTGTCGTGCGTAATATCCTCCGTTACCGGGAAAAAGGAGGCGTATTCCATACACCGGAATCGTTTGCCCGTATTTACGGCTTGTCTGAAGCTTCTTTTTCGAAGTTGAAACCATATATTGTCATTGACGTGCAATCGTCTGTTTCTACTTCCTTGAAGGAAGAGAGGGATACGGCAGATTTTGTCCCGGTAAGAAGTGACAAATATGCGGAGGGTACTGTTATTGATCTGAATCTGGCCGATACGGCATCTTTGAAACGTATTCCTGGCATTGGACGTGGACTGGCCGGGATGATAGTGAATTACCGGAAACGCTTGGGAGGATTTTATGCTGTCACGCAATTACAGGAAATACCTTATCTGGATGCGGAAGTGAACCACTGGTTTGTGGTGAAAAATCCTCAGTTAGAAAAGCTCAGAGTCAATAGGGCAGGGCTTGATGAGTTGCGCTCACATCCATATATGGATTTTTATAAGGCCAGGGCAATATTGGAATACCGCAGGAAAAGAGGAAATATAAAAGGCCTTTCCCAGTTGTCCATGATGGAAGAGTTTGCTGAGAAAGACCTTGAAAGGTTATTACCTTATCTGTCGTTTGATTGATAGGGCAGTTATTCTTTTGTGTAGCCGGCTGCTTGAGCTATCTTGACAGGGATATCAGTGTTGTCGAGGCGTCCCTGGAATTGTTCTGCTCCTGCACCTATGGCAAATACAGGTACATATCCGGCAGAATGTCCTCCACTGGTCCATCCAACCAATGCTATTTCGTCAATGATTCGTTTTGCTTCGGCTGCCAACGGTTCGTCCTGTGAGTATTCGCTTTTCTCCATGGTTACAGCATCTCCCTGGAATGTCTTCTGGTAAGTGGCATACAGCTGTTCTTCCTGTTCCTTTGTCAGTTTGACGTTTTCCCAGAATCCGAAGTTTTCCTTCAAAGCTTTCTGTACATTTTCCCACGAAACCTTGTTGTTATATTTTTTGCGGAGACTGTTCAGAATCTGTGTGAAACCGCTTTCACTTACCTTCTGGTTCTTCAATACCTGTAGGTTTAATTTATCGGAACCGGTTCCTAAAACGAAACCTCCGGTCTCATGGTCGGCTGTAATTACAATCAGTGTTTCATCCGGATGTTGGGCATAGAATTCGTATGCCACTTTCACTGCTTCGTCCAGGTCAATTACTTCATTAAAGGCTGTTGCGGCGTCATTGCTGTGGCAGGCCCAGTCAATTTTCCCACCTTCAACCATCAGGAAGAAACCTTTTGAGCTGTCTTTCGACAAGAAATTGACGGCAGAACGTGTAATGTCGGCCAAGGTCAGTGCACCTTTCTTGCGGTCTAAGGCATAAGGAATGGAATAGCGGTCTATGTCGGATGCTTCCTGGGTCTGGAACAGAATCATCTTGTCGGCCTTCTTGCATTTCTTCAGATAATCTTTATATCCTCTGGCCAGTACATAACCGTTTTTTTCGATCATGTCATATAGATTCTCGGATACTCCGGATTTATTGTCCTTGCCGGCCGGATCCAGAAAATCGGAACCGGCATAGAAATCAAAGCCGCTTTTGAACAGGTCTTGTCCTATCTGGTAATAGTTCTTTCGGCTTGCATTGTGTGCATAGAAAGCTGCGGGAGTTGCATGATCAATGCTGACACTGGTTGCTATACCTACCCGTTTGCCGCTTGCCTTGGCCCAGGTCGCTACACTGTTTACTGAAGTCGTCAGATCCTTTTCCATACCGATTGCTCCGTTTTTTGTCTTGTTACCTGTGGCCAGAGCTGTTCCTGACGCTGCAGAGTCGGTGACTCCGTTAGTTGCGGAGAAAGTCGTTGCGACAGTTGCATATGGAAACTGGGTAAAGCCGATAGGGGAAATACCGATCTTACCTGCCAGTTCTCCCAGATAAAGTTCCGTTCCTTGTACCTGATTTACCCCCATGCCGTCGCCGATAAAATAGAATACATATTTGGCTTGTTGTGCATAAGCAAATGTTACCGACAACAGAAAAAGGATAAGAAGTGATGAAAGTTTTTTCATGTTACTAAAATATTTTTTGTTTTACGCTTGCGGCAAAAATATGGAAAAAAGAAGTGTTCCGCTTTTTTTCAAAAGAAAAATTGATTAACCGGCTATAAAAATTCGACTTTTTACGTTTCATAAAGTGTAACGAGAAATAAAAATTTAATATCTATGAACATTTTCAGATTTGTGCCATGCATGGTTATGGCTTTAGGAATGTTGGCTTCCTGCCAACAGAGTGAATCGGCCGACCAGCCGTCGGAAGGAAAGACGTTGGGTATACAGGCATCTGTATCGAATCCTCAGTTGTCACGAACTGTAATATCGGGAGAGACGACAAGTTTCGTCGATGGAGACCGGATCGGATTCTTTATGCCTGATGTGGATTCGCCTACTTTATGGACCCGTGAAGGTGGTAACTGGAGTTCTTCTTCCCAGTTGTTCTGGCCTGACCTAGTCAGTGAGTTTGTTTTTGATGCCTTTTATCCTTATGAGGAAGGAACGGTTGCGGTACGTAATTCAATTCCTATGCCGGATATCAGTCGGCAGACCGGAAAATTGGATGATTTGGGTAAATACGACTTTCTGGTGGCACGTACTTCGTGCAGCTATACCACATCCCAGGGCGGTACCGTAAGCTTTACCGGTGAGTCTGCTTTCCAGCATAAGTATAGTCTGGTCAGACTGATTTTCAAAAATGGAAATGACGATGATTTGTCTTTGACCCGACTGAATCTGAATGGTACTGACATTGTAAGTAAATGTACTTATGATATGGTCGGGAACCGGATACAGAAAGATGAGGGAGAACCTTCTGTGAATGAGCTGACTGTAGATTGCGGTTCTGCTGTTGTTCCGGAATCGGGATATACTTTGGCTGTCCTGTTGAATCCGTCAACAGCCGAAGCAGCGGTAAGTCTGACCTTGTCTTATGTGCGTGGCGAAAAGTCTTATACGGCTTCGACAGAAGTAACCGAGCATTTTGAATCGGGAAAACTTTACCAATATACGGTTACGGTCCAGAAGGAAGGACTGGTCATTAAAGTAGGGGAAGTAGCCGATTGGAATACGGGTACTGTTCTGGATGACATCGTGATAAAAGACGAGTCGGACCAGCCTTGATAGTTCGTCCAGGGTATTTTTCCTCCCTTTAAACATCTTTACAGTCTAAATATTCCGCATGGATGCCTCGCAAATAGGATAAAAGGTGTAATTTTGCAAATCATTGCAATAAATTAAAAATTTCTTAGATATGAAGGCACTCAAGGAACGTATCTTACAGGACGGTAAATGTTTTGAGGGAGGGATCCTGAAAGTAGACAATTTTATCAATCATCAGATGGATCCTATTCTGATGAAATCCATGGCGGTGGAATTTGTACGCCGTTTTGCTGGAACCAGTATCAATAAGATTCTTACGATTGAAGCAAGCGGTATCGCTCCTGCCATTATGGTAGGATATTTGTTGGAACTGCCTGTAGTATTCGCCAAAAAGAAAAAGCCGAGTACGATGGAGCGTATGTTGACAACTTCTGTCTATTCTTTTACCAAGGACCGTTCATACGATGTCTGTGTGAGTGCGGATTATCTGTGTCCGGGCGATAAAGTGTTGTTTATCGATGATTTCCTGGCTAACGGTAATGCGGCGAAAGGCATTATCGACCTGGTCGGTAAGGCAGGTGCCGAATTGGTTGGCATGGGTTTCCTGATCGAGAAATCTTTTCAGCATGGCGGTGATTATCTGCGTAATGAAGGGATTCATGTGGAATCTTTGGCCATTATTGAGAGTCTGGATAATTGTGAAATTAAGATTAAGGACTGATATTATTATAATCTGAAATAAGGATAGCTCGATGGAAAAAGAACAGAAGGTTGTTCCGGGTGACGGACTGATTTACGGCTTGTATGACCGTCCGCCTTTGAAAGAGACTATTTTTGCTGCTTTGCAGCATTTGTTAGCTATTTTTGTAGCAATTATTACTCCTCCCTTGATTATAGCCGGAGCGTTGAAGCTTGATCTGGAGACCAGCAGTTTCCTGGTGTCGATGGCTTTGTTTGCTTCCGGTATATCGACTTTCATCCAATGCCGCCGTATAGGTCCTGTCGGTTGCGGACTGTTATGTATCCAGGGTACTAGCTTTTCATTTATCGGCCCGATTATTTCAGCAGGGCTTACCGGAGGGCTCTCAAGCATTTTCGGGGCATGTATCGCCGCTTCATCGGTAGAGATGCTTATCAGTCGTGTGTTGAGGTATACACGCCGGATCATTACCCCGCTTGTTTCGGGGATTGTTGTCACTTTGATCGGCATGAGCCTGATCAAGGTAGGTATTTCGGCCTGCGGAGGAGGAGAAGCAGCCCGGGCCGACGGTACTTTCGGCGCATTCCAGCATGTGGGACTGGCGGCACTGGTTCTTATATTGATTATATTCTTTAACCGTAGCTCGAACCGTTACCTGCGTATGAGTTCGATTGTGATAGGACTGGTTATCGGATATGCTGTAGCGTGGATCTCAGGTATGGTCGATTTCAGTTCGGTACAGAATTACGGTGGATTCAATATTCCTATTCCGTTCAAATACGGCATATCTTTTGATATTTCGGCCATTATCGGGCTGGGGCTGGTCTATCTGATTACGGCAATAGAGGCTTATGGTGACATTACCGCCAATTCCTTGATTTCGGGTGAACCTGTACAGGGTGAAACGTTCGTAAAACGCGCATCGGGAGGTATATTGGCTGATGGATTTAATTCCATGCTGGCCGGTATACTGAATTCATTTCCAAATTCCATCTTTGCGCAGAATAACGGGATGATCCAACTGACGGGCGTCGCCAGCCGTTATGTAGGCTTTTTCATTGCCGGATTCCTGATCTTGCTGGGTTTGTTTCCTGCCGTAGGACTGGTCTTTTCCCTGATGCCTGAACCTGTATTGGGAGGCGCTACCTTACTTATGTTCGGTACCGTAGCGGCTGCCGGTATCCGTATCATCGCATCTCAGAATATTGACCGTAAAGCTACCCTCGTGATGGCATTGAGCTTTTCGTTCGGTTTGAGTGTGGAACTGGTTCCGGATATCCTTTGTCAGCTTCCCGAAACTGTACGGAATATTTTTTCGTCGGGTATCACCACCGGTGGCATTACCGCAATTCTAGCCAATGTGCTGATCCGTATCAAGGAGTGATCCTTTCTGCACTTCTTCCATTACGCGCAGGAAGTTTCCTCCCCAGATAAGCTGCATATCTTTATCGCTGTAGCGTTCATAGAGTAGCTTACGGGTCAGGTTGATGAGTTCGGATGAGTCGTTGCAGCCGATGACTCCGCCGTCTCCGTCAAAGTCGGTACCGATACCTACGTGTTCGATTCCCATTATGTTTACCATGTGGTGTAAATGTTCGATGGCATCGTATACGGTGGCTTTGCCTTCTTTACGTAAGAATCCTTCATACATGCAGACCTGTACCACACCTCCTTTCCGGGCGATAGCTTTCAGCTGTTCGTCGGTGAGGTTGCGGGGATGGTCACATAATGCCCTGCAGGATGAATGTGAACAGACAATCGGCGTTCTGCTGATTTCCAATGCGTCATAAAAACTCTTTTCACCACCATGTGACAGGTCGACCATCATGCCTACCCGGTTCATTTCTCTGATTACGCTCTCACCGAATTCGCTTACACCCAGGTTTTCGTCATTGTAACGTGCCGATCCACAGATGTCGTTGTTTCCGTTGTGGCAGAGTGTCATATAGACAACCCCTCTTTTACGGAACCGTTCCACATTGGATATGTCTTTTCCGATAGCGTATCCGTTTTCTATTCCCAGCATAATTGCCTTTTTGCCGGCATGCTTCAGACGGTAAAGGTCGGCGGGGGTATAGGCTATGTCGACAGCCGTACAGTTCAAGGCAACCATTTTTTCTATTTCGTTCAGCAGTTGGTCGGCCTTGGCTGTTGCAGCCAGCAACGCTTCGTCAGTACGTTCCTTTTGTGGAATGTAGGCTACCATGATGGTGGCGTCCTGGCGTCCTTCGTTCATTTTATGCAGGTCGACCTTGATTTTCGGATCACGGGTAGCAAAATTGATATTCTGGTCGAAGAACATGGGAGTATCGCAATGTGAGTCCAATGTCAGCACTGTCCGGTGGAATGCTTTTGCCTGGCGGAAAGATTTCGCTTCCTGTATCAGCCAGTCGAACAAAGGCATCATGCATTCGTCGTTATTCATAATGAAACATTCCGGATGCCACTGTACGCCCAGCATCGATTTGAATTCGGAACTTTCAATGGCTTCGACCACTCCGTCCGTAGCACGGGCGGAAATCCGGAAGCCGGGGGCCGGTTCTTTCACAGCCTGATGATGGAATGAATTGACTGCCAGTGTATCCGTTTTCATGATCCGGGCCAATGTGCTGTCTTTTTCTATCTTTACGGTATGTGAGGCGTAGGCCCTGTCCAGATCCTGATCGTGCTTGATGCGTGTCCCTTCCATCTGTACGTGGATGTCCTGGTACAGAGTTCCTCCGAATGCGGCATTCATGACTTGTATGCCCCGGCATATTCCTAGAATCGGGATCTGCCGGTTAGCTGCCAGGCGGGTTATCATCAGTTCCTGCCGGTCGCGGTAAGGATTGATCCCATGCAGTTCCCTGATGGGCTCTTCATGCAGGAAAAGCGGATTTATATCACCTCCTCCGGTCAACAACAGTCCGTCCAGGCTGTCCAACAGATTTATCAGAATGTTATAATCATCGAAGGGAGGAATGATAAACGGGACGGCTCCAGCTTTCAGAATGGAAGTATAATAGCCTGGAGCTAACATTAAGTTACCTTCACTGAAATTTCCGGTGATTCCGATTACCGGCCGTTCGTAATGATTTGGGAACCTGTTATGCAAATTTTTATAATCGGCATCTATGTCAAAGCTTGTATATGTTTTCATACGTTAAATCTTTCAGAGAAACATGGCAAATATAGAGATTAAATCAGATTTATTTCTCATATTTGTTTAAAATCTGATAGTATGGAGCCATTCCGTTCACTTACCCAAATGGTTAATAGTTTGCGGGTACGCAACTATAGACGCCGGGTTGCGGTTGTTTGTCCGAACGATCCGCATACAGAGTATGTAATTATCCGTGCATTGAGGGAAGAAATCGCCGAGTTTCTGTTGGTTGTTGATGTAGGACATCAGGAGCTGGCACGTCATATGCAGTGTGCTTCTCCCGATTTTGTCCATATCTATGAAGCCGGTTCGCCTGATGAGGCTGCGGCGTTGGCCGTGCAGCTGGTGAGGACCGGTGTGGCGGATATCCTGATGAAAGGACTGATTAATACCGATAACCTGCTTCGTGCCGTTCTGAACAAGGAAAACGGTCTGCTTCCGCCGGGAGGTATTTTAAGTCATGTGGCTATGGCACAGATTCCGTTGTACCATAAACTGCTCTTTTTTTCGGACGCAGCGGTTATTCCCCGTCCCACTTTAGAGCAATATCGGGCCATTATCCATAATGATGTGGGATTGTGCCGTAAACTGGGGTGTGTGGAGCCCCGTATCGCTTTGTTGCACTGTTCGGAAAAGGTCAGTGAAAAGTTTCCCCATACGTTGAGTTACATGCAGCTGAGAGATGAGGCCTTACAAGGAGCTTTCGGACCGGTCTTTATGGACGGGCCTATGGATGCGAAGACTGCTTGCGATGCGCATAGCGGTGAAATCAAGGGCTTGTCTTCTCCGGTAGTGGGAAATGCGGATATTCTGATATTCCCGAATATAGAGTCCGGGAATGTATTCTATAAGACTATTACTTTATTCGGCGATGCCGATACGGCTGGAATGTTGACTGGGACGATTGCACCGGTCGTAGTCCCTTCGCGCAGCGATTCAGGAAATTCCAAATTCTTCAGCCTGGTATTGGCTTGCCTTGCAGGAACCCAAAATGATTAAGTTATGAAGATTCTAGTAATAAATCCGGGGTCGACATCCACCAAGTTGGCTGTCTATGAGAAGGATACGCCGGTATGGAAGTCCAGTATCTCACATTCGACAAAGGAGCTGTCGCAGTTTGTCCACATCAATGAGCAATATGATTATCGCAGGGACTGTATCTTGAAGGCGTTGGAAGATGCCGGTATCCCGATGCAGTTTGATGCGGTTATTGCCCGTGGAGGATTATTGAAGCCGACTTCGGGAGGTGTATACCGGATTGACGGGCACATCAAGCATGATTTGTGGCATGCCGGAATAGAACATGCGTCCAATCTGGCGGCTCTGATTGCCGATGAACTGGCGCAGCAGACGGGTTGTCCGGCCTTTATAGCCGATCCTGTGGTGACGGACGAGCTGAGGGATATTGCCCGTATCAGCGGTGTACCCGAGTTACCCCGTGTCTCTATTTTTCATGCATTGAATAGCCGTGCAGTATCCCGTAGATATGCTACCCGCATAGGGCGCAGATATGAAGACCTTGACTTGGTCGTGGCTCATTTGGGTGGAGGAATATCGGTAAGCGCCCATCATCATGGAAAGGTTGTCGACGTAAATAATGCCATCAACGGTGAAGGACCTTTCAGTCCCGAACGGGCCGGGACCCTCCCGGCCGGACAGCTGGTTGACTTGTGTTTCAGCGGTAAGTATACCCGGCAGGAAGTCCATAAGATGTTGAACGGGAAGGGAGGACTGGTTGCCCATTTGGGAACAACCGATGTGCCGACAATTATCCGCTGGGCCCATGCCGGAGGCAAACGTCATAAACTGGTGCTTGAGGCAATGGTCTATACCGTGGCCAAGCAGATAGGTGCCATGCATGTGGCCCTCCACGGGCATACCGATGCCATTATCCTGACAGGTGGCATTGCCTATAATGAATATTGTGTATCTATGCTCCGTGAATGGATAGAAGGACTTGCTCCTATTGTAGTGATTCCGGGAGAAGACGAAATGGGAGCTTTGGCCATGAATGCGGTGGGTGCCCTTACCGGAGAACTTCCCTTGCAGACCTACCATCCTGAGGATCAGGAGAAGAAGACAGAAGAGCTTTCTTCCGGTTTCAAAATCTCCTAGCTTATACTTATAAATATCAAGTATTGACGGCTGGAACAAGGTGTGGAAAAAGAACTTGGCCTTTTGTGGAAACATCTTGAATTTTCCGGAAAAATGTCTTGATATTTTGGCGGACATTTCAAGTTGTCCTTGTAAAAACTTCAAGACAATATGGCGGAGACGCCTTGTTAAATGAAAATCCCTTTATGATTCCTGCCTTTTATGGGAAAAGTAGGTAGTCATAAAGGGATTTTTATATATCCGTCTGATCAGAATAATTATGATTCGTATTCTTTTTTCCTCTTCGGATTCATTGGAAACCATCCTTTCAGAACGCGTTGCCGCTGTTCGAACAGTTCCTTGATGGTCCAGAAGGAAGAGAATGAAAATACTCCCAGCAGTGTCGAAATCAGGATATCACTTATCAGTATGGAACCGGTGATGCCTGCAATGCCTAGCAGCAGGAAAATCCACCAGCAACGGGTTCCCCAATAATATTCGGCCTTTACCACTACCGGATGAAACAATCCGATGATCAGAAAAGTACAGATGCCGATGACGATACCTCCCACGTGATAGGTGTTCAGCCAATCCATTATTTGTTTTCGTTTTCTTTGCGGATAGGAATTTCTTTCTTGATGCTCTGTTCCAGAGAAATCAGGGTTTCTGTAGCTGTTACACCCGGAATTTCCTGAATTTTGGAATTCAACAGTTCCATCAAGTGTTCATTATCTGTTGAATACAGTTTAGTTAGCATGGTATACGGGCCGGTCGTGAAATGACATTCTACAATTTCCGGAATCTTTTCAAGCTCGGCCACTACACTTTTATACATCGAACCTTTTTCAAGTTTGATTCCCACATAGGTACAAGTACTGTACCCCAAGCTTTTCGGGTTTACATGGTACCCGGAACCGATAATTACTCCCAAATCAATCAGGCGTTGTACGCGCTGATGGATTGCCGCACGGGATACACCGCAGTCTGCTGCGACATCTTTGAACGGTATACGTGCATTCTGAGATATAATCTCAAGAATTTGTTTGTCTAGGTTGTCAATTTTTTCCATATAAAGATAAGCAATCTTATTTTTTTAGTATCATTCTGTAAGCAAATATAGCTAAACTTTTTTAAGTAATTATGTTTTTTTTCTAAAAAAGAGTGAAAATATAGCTATTAGTAGATTAATTGCTTGATTTCTGCAATTTTTTTTCGTCTTTCAAAAGAAAATGTGTCACAATGAGTATCGTAGTAACTCAATAGTTCATAAGACTTTTTCAACAGCATATTACCTGTTTCCGGATTGTTCTGCAGGGTATAGTCGAAGTAAAATAATTCCGACAGCATCTCTACTCTTGGGAGGAAACCTTTTTCCGGAAAATCGTTCTGTAGCTGCATGAGTATGAACTCTACGTCCTGTTCATAAAAGAAGCTGGCAGGCTGCATGAAGAATGCACGGTACATGCTGTTGGCCTGTAATTGGAGTTCGGGGGTATTTTTCTTGTCGCGTTCTTCCTTCAGTTTTTCAATTGCTTCGAAAAACTGGCGTATCAGTCGTTTTATATAGTCTCTTTCTAGCATATAATCAGGATTTTTAATGGCAAATATACATAATTTATGTGGGTTTCATTTAAAATATGGATGTGTTGGCTGCCGGGCTTATTATATTTTATATATTTGAGAAATTTTAGCTGACTGTAAATGAGGAAAGATATGTTTAGAATGTTATGGTTTTGGGTCTGCATTGTGTTTCCGTCGGTATGTATGGCCGGCAGTGGCATAACAGGCGGAAAAGAGGATGTGAGGTTGTCGGATATGGATGCTGTCTGGAAGAAGAAAGAACAGGTGGAAGGTGCAATATTGCGCACGACGTTTCCGGACAGAAGGTTCGATATTGTACGGTACGGAGCACAGAATGGAAAAGATGCGTCCGAGGCAATCCGGAAAGCCATTTCCGACTGTCATGAACAGGGTGGAGGTATGGTTGTCATCCCGGAAGGGGTTTTCTATACCGGTCCGATCCATTTGCTTTCGGATGTAAACCTGCATCTGGAAGAAGGAGCTGTACTGAAGTTCTCTACCGATCCGGCCGATTATTTCCCGGCGGTAGCGACCCGCTGGGAAGGTGTGGACTGTATGGCACAGTCGCCTTTGATTTATGCCAAGGGGCAGACCAATATCGCAGTAACCGGGAAGGGCATTCTCGACGGTCAGGCCTCAAAGGAAAACTGGTGGGGAAAACGTGCCCGGACGTCGGAAGCCGACAAGAAACTGGGACGTTTGATGGGTAAGGAAAAGCTTCAGTATTGTGAGCAGAACAGGATACCGTTGGAGAAACGCATCTTTGACGAGAAGGACGAGCTGCGTCCGCAGTTTATCCAGTTTTACCAATGTGACAGGATTCTGATAGAAGGCGTGACGTTACACAATGCTCCGTTCTGGTTGCTGCATCCGCTGTTGTCGAAAAATATTGTGGTGAAGGGGGTTACACTGGACAGCCATGGGCCGAACAATGACGGTTGTGATCCGGAATCTTGTGAAAATGTACTGATAGAGGACTGTGTCTTCAATACGGGTGATGACTGCATCGCTGTCAAATCCGGGAAAAATAACGACGGGCGTGCCTGGAATGTTCCCAGCCGGAATATTATTGTCCGCAACTGTATCATGAAGGATGGGCATGCGGCTGTAGCTGTAGGCAGTGAGATATCGGGCAGCTGTTATAATGTGTGGATGGAAGACTGTGTGGTAGGAAGTGCCGGGATGGACCGGCCTTTCCGGATAAAGTCGAATGCGCTTCGGGGAGGTGTGGTCGACGGCTTTTATATCCGTAACGTGAAGATTTCCGAGTGCAGACAGGCTGTATTGAAACTGGAATTGAAATATGAGAAGGTGGTTTCGGGAGATTATTATCCTTTTTTCACCAATATCGTATTGCAGAATGTAACCTGTGACAAGAGCAGGTACGGTATTTGGGTCGACGGACTGGAAGACCGGACGTGTGTAGGGACGGTCTTATTGGAAAATTGTCATTTGAAGGGGATTACCGATCCGGGAATAAACAATGTGACCGGTGTACGTAATCTGATCCTTGATTCATGTACGTTTAACGGCGTCAGCTTGTAACAGCTGTATTTTCAGCCGATTCCGGTTGCAATATCGGCAATTGTCTTATCTTTGTAGAATCTTATGAATTCTGGAACTATGCATCCGTTGGAATTGTTTAATTATTGTCCGAAATGTGGGTCATCCCATTTTGAGGAGAACGATGAAAAGTCGAAAATTTGTGCAAGCTGCGGTTTCGTCTATTATTTCAATGCAAGTGCGGCTGTAGTGGCCTTTATCTTGAATGGAAAGGGTGAACTGCTGGTTTGCCGCCGGGGAAAAGAGCCTGCGGAAGGAACACTCGACCTGCCTGGAGGTTTCATTGACTTGTATGAAACTGCCGAAGAAGGCATTGCTCGGGAAATACGTGAAGAAACCGGTCTGGAAATGACAGAGGCAAAATACCTGTTTACATTGCCGAATACTTATTTGTATTCCGGATTTCTGGTACATACGCTGGACCTGTTTTTCCTTTGCCGGGTAAAGGACGACAGCCGTCTGCTGGCAATGGACGATGTGGCCGATTCTTTCTGGATGCCGTTGGAACAGATCTGTACGGAAGAATTCGGACTGGATTCCATACGGAAAGGAGTGGGCCGTTTCCTGGATATAAAAAAGAAATGAAACAATAAGAAATCTTGATATGAAGAATAGAAAACATGCGTTGATAGCGGGTGCCATGTGCATGCTGCCCTTGATGGCGGTGGCGCAACAGACGGAGCCGCTGACCGGTGCCCGTAGGCTGTTTGATGACGGAAAGACATTGTTCCTGCGTCATGATTATGCGGCGGCACAGCAGACTTTGTTAAAGTATATTGAACTGGAACCTCAGACCTCCTTTTCGGACGAGGCCGCATACATGTTGGCCTGTACCGCTTATGAGCTGAAGGCTCCTGACTGTATCGCTCAGCTGGAACAGTATCTGGTTGATTATCCTGAGTCCAGATATGCTAATCGTGTCCAGTCTCTGATAGCTTCCGCCTATTTCTTTGCGGAAAAGTATCCGGAAGCTGTGGCCAGTTTTAAAGGCTGCGATATCGAACTGCTGGATGACAGCGAACGGGATGCCTGTGCATTGCGCCTTGCCACAGCTTATCTGCGGATGGACCGGTTGAAGGATGCGGCGTTGTGGTTCAATATACTGAAGGAAGTCAGTCGTAAATATTATATGGATGCCGTCTATAATCTGGCATACATCGATTATGTAGAGAAACGTTATGATTCGGCATTAGCGGGTTTTGAAGAGGCTTCCGCCTCTCCCGGATTTGCGGCTTTATCGCCGTACTATATTGCGGAAATCAATCTCGTGAAAGGTAATTTCCGGAAAACTCTTGAGGTGGCTTCCACTTATCTGGAAACTTATCCCGGGCAGGAAAAGGCCGTTGAAATGAAACGTATCCAGGGTGAAGCTTATTTCAAGATGAAACAGTATGCACAGGCTGCGAATGCTTTGGAGGCTTATCAGCGGGAAGTGGGGGCCGGTGCTTCACGGGAGGCATTGTATGACCTGGGTATGAGCTATTATTATACGCATGTCTATTCAAAGGCGGCCGTATGCCTGGGAGAGGCTGCGGCAGGGCAGGATGCCTTGACCCAGAACGCTTACCTGCATATGGGACTGGCTTATCTGCAGCTGAAAGACAGGGACCGCGCGCGTATGGCTTTCGAACAGGCGTCTACGATGGATTATGACAGGGAAATCAAGGAACAGGCGCTTTACAATTACGCATTGAGCATCCATGAAACATCTTATTCTCCGTTTGCCGAATCGGTCACAGTCTTTGAACGTTTCCTGAATGAATATCCTGGGTCACAATATACCGACAAGGTGAATGACTATCTGATTGAAGTCTATATGAATACGCGCAGCTATCAGGCGGCCTTGAACTCCATTGCCAAGATCAGTCGTCCGAGCGACCGTATTCTGGAGGCCAAGCAGAAGCTGTTGTTCCGTATGGGTACCCAGGCTTTTGCACAGGCAGCCTTTGAAAATGCGATAGATTATTTTACCCGGTCTCTGGAACTGGGACGTTATAACCGTCAGACGAAAGCCGATGCCTATTATTGGCGCGGTGAATCGAAATACCGTCTGGAACAATATCAGGGAGCAGCTTCCGATTTACGCATGTATCTGGAATTTGCTACGGGGAAAACCACTGAGGAATATGCATTGGCACTTTATAATCTGGGCTATACGGCATTCAAGCAGAAGCAGTATGCCGGTGCTCTGACCTGGTTTACCCGTTGTGCCGAGTCGTCCGCTCCGAAACAGAAAGCCGTAATTGCCGATACATATAACCGCATGGGCGACTGTAATTTTTATGCACGTCAGTTTGATGAGGCACGCCGGCTGTACGCCAAGGCCGTTGAGGCAGATCCGTCGTTTGGAGACTATTCGTTGTTCCAGGAAGCCTTTGTATTGGGGTTGCAGCGTGACTATAACGGAAAGATACAGGCATTGAACCGGATGCTTACAACCTATCCGTCATCGGAGTATATCGATGATGCCTTGTATGAACAGGGACGTGCCTTTGTTCAGTTGGAAGACAGCAAGGATGCGATAGAACGTTATTCTACATTGTTACAGCGCTATCCCGATAGTCCGCTAGCCCGTAAGGCAGCCAGTGAAATAGGTCTGCTGTATTATCAGAATGACCGTTATGATGAGGCGATTGCTGCTTATAAGAAGGTGATAACCTCTTATCCGGGCAGCGATGAGGCACGGATGGCTCAGCGTGACTTGAAATCAATCTATGTAGACCTGAACAAGGTGGATGATTATATGGCGTTTGCCTCTTCTATTCCGGGTGGCGCCAACTTTGATGTGAATGAACGTGATTCGCTTACCTATACCGCAGCCGAACGTGTGTATATGAAAGGGAATCTGGCAGAGGCTAAAAGTAGTTTTACCCGTTATCTGCAGTCGTTCCCCCAAGGTGCTTTCAGTGTGGATGCCCATTATTATCTGGGCCTGATTGATTATAATGAAAAGAATTACCGGGAAGCGGCCATGCATCTGGATAAGGTCCTGGCATATCCCGACAATAAATATGCCGGTGAAGCAATGGCAATGAGTGCCGATATGGCCTATACGGACAAGGACTATGCCAAGGCTTTGAACATTTATAGGCAGATGGCCGATAAGGCGACAGCCCAGGATGCGCGCATTGAGGCGTTGACCGGTGCCTTGCGTTGTGCCTGGATGCTGAATGAGCCGGAGGAAGTCGTTGGACTGGCATCTTCTGTCCTGGCGCAGAACAAGCTGAATCCGGAACTTGAAACGGAAGCGCGTTATTACCGGGCGAAAGCCTGTCTCTTATACACATCTCCGAGCCCACGAGACCGTACTATATCTCGTATGCCGTCTTCTGCTTGAAAA
>ENA-OZHK01000102-OZHK01000102.1-human-gut-metagenome-genome-assembly--contig:-NODE-102-length-28960-cov-6.789241_pt1 | contig 28960 bp, 20 predicted proteins | sample MGYA00244048_ERZ653690 | MGnify/ENA primary metagenome ERZ653690 (study PRJEB26926, sample SAMN06165197) | human gut metagenome | biome: ENVO:00009003; feature: ENVO:2100002; material: ENVO:00002003...
CCATATATGTTTATAATATTCTTTCTCTTTTGAACGGCAAAATTTATATAAATCGGGCGGAATACAAAACGAAAACGCTTTTTTCGTGGAATGTGCGACCGCCTGACCGCCTTGCGGCCTGCATAAGGGGCCCGACGACAAGGCACAAGACGCGCCCTTAAGGCGGCGTCAGTGAGTGGCCTTATACCAATTGGTGTTCTTCACGTCGGCAGCCATGGAGTTCTCGCTCGGCTCCGAGGTTGTTATGCCCGAATAGGCATGTATGTCCACCACGCCGCAAAATGCCGAATAATACTGTTCGGTGTGTACGGCATAGGGCACGGCGCGCGCCAGACGGGCCTTAAACTCTGCCAACAGGGCCTCATCGGGACAAAGATGCTCAACATAGTCGCCAAGGTCGAAGAACAGCACGGGCGAATAGCCGTCCATGCGCTGTAGGCCGTCGAGCTGAGAGGCGTCGAACTTATAGCGGCTGTTTATCTCTTTCATAATCTCCGCCAAGGCGTCAATCTGACTGCAGTCGGTTATGCCGAGCGTGCCGTAAGGATAAACGTAGCTTGAATAGAAATCATAGAATCCCTGTGCAATGCTCTGATAGTCGGGCTCGCCCAGCAGGCTTGCGCCAATCATGGCGTAGGGCATTCCGTAGGCCATAATCTCCGTCGGACAGGCTATTATGTGGTCGGTTACGTGGCGCAGGTCGTATGCCACCTCGACCGACGACATATAGCAGTCGTCAAAGAGAATAAACTCCATGTCAAGTCCGGCTGCGTTCAGCGCGTCGGCAAGCGTAGATATATCGGTCTGATAGTTGCTCGTGGTGCCGCCGAAATAGCGCGTCATGGCATAGCCATTGTCGGCATTATAGTGAGGCACGAATGCCGGCGAGAGGCGCATGGCCCTGTTCTGACTCTCAACGGGCACCCACCCCATGCCGTGGCAGCCTATAATCATGGAGTAGACATCGGCCGGAGCAAAGCTTTTCATGTCGTTGAATATTCCCGTAAGTCCCGCCACCGTGGTGAACGACGGGTTCTCATAGGTCTTCAGTTCGGTGCGCGTGCATTTTCCGTCCTTGCAGGTTATCTCGAACATCTCGGCCTCGCTCGAACTTGTGGATATGAACACCACAACGCGCTCATTGTCAAGTCCCCGGTTGCTTATGGCCTCCTCCATGTCCTCGATGTTGGTCTTGAACGCCTCGGTGAGGTTGGTTGACCAAGGATAATACATGAACAGAGTTTTCTGTCTCGACACAGTGTCGGGCTCATCGGGGACTATCGGCTCCGGCTCGTCGCTGTCGTCATGACACGATGACAAGGATATTGCGCCGACTGCAACAATCAGTGCAAACGTGAATCTGCATAAAAAAGTTACGGCTGAATATTGTTTCATAACTTGATTTTTTTCGGATTAAACAGAATATTGTGTGTTACAACGGATTACACACATTAAAGGCAACCGCGGCAACGACTGCAAAACTAATAAAATTTTTTGATTTTCTGTGTGTCGCCCTGCAATTTTTTGACAACCTGACTCACTACAGCAAAATATATGCCGGTGCACGGCTTTGAAGCATCAGCAGACCGGCGGAAACGCCGTTCACAACCGACTCCATAACACGTTGATACTCAATGCGTTGCAAAAGGCCGTCTTTTAGGCTGCAAAAGGTGCCCTTTTAGCGTGTAAAAGGTGGCCTTTCATAGGCTAAAAGGCCACCTTTTGGAAAACATCCGCCCACATACCGTAAGCCAAAACATCACACATAATCATAAAAAAAGAAAATAATTCGACATTTATTCGTTTATTTATGGGCTTTTGTCTATCTTTGTTGAGATTTTTTTGAAGATGTTATAAAACAAGAAGTTTTTATTAGATGAACGTAATTACGAAAACAGTTTCACTGCCTGATGGCAGAACCATCAGCATTGAAACCGGGAAAGTGGCAAAGCAGGCCGACGGCTCATGCGTACTGCGCATGGGAAACACCGTACTTCTGGCCACTGTTTGTGCCGCAAAAGATGCAGTTCCCGGAACAGATTTTATGCCTTTGCAGGTTGAGTACAGAGAACAGTATGCCGCAGCCGGACGTTTTCCGGGCGGATTCACAAAGCGCGAAGGCAAAGCAACCGATAACGAAATCCTTACATGCCGTTTGGTAGACCGCGCGTTGCGCCCTCTCTTCCCGTCAGACTTCCATGCAGAGGTTTACGTTAACGTAATCCTTTTCTCGGCCGACGGCGTTGACCAGCCCGACGCATTGGCAGGTTTCGCTGCCTCATGTGCCCTGGCATGCTCAGATATTCCGTTTGAATGCCCTATCTCTGAAGTGCGCGTAGCACGTATTAATGGCGAATATGTAATCGATCCGACATTCGAACAGATGAAAAACGCCGACATGGACATCATGGTTGGTGCCTCTAAGGAGAACATCATGATGGTTGAAGGCGAGATGAACGAAGTTTCAGAGCAAGACCTGCTCGGAGCCCTCAAGGCCGCTCAGGAGGCTATACGCCCGATGTGCGTTCTGCAGGAGGAACTCATGAAAGAACTCGGCACCGACGTTAAGCGCGAATACTGCCACGAGGTGAACGACGAGGAGCTGCGCGAACAGCTCAGAAAAGAGACTTACGACAAGTGTTATGCCATAGCTGAGGCAGGCGACCACGACAAGAAAGCACGTGAGGAGGCCTTCGACAAAATCAAGACCGACTTTGAAGAGGCTTATGCCGCAGCACACACCGACCTTACTGAAGAAGAGCTTGAGGAGAAATATGCTCTCGTTGACCGCTACTATGCCGACGTTATGCGCGACTCTATGCGCCGCTGCATCCTCGACGAAGGCAAGCGTCTCGACGGACGTACAACAGAGGAAATCCGCCCGATATGGTGCGAGGTAAGCCCGCTGCCGATGCCTCACGGAAGCTCTATATTCACACGTGGCGAGACTCAGAGCCTCACTACATGTACACTTGGAACAAAACTTGACGAGAAGATGGTTGACGACGTGCTCAACAAGAGCTATCAGCGCTTCCTTCTCCACTATAACTTCCCGCCGTTCTGCACAGGCGAGGCTAAGGCTCAGAGAGGCGTAGGCCGCCGCGAGATAGGTCACGGCCACCTGGCTTGGCGTGCCCTCAAGGGACAGATTCCTGAGGACTTCCCTTACACAGTGCGCCTGGTATCACAAATCCTCGAGAGCAACGGCTCTTCATCAATGGCTACAGTATGCGCCGGCACACTGGCTCTGATGGACGCAGGTGTTCCTATGAAGAAGCCCGTCAGCGGTATCGCAATGGGACTTATCAAGAACCCCGGTGAAGACAAGTATGCCGTGCTGAGCGATATCCTCGGCGATGAGGACCACCTGGGCGACATGGACTTCAAGACAACAGGTACGAAAGACGGTCTGACAGCAACACAGATGGATATCAAGTGCGACGGACTGAGCTTCGAAATCCTCGAAAAAGCCCTTATGCAGGCTAAGCGCGGACGTGAATACATCCTCGGCAAGCTCACCGAGACTATAGCAGAGCCTCGCGCCGAACTGAAACCGCAGGTACCTCGCATCGAGGCATTCGACATTCCGAAGGAGTTTATCGGAGCCGTAATAGGCCCGGGCGGAAAGATTATCCAGCAGATACAGGAAGAGTCGGGAGCCGTTATCACTATCGACGAGACCGACGGCAAGGGCAAAGTGCAGGTAAGTGCGCCTAACAAGGAGAGCATCACCGCCGCCATATCTAAGATTAAGGCCATCGTTGCCATTCCTGAGGTAGGCGAGGTTTACGAGGGCACAATACGCTCTATCATGCCTTACGGATGCTTCGTTGAAATCATGCCGGGCAAGGACGGACTGCTGCACATCTCTGAAATCGACTGGAAACGTCTCGAGACAGTTGAGGAGGCAGGACTGAAAGAGGGCGACAAGATTACCGTTAAACTGATGGACATCGACCAGAAGACTGGTAAATACAAACTCTCTCACCGCGTTCTGATACCGAAACCCGAAGGATATGTTGAGCGCGAGCGTCGTCCGAGACCTGAGCGCCGCCAGAGAGGTGAGCGCGGAGAGCGTCAGAACAACCGCGAGCAGCGCCGTTTTGAGCACCGCAGCAACAACAACGACTTCCACGATCCCTTGGCACCAAGAGAGCCAAGAGACTTCAACGACAGTCTTGACCACAACGATTAATTGAGCTTATCTCAATAACACTATAACTTAATGGCGGCAACTTTCACATTGCCGCCATTTTTTAATATCAATAAAAAGCAGGTTAAAGGCATCACAACCGTGGGAAAAAGGCATAACACTCGTATACAAAAGGCATAACCACATGCCGCGAATACGCGACGCATCTGCCTTGAACGCAGGCTACACGCCGACAAAGCAATACCTTTGTGCCCGTTCATCACGCCGGCGCTGCCTATTTACATACAGCCGTCAGCAGAGAGCAATCAATCCGACGGCAGGATGAAAGCATAAAATATATTAACAAGATAAACCTTCATCACGACATACGTCTATATAAATAAAACGTGAAATCATTTAAAAGCTCATCATTATGAAAATTCTTACAGCAACCCTCACATTGATATTTGCGTTGGCAATGCCCGCAATATCCCGCGCCCAGTGCCATGAATCCGACTGCTGCGACATACAACACTGCCAAAGCCGCAACGGCTGCTCACACGCAAATAAAAGGCATCACAGCCGCAACAACGACTATATGGTGAGCGACTTCAAGGTGTATTACCGCGGTAAAACCGTTGAAGGAGCCACAGCATCAAGCTTCACCGTCCTCGGCGAAGACTATGCCAAGGATGCATTCAGAGTGTTCTACAAAGGACAAAAGATTGAAGGAACAACGGCATCGAGTTTCACTCTGCTCGGCGAAGGATATGCCAAGGATGCATTCAGAGTGTTCTATAAAGGGCAAAAGATTGAAGAAACTACGGCATCGAGCTTCACTCTGTTAGGCGAAGGATACGCCAAGGATGCATTCAGAGTGTTCTACAAAGGACAAAAGATTGAAGGAGCAACGGCATCGAGCTTCACTCTGCTCGGCGAAGGATATGCCAAAGATTCGTTCAGAGTGTTCTACAAAGGAAAGAAAATAGAGGGTGCAACGGCATCAAATTTCGTAATCCTCGACAACGGATACGCCAAAGATGCCTTCAACACGTATTATAAGGGCAGAAAGATTTAGCTACAACCACTTTTATCACGCCTAACTCTAACAACAAGTTTTTTGTCTAAGACAACACGCAACAACGACTAATACAAATAAAGGCTTGCCGCATTACAACTAGCGGCAAGCCTTAAAAATAACATAACCTAATTATAATATTTACTTATCGTATGAGTATTTTTCTCGTACTTCCGTCTGTATATTTTACAATATTCAGACCTTTGACGGGCTGACTGACACGCTCTCCGCCGATTGTATAATATGCACTTACTTCCTTCTTCGTGTCAACACCCAATGTAGATATACCTGTAGATGTGCCTACAGAGAAATCCTTGAATGATATCGAAGAAGAGTTGGCCACCTCACACTTTGACGCGTCGTTCTCGTCGTAGTCCCAGATATAAGCCACTACGCCAAGATTCTCACGCACGTAGTCATCACGCAACGCAAGCTTGCAGGTGTATGTGTAAGTGTTGCCGTCCCATACAATCTCGTCGCCCCATGTACTGTTCACTGCGCGGCTTACGTGCTGATGCATGAAGCCCTGTGTTGAACCGGCCTGGCTCAGCGGCGTGATGTCGTTCTCTATAAGAACAACATTTATACGCGGAGGATTAACAGTAAAGTTCTCCTTTATACGCTCACCCGTAACGGTTACGGTCATCTCATTGGCATTTATCGAATCCATCTCGGCTGAAATTTTAAGAGAGACAAATGCCACATCAAGCATACGCGTGTCTATAACATTGGCTATCTCATCGGCAGAAGCCGGACTGTAGATTGGCGATGTTTCAGAGTTGTTAGAGATGTAAGGCCTTATGGCACGGTCTACAAGCAGTCCGGGAGCAAATGTTGCTCCTCCCATATTGTAGAACCACAGATAGCTGTTGTCGCTCGGAATTGTGAGCCAGTCGGTATAATAGCCTGAATGATGGCATATCATGTTCACCCTGCCGTTGAATCTTTCCATACCCAAAACCTCACTCATATAGCCTGCCACGCGCGGACAGTTAGGACACTGCTCCGTGGTGAACTCCTCTATAAGAACGTTGCGTGAGAAATCATGGCTGACAACGCTAAACGCAGCACTGAGAGTGTTGTCGCTCATATCCTCGTCATCGCCTTCATTCAGATTATCTATAGTAATTGTCACAGTGCGGTTCTCAGGCTCATCTTCTGTAATGGCAGAAGGATTTATGGTAAAGCTGACAGTCTTTGTTTCATCATAAGCTATAGCCTCATCAATGTGTGCGGTATAAGTTTCGTCTACGCCGTCTATCTTGCACACTGCGTCAAAGCCTGTAATTGTCATCGTTGCAAGATTCTTAACAGTGGCTGTAACACTCATACTGCCCTTGTCTATCACATATACGGGCTGAACTTCTACAGACTCTAACTTCAGATTATACTTTGGCAACTTGTCGCCATATACCAAAGCCTCAATAGCCAGCGCTCCCTCACTGCTGCGGTCGGTCCATTCGGCATTGCTGCCAAGCTGCACATAGAGCGCATTAGGCTGCGGATTAGGCACTACAGACAAGCCTACAGAAGTGCTTTTCTGATGATAAGACATACCGATATACAGGCCCTGTCCTTCGCTTATTGTGTAAGGATTGTCGAGAGCTATTCTGTTCCATCCTTTTGCCAACTTTGGATCTGTTTCCTTGGATATTGCTCCAGACGCGAGATCTTCACCGTCGAGAGAGCTGCGCACCCATACTCTCAATGAGTCGATATTGAGCGAAGAGGCCAAGCCTACGCGCAAAGAGTCAATATGGTTGCCGGCAAACAGCTTCAGGTTATCTTCTGTAAGATAAATTGTAGCCGACACCCATGTATCTTTCTCAGTAGTTGAGAAACCGTCGGTACCCGAGTTTTTCATCTCGCCGTTACAGTATCCCAGACTTACTCCGGATACTTGGGCACTGCCCGCGCTTACGAGAGCGAGCAGTGCTATGATTGTAACAAATAATCTTCTCATACTTCAAAAATTATTTATTAAAGATCTTTTCAGTCTTTACAGTTCCGTCTGAATAGTATGTGCTTACTATATTCAGACCTTTCTGCATGCGGTCAAGTTTTACACCTGAAGCGTTATAGAACTTCTGGCTTACTATCTCGCCGTTTCCTTCAGAAACAACGCCTCCGATAGCTGTAGGCTCAGAACCCTTGTTATAAACAAACACATCGTCAAGTCTTAAGATATACTGACCTGTGCAGTCGTGATGACGGAACAACAGATATACAGTCTTACCTGCATAAGGTGTAAGGTCTACTTTTCTTAACGACCATCCGTCCATAGCTCCGTTTTCTTCTGTAAGAGTTTCCTCATATACCGGAACAAGAGTGTTCAAACTGTTAACGTCAGGCATATTATCTGTAACATACAGACTGTAATGTTCAGCATAACGGTCAGGGCTGAATGCAGCCACATAATATGTAAGAGTAGCACCGTCGGCTGGAACTGTTATAGCCGGCGAGAATGTCCAGTTGTCTGGCGTGATGCTGCCTAAATAGTTGCTGTAAGATATTGATGCAAGACACTGTATTCCGCTGTGAACGTATGAAGAAACTTCTCCCCACAGGTTAGTTCCAAGATCCCATGTCTCACCGTCATTATTTCCGTCATAGACAGTCCATCCGTAAGCGTCGTCCTCAAAGTCGCCGGCATATACAATGCCATCCATAGAACGTGTAGAACCTTTACATTCAACCTTAAAGTCGCCTGCAGTTGTGCTTATGGTCAAAGAGTCTTTATAATCTCCTTCGGCACTCGGATAGAACCACAACTCTACTTCCAACGTCTTGTTAAATGCAGCAGAGTCTTCAGGAACGATGCCATAGAAAGGACCAACGTTATTTACAGACAATACTTTAAGATAATTATTTCCAACGTTACGAAGTTTAATATGAGCCTTTGTATATCTGTTCGGGCCTACATAAGTGCTGTCGAATGTTACAGAGTTGTCAAGAAGCTCCGCATTGTCATCAACGAAATCAATCAGATGTAGTGCTAAATCACTTATTTCAAGACGGTCTTTGCCGAAATATGTTGAATCACCACCCTGAACATATATAAACTCAAACTCATGATCACCAGGTACACAGGCAAGATAATCTGCCCAAAGTTCGTTACTTAGGAATGTAGAATCAGAACCTGCATCACAGTCATTGCCCCAAACCTGTTTTGTTCCAGAAGTCATAGGATGTGTCATGCTAATCATGCCATAATCGCGAGAATAATAATTAGGCTCTGACATAGGCGTACCCCATGCACGACCTTTCCAAGAAATATATCCTAACTTACCTTCAGGAATAGTAAACTTAACCTTGAATGAAGACTGTACAGATGTATAATCAACTACTTGAGAAGACTTGTTATAAGCCTTGCCGTCTTCTACGATAAACGGATGCTGTGCGTTTGTTGAGAATGTCATAAGGTCGGCGCCTTCTGTAACAATGCTCTTGAAGTCTGGCATATCCATAACATCAGCTGTTACAGGAATAGTATAAGTGCCTGCAGATGTAACAAGAGTAACATTTGCCTCTTTCTGCCCTGCTGTCTTAGCATTAAGTATTACGGGTACACTCAGTTTTCCGAGAGTCTTGGCCGGATCAACATTAGTGTCAACAGTTATCTCTGCATTATCAGAAGTTGCGCTATTCAACGTAAGGTCATTGGCACCCTTGTTCACAAACTCTACGTATCCTGTGCCTGTAGCAGAGCCATTTTCTATTATGAAGTTACCCATGTCAAGGGCATCAGTATTCAGCACAGCCGAGTCAGCCTTAAGTTCTTCTGTCTGCAAATCCAGGTCATATACATACATTCCTTCTGTCGGGTCACCTGTATAATAAGATTGATCAAACTGGAATCTTACAGTATGGTCGCCGGGCTGCATTTCAACAGTGTTCGAAATATCCGCATCAGCACCGTCATAAGTATACGCAGCTGTATTCATGTCGTCGATAAACACTCCGCCGGCAGCATAATACCAATAATGGATGTTGTTGCTCTTGCCTTTCCATGACAATTTGCCCATCTTGCCTTCAGGAACATTAAACGTAACCGTAAGTTTAGAGCTGCCGGCACTACCGTTTGTAGTTGAACGTGCCACTGTTGTTCCGTCTTCAAGCTGAGTGATGTCAAACGGATAGTCGTTGGTCGTCGTGAACGTGAAGTCTCCATTCTTTACTATCTTGTCAAAGTCGGGGAACGGCTTTACAGTTCCTATCATCTGCACCAGCATAGGGTCGCCGCCCTCATATTCCAATGTAGCCAAACCTTCATAATCGCCTACTTTATCAGCGCTGAATGTAAACGACAATTCTTTTGCCTCATGACCGGCTATTGTTCCTGATTCACCGTCAACGGTAAACGAATTGTCGTCAGACTCCATACCAACTACATAATCAGCCGCATCGCTGCCTACATTAACTATGGTAACAGACTTTGTTACCTCTGTATTAGGAAATATCTCACCATAATCAATAATGTCGTTAAACTTTACAAGCTCTGCTCCTGCCTTAGGCTTAACAACCTGGAAACTTTTGTAGAATCTGTACACTCCATAAGCAGAACTGCCGTCGGGAGCATACTCAGAAACGCCAAACGCCTGGTCGGTATAAATCTTGTCAAAATCGCCTTCCACATGGAACACGAGATTGTCATCAGGAGCAATGTTGCCTTCCTCATCCACCGTACCCGACACAAGCACACCTGTATAATATCCCATTATCTCACCAGCAATGGTTGCATTGGCAAACACGGTTGATGTAGGAATTGTGATTGTCTTTGCTTCAGGGTCATAAGTTCCTGACACAGGATAATCATAGTTGGTATAATATGTCTCAGAAGGATCATAAAGATTGAAAAGGTTCTTAAACGTAACCTTTGTTCCGTCTACGGCTATGCCAAGATCATAAGTCAGGATGTCGCCACCTTCATAAGTAAATGTGTAGCTCTTATAGTAAGACTGTGCCACTGCAAAATAGTCGACAGTGTCTACAGCAAGGCCGTCTGCACGCTTCATAGCCCTGCGAGGCTGCTCAACCTTTGACTTGCCTTTGACTGCCCCTTCGGGAATAAGCTCCTTAAGAAGATTCATGTCAAACTGCCGCTGAGCACTCCACGGATCAATGTGTTCTGGTATTCTGCTACGGGCATCATTTCTTGTTTGAGCGGCAGCAAACAAACATGAGCCTACAGCAACCAACAATAGTAATAAATTCTTCATATGTCGCTGTTTTTAAAATTAACAGTCCAAAATTACTGATATATTAAAAATGCGACAAATCAAAAATATCAAACTTTGTACAAATTCATGATTTTGTACAAAAACAGTAAGTAAACAGCCTACTTTTACTTACTGCTTATAATCAGAACGCGTCATTTTCTGATATTCAGAAGGCGTAAGACCCGTAACTCTCTTAAACTGCGTAACAAAGGTTGAGCGCGATTTGAAGCCTACACTTTCAGATATTGCCTCTATTGTGAGATGTCCGTATTTGTCGATATCGCTTATACGGCGGCATGCCTCCTTGATGCGGTAATTGTTAAGGAACGTGCTGAAATTGCAGCCAAATGTCTCGTTGATAACTTGCGACACATACTTGTATTTTGAGCCGACAAGAGAGGCAAGGCGCTCGGCCGAGAAATCATTTGAGCAGATGCTGTCGGTGTCTTCCATCACGTTTCTGATGCGCTCTATCAGCATCGCCTTGTCGTCATCGTCAAGATTGCTGTTCTTGTATTTTTCGGTAGAAGCACGGCCTTCGCCGTCGTAAGCCGCCTCATTGCCGGCAACCTGCGCTTCATTGCCGGAAGAATCCAGCGCCGAGAGCCTTGAACGCAACTCTGACAACTGATGCTCATATTGCTTACGTGCCTTGCGTTCTTCCTCTTCCGACTTTATTATCTCAACATTCTTGTCATAAAGCGACCTGTTGGCTGCAAGCAGTTTTTTATTCTTGCGCACAACGATAAACGTGCTGACGAACACTATCAAGGCCACAATGCCCACGGCCAGCATTATAACGCGCTGTCGTTCTGCCTTCTGCTTAACTGCCTCCATCTGCGCCTCAATGTTTCTCATCTCGCCCAAGAATTTCATCTCGTTGATGCGCGCGGCCTGCATATAGTTAAGTATCTCGTCCTTAACGCGGAAATACTTCGAATAGCACTCTTCCATCTTGTCCAACTGACCAAGATGCTTATAGTAGCCGGCAAGAATACGGTAAATCTCTATATAGGCATCCTTAACCTCAAATTCCTTCGAAAGTTTCTCCATCCTCAGCATGCTTTTTACGGCTTTCTCATAGTTTCCCATCTTGGCATAAGCCTCTGCCTTATACTCCAGCATGACAAGAGTGTAGCGTATGTGCGACACGTCCAAAGGCATTTCAGCAATAACGTCGTCAAATATCTTTATTGCAGCCTTGTAACGGCCGGCTGTCATCAGTTTCAACGACTTGTAAAACTGTATATTAAAGTCCGTAAATTCAGCTGAGTCGGTATTTCTGTTTACTGTCTTTTCGTATTCCCCCCAGTCTTCAGCAAGCATATCCAATTTTCCCAGCTTATATGACACTGAAATAGTATTGCCGAAGGCTGTATTTACTATCGACCAGTCTTTCACTTTCAGAGCCGAACGAAAAGCCTTGAGCATATAGTCGATGCCGAGCAGACTTGACTTCCGGTCTAAATTCTGGTCGCCGATTGTGCTGTAGACATGGCCGTAATTAAGATAAATCTGTGGCATCTCCACGCCTATGCTGCGGCTTATCTCGTCGGCCTTGCCCAAAGACTCAAGGGCCTTTGAATAGTCGAAATATTCAAAGAAATAAACAAAGCACATGGCAGAATAGCCCCTGGCACAGACATATTTCTCTTTCTTGGGTAGCTTGTCTGAATATCGGTTTACAAGTATTGTAAAGCACGTAAGCGCACTGTCGGCATGCACACCGTCGTTGGCAAAGGCACGGCCTTTCTCCAATAAAGAGTCTGACGGCAACTTCATCCAACGTGCATAATACTCCGGCTGTCCGGCACCATACGACAACAATGGCCAAAGGCAACTGCAAACCGTGATGACCGACATAAATAACAGACGAAAGTATTTTACATTGTGCATTATTAACCTCTAAAGAGCTATTTTAATTCATTACAGACTGCACTCTCTATAAGAGTGGCTTTTATCTTGACGCGTACAAAATTAAATAAAAAAATCAATATCTCATGTCGATAAAATCAATAAATCATAATTTCATCCATATAATCCGGCCTTTAGCTCTGCTATAGCACTGATAATCAGCTACAAAATTAACATTTCATGGCACGCGCAACAGAATTAATCATGAAGTTAATCCGGTTGACGTCAACGACTTGTAAGAACGCATCTAACAAGGAAAAAACAGACGAGAAGAAGAAAAGGCATAAAAATCGTAACTTTTTAGCCATAAATACATTTCAGATTAAATATTTATCACCTTAATAGAATGTTTTTATTAAGAAAATAGCAATGATTTACTTTCAGACTATTAGTGACCGAGTTACGGGTCGTAACTCGGCCACTTTTGATGCAAAAGTGGGCCGTTTTTTATCCGTAAACAGCAGAGTTGTTCCATGCAAGACGATGAACTATAAAAGTATGCCTTAATCCGAGCCGGTTATTAATATTCGGCAGGAGTTAAGTTTCATGCCTGGCTGATTGTCGTTCGCTTGTCAGCAGGCATAGCGAGATACATCAAGAAGAAACATACAGCAAGACTGCAACAGGAAGCAACAATACGGATGAAAACATCATTGCGGTTGCGTAATCAAGCCATATGCTGACAAACTACATACCGAGGTCTGAAGAAAAAGGCATAAAAAAACAGCACCCGCAAGCCGAACATGATAGCTTAAGGACGCTGACATGGATATTCTTAAACACAACGTATATAAACAACTGAAGCCGTTATCCATTGTCAGATAACGGCTTCTTTTCTTTACGTTAGTATGTTATGAAAAATTTGAGAGAATTGAAACTTCACAGTTTCGTTGTTTTTTTGTTTTACTAAACATGATTTATTGAGAAAGCATCGAAATATGTCTTACTTTAATACGGCGGCAGGGGCAGAGGCCTGCTTCATAGAGTCCATCTTTGCAGAGTCGCTCATTGCCACCGAAGGACCGTTGTGCGTGCGCTGAAATCCTGCCACGGCAGGCTCGGGCTGTCCGCCGTCGGTGAATGCCACCTGGGCTACGTTGCCAAGCGTGAGGACTATCACAACGGCTGCGGCTGCCTTGATAAGCGGCATGAAGCGCTGTCTGAGGCTTATAGTGACAGCCTTTACCGGCTCCGGCTCGTTAATCATAGACAGCATCTTAGCGTCGAAGTCGCTCCCAAGCACGTCAGCATGCTTCTCGGAATGCTCATAGCAGAACAAGTCCTTATACAGGCGCAGGCTGTCGGGCACATTTTTCTGGCTGAAAAACGTACGCAGGATGTGCTCCTCTTCGAGGCTTGTCTCGCACTTCCAGTAGCGTTCCAATAGCTGTTCTATGTATTTATAGTCCATATCCTTCATATTCTTTATATTTTTGTTTAACCGCCTGGCGCGCCCTGAAGATGTTAACCTTCACTTGCTCTTCGCTCAGACCGAGAACAGTGGCTATCTCTTTGTAACTTTTTCCCTCGAAATCGCGTAGCTGCATGCAGCTTCTCTGTTTCTCGGGCAGGCTGTCAACGATGCGTTTCACCAGTTCAATGCGGTCCTTCTGAATCATCCGTTCGTAAGGATCAGAGGCGGTGTCGGCAGAACTCATTTCCTCATCGCCTATGGGCTGGTTGTCGTTTCCGGCCTTTCGCTGTCTGTCGAGCGACAAGTTGCGGCATATCGTAAGGCTGAAGGCCTCTATCGAGTCGACGTTCTGCAAGCTGTCGCGCCTGTTCCAGACCTTAATCAGCGTGTCCTGGACGATGTCTTCAGCCTCCTCTTTATTGAGCGTTATGCGCAATGCGAGGCGGTAGAGCACGTTCTTCAACGGCAAAACATCGTTACGGAAACTGATATTTTTCATCTGCTCTCTATTTAAATGACGATTTAGGTGACCGAAAGTTACAAACAAATGCGGTCTTTTTTATGTTTTAACGTTTATTTACTGTTATGAGTCTGCAACCTCTGCTTTATTGTTTGCGGCGGCAGTCGCCAAGGCTATTGGCCGACAAAGGCTGCAAAGGCTGTTTATGCGCGCATGCGGACATATTTATATATCTCACAAATCATTTTTATATATCACACAAATTATTGCATGAAATGATGCCCACGGCTGCAAAGTTTCTCTCAAAAGTTTCCTTATGTGCAGTGCTTACTGTGTGCCCTACTCCACTATCATCGTGCCGTGACGGCCGTCTATGGCTGTGGCGAGGGTGATGTTGACGCGCGACACTCCGGCACTTATGGCGTCGAAAGCGTTCTCGAGCTTCGGCAGCATGCCTCCTGCCACGGTGCCGTCGGCCACGTAGCGTTCAAAATCGACGCGTGTTATCACGGGTATCACGCTGTCATCGTCGTCGGGATTGCTTAGCACTCCTTTCTTCTCAAAGCTGAATATGAGCGTAACGTCGTAATATCCGGCCAGCGCCTTTGCCGTCTCTGCGGCTATGGTGTCGGCGTTGGTGTTGAGTATGTTGCCGTTGCCGTCGTGCGTAAGCGGTGCCATAACGGGCGTTATTCCTGCCTCTATGAGCGTGCGGAGCTTATGTCCGTCCACACGGTCAACATCGCCCACAAAGCCGTAGTCGACGTCCTTCACGGGGCGTTTGTGCGAGCGTATCACGTCGATGTCGGCACCAGTAAGTCCGATGGCGTCAACGCCGTTTGCCTGAAGGCGCGCAACGAGGTTCTTGTTCACCAGTCCGCCGTAGACCATCGTAACCACTTCGAGCATGTCGCGGTCGGTTATGCGGCGCCCGTTGACCATCTTGCTCTCTATGCCGAGGCGCGAGGCAACGGCCGTGGCGCGGCGTCCTCCGCCGTGAACGAGCACCTTGCGGCCCTCAATGGCGCTGAAGTCGCTGAGCAGACGGCTAAGGCGTTCCTCGTCTTCAACAACGGCTCCGCCCACCTTCACTACTGTTATCTTTTCTTTCATAATATTGTAATATAGTAAAAACGCCATGCGCGGCACAACAGTCAGTCGCCGGCGCGCTGTATAAAAATAAGAGCCGACGCCACAGCATCGGCTCTATTGTCATTTGTCTTATTCGAGATAAGTGTATCCGTAGAGTCCTGAACGATAGTTAGACAGGAACTCCTTGCCTTCCTCGAGCGAAATCTTGCCTTGCTTGACGCTCTTTGTAACCCATACTTCAAGCTGCCTTACCAGCTTCTTGGGGTTGTACTGAACGTAGTTGAGCACCTCCTCAACGGTCTCGCCGTCGAATATCTGGTCGATGTGATAGCGTCCGTCCTTCACCGTTATGTGTGCGGCGTTGGTATCGCCGAACAGGTTGTGCATATCACCGAGTATCTCCTGATAAGCTCCTACGAGGAACACGCCGAGATAATAAGGCTCGTTCTTGCGCAGGGTGTGAACCGGAAGAATGTGCGAAATGTTGCGGTTGGTGACGAAGTTGGTTATCTTTCCGTCGCTGTCGCAGGTTATGTCCTGCAGTGTCGCGCTGCGTGTGGGGCGCTCATTGAGCCTCTGCAGCGGCACGATAGGGAACAGCTGGTCAACAGCCCATGCATCGGGCAGCGACTGGAAGAGCGAGAAGTTACAGAAATACTTGTCGGCAAGTATCTTGTCGAGGTTCTTCAGCTCCTCGGGCGTATGCTTAAGGCTCTTTGCCAGAGAATTGATTTCGCGGCATACACTCCAGTACATACGCTCAATCTCGGCACGTGTCTGAAGGTCAACTATACCGTGACTGAACAGGTCGAGCGCCTCGTCGCGTATCTGCTCGGCGTCGTGCCAGTCTTCAAGCATTGTGCGCGGGTTAAGGTTGTCCCATATATCATAGAGGTCCTTGACAAGCGGATGAGAGGCATCGTTAGGCTCAAACTCCTCGTCCATCTCGGGCAGAGATGCCGTTTCGAGCACGTCGATTACCAACACTGAGTGGTGAGCCGAAAGCGAACGTCCGCTCTCTGTTATTATGTTAGGATGCTGAATGCCGTTGCGGTTGGCAGCCTCAACGAAAGTGTAGATACAGTCGTTGACATACTCCTGGATTGAATAGTTGACGCTGCTCTCGCTGTTTGGCGAGCGTGTTCCGTCGTAGTCGACGCCGAGTCCGCCTCCACAGTCAACGAAGTCAACGTTGTATCCCATTTTGTGCAGCTGTATGTAGAACTGCGAAGCCTCTCTCAGCGCGGTCTGTATGCGTCGTATCTTTGTTATCTGGCTTCCTATGTGGAAGTGGATAAGGCGCAGACAGTCCTTCATCTCCTTCTTGTCGAGAATCTCGAGAGCCTTTAGCAGCTCAGAGCTTGTAAGTCCGAACTTGCTTGCGTCGCCTCCGCTCTCTTCCCACTTGCCGCTTCCTGATGAAGCCAGCTTTATGCGTATGCCGAGGTTGGGTCTTACGTTAAGTTTCTTTGCGGCCTTTGCTATAATCTCAAGTTCGTTGAGTTTCTCAACCACGATGAATATGCGCTTGCCCATCTTCTGCGCCAGCAGTGCCAACTCTATGTAGCTCTGGTCCTTGTATCCGTTGCAGATGATGAGCGAGTCGCTCTGGCACTGCACGGCAATCACAGCGTGAAGCTCAGGCTTGCTGCCGGCCTCGAGTCCGAGGTTGAACTTGCGTCCGTGGCTGATAATCTCTTCCACGACCGGCTGCATCTGGTTAACCTTGATAGGATAAATGATAAAATTCTCTCCCGTAAATCCGTATTCGTCAGAAGCTTTTTTAAAGCAGCTCCATGTCTTCTCAATTCTGTTGTCAAGAATGTCGGGGAAACGCAGCAGCACAGGCGGTGTGATGTCGCGCAGCGAGAGTTCGTCCATAACGTCGTGAAGGTCGATCTGAGTGTCGTCCTTGCAAGGAGTGACATACACGTCGCCTTTCTCGTTAATACCAAAATAGGATGTTCCCCACCCGCTCATGTTGTAGAGCTCGTTAGAGTCTTCAATTGTCCATTTTTTCATCAGGGCTGTAAAATTTAAATATTAAGCAATTTCCGCAGGTTAGTTACGGATGTCTGTATTTTATCATAACTGTCAAGCAGGTCAACATTGAATATGTGCCTTGCCTTTATATAATACTTTTCGCGCTCGGCGAGCTGCTCTTGGATAAACGCCTGCATCTCCTCGCGGGTTTTGTTCTTGAGGAGCGGACGCTCCACTTTTCCCATCTGCAGATGTGCATAGAGCACTTCGGAACTTACCTTGAGATAAACGGTGTCGCCCTGCGCGTTCATGTATTCCATGTTGTCGTAGAAACAGGGCGTGCCTCCGCCGCAGCTTATCACCACGTCCTCAAACTCTGCCACCTCGTGCAGCATGTTGTGCTCCACCTTTCTGAAGCCTTCCTCGCCGCGCTCGGCAAAGAGCTGCGGCACGGTCTTCATCATACGGCTCTCTATGTACCAGTCGAGATCATAGAACGGCAGTCCGAGTTCCTTTGCCAGCACCTTGCCGAGAGTGGTCTTTCCGGCTCCCATGTATCCGATGATAAGTATTCTCGTCATCAGCGTTATTTCTTTTTCGATGTGTTTATTATGTCCATACACTCCTCAAGAGTAAGTTCGGCAGCCTTGTCGTGAAGGTTCTTCGGCAGACGGTAGTTCTTGCCGTCGTATGCCAGATACGGGCCGTAGCGGCCGTTCATCACCTCGAGCTTAGGCTCCTCGTCGAATGTCTTGATGTGGCGCTGAGTTTCCTGCTGGCGCTTCTTCTCGATGAGCTGTATTGCGGTGTCGAGCGTAACGGTGAGCGGATTCTCGGTCTTTGGCAGCGAAACGTATTTCTTTGCGTGCATTACATAAGGGCCGAAGCGGCCTGCGCCTATTATGACGGGCGAGCCTTCAAACTCTCCGAGAGTGCGCGGCAACTTGAACAGCTCTAACGCCTCATCGAGGGTTATGGTCTCAATGCTCTTGTCTGCCGGCATCTGAGCGAAGCGCGGCTTCTCCTCGTCCTCTGCCTTGCCTATCTGAACGACAGGACCGAAGCGGCCAATCTTTACGAACACCGGCTTGCCGCTTGCAGGGTCGGTGCCCAGCTCGCGCTCGCCTGCCTTGTGCTCCTCGCGTGTGTTCATTGTCTGCTCAACGGTAGGCTCAAAGTCTTTATAGAAGTTCTTTATCATGGATGTCCACTGCGACTTGCCCTCGGCAATGGTATCAAACTGCTGTTCAACCTTAGCCGTGAAGTTGTAGTCCATGATTGTAGGGAAATATTTCAGCAGGAAGTCGTTAACCACCATGCCTATGTCGGTGGGCAGCAGCTTGCCTTTCTCGTTGCCCACGGTCTCTGTCTTAGTCTTCTCGCTTATAACCATGCCCTGCAGCACGTCAACGATATACTGTCTCTCCTCGCCTTTCTTGTCTCCTTTCTGCACATACTCTCTCTGCTGTATGGTGCTTATGGTCGGGGCGTAGGTTGACGGACGGCCGATGCCCAGCTCCTCGAGCTTGTGTACAAGGCTTGCCTCGGTGTATCTCAGCGGTCCCTGGCTGAAGCGCTGTGTGGCAGTAACCTCGCGGCGCTGCAGCTTCTGTCCCTCGGTCATCGGTGGCAGTATGTGTGATGTCTCCTCCTGATTGTCGTCATCGTCGAAAGACTCGCGGTAAACCTTAAGGAATCCGTCGAACTTTACAACCTCACCGTTGGCAACAAACTGCTCTTCGGTGCCGTCGATGCTTATCGTCACGGTGGTCTTCTCTATCTGTGCGTCGGCCATCTGACATGCGGCGGTGCGCTTCCATATCAGTTCGTATAGTCGTTTTTCCTGCTGTGTGCCGTCTATCTCAACGTTCTCCATGTAGGTAGGACGTATGGCCTCGTGCGCCTCCTGCGCTCCCTTTGAGTGGGTGTGATACTGGCGCGGCTTGCTGTACTCCTCGCCCCAGAGCTTTATTATCTCCTCCTTGCTCGAGTTGATGCAGAGCGACGACAGGTTCACTGAGTCGGTACGCATATAGGTTATGCGTCCGTTCTCATACAGATGCTGTGCCACCATCATGGTCTGCGACACGGTGAAGCCCAGCTTGCGGGCTGCCTCCTGCTGCAGGGTTGACGTGGTGAACGGGGGCGCCGGAGTGCGCTTCAGCGGTTTCTTGCTTATTCCGCTGACGGTAAATCCGGCAGTCTTGCATTTCTCAAGGAATGCCATCACCTCGTCGTGTGTGTTGAAACGCTTGTCAAGCTCAGCCTTAAGTTCCGACATTGAGCCGTCGGGTGCTGCCACGCCGAATATGGCGCTCACACGGAAATAAGGCTCGCTCTTGAACGCCTGAATCTCGCGTTCGCGCTCAACGATGAGCCTTACGGCAACGCTCTGCACGCGTCCTGCCGACAATGCCGGCTTGACCTTGCGCCAAAGAACGGGCGAAAGCTTGAAACCCACGAGGCGGTCAAGCACGCGGCGCGCCTGCTGTGCGTTAACAAGATTCATGTCAAGGTGGCGCGGATGCTTTATGGCTTCGAGTATGGCGGGTTTGGTTATCTCGTGAAACACAATGCGGTTAGTCTTCTGCTCGTCAAGTCCGAGCACCTCGCAAAGGTGCCATGATATGGCTTCTCCCTCGCGGTCCTCATCGGATGCGAGCCATACTTTCTCCGAGTTCTGCGCATTGTTCTTCAGCTCCGTTACAAGTTTTTTCTTCTCCTCAGGTATTTCATAGTCGGGCTGAAGAGTATCTAAGTCTATGCTGAGTTGTTTTTTCTTCAAATCGCGTATATGTCCGTAGCTGGACATAACTTTGTAGTCCTTGCCCAAAAACTTTTCAATGGTTTTGGCTTTTGCCGGACTCTCGACAATTACAAGATTTTTTTGCATCGCACTTTATATTTTCAATTAGGGCGCAAATGTAAGCAAAACTTTTTCATACACCTTATATAAAAAGCTATTTTTCTGTTTTTTTAGTTTTTTGAATAACTTTTAAGTATTTTATACGCATCTATATGAAAAACCGTTCTGCGCATAAAGCATCATTCAGTGAATGAGAAAGATTTTTACAATATGCCTACATAAAAAGCGGCATGAGAGAAAACGTTTTGCAAAAGGCGGCAAAACGCACTACAAAAGACGGCCTTTTGCAACGTAAAAGGGCATCTTTTAGAGGCTAAAAGGACACCTTTTGCAAAACATTGAGAATCAATGCTTTGCAAAAGACATCATGAGCCGTCGGAGCGGCGGCCGTATGTCAGCGTTCGAGTCCGTGGAGTTTGAGATACTCGTAAAGTCCCTGGCGCACTGAACGGAGGCCGAACTGCTCGGTGTGAATGTCCTCAGGGGCTATCCACATACACTCTGCGGCATCGTCCATGGCCTTGAGCTGCGACGCATCCTCAACCTTGCAGTCGAAGAACATGTCGAGCGTCTGTATGTCGAGTCCCGAATAACGGTAGACATTAGGCAGACTGAATATGTATTTTGCCTCGGTAACGGTCAGTCCGGTTTCCTCGTTCACCTCACGCGTCACGCTCTCCTCGGCAGTCTCGAGCACGTCGGCAAATCCTCCTGGCAGGTCGAGCGTGCCCTTGGCAGGCTCGTTCTTGCGTTTCTCCACCAGCAGTTCGCCCTTGTCGTTGATGATGAATGCCACCACGGCTGCCGCCGGATTCATGAAATACTCAAAGCCGCAGTTGCTGCACTTTTTGCTCTTCTGCGAGTTCTTCTCAAAATGAGAACTGCCGCAAACGGGGCAATACTCAAACTTTTCCAATAGATTCATATATCTGCGTTTTACATTAAAAAAAGCTCCACAGCCACGAATGGCCATGAAGCTTGTATAATCTTTTTACCAATTGTCTGTACGGAAAGGTATCAGGGGCAGTCCTCCCATGTTGGCAACATTGCCCAACTGGAAGTTCTTGAAGCAGTAGCGCACTGCCACGGGAGCCTTAACCTCGGGACAGGTTACTACTATGCCCTTGGCGTTGTCGTAGCTGGCCTTGGCCGGATGGAACACCTTGTCGGCTCCTGCCACCTCAAATCCCTGCATGTCGTCGAGCCGGCTCACGCCTCCGTAGTCGTTTTTCAGCTTAATGCAGCATGTGTCGCCCTCTATCTTAAGCTCCTTAAACTCAGGACTCTCACACAATATCGCTGTCTGTCCGTAGGTCTTGTTCAGCGCCAGGAAAGCCAGGCGCTCGCCCACCTTCTGCTTCTGTGCTGGATGAATCTGGCGCGGCTCCCACGGATACACACAGTCGTTGGTGCATACAAGTCCGCTATTGGGTATTATGTCGCGCGCCCTTACCTGCTGTTCGCGCAGCTTTGCGCCCCAGTCGGCGTCAACGTTTCCGTAGTCGTAAGGTGCTATCTGAACAAAGTAGAAGGGTATCTCGCCGCAGCCGAAAGCGTCGCGCCACTGCTTTACCAGCAGCGCCAGGCGGTCTGAATACTGGTTGCCCGGGTCGCCGACGTTAGAGCATCCCTGATAGAAGAGAATGCCTTTAACGGTGTAGTTGAGTATCGGACTGAACGTGCCGTTGCCCCATACCAGGGCGCGGTGATAGTCGGCAGGATATTTCTTCACAATGCCCTGCGAGTCAACAGGCTCGTCGGTGTATTTCTTCAGGTTCTCCTTTGTCAGCCAGCTCTCTACCTTAGAGCCTCCCTTGTTGGCCATGATAAGGCCCACGGGCACGTTGAGCATGCGGTTAACCTTGCGCGCAAAGAAGTAGCCAGTGGCGCTCGCGTCGCCCACCGTGGCAGGACTGCACACCTCCCACTTGCAGTTGGCGTCCTTCAGCGGCGTCATGCTCATCACGCTCGGTATCTTGACGAAGCGCACATTCGACGAGTTGACAGCATCGGCCACAACGTCATTGTATCCCTCAACGGGGCAATTCTCAAATCCCTTTATGGGCATCTCCATGTTGCTCTGTCCGGCGCACACCCACACCTCGCCCGCAAGCAGGTTGTTGAGCGCCACCTCGCCGTCGCCGTCGTCAAACTTCACGGTCAGCGGTTTATTGTCGGCCTTTGGTGTCTTGACCTTCAACTGCCATTCGCCGTCGCGTCCGGCCTTGGCCGAATAGGCGTCGCCGCTCCACGAAACGGTAACCTTCACTGTTGAATTGGGCTTTGCGCTTCCCCACAGACGCACGTCGGCGTTCTGCTGAACTACCATATTGTCGCTCAGAATATGTGGTAGCCTGACCTTTGCCTGCATGCCCGCATGCACCATTGTCAAGGCTGAAATCATTAAAAATAGTTTACGCATAATAGGTCTGTTTTATAATTTGTTATAATAATCAAACAGACTGCAATATTACAAAAAAAATCAGTATTTTTGCACAAACTCCTTGAATAAATAGCAAAAAACAAGGTCCTAACGATCATCCTAAATAACAATGACATTAAAAAAACTATTATTTGCGGCAGCAATGCTGGCATTAAGCCTCAACATGAGCGCACAACAGAGTTACGAAATAAACCTGTGGCCCGACGGTCCGGCTGTTAAGAGCAGCGACGCGGGCGACACGGCAAAGGTTAAAGTGTTTCTTCCTGAAAAGAAATTCGCCACGGGACGTGCCGTGGTGATATGTCCGGGTGGAGGCTATCAGCACCTCGCCATGGATCATGAGGGCTACGACTGGGCGCCGTTCTTCAACAACATGGGCATAGCGGCTATCGTGCTGAAATACAGAATGCCCAACGGCGACAAGGAGGTGCCAATATCTGACGCAGAGGAGGCCATAAAGCTGGTGCGCCGCAACGCCTCAAACTGGAACATAAATCCCGACGACGTGGGCATAATGGGCTCGTCGGCAGGCGGACATCTGGCGTCGACCATAGCCACTCATGCCGCAAAAGACGCGCGCCCCGACTTCCAGATTCTGTTCTATCCCGTGATAACGATGATGCCCGACATAACCCACAAGGGCTCGCACGACAACTTCTTGGGCAGCAGCGCAAAGAAGAAGGACGAGCGCGACTACAGCAACGACATGCAGGTTACGCGCATGACTCCGCGCGCATTTATCGCCCTTAGCGACGACGACCGCGTGGTGCTGCCTGCCAACGGCGTAAACTACTACATTGAGCTTTACCGCCACGACGTGCCTGCCACGCTCCATGTATATCCATCGGGCGGCCACGGATGGGGCAACCGCGACAGCTTTAAGTATCACAACGAGATGCAGCTCGAGCTGAAGGCATGGCTCAGAAGTTTCTGACCGTTGCCTATTACAGCCACAAATAACAACAGCCGCCACTACAGCGGCACCATATAGAGGAGAAGCCGGCGCACTGCGGCATGACCATACATCATGCAGAGCCTGTGAGCCGGCTTCTCCTTTTATGTTGTCTCATGTCTTACGGCAACACTTAAGACATTATCTGTCATTATTCCGTATATACTTTAACTCTAAAGACAGACAAATCTTCAAGGCTAATAATGATGAAATATATAGTCTGAACGGCGCATTATCAGTAACGCTTAAAGCCCCGTAAAATGTTAAATATCAGATATTTTACGAAAAAAGCACATCTTTTCGCATTTTTATCACAAATAAAACACAATCTAAACAAAAAAACATTATATTTGCAGATATTACTTTCAACACAATGCTTATGAAAAACCTGAATACCTTAACCTTACTGGTACTGGCATTAGTAATGTCGGCAGTGACATCATGCAGCGAGGACGATGAGCTAATAATACCCGTGCCGCAGCAAATGACAGAGCAGTACGTAATGGCAGCTCTTGACGGGAAAGGCTGGCAATACTTTGATTCGCACGAGATAAAGAGCAACGGAACGGTTGAAAGAGAAGAATACTGGGCCGAAAGGTATGGCGGAGGGCCGTCGGAATATAAGTTCAGCGGCGACACCATCACCACGTTTTCTTATATCGACTCAGAACCTATAAGTGGATACAAGAACAGCACTTACTCATACAACGAGGCCACCAACCAGCTCATGGCCGGCGGAAAAGAGGTGTTTAAGATTATCTCGCTCAGCGAGAACATACTGAAGATGATAAAATATCAGGGCATAGACGGCAACGGTAACAAGATATATGTCTACTATATCTACACGGTGATGAGCAGCGATGACCTTGCGGAATGTATAAAGAATCATCCCTACGATCTCGACTCGCTCAACGATAAATATCCCATGATGCCCGAACAGATGAGGATAACTCCCGAATATTTAGGCCGCTACGGCGTGGGCGACGGATGGAAATGCACCGAGGCTCACAAACTGGAGATGGCCGGCAGATACCACATTGACAACATATATGACGTTAATACCCCTGACATGCCTGCCAACTTCTTCATTGACAACGGCACGATAACATGGCTGCCCAACAACGCCGGAACAGCAGACTATACGGCAAAGAAGGAGAACTACACCTACAGAGCCAACGGATTTTATATTGAACCCGCCGGAGGCAACGGCTTCAGGATTATCACCCTCAACGACTATGAAATGAAAATAATAAAGAAACAGCGCGAAGGCAACGGCGGAGCCGTCAGGGAATTTTACTGCGTTTACCGCAAAATGACACCCGAAGAGCTTAAGCTCTATATGACAAATTCATGACTCTGCGGCACTGCTTCAGAATGATGAAAAGCCGGTTACTCAAAGGCTACACAACAATTTGATATTCAACGATTTACAAAAGGCCATCTTTTAGCTCGTAAAAGGTGGCCTTTTAATGTGCAATTTGCCGTCTTTCAGAAGCCAAAATGCCACCTTTTGCAATGCCACTGCACACTACTGCAAGTCTACCCTACACTCAACAGCGCAGAAAAAGGTCATAAGCCGAGTCGGCAACTCATCGGCATCACAACGGATGTAAAGCCGGATTTATTGACAAAATAACAAATAAGAAGTATATTAACTCTAAAAAATACAGATAAAACAAAAATATAATATAAAAAGAAACGGAATCTCAGATATTTTTATTTACTTTGTATCAGCTACGGAAATCGTCCGTATAATACGAACAAGAAGTTTTAAACAACAAAAAGAATTATTATCATGACAAAGTTGAAAGAAGTTTACCGCTGTGCCGTATGCGGCAACATAGTAGAAGTAATGCACCCGGCAGGAGGCACACTGTCGTGCTGCGGACAGCCCATGGAGCTGCTTACCGAGAATTCTGTTGACGCTGCTACAGAGAAGCACGTACCCGTTATCGAGCCGGTTGAAGGCGGATACAAAGTTAAGGTCGGCGACGTTGAGCACCCGATGCTCGAAAACCACTACATCGAGTGGATTGAGCTGGTAGAGTGCGACAAGGTTCAGTGCAAGCACCTCAACCCCGGCGAGAAGCCTGAGGCTGTGTTCCATACAGAATGCAAGAACGTTTACGCTCGCGCATACTGCAATCTCCACGGACTTTGGAAGTCTAAATAACTGAAATAGTGAAAGCCATCACGGGGCCCGGCAGATGTTGCCGGGCCTCTTTTTGTATATATCCCAACTTTGCAACCCGGTTGCATCGCATATCATCTAACTTTGCATGTGAAAAAGGAAAGATAAAAAACAAAAGATATGGCAATAGCAAAATTTCAGAAACCTATGCTGTCCTTCATCCTGCTCATGGCGGGAATGGGACTTAGAGAAGCAGGAGTTGCCGCATTCAGCAACAACATCGTGTGCCTGGCATGGTTCATACTGGCCTTTCTGCCGGTAGGACTTGGCGTTATGCGCGAGGCATGGGAGTGCGCCATGAACAAAGAAGTGTTCAGCGAGTTTATGCTCATGACAATAGCGTCGATAGGCGCATTCATCATAGGCGAATATCCCGAAGCAGTGGCCGTGATGCTGTTCTACTGCGTAGGCGAGACTCTTCAGGACATGGCCGTCGACAAGGCGCGCGACAACATACGCAGTCTGATGGAGTTTCACCCCAAGACTGCCGTAGTGATAAGAGACGGAAAGAAGGTTGAAATGAAGCCCGAAAGCGTAACTCCGGGCGAGACTATAGAGGTGAAACCGGGCGAGCGTGTGCCGCTCGACGGCATACTTGCGAGCGGCGACACGGCATTCAACACGTCGGCACTTACAGGCGAAAGCGTGCCCCGTGCCATAGCAAGCGGCAAGGAGGTGCTTGCCGGAATGATAGCGACCGACAGCGTGGCACGCATCAAGGTTACACGGCCCGAGAGCGAGAGCGCCGTGGCACGTATACTAAAGATGGTTGAGGACGCATCTGAGCGCAAGGCGCCTGCCGAACTCTTCATACGCAAGTTTGCAAGGATATACACTCCGGTGGTTATCCTGCTGGCAGCGCTGACGGTCATCGTGCCTTACGTATGGTCGGTTGTCGACACAGGCTTTGTCTACAACTTCAGCACATGGTTCTACCGTGCCCTAATATTCCTCGTTATATCATGCCCCTGCGCCCTCGTAATAAGCATACCGCTGAGCTATTTCGCAGGCATAGGAGCGGCATCCAAGAACGGCATACTGTTCAAGGGCGGCAACTGGCTCGACGCCGTTACTCATCTCGACACTGTGGTGTTCGACAAGACGGGCACCCTTACGCGCGGAGTGTTCTCGGTAACTAAGGTATGCGGCGACGACACCGACACGCTGATTGCCACCGTTGCGGCAATGGAGCGCAACAGCAACCACCCCATAGCCAAGGCGATAACGGCCTTTGTGGGGGACAGGAAGGCACAGGTGAGTGACGTGAAAGACCTGCCAGGCTACGGCATGACCGCCACGGCAGGCGGCGACAGATGGCTCGCAGGAACGCTAAGACTGCTCGAACGTGAGAACGTAAGCTATCCAGAGGAGCTTAAGAGCGTGCCCGAAACGATTGTGGCATGCGCCAAAAACGGCAAATACGCAGGCTACATCCTACTTGCCGACACGCTGAAGGACGACTCAGTGGAGGCTGTAAGAATGTTGAGAGAGTGCGGAATAAGCCGCATGGACATACTTTCGGGCGACAAGCAGGCGCTCGTAGACAAGGTGGCCGCCGAGACAAAGGTTGACAACGGATACGGCGACCTTATGCCCGAGGGGAAGGTTAAGCATATAGAACAGCTGCAAGGCGAGGGCCGCAACGTGGCTTTCGTGGGCGACGGAATAAACGACGCGCCTGTGCTTGCACTGAGCAACGTGGGCATTGCCATGGGCGGACTGGGCGCCGACATGGCCGTTGAAACTGCCGACGTGGTGATACAGACCGACCATCCGTCGAAGGTGGCAGCGGCGATAAAGACCGGCAAGCGCACAAAGAGCGTGGTAAGACAGAACATAACGTTCGCCATTGGCATCAAGGTGCTCATCATGCTGCTCGGACTTCTGGGCATAGCCAACCTCTGGGGAGCCGTGTTTGCCGACGTAGGCGTGGCTCTGCTCGCCGTGCTCAACTCTACAAGGATATTCTTCGGCAGGCATGCAAAGGATAAATAGGCTGCAAACGGAAATAATAACCACTAAATTTTGCTTTTCGGACAAATAGCATTATTTTTGCATCAGAATGGCATCGGAAGAATTTTACATACACAAACTGGAGCACCGGGGCATAAAGCCTACGGCCACGCGCCTGCTGATACTGCGCGCAATGTTCAGGGGCGACGAGACCGTGTCGCTGCCCCAACTGGAGAAACTGCTGCCTACGGTGGACAAAAGTACAATATCGCGCACGCTGTCGGTGTTTCTGATGAACCGTCTGATACATGTTGTCGACGACGGAAGCGGCAGCCTTAAATACAACGTATGCAGCGACGACTGCGACTGCAGTGTTGAGGATGAGCACACTCACTTCTACTGTGAGCACTGCCACCGCACGTTCTGTCTTAAGCGCATACACGTTCCCGTGGTGAGCCTGCCCGAGGGCTTTGTGCTCAACAGCATCAACTATGTGATAAAAGGGCTTTGTCCCGAATGTGCCGAGAAGCTCGGCCACAGATAATCCGGAGCCGATATAACAGTTAAGGGCGGAAAGACCGCATGCCACAACGGCACGCATCTTTCCGCCCTTAATGCGTATCTACAGCGGCTGAGCCGCGCTGACATTATCTCGACGCGAAGTACATTCCGCCGTTGACAGCCATTCTTGCCTCATAAAGGCCCTGGTTGTCGAGCGTAACGTCCATAGTCTTGCCGTCAGGCAGGTATATCTGAGCCGTGTCGTTGCCCTTCATCTTGAGCAGCACAGTCGTGGCACCGTCTTTCTCAACCGACCATGTGTTGTCCTTTTCGTTGTATGTAAAGTTCATCACGTTGCCGTCGGCGTCCTTTATTTCGTATCCGTCTTTCAGCGTAGTAACGGCATACAGCTTGCCGTCGCTGCCCATAATGCTCTCTGTCTTGCCCACGTTGGCGGCGAGAGGATTAGAGCCTGTCCAGAACTCTATAGTGTTGAGCACCAACAGGTCGGCCGTTCCGCACAGGGCGTAGGCAGGTGAAATGACGATAAATATAAGCTCATTGAGAAACTTGTTGCCGGTTGCATCTTTGTTCCAGTCGAGCACTTTGTTGAAAAGGCCAAACGAACCTATACAAGAACTCATGACCAATGATGCAGTCATGATAAGAAGAAAAGATTTTAAAGTTTTGTTGTACATAGTTTTCTTAGTTTAAATGAATTAACCTGTCTCTTATACACATCTCCGAGCCCACGAGACCGTA
>ENA-OZHK01000107-OZHK01000107.1-human-gut-metagenome-genome-assembly--contig:-NODE-107-length-28185-cov-7.025702_pt1 | contig 28185 bp, 16 predicted proteins | sample MGYA00244048_ERZ653690 | MGnify/ENA primary metagenome ERZ653690 (study PRJEB26926, sample SAMN06165197) | human gut metagenome | biome: ENVO:00009003; feature: ENVO:2100002; material: ENVO:00002003...
CCGATGCACATGCCCTTGCCGTTAAGGTTTCGGCATACGTCTGCACACAGAGCGGTGCAATGCCTGTGTTGCCCGACGAGCTGAAGAATAGTGTTGATCGTTAATACGATATCATGATATTTTAGCCATGCTGGCAGAGACGCAGTGATGCGTCTTTGTCAGCCATTTAAGCCGACAGTGCGGCTTCGGCCGTCACAATTCAGTGTTGTTCAAAAATAAGTGTATGAGGCTTTAATCCCGCGTGTGTGGGTATGGCTGGACAGCCTGACGAAAAGTCCGTGAAGGGCAAATGCAATGATAATAATCATGTAAATACAGACAAAGGCGCGTGTAGCAGCCTGCAAATAGAACCTAACCGCATGCTAACTACTTGAAAATAAGGGTGTTTTTTAAATAGTTTACATTCATGACGTGGCCTTCGATGGCCATCCTCGTTATTGCGACTGGGGTATGGCCTCGTTGGCCTTTATGCTATTCGGCATAATAACACAGCTGTTGTGGCTGTGTTGCCATGGTCCGGTAAGTGTCCGGTACATGGTTTCCAGATGCCTCTCTCTACAAAATTTAGCTTTTTCGTCATTTCGAAAAAGCGTTGGCGCTCACACCAGGGGATAATGTGGGTGTTGTGTAAAATTTTCTTTTTGTATGTTGAGGCATCTGGAGTGCCGTTGTTTACATCAATGCGGAGGCGGTAATCCTGTCAAGGCTGCACATATTATATTGTCTGATATATCAGTTTTGCCTGTCGGTCAGAATGTAGCGGTCTGCTTTAGCCGTTCACGTCAGCATACGTGTGGCATGGCATTAATGAAGTTGTGCATTGCTCCTGTGGCCCGTGTCAGTATCAGGGCACTTCAGGCCGCACAAGCATAATCCGCGTTAATGCATGATGTAATAGATATTATGGCGTTCGGCGCATAGGCGGGATAGCCCGTAAAAGAGGGATTTCATGGCTTCTTAACTCTCTGTAAGCTGTGCGCTCAATGCCATATTTATACATTGTCTGAAGTTGTCTGGGCAACTTCATAGCCTGTTTAAGTGGCATCAGTGGCGTTGGCAGAGAGCTGCCTTGTGTGCCTGGACCATTATAGAAGATAGTTAAAGGTTTGAGCAACGGCAAATATAAATAACGTTTCTAATTTTGTATTGCCTTGCCGTATCCTTATTTTATCTTCTTCAAAGATAATGAAATTTTTAATACGAGGAGCTTTTTCTGTAAAATTTCGGTATAAAAAAAGATAATGGCTTTAATTGGACTTTTAGGTTTCAGAGCATAATGTAACATTTGTTTCTAAAAGATAATAATATGTTGTATTGTCCTTAATTTTGTTGAAAAAGCAGTTATAGATATCAATTTTCATTAAATTTCACCCCATTGTAATATAAAAAAACGTTCAAAGTATACGAAATTTGTTACATGAACGATTTTTTGCATCCCCAAGTAACATTTTTTAGACATATAGCCCACAATATACATTACATTTGCAATCGAAAATTTTACATAACTAAACATTATCATATAAAAACTTTTGATGATTATGAAAATATTCAGTCAAACGTCAACAAAACTTGGTATGGTTGTGCTCATGCCATTATTTGCCTTTACATGCGCATACGCGCAAACAGATAAGAAGGGCAATAGCGAAGGCTCTTCTTCAAAGGAGGAAGGCAACCGAAATGTGATGCTGAACGCATCTAGTGCTAACGGTCCGCGTGAGATCCAGATTGGTCTGCCATCGGCCGATGTAAACGTGCTTGAGAACGGCCTGCCCGTTACTTATGCTACTAACCCGCACTCTGTCAATTCTAACTGGCGCTCGGACGCAAGTTTAAGCCATGTTGGGCTTCTGAAGATTTCAGAAACTGCAATCACAACCGGTAACATCGGATATGCAGTAAACTCTTTCACTCAGCTTGGACAAGAAGGCTTTCACGGAAAACTCGACTACAAGTCAAACCACTTCGGACTGCAGGAGTTCTCGCTGAACCTCAACGGTTCTATGGGCAAAGGCTGGTATTACAGTGCCAACATGTATCAGGACTTTGATCCGGGAACATTCAACATCAAGCTCACTCCTTATCAGGACCGCACACAGATTTACAAGGCTGCCCTGACAAAACTCTATGATAAAGGCCGCGGTGAGTTCACTGCCATTTATCACTATTCAAACAGTCATCCTGTATACACATTTGCTACACAGTCGGCACCTTTTATATATGTAGGCGACGGAAGCGTCAAAGAGTATGGCGACTTCAAGCTCGGAACAACATCTTATCTGCCTACAGACAACAATATCGTCTACCGCGATATGCGCACAGGCCAGCTTAAACAGACCACACTGTATGACGCTTCAGAAAACCACTCAAGCGAGGTTACCCTTATGAACACATACAAGTGGGACAACGGACTGACATGGAAAATCATCGGCCGTTACGACAATGCACATGGTGCGCTGGTTTATCAGACACCTATGTCACTGATAAAGGTAAGCGGTGACAACACATATAATTATGTTACACGCGGAATAGACGGACAGCTCACTCCGTATAAAGGCGACTATGTTCAGACACGTATGTCTTGCCTTAACAGCGGTGACATAGATGAGTTGATGTTCACATCAGAACTTTCAAAGAAATTCAGAACATCAACACTCCGCGTAGGTCTTAATGAGTGGTATTATAACATCGACTATACTTCAAATACCACAATGTATGACCAGAGTGTGCCCGCTGACGGCGGATATGCCGTAAGACTTTACGACGCCAACAAGCGCAGCGACTATTTCTATGACTTCAACAAGAATGCTTCTGAATATTATAAAGGTCATGAGAACAAGCTCGCTCTCTATATTACACACGACTGGGACATCACTCCGAAACTCAACGTTTACTATGGTGGACGTATCGAGTGGCAGACTCTCAGCGGACAGAATGCTGCCGTTAAGAATGCCAACGGCGAATATGTAGGACGTTTTGCCGACTATTATCTCGGAGCAACAGCAGCCGACGGTACTGTCATCAAGCCTACATCGCTCGACTACGACTGGCTGAACTACGACCTTACTGCTGCCGTTACATACAAACTTACAAACAACTTCGGATTCACAGGCGACTTCACATATATCGTGCAGCACCCGAAATTTGAGAACTTTGCTCCGGCTACACTGCCTAACACCGACAAAATATCTGTTCCTCTGGGACGTGCCGGTATCTATTACAACAACTCTTGGTTGAGCTTGACTTCATTGTTCTCATACATTTCAAAGACAAACAACAACTCTACTCTTAACCTCCAGCACAACGGAGAGATTATGGCAGCACCGCTGACATACGACATCCAGACTCTGGGATGGACAACCGACGTTGTTGCTCACCCGTTCAAGGGCTTCGACCTGCACTTCCTCTTCACATATCAGAAGCCGACATACAAGAAGTATGAAACATCGGTTAGATTCTCTGACGGTTACGTAGGAACAATCAACGCTACAGGAAACATCGTTGCTGAGATTCCTGAGGTGCTCATCGAGATCGACCCGAGCTACATGATAACAAAAGACCTCAAGATATGGACAAGCTTCCGCTACTTCAGCAAGACTTATGCCAACATCAACGAGGCTTACTACTTCAACGGCCACTGGGAGACATTCGGCGGTATCAACTGGCAGGTTAACAAGAAACTGTCTCTCGGATGTACAGTTGTCAACTTCCTCAACCAGACAGGTGCAAAGGGAAGTATCGCAGGAGCTGAGCTTATCACAAAAGACGAGGCTAAACAGTATGACGGACATCTGATGACAGGTAGCTACCTGCGTCCGTTCACTGTAGAGTTTACAGCTTCACTGCAGTTCTAATACTGATAGACCAATCTATAACTTGTTTATGTTCCGGCGCTCTGTGCGCTTGCATTGAGAGCCGGAACATTTCATAAAACTATACGGCAGACCGCATTATGACTTAGATGTGTGGTCTGTTGAAACTGACAACAAATTAATTAAAAAATTACTATGAACAATATAAATAAGCTTACAACCATGTTTGCCGCAGCATGCCTTCTTTCTGCATCAGCTGCATCGGCACAAGATATAAAGGTTACGCGTAGCGGCGATACCACAATAGTAAAAATAACTAATCCAAAGAAATATCTTATCCTTCCGATTGAGGAAAACAAGGACGAGTCGCACGTGCTGCTTTCAACAGGTTCACCGGCTGACACATGGATGGACGTCAGACTGGCACGCCAGAAGACCGACTATTGTGTGCCTTTCGCACTTGGCAACGGCAAGACTGCCACAGTTAAGATTCTTAACATCAGTCCCGACGCGCTCGCTCTGAAGAACCTCACCATGTCTGACACATGGAGCGTTGAGAACACCGACTATTACCGCCCGATATATCACCACACACCGTCTTACGGATGGATGAACGACGCCAACGGTATGGTTTATAAAGACGGCGAATATCATCTCTACTTCCAGTATAACCCCTACGGATCTAAGTGGGGCAACATGCACTGGGGACACGCTGTCAGCACAGACCTTATGCACTGGAAAGAGCTTCAGCCCGCCATCGCACGCGACACCCTGGGCCACATATTCTCAGGAAGCTCTGTAGTTGACAAAAACAACACTGCCGGCTACGGCAACGGAGCCATCATTGCCCTTTATACATCGGCAAGCGACAAGAACGGACAGATACAGTGTATGGCATACAGCACCGACAACGGACGCACATTCACCAAATATGAGGGCAACCCCGTGCTGAGACCTTTCGACGGACTTAAAGACTTCCGCGACCCGAAAGTGTTCTGGTATGAGCCGGCCAATGCATGGTATATGATTGTTTCTGCCGACAAGGAGATGCGCTTCTACACATCTAACGACCTGAAGAAATGGACTTATGTAAGCGGTTTCGGACGCGGCTACGGCATGCAGCCCTGCCAGTATGAGTGCCCTGACTTCGTGAAACTGCCTGTCAACGGCGACAAGAACAACATGAAGTATGTGATGCTCATGAACGTTAACCCGGGATGTCTCTTCGGTGGAAGCGCAACAGAATATTTCGTTGGCGACTTCGACGGCAAGAACTTCACTTGCGTTGACGACCCACACGTGCCAAAATGGCTCGATTATGGTAAGGACCACTATGCAACAGTATGCTTCTCTAACACAGGCGACCGCGTTATAGCTCTGCCTTGGATGAGCAACTGGCAGTATGCCAACGTTACTCCTATCAAGCAGTACAGAGGTGCCAACGCTCTGCCGCGCGAGCTTTCTCTTTATACAAAAGACGGCCACTACTATGTTGCAGCCAATGTTGCTCCTGAGGTTAAGGCCATCAGAAAAGACACAAAGGCTATAGAAGATATAAAGACCAATGCAAGCATTGACAAGAAAGGCGTTGCTGCCGGATTTGGCGGAGCGTTTGAGATAGAGTTCGACGTTACTCCCGCTGCCGACGGAACTGCCGGTATTGAAATCTACAACGACAAGAACGAGAAGACAATGGTTTATCTCGACCTCAAGCAGATGCGTGCCGTTATGGACCGTACACAGAGCGGACTGACCGACTTCGGCAAGCTGGCTGAGCCTCACGACATCGAGAAGAAGGCCGACGCAGCACGTGCAAGCAAGGGACAGAAGCCTATGCGCATAGAAAATGCCATTAACTATCAGAACGACTTCGCTCTCGGAACATGGGCTCCGCTGAACCTCTGCGAGGGCAAGACTTATCATGTTGACGTATTTGTCGACAAATGCTCTGTAGAGCTTTTCGTTGACGGTGGACGCATTGCCATGACTAACCTTGTGTTCCCGACAAAGCCATACGACTCTGTTAAGTTCTATTCTGAGGGTGGCAAGTCTGCTTTCTCACAGATAAAGGTTTATAAACTCGGCATGTAATTTCAGTACAATTATGAAGAAACTCTGCATTATCATGACAACTCTGCTGATTACGGCAACGGTTGCCGTCGCACAAAAGACGATACGCGTATGCACGGATAATACAGATCTGATTCTGCAGGTCAACAATAACGGACGCCTTTACATGGTTTATCTTGGCGACAAGCTGCTCAATGCATCTGATGCCGACAAGCTCAACTGGACCATGGACACAGGCTCGGATGCGAGTGTGAGCAAGCGAGGCCACGAGGCTTATATGTGCTCCGGCGGCGAGGATTTCTTTGAGCCGGCTCTCGGACTTACACATACCGACGGCAACAAAACCACGTATCTTTATTATAAAGACTCACAGACAAAGGCTGTTGACGGCGGCAACGAGACCATTATAACTCTTGCCGACAGTCTTTATGCCGTTGAGGTGCGTCTTCACTATGTGGCTTACACCAAGCAGAATGTCATAAAGGCATGGAGCGAGATAACCAACAATGAGAAAGGCGACATTTCTCTGTGGAAGTATGCAAGCACCATGCTCTACTTCGGTGCGCAGAAATATTTTCTGACCAACTATCACAGCGACTGGGCACGCGAGGCCCAGCCTGCCGTGCAGCAACTCACTTACGGCAAGAAGATTATCGACACCAAGCTCGGCACAAGGGCTGCCATGCACATGCAGCCGTTCTTTGAGCTGGGATTCGATGCTCCTGCTGCCGAGAACATGGGCCGTGTTATGCTTGGCATGATAGCATGGACGGGCAACTTCAGATGCACATTCGAGGTTGACAACGTGGGCGGACTGCGTGTCATTCCGGGCATCAATCCCTATGCCTCTGACTATAAGCTGAAGCCGGGCAAGACTTTCGTGACGCCTGAGTTTATCTTCACACTCAGCAACCAGGGCACCGGCATTGCAAGCCGCAACCTGCACGACTGGGCACGCCAGTATCAGCTGAAGGACGGACTGGGCGACCGCATGACTCTGCTTAACAACTGGGAGAGCACGGCTTTCGACTTTAATCAGGAGAGTCTTGCTTCCCTGATGAAAGATGCCAAGAACCTCGGTGTAGATATGTTCCTGCTCGATGACGGATGGTTTGCCAACAAATATCCGCGAAACGACGACAAGGCCGGACTGGGCGACTGGGAGCCTAACCACTTTAAGCTGCCCGGCGGACTTGAGGCCCTTACTGAGGCTGCCGACGAGGCCGGAGTAAAATTCGGACTCTGGATTGAGCCTGAGATGGTTAATCCTAAGAGCGAGCTCTTTGAGAAACATCCCGACTGGGTTATCATGCAGCCTGAGCGCACACCTTATTATTATCGCAATCAGCTCGTGCTCGACCTTGCCAATCCTAAGGTGCAGGACTATGTGTTCGGTGTCGTTGACAAGATATTGAAAGAAAATCCCGGCGTAGCTTATTTCAAGTGGGACTGCAACAGCCCTATAACAAATATCTACTCGCCTTACCTGCGTCAGAATCAGGGCAATCTTTACGTTGAATACGTAAGAGGACTTTACAACGTTCTGCAGCGCATAGCTGAGAAATATCCCAATGTGCCCATGATGCTGTGTTCTGGCGGCGGCGCACGCTGTGATTATGAGGCTCTTAAATACTTCACTGAGTTCTGGTGTTCTGACAACACCGACCCGTTTGAGCGCATCTACATACAGTGGAGCATGTCTAAGTTCTTCCCCGTTAAGGCCATGGCTTCTCATGTAACCGAATGGAACAAGAACACAAGCATGAAGTTCCGCCTCGATGTTGCCAGCATGTGCAAACTCGGATTCGACATCGATATGGCGTCGCTCTCGCAGGCCGACTATAAGCTCTGCCAGCAGGCCGTTGCCAATTACGACAGACTGAAACCGGTTATTCTCGACGGCGACATGTTCAAGCTGGTTTCGCCTTACGAAAGCAACCACGCAGCCGTAAACTATGTGTCTAAGGACAAAAAGAGTGCCGTGGTGTTTGCCTACGATCTGCATCCGCGTTTTAAGGAGCCTGTGCTCAATCTGAAGGTGCAGGGACTCGACCCGACGCTGACTTATACCGTCAACGAGATTAATCTTGCTGATGGACAGGAAGGCCTTTCAGGTTCGTTCTCGGGCGACTATCTCATGAAGATAGGACTGCCGCTCTTCTCGGCTGTCGACGGTTCGAGCCGTGTGCTGGAGCTTAAGGCAATGTAAACATCTGACATCAAATTTATTGAAAATAAATCTTAATCTGAGTATTTCGGCGCGGTGAGCAGGTGGAAAAATAGCTCTCATGCAGGTCTCTGCTTGTCTCATTGCGTGCCGAAAATTAATCAAATAGCGTATGAAATCAACCAAAACAATATATTTAGTCCCTGTGATGTTCTGCTTCTTCGCGATGGGCTTTGTCGACCTTGTCGGCATAGCTTCCAACTACGTGAAGTCAGACCTTGGACTGAGCGACTCTGTCGCCAACATATTCCCCTCACTGGTATTTTTCTGGTTCCTGATATTCTCAGTTCCTACGGGTATGCTGATGAACCGGATAGGGCGCAAGAACACCGTTCTTCTGTCGCTTGCCGTAACCGCCGTGTCGCTAGTCCTTCCCCTTTTCGGCGAGAGCTTTGAGCTGATGCTCATCTCGTTCTCCCTTCTTGGCATAGGCAACACGCTGATGCAGACATCGCTCAACCCCCTGATCTCAACAGTGATCCGCGGCGACAACCTTGCCAGCACTCTAACCTTCGGCCAGTTCATCAAGGCGATAGCCTCATTCCTCGCCCCCTATATAGCCATGTGGGGTGCCACGGGCATCCTTCCGTCTCTGGGTATGGGCTGGCGCGTGCTGTTCGTCATCTACTTCGTAGTAGGCGTCCTGGCAACACTCCTTCTGCTCTTGACGCCAATAAAGGAAGACGCCCCCGTGGGCAAGGCTTCGAGCTTCGGCGACTGCCTCAAGCTTCTGGGCAAGCCAATAGTTCTGTTGTCATTCCTTGGCATCATGTGCCATGTCGGCATCGATGTCGGCACAAACACCACAGCTCCCAAGCTTCTGATAGAGCGCCTTGGCATGAGCCTTAACGAGGCCGCCTTTGCCACGAGCCTCTACTTCATATTCCGTACAGCGGGCTGTCTTACCGGCTCATTCTTCCTCCGCGTGATGAACAACCGCGTGTTCTTCGCCATAAGCGTAGTAATGATGGTTCTGAGCATGCTCGGCATGTTCTTCGGCACGTCAAAGGCCGTTCTTTATGCAGCGATAGCCCTTGTAGGCTACGGCAACTCAAACATATTCTCTATAGTGTTCTCTCAGGCGCTGCTTTCAGTTCCCGAGCGTCAGAACGAGGTGTCGGGCCTGATGATAATGGGCCTTTTCGGCGGAACGGTGTTCCCCTTGCTGATGGGCTTTGCTTCCGACAGCGTAGGTCAGGCAGGTGCCGTAGGAGTGATGGCAGTAGGCGTTGTCTACCTTCTTTATTATATTAGAAATGTGAAACATTGATTAAATTATAAAACCGGTAAAAGAAAGATGAAAGATATGATAGTAGGACTCGGTGAAGTGCTATGGGATGTGCTTCCCGACGGAAAGAAACTCGGCGGTGCTCCCGCAAACTTTGCCTACCATGCAGGCCAGTTCGGTTTCGATTCTCTGGCAGTAAGTGCCGTAGGCGACGACCGTCTTGGCGATGAAACACTTGCTGCGCTCGACGAGAAAGGTCTTAAATACCTTATGCCGCGTGTTCCTTATCCTACAGGCACGGTTCAGGTAACGCTCGACGACAATGGCATACCAACCTACGACATCCGTGAGAATGTGGCGTGGGACAATGTGCCGTTCACTCCTGAACTTGAAGAGCTTGCCCACAGCTGCCGTGCCGTGTGCTGGGGTTCGCTGGCACAGCGCAACGTGGTGTCACGCGAGACGATAAACCGATTCCTGGAGGCAATGCCTGCAGACAAGGGTGTGCTTAAGATATTCGACATAAACCTTCGCCAGAACTTCTATACAAAGGAAGTGATAAGCGACTCAATAAAGCACTGCAACGTGCTTAAGATAAACGACGAGGAACTTGTAGTGATAGGCCGTCTGTTCGGCTATCCCGGTCTCGACATGAGCAACAAGTGCTGGCTTCTTCTGGGCAAGTATAACCTCGACATGCTTGTTCTGACCTGCGGTGTCAACGGCAGCTATGTGTTCACCCCGGGTTCGGTTTCGTTCCAGAACACTCCGCTTGTTGATGTAGTAGACACAGTCGGTGCCGGCGACTCGTTCACAGGTACGTTCTGCGCAGCCATCCTGAGCGGAATGTCAGTGCCCGATGCACATGCCCTTGCCGTTAAGGTTTCGGCATACGTCTGCACACAGAGCGGCGCAATGCCTGTAATTCCGGATAATATCAAAAGTTGCATAAAGCGCTGAGACTGACAGCGCTTTCCCCCATGCCGGCAATTCTCTGCAAGCGTTATGACAGTCGTGTCACACTTGTTTGAGAGGCCTCACGGCGATATGTTGTTATCGTTCTAATTGCCATGTGGCAGGCATGGGTTATATAGGTTGTTTTCATTGGATGACGCGGTCTCCGCGACACGGCACACATTTTTGTTTGTGTCTTGTGTCGTGGAGACGCTTTTTTTATTGCCGCCACATTTCTATAATCATATTTTCATATTTTTCTTATGGCTTTAAGTAACAGGGCTTGTGTGCCTTGTCTGTGATAAAGTCTGAAACAACGAGCCACATCTGCTGCCTCCGGCCTGCGCATTGGTTTATATATGCGCGTTGGTCTTGTGGCAACAGATGTGGCTCGTTTTATGTGTTTAAGGCCTTGCCCTTAGAATTTCATGGTTATCTCCTTGCCGTCGTATTCAACGGTGCGCGTAACCTTCATTGCGCCGTCGCCACGGCCGGAGTCTTTGCCTACCATTACGATGTTGAAGCGACGATGGGTGAGCATCTTCGGATATTTGCCCTTGCGTGCGCCTATGGTCAGAGTACGTGTGGCGTCGTCCCATCTGAATTCGGTCAGGGTGTATTGTCCGCGCTCATATTCGTAGCCGTCGCCGCGGTCTTCATACAAGACAAACTTGCCGTCGGCTCCGGGATATACACGTATTTCGAGGTCGTCCCACGGCTTTTCTGAAGAATACTGCACCTCAGGACCCCACGGCATTATGCTTCCGGCACGCACATAGACAGGCATCTCCGTTATTGGGCAGGGGCGCATCAGCTTGCGTCCGCCGTCAATGCGCTCGTTAGTCCAGAAGTCGTACCATGCCGTGCCTGCAGGCAGATACACCTCAACGGGCGCTGCCGCCCGGCGTATGTCGGGATATATCAGATGTCCGTATCCGTTGTTGTCCTGCCATGTGTACAGTGGCGACGTTATGGGCTTTACGAGCATGGAGCGGCCGAACATATATTCGTCGTTGCGTGTCAGCGCCGTGCTGTCGGCGGCAAAGTCCATCACCAGCGGACGCATCATCGAGCCGTCGTTGAGCACCACGTCGCCCTGTGTGCTGTATATGTAGGGCAGCATGCGGTAGCGCAGTTTTACATATGCCTTCTGCACGTCGTAAGCCCAGTCGCCCGGCTTGCCGTATTCATAAATCTCGCTTACCATTGGCGACGAGCAGTGGTTGCGCATCAGCGGCATGAACGCACCCCACTGCATCCAGCGTGTCTGCAGCTCCTGCATGCCCGGATCCTTGGGGTTGTTGTGATACGACCACGAGAAGAATCCGCCTATGTCGGTGTTCCAGAACGGTATGCCGCATATCACATAGCTCAGTCCTGTGGGCACCTGCTCCTGCATAACGTCCCATGTGCTTGATATGTCGCCGCTCCATGAGAATGTGCCGTAGTGCTGAATGCCCAGCTGTCCGCTGCGCGTCATCTGTATGCTGCGCTTGCTGTTGCCCTTGGTGCTGCGCTGATGTTCGTATATTCCGCGGTTGTGCACCAGTGCGAAGGCGTTTTTAACGCTGCGCCACGAGCCTGCCGCCGTCATATAGTCGTCGTCGCCGGGCTTCTCAAAGTGGTCAGGTTCCGACGAGTCGGTCCACCATGCGTCGAATCCCATCTTATAAAGGTTAGACAGATGTTTCCAGTATATGTTGCGCGCCTTGGGGTTAAACGCGTCGTAGGGCAGGGTGCCGCTGTTGCGCGGCCATGTCTCGAAGGGCAGCAGCGCGCCAATCTTCTTCAGTTCGGCATACGGTTCTGTCCATGGACCGAAACTTGCCCATATCGAAATCATGAGGTGACTGTTGCGGCTGTGAACATATTTAACCATCTCTTCGGGCGACTTCAGCCTTGGCTCGCTCTGCTTCATGTTGCGCATGTCGGCGGGCAGGTAGCGCTCATAGGCAGGGTCGCCCACCTTATTAATATAATAAGGGTTCATAAAGCGCATTGCGTTCCAGTTAGAGTCGCAGCCCCAGTACTGCCAGTCCTGCACAATGCCGTCGAGCGGAATCTCCAGCTCACGGTATTTGTCGAGCACGCCTGCCAGTTCGTCAGAAGTCTTGTAGCGTTCGCGGCACTGCCAGTGGCCCATTGCCCACAGCGGAAACATTGTGGCGCGTCCCGTCAGTGCCCTGAGTCCGGCAATCACTCCGTCGGTAGTGCCGTCGCGGTAGACAAAATAATAGTCGGTCATCTCGGCCACCTCGCTCTTGAACGTGGTGCCCTTGTCGTTGTCGGTGAAGAACGAGCGTCCCATGTTGTCCCAGAACACTCCGTAACCCTTCTGACTGGTAAACACGGGTATGGTGGTGTAAGTGTTCACGTTCCACAGCGTTATGTCCTTTCCGCGCAGGCTAATGTCCTTGTCCTTGCGCTGCCCCAGTCCGAATATTGCCTCGCCCTTGTCGAGCTTCCACGACTGTTCCACGATATATTTCCCTTCGTCGGCGTCGCCTTTGCGCATGGTGAATTGAGGTTCGCCCATCTCTCGCAGCAGCGTGTCGCCTTTAATAGTAAGAAAGAGCGCCGTGCCCGTGGCCTTGTCCACCTTTACGCGCATATCCTCCGTTTCATATTCCGTGGCGTTGCCCGTGTCGGTAGTCTTCACCTTCACCTTTTCAGGTTTCATTATCACGGTGAAGCTGTGTTTTTCAGGTTGAGTCTTCATGTCGGCGGGATACTTGACTATCCTAACCACCGACGGCGAATAGAACGTAACCTTTGTAACCGGCTGCGCCGTTGCCTCTATTGTTGCGGCGCATGCCCCTGTAATCAAAAGTGCTATCAGCTTGTGTTTCATGTATCTGTGCTTTTTATTTAATTTGTTTTTCATGTCTTTGGCAAATATCATCATAACGCAGTTTCTGCCATATCCCATATTACAAGATATGTTTTATCAGCCCGATGCCTGTCAGCCGCTGCCGTAGCATGATGTATTACGGGCATTTGCAGATAACTTTATGCAAAAGTAATAAAAAGATGCTTTAAACAGAAAAATATTCAATACTTTAAATGCTGCCGCGGTTGAGGCCAGTGCCGTCGCTGCGCGTTATGACATCAAGTTAGCTGTTATATATGTCAAAGTGTTATTCTGATTTTGTCGGGATTTTCTTGCAAAATAGAATTTATTGAGGCATCTGGAGCACTCCGATGGTAAACTATATTTACATTATCAAGCAAAAGGCATGCTTTCATAAAATAACTCGGCCACTTTTTACATGAAAAAGGCCCGTTTTCATGCCTTAAACCTACCTGTTTTTTTATTGAAATAATGGCGTTTTTGTCCTAATTAGGACAAAAAAGTTTGCACACCTCATTATATTTTATCATAACATCTTGTAACACAACAACTTGCATTTGCACACGAAAACAGTCTGTTTTTACGGCCGATTAACTTTAATTTTCAAATATTTCAGTATGAGAGCGTCATCAAAAGTCAGAGTGTAACATATAACGGCATTATCATAGCAAAATGAGTCTATGCCATGAGGCTATAAGTATAGCTGTGTATGCTATTCGGCGATAAATAGTCGTGAACCCAATGCCATGTTACGTTTTGGCCTTAATGTGTCAGTATTCAGACAATATGTAATGCAAGTAACGGTATTTTAACGTAAATATAATTAATTTTATGATTTTGTTATGGAAAGGATAATACGGATATCTTAACAATTATGAAAACCGGTTGTAATATTGTCAAGATACTTTTGCGCCAGAAAACAAATTTTTTATTAAAAAACATTTAAGAAAACAACGATGAATTTTAGTAGAAACGCAGTGTTTGCTTTGTGCCTGTTCGGTGCCTGTTATTGGTACAGTCCAGTTAAGGCAGGAGTAAATGTTACAATGGGTGCGCTTGTTGACAATACAGAATCGTCAGCAGGCGAGGTTTTAAGGGGAAAGATTGTTGACGAGGCCGGAGTGCCTGTCATTGGCGCTTCAGTAATCGTGCCGGGCACAGACACCCGCACCGTTACAGACGTAAACGGAAATTTTAGTTTGAATAAAGTGCGTAACGGTGTTAAGATTGAAGTGTCTTATATAGGTTATGCAAAACTCATTTCATCACTTAAAGACAATCAGACGCTCGTTCTTAAAGAGGACAACCGCCAGCTTAACGAAGTGGTTGTGGTAGGTTATGGCAACATGCGCCGCAAGGATGTAACCAGTTCTATAACCACAGTGAGGAGCGAAGACCTCAACGTGGGAGTGTTCCAGTCGCCTGCACAGTTGCTTCAGGGCAAGGTTCCCGGACTGCAGATAACCACGAGCAGCGACCCTAACTCAAGTCCTTCGATAACCCTGCGCGGAGCGTCGACCCTGCGTGAAGGCGCTGCCATGGAGCCATATTATGTAATCGACGGAGTGCCCGGCATGGACATTTCGCTCGTAGCTCCCGAGGACATCGAGAGCATCGACGTGCTGCGCGACGCTTCGGCAACGGCCATCTACGGTTCTAAGGCTGCCAACGGCGTTATTCTTATCACTACAAAGCGCGGCAAGGCAGGCAAGACACAGGTAAGCTACAGCGGATATGTGGCTTTCGACCGTGTGGCAAAGAATCTCGACATGATGGGTGCCGACGAGTATCGCAGCTATGTGCAGGACAACGGACTGTCTATCGACCCGACAGACGACCTGGGATATAATACCGACTGGCAGAAGGAAGTGCAGCGCACGGGTATATCTCACAACCACAATGTGGCGATAAGCGGTGGAGCAGGCAACACATCATATAGCGTAAGCCTTAACTATTTCAGCAACGACGGAGTGATTAAGGGCACCGACCTGCAGCGCTACAACGGCCGCGCATACCTCGGCACCAAGGCCCTTAACGACCGACTGGACCTGTCGTTCAACATCAATGCGAGCATAACAGAGCAGAATGATGTGCCCGACTATAGCGACGGCGCTTCTGTTTATGACGCCATGAACTATTATCTGCCGTTCTCGCCGGTGAAGAACGAAGACGGAAGCTGGTTTGAACATTCATCACGCACACAATATTATAACCCTGTTGCTCTTATCAACGAGAACATCGACTACACAAAGTCGAAGCGCATACAGGGCACGGCAAAAGCAGGATTTGAGATACTGAAGGGACTGAAATACAACCTCATGATATCTTACGAGAACGAGCAGGTGAACAACAACCTCTACTTTTCGTCAAACTCTCTCCTCGCTTCGGGCATGAACGGACGCGCACAGCGCTCAAGCGTTGAGAACGAGAGCAAGGTGCTTGAGACATATCTCAACTATGACAAGACCTTCAAGGGCGGCCACAAACTCGGACTTATGGCAGGTTACTCATGGCAGGAGGACAACGACAACGACGGATTCCAGCTGCGCGCTTACGGATTCTACAGTGATGACCTTACATATCACAACCTTGGCATGGCCAACTTCCTTGACAGAACAGTTGACGGACTCGGCGACTACAACCTGTCAACACTGCGCATGATTTCGTTCTACGCACGTGCCAACTATTCATACAACAGCAAATACCTTTTTCAGGCAACAGTACGCCGCGACGGTTCTTCTGCCTTCGGTGCAAACAACCGCTGGGCAACGTTCCCGTCAGTTTCAGCAGCATGGCGCCTGTCAGAGGAAGAGTTTATCAAGAAACTCAACATATTCGACGACCTCAAGTTCCGCATCGGCTATGGTGTGAGCGGTAACTCTCTCGGATTCGACGCCTTCACAGCCCGTCAGGTTTATGGCGTAACAGGCTGGTTCACCAACAGCAACGGCGAGGAAGTTCACACAATAGGTGCTACGCGCAACGCCAACCCCGACCTTAAATGGGAGCGTACAAGTATGTTCAACGTAGGTATCGACTTCGGATTCTTCAACAACCGACTGACAGGTACCATCGAATATTACGACAAGCGCACGAAGGATCTTATCTATGACTATCCGGTTTCTACAACTGAATATCTTTACAACTATCTCACAGCCAACGTAGGCGAGATAAGCAACAAGGGTATAGAGATTACCATCAACGCTGTGCCCGTACAGACAAAAGACTTCACATGGTCTACATCACTCAATCTTTCGCACAACAAGAACGTTGTTGAAAAACTCTCTAACCGCGAGTTCTCAGTTGACTACATCGACATGGCCGACCTCGGCGGAGCAGGACAGAGTAACTGCTATCAGCAGAGAATAATGGAAGGTCATCCTATAGGACAGTTTTACACATGGGAGTGGGCAGGATATAACGACGAGGGCGTGTCAGTTTACTATGTCCACGACCCCGAAACCGGCGAGCGCACAGGCGAGACAACAACGTCGCCCACACAGAGCGACCGCGCCTGCACGGGCAGCGCACAGCCTAAGCTGACGCTCGGATGGAACAACACGCTGACATATAAGCGCTTCTCGCTCACGGCATTCTTCCAGGGCACTTTCGGCAACAAGATAATGAACGGCACCAAGGCCCGCCTGTCTAACATCGCCGACGCCGGCATACGCAACTGGATATCAAGTTTCCCGGAGGAAAATCTCGCAACCGACTTCAACTCTCACTTCCTCTCTGACCGCTATCTTGAGGACGGAAGCTACTTCAGACTCTCGTCTCTATCGCTGAGCTACGACTTCGGCAACATAGGTAAGTGGATAAACAACCTTAAGGTTACGGCAACATGCAACAACGTATTTACAATAACAGGCTATTCAGGTCTTGATCCGGAGGTTAACCTCGGCGGACTTACCCCGGGCATAGACAACCGCTACACATATCCGCGCACACGTACATTCATGCTTGGAGTGAACCTCAATTTCTAAAATTAACGACATATCACATTAAGAAGATGAACAGATTAAATATAAAAGCAATAATATTTGCATGCGCTGCAGCAATGGCAGCAGCAGGATGTACCGACCTTGACGTTGATGTCAAGTCGCAATATACCGAAGTGCCTAACACTCCGGAAGCCATCGAGGCCGTAACGTCTGAGATATACAATCCTTACCGCACGGCCATGGGCCGCCAGCACTGGATGGCACAGACGCTGACCACTGATGAGGCTGTGGGCGTGTCTATGGGTTCTGACTATTACGACGGTGGTGTTTACCGCCAGATGAGCGTTCATGACTGGAACGCCGACAATGGCATGTTAGGTACAATGTGGGACGGAGCCATGACAGGCATCACCACATGTAACAAGACCATGAAGATGCTCGACGGCATGAGCGAGAGCGACATGGCTCCTGTACGCGCCATGAGAGCCTACTATCATTTCCTGCTGATGGACAACTTCGGCGATGTGCCAATCATGGGCGATGATGCCTCTGCCCATCCCGACCGCAGCAAGCGCGCCGATGTTTGCCGCTTTATCGAGAGCGAGCTTAAGGATGTCATGAAGTATTTGCCGAGCGAGGTGTCTGAAGCCACTTACGGCAAGGCCACCAAGTATATGGCTGAAGCTCTGTTGGCAAAGCTGTATCTTAACTGGAATGTCTACACGGCCGACAATGTTGCCGACTATACACCTGAAACAGCCAATCCTAAGATAAACGACTGTATAGCCATGTGTGACAGCATTATCCTTTCAGGCAACTATGCGCTTACCGACAGCTTTATGGTTAAGTTCCGTCCCGACAACGGTCCGCAGATAAAAGACTTCGTATTTGTTATGCCTTTCGACCGCGAGACACTTCAGGGTATGGTTCACGCACGTTTCTGGAAGAGCCGCAGCGGTAAAGACCAGTTTGGTGTTGCCCCGTCAGGTCCTGCCGGCAATCTGCGCTGTCCGCGCGAGTTTGTCGAGAAGTTTAATCTTCCGGGCGACAACCGCAACGAGCAGTATCTTTACGGCAAGCAGTATTATTGGGAAAATTATAAGCGCACAAACCGTCCGTTCATAATAGAGACCACTAAGAACGGTTATGACCAGGACTATACGGCAGCCGACAAGGACGAGCCTATATCTTGGCAGATGGATTATACGCTCGACATTCCGCTTCGTCCTAACGGAGAGTCAACTCTCGATGTGGGCAACGATCAGAAAGGCCGCGCCGCAGGAGCACGTTCAATCAAATTCTATCCTGATGTAAATGCTACAGCGTCTGAAGGCCACAATCAGAGCAACGACATGCCGATATTCCGCTATGCCGACATCATCCTTATGAAGGCTGAGGCAATACTGCGCGGCGGAAAGGCTACACTGGGCGACACACCTATGAGTCTTATGAACCAGATTCGCACCTATGTACACGCTCCTCTGGTTACTGCAGACCCGACTCTCGATGAACTGCTTGATGAGCGTGCACGCGAGTTTGCAGATGAAGGCTGGCGCCGCAACGACCTTATACGCTACGGTAAGTTTGAGGACAACTGGGGATTCCGCTATCTTTATCCGCAGGGATTCAATGAGAAATTCCGCCGTATATTCCCTATTCCTACATCTGTTCTCAACACTAACACTAACTGGACTCAGAATGAAGGTTATACAAAATAAGAAAATAAATGAGATACATGTTTAGGATTCTTGTTCTGACGATATATATGTTGTTACCTTTCGTGGCCATTGTCGCATCCGACAATGGCCGCGTTGCGGATAATAACATAGAGGTTGTTGTTCATCGCGGAGCCAACTGGCTGGCGCCTGAAAACACCGTGGCATCGGCTTATGCAGCCCTTGACAATGGAGCAACGTGGATTGAGGTGGACGTGCGCCCGAGCAAGGACGGAGTGCTTTATAACATGCACGACCCTTCTCTTAACCGCACGACCAATGGTCACGGCCTGATAGGTGACATGATGTCTGCCGACATCGACCGGCTTGACGCCGGTTCTTGGTTTGGTACCGAGTTTGCCGGCACACATGTTCCGCGTATAGCCGAGATGCTCGACTCTCTGCGCGGCAAGGCAAATGTGTTTTTTGATGTCAAGACAGGCACGTCTGTTGCAAGTCTTGTAAAGTTGGTACGCGAGAAAGGCTTTGCTTCCAACTGTTTCTTCTGGTTTGGCGATACTGCTATGCTCAAGGAGTTTGTAAGAATAGCTCCCGAAATGCGTGTCAAGGTCAACGTGTCTGATATAGACGGCATAAAGCGGTGGATGCGCATGTGCAGGCCGTCTTATGTTGAGGTGTCACCGGGCGATATAACCGAAGAGCTTCGCCGCTATTGTCACAGTCACGGAATAAAGATTATGGCTGCTATACAGGGTTCGGGCGAGGCTGATTATATTGAGGCGATAAAGAATCGTCCGGACATGGTTAATCTTGACAGGCCTGAACTGTTCCGCAAGATTATCTCTTCAATGCAGGAGGATGAGCGCATAAAGCGTTCGCCATTGTCGCAGTATGTCGACCCGCGCATAGGTTCAGAAGGACTGGGCCGCGTGTTCATTGGTCCGTCGTGGCCCTTCGGCATGGTTAAGCCCTCGCCCGACTGCACTGTCAATCCCAACAGCGGATGGCTGCCAATGCCTGAACAGGTTAACGGCTTTGCGCAGGTGCATGTCAGCGGAACTGGCGGCGGCCCAAAATACGGCAACATACTTGTAATGCCGTTCAGCGGCGAACTTAAAGGAACGTCGCATCCCGACCATCGTTCATCAGAGACGATAAAGCTTGGATATTATTCGGCCACGATGAACGGCTCGGGAATAAAGACCGAGATAACCACTGCCCGCCGTGCATCGTTCTATAAGTTTACGTATCCTTCGGCATCAAGAAAGAATCTGCTCATTGATGCAGGCTTCTTCCTCGGTGAGAGTCCTGTGCCCGATGCACGTGAGGCACAGCAGTTTGTAGGGTCTGAGATACGCATATTGTCGTCTAACGAGGTTGAAGGCTACAGCCGCATACGCGGCGGATGGAACAACGGCCGTGCTTACACGGTGTATTTTTATGCTGTTGCTGACAAGCCTTTTGCTGATACACGCACATGGAAGGTCGACAGCATAAGCACTCTCACTGCCCAATATGATTCGGGACAAAAGACAGGTGCGCTGCTGAGCTTTGCTCCGGGCGATACAACGGTTTGTCTGAAAGTAGGAATCTCGTTCATCAGTTCACAGAAAGCACGCCAGAACTGCCTGAGCGACATCGGCGATAAGTCGTTTGATGAGGTGCGCGCCCAACTGGTGTATCAGTGGGAGAAACTCTTTCACCGCATAGAGATTGATCCTTCAACAACGGATACTTATAAGCGTATGTTCTATACGGCATTATACCACACAATGCTGATGCCTGTAGACCGCACGGGCGAGAATCCGCTTTGGACAGACTCAGAGCCATATTATGACGACTTTTATGCCATATGGGACACTTACCGCTCGTCGTCACCATTGATAACCCTCATTGATGCCGACCGGCAGGCAGACATAGTTCGCTCTCTTATTGACATATATAAGCGCGACGGCTATATGCCCGACGCACGCAGCGGCAACTGCAACGGCCGCACTCAGGGCGGATCAAATGCCGAGATAGTGATTGCCGACGCTTTTGTTAAGCATCTTAAAGGCATTGACTATAAACAGGGGCTTGACGCCATGCTGAAAGATGCGACAATGCCTCCCGGAGGAAACGAAGAGGCTGAAGGACGTGGCGGACTGGTTCCTTATCTTCAGCTTGGCTATATTCCTTATGGCATTGCACGTGCAGGCAACCGCACCATTGAATACGCTTACTGCGATTACGCCATTGCACAGGTGGCAAAGGGACTGGGACGCGACAGCTTGTACAGAAAGTATATGAAGCAGTCGGAAAACTGGAAAAATCTTTGGCGCGCTGATTATGTTCATGATGGCGTGAAAGGATTTATAATGCCACGCGATGCCGAAGGCAACTGGCTCGACTCCGTTCCGTTTGGCCGCTCAATGTTGCAGCATCCTAAGTTCAGATATACCCCTGTAACCATGGAAGGACCCTGGTACACACCTTGGTGGAACACGTTCTTCTATGAAGGTATATCGTGGGAATATTCGCTGAGCATACCTCACGATGTTCCGGGATTGATAGATATGTGCGGCGGTGCCGCTGCCTTTGAGCGCCGTCTCGACCGCTTCTTCGACCGCGGTTATTTCAATGTGAACAACGAACCGTCGTTCCTCACACCTTGTCTGTATCATTGGCTTGGCAAACCGTGGCGAAGCTCTGACCGCATACATAAGATAATAGCCGACAGTTATAATGACGGCCCTGTGGGTCTGCCCGGAAATGATGATTCGGGCGCAATGTCTTCGTGGCTCGCTTTCCACATGATGGGCTTCTATCCTAACGCAGGGCAGGACTATTATCTTATTAATACGCCGCTGCTGCGCTCTGTTACGTTGAGACCGCAGCCGGGAGTTGAGTTTGTTGTTGAGACAAAAGGCCTTTCGGCACGCAACAAATATATACAGAAAGCAACGCTTAACGGCAAGCCATACCCATATTCTGCCATACGCCATGCCGACATCGTGGCAGGAGGAAGGCTCACTCTATATATGGGAAGCAAGCCGGGTGAGTGGGGAAAACAATTATTACCCGATAATAATACGAACAAATGAAACTGAAAACATATCTTATAATATTGTTCCTGATGATGACAGGCTGCGTGGCAGAGGTCAACGCTGCCGGGATGTTCTCGCCCGATACGCTCACGTTCAGGTTCTTTCTTTACGGGCAGACGCGCAGTTTCCGTATAAAGGCATCGGCTGATGACGACTCTGTGCGTCTTCGCTGGGCTATGCAGCGCCATGGAATAACCTTTGGCGGTGCTTATGTCATGGGGCGTGAGTCGGTGGAGCGGGGCAGTTCTTTGTGCTTTATGCAGCCTGCGCTGAATAGAACCATAAATGTTCCGGCATCTCAGACGGCCTTTATGATTTCGCGTGAGGCATTGAGAAGTCTTCGTTCAACAGGCCGCATGACTTACGGAAACACTCTTTATGAGCTTGCTGACAGCATATCATGCGGACTTGGCATAGGCTCGCTGCATGTAAAAGACCGTGTGGAGGGTTGCGAGATGTGGATAATAGACAATGACAGATTGCCGCTGATATGGAAGATGAGCAACAGTCCGCTCGGCATAGACTGGTGTGTTGAGAATGCTGCTGAGGCTTTTTGTCGCACAGACACCAATCTGAAGATTGCCTTCATTGCCGATCCTCACGTTCAGGCGGTGGACAGTCATCCGGAGTTTGTGCGCTCGTTGGCCTCGGAACTGAAGTCTACACGACTCTTCAACGAGAATATTTTTGCGTTCAGGGCTGCTCTTGATGATGCCGTTCGTCGCGGCATTAAACTCGTAGTGCTGCCCGGCGACCTTACGGACAATGGACAGACGGTGAATGTGTGCACGGTTAGAGACATCCTTGATGGCTATGCCTCACGCTATGGCATGAAGTTTTTTGTAACCACAGGCAATCATGACCCTTCAAGACCTTATGGTGAAGACTGCGTTGACGGCAATTTTCTTGCCGCCGACGGCAGTTGCATGGCTATAGCATCTTCGGCAGATTTTGCCGCCGGTAGCGGTGTCAAGGCTGTAAAGGTAGATACTCTTCTGCATTGTTGCGGCTATGATGAGATAATGGCTCAGTATGCAGCCTACGGCTTTTCGCCCGACAAGTCGTATCTGTATTGGGCTACTCCGTTCTCCAACTATGATTATGACGGTTATACCTTCGGCAAGGCCGTGGCAGAGAGTGCTGCTGCCAAGCGCCGTTATGTGCTGTGCGACACGTTGAAGGCTCAGGACGCGAGCTATGTGGTTGAACCTGTTAAGGGTGTGTGGTTGCTGGCTATCGACGGCGGCGTGTATCTTCCTGTCGCCAACAGAGACGGCAAGGCCGCATACAGCGGTACGTCAACGGGTTACGCCAATACATGGAAGCATAAGCAGTTTCTGATTAAATGGATTGGCAAAGTGGCCGAAGAAGCACGGCGTCACGGCAAGTTGCTTGTGGCTTTCTGCCACTATCCTGCTGCCGGATACCACAACGGAGCCGACTCTGTAATAAGCCGCTGGGCTGGCAATAATGCTTTCAATATGCACCGCAATCCTCCGCGCGAACTCACCGACGCCCTGCTGAAGGCCGGCATAAAGATTCATTTTGCCGGACATCTTCATCAGAACAACACTGCTGTGGCTGACGACGGACAAGGACATGTGATGTATAACATACAGGTGCCTTCGGTTTCGGCATATATGCCTGCATATAAGATTCTCACCGTATGCGGCGATAGCCTTTGCCGTGTGCAGACAGTAGTGCTTGAATCTGTTCCAAAATTCCGTAGCCTTTGGCCACGCTATTTTAGCGAATACAGACACAGCCGCGCAACAGGAACAGAGACATGGAACACCGATATTCTGTATTCAGGCGACTATCCTTCATTCTGCGACATGCACTTTAGGGCGCTTGTGGCGTCGAGATATGTTGAGCGTGAGCTTCCTTCTGTGGTGGGCGACAGCATTGTCGGCATGAACGGCTCGCAGCTTATGGGCATGGCGGGGGTGAAAGAAAGCCCGGAACATCCGGCAGCATGGACGGGACTTGACCTCGTTACCGACCTCTATCGCCTTCATTTTGCAGGTTCGCTTGCTCTAAGACAAATACCGCAGTGGCGCATCTGTCAGTATGAGGCGATGTTACGCTCGCTTGAAGGCAAGAAAACAGAAGACAATAAACTGCTCGACAGTTTGAAAAATATATGCCTTCTGATAAAGTATTTCAGTAGCGGCGCACCTGACAACAGCTTTGATATACGTCTTAAATAGCTGTAAGTAAAAGCGAAAGTATGCCCATTCAGGCTGAAAGTCTGATCGTTTAATACATTATTAAGTCTAAATAGCTTTCATCAGACCGCTTATAGTTTTATCTGTTTTATGTATTATCGTGGCTGAATTCTGACTCCCGATTTGGGTTGAACAATCCTTCTGCATGGTTTTATCTGTTTAAACAATGCGGAAGGATTGTCTTTTTATGTCCGTTTTTATATCCTTGCCGTCATTCCTGATTGCCATAAAAACTCTTATACGGCGACATCTCACGGTTATTATCCGTTATGCGTTGTTATATTTTCGTCCCCCTTCACACATACTGCATGAGCACGTCCCATACGGCGATGATGTGGCAAACGGAGCCGGCGAGGACGAAGAAATGGAATACGCTGTGCATATAGCGGCGCTTGTTGAGGCTGTAGAACAGGGCGCCTGTGATGTAGAACACGCCCTCGGCCACAATCCACCATACGGCGGCGGGACTAACGTTGTCTATAAGCGGCTTGAATGCCACGAGCACGCTGAGGCCCATGCCTATGTAGCACATCGTTTCTATGTTGCTGTGCTCCCTGAGCCGCCTGAAACTCATAACGGTGCCTGCCAACGCGCACGACCATATAAACACAAAAAGTCCCCACCCCCACAGGCCTTCCTGCCGCAGGGCGATGAGCGTCAGCGGCGAGTAGCTGCCGGCTATGTGCCAGTAGATGGCGGCATGGTCGAGCTTTCTGAGCCGTTCCTTTGTGCGGCTGTAGTGTTCGGGCATGGCGTGATATACGGTAGACGCTATGTACGACGCGAGCATGCCTGCCAGATATAGCACAACGCCTGTGCCAGCCCAGCTGTTGTCGCTCCCGGCGCACATCATTAATAGCAGCGTGCCCGTTACGGCACCGAGCAGTATGCCGGCGGCGTGCGACCACGTGTTGAGCAGAGCCTCGCTGCGTGTGTAGTGTATTGCCATTTTAGGTTTATCTTGTTGTTAATGTCTTTCCGGGTAGTCTTATATACCGGCATGAGAGCCTTATATCGCTCTCATGCCGGTATTTTAGTGTCTTCGGCTTATTTGTCGTCAGCCAGAGTGAAGTCGAGCTGTCGCTTCTCTACGTTGGCGCGCGCCACCTTGATTTTAACCGGGTCGCCCAGCTGATATTTGTTGTGATGACGGCGACCTACGAGACAATAGTTGCGCTCGTCAAAGTCGTAGTAGTCGTCGTCCAAGTCGTGCATGGGCACCATGCCTTCGCAGTGGTTCTCGTCTATCTCGCAGTAAATGCCGTAAGACGTTATGCCGCTGATGTGGGCAGGATATTCGTTGCCTATCTTGTCGGCCATAAACTCAACCATCTTATACTTTATAGAGTCGCGCTCGGCGTTCTGTGCTATCTGCTCCATTGCGCTCGAGTGTTCGCACTGCTCCTCATAATATTCCTTGTTGGCGCTGCGTCCGCCGTTCTGATAGCGCGTAAGCAGGCGGTGAACCATAGTGTCGGGATAGCGGCGTATAGGACTGGTGAAGTGGGTGTAATATTCAAAAGCCAGTCCGTAGTGGCCTATGTTGTGCACGCTGTATTTAGCCTTCATCATTGCCCTCAGCGCAACGCTCTCTATCACGTTCTGCTCACGCTTGCCGTTGCAGTCGTCCATCAGTCTGTTGAGGCTGCGTGATATTTCGCCCTTTGTGCCTTCGGTCTTCAGCTTGTAGCCGAACTTCACGATAAACTCGCGCAGGCGCTCCAGCTTTGTCGGGTCGGGCACGTCGTGTATACGGTAGGGCAGAGTCTTTGCCTTCTGTCCCTTCTTCACCTTGCCCACGCTCTCGGCCACGGTGCGGTTGGCCAGCAGCATAAACTCCTCAACGAGCTTGTTGGCGTCTCTCGACTTCTTGAAGTAGCAGCGTATGGGCTTGCCTTTCTCGTCGACGTCGAAGTGCAGCTCCTCGCGGTCAAACTTCACTGCGCCGTTCTTAAATCTCGCCTTGCGCAGCTTCTTTGCCAGCATGTCGAGCGTTATCAGCTCCGCGGCCAGCTCGCCCTTGTATCCGTCCTTGCCGGCAGGCGGTGCGGGCTCGCCCGTGCCTTCCACCACTCCGTTGTCTTCCAGTATCTGCTGCACCTCCTCATAGGCAAAGCGGCGGTTGCTCTTTATCACGGTGTGAACCAGTCGCCAGCCCTTCACCTCGGCTTCGGCGTTGAGGTTGAACACCACGCTGTAAGCCAGCTTCTCCTCATCCGGGCGCAGCGAGCATATAAAGTTGCACAGGCGTTCGGGCAGCATCGGTATGGTGCGGTCTACGAGATAAACGCTCGTGGCGCGTTTCTGTGCCTCCTTGTCTATTATGGAGCCTTCGGTAACATAGTGAGACACGTCGGCAATGTGTACGCCTACCTCCCACAGATCCTTGCCAAGCTGACGTATAGACAGGGCGTCGTCGAAGTCCTTGGCGTCTTTCGGGTCGATGGTGAAGGTCACCACGTCGCGGAAGTCTTCACGTTCGGCATAGTCTTCTGGAGTGATTTCAGCAGAAAGTTTGTCGGCTGCGGCTTCTACACTTTGCGGATAGGTATAAGGCAGACCGTATTCAGCCAGAATGGCGTGCATTTCTGTCGTGTTGTCTCCTGCCTTACCCAGAATATCGATAACTTCTCCGAATGGATTCTTAGCTTCTTCGGGCCATTCGATAATCTTGACGACAGCTTTGTCTCCGTCTTTTCCGCCTTTCAGCTTTTCTTTCGGAATGAAAATGTCATTGGCCAGCGTATTGGTTTCCGTCAGCAGGAAAGCATAGTTCTTGCTGACCTTCAGTGTGCCGACGAAGTTTGTGTCTGCTCTCTGAAGGATTTCTATAACTTGTCCTTCCATGTCGTGGCGTCTGCGTTTGGCACAGAGACTGATTTTCACCTTATCATTATTCATGGCATGAGCAGAATTACGTTCTGCCACGAAAATAGGTTCTCCTCCATCATCAGGAATGAAGAGGTTCTTGCCGTTACTCTTCCGTTGGAAGGTACCTGTCAGGATCTGGCCTTTGTCATTAAGCTTATAATGTCCTTTTTCCGTTTCAATAAGGAAATTATCCTCTGCCATTTCTTCGATAATTTCTGCGCAGAGCATCTTCAGGGGATGAGTAGTGAGCTTTAGTCCTTGGAACAACTGCTTGAGGCCGACAGATTCAGTCGGTCTGATGCGGAAGTAACTGATGATCAGTTCCACCAGTTCTTTCTTTTTCATACGTTTTCCGCCTTTTTTTTCTTTCTTTTTCTTAGCCATAATCGTAATATTTTATTTACTGCCATCTTTCGGACGATATTTCGAACGCATATCAAGCAGCGGTTTCTTTTACAAAGTAAGCAAAATAAATGGAATAAAGAATCAATAACTCACTATATTTTAAGGTAGAAAGATGAGAAACTATTATCTTTGTCGCATGGAGAAAAAAGTATTGGTAACCGGAGCTAGCGGCTTTATCGGAAGTTTTCTAGTGGAAGCAGGATTGGAGCGTGACATGCAAGTATGGGCGGGCGTGCGCAAGAGCAGTAGCCGACGATATTTGCAGGATACTCGTATTCGTTTTGCTGAACTGGACTTTACCGATTCAGACCGTTTGGAAGAACAATTGAAGAAACATAAGCTGGAGCATGGTGGATGGGATTATATCATTCATTGTGCAGGAGTGACCAAATGTCTGGACAAGGCCGATTTTGAAATCGGCAACTATTGGGCTACCCGTCATTTTATTGAAACACTGATGCGTCTGAAAATGGTTCCCAAGCAGTTTGTTTATATCAGCTCGCTAAGTGTGTTCGGACCGATTCGAGAAAAAGATTATTCTCCTATTTGTGAACAGGATGTTCCGCGGCCAAATACTGCCTATGGAGTAAGTAAGTTACATTCGGAAGAGTATTTACACACCATGAAAGACTTTCCTTATGTCATTTTCCGCCCGACCGGAGTCTATGGTCCCCGTGAACGAGATTACTTTCTGATGGCAGAATCCATTGCACGGCATGTGGATTTTGCTGCGGGATTCCGTCGTCAAGATATTACATTTGTCTATGTGAAGGACTTGGTTCAGGCTGTATATCTTGCCATTGAAAAACAAGTTGTACGGCGGGCTTATTTTGTAA
>ENA-OZHK01000122-OZHK01000122.1-human-gut-metagenome-genome-assembly--contig:-NODE-122-length-26448-cov-5.892130_pt1 | contig 26448 bp, 20 predicted proteins | sample MGYA00244048_ERZ653690 | MGnify/ENA primary metagenome ERZ653690 (study PRJEB26926, sample SAMN06165197) | human gut metagenome | biome: ENVO:00009003; feature: ENVO:2100002; material: ENVO:00002003...
CTACACTTATGCGATCGTCGGCAGCGTCAGATGTGTATAAGAGACAGTAATATAACTTTGCATTATTATATACTTACACATTATCAGATGAAAATTTCAACAAAAAATTCCATTAATACTGCAATCATATTGTTTTTTCTTTTTATTAAGGCTACATACACATGTCTAGCTCAAAGCAATGTTTTTAAGGAACATCCTAAATATGAAGTAAGAGCTGTATGGCTTACAACAATTGGAGGGCTTGACTGGCCTCATATATATGCACAAACCCCTACATCTATATCTAGACAAAAAAAGGAATTGACAGATATTCTTGACAAACTGCAAAAGGCCAATATAAATACCATATTGTTACAAACAAGAATACGGGGTACAGTAATTTATCCGTCTGCCATCGAGCCGTGGGATGGCTGCTGTTCTGGATTTCCAGGCAAATCACCAGGATATGATCCTTTAGCTTTTGCCATAAAAGAATGTCATAATAGAGGTATGGAAGTGCATGCATGGATTGTCACTATACCTCTAGGAAAGTGGAATGGCCTGGGATGTAAAACGTTGCGTAAAAAGTATCCTAAAATGATAACCAAAATTGGACAAGATGGATTTATCAATCCGTCAAGCCCTATTGCCGCACAATATCTGTCAAATATATGTAAAGAAATTACACAAAATTATGATATAGACGGCATACATCTTGACTATATCAGATATCCAGAAAAATGGAATTTGTCAATTCCACTAACTGAGGCTAGAAAAAATATAACTAACATAGTAAAAGAAATAAATCAAAGTGTAAAAAGCATAAAGCCTTGGGTGAAATTAAGTTGTGCTCCAATAGGCAAATTCGATGATTTATCAAGATATTCAAGTCATGGTTGGAATGCATACAATAAAGGATGCCAAGATGCTCAAAGATGGTTAAGGGAAGGACTTATGGACCAAATTTATCCAATGATGTATTTTCGTGGCAATCAATTCTATCCGTTCGCAATGGATTGGAAAGAAAACAGCTATGGTAAAACCATCGTACCAGGACTCGGTATTTATTTTTTATCACCATCAGAAGGTAATTGGAATATCGACGAAATAAAGAGACAGATGCATGTATCTAGATTTAACGGTATGGGATACGCATTCTTCAGAAACAGATTCTTTTGTGACAACGTTAAAAATTTATACTTATTTACAAAAGATGAGTTCAACTTATACCCTGCCCTCACACCTCCCATGAAATGGGTAAATAACAAGAGACCGCAATCGCCACAAAATATATCAACACAAATAGTAGGTGAAGATGAGGTCATCACATGGAACAATGTGGATAATAACGAGGAAGGAGGTCTCATGTATAATGTCTATGCCAGTAAAAGTTTTCCAGTAGACATTGATGATGCAAGAAATCTATTAGCAACAAGAATCAAAAATAACCACATAACAATAAAAAAATATTCACAAAACAAATTCTACTATGCTATAACCAGCATCAACAGATATGGAAATGAGAGCATGCCATTACAACAGGCATCATTTAACAATTATACGGGAGAAGAGAAGTTTATACAAAACGACGGAAAAAGACTTATCTTACCAAATAAAGGGTCAGCCCTTGACTGTGAATATGTCATTATAAAAAGCCTTACAGGTAATATAATTGCCATACGTCCATATAAAGGAAAATACGCGGATATAAGCAAAATTAATAATGGATGCTACATTTTACTATCACTAAATAAGAAAAATGTTGCCCACCGACTAGGATTCTTTATAATAAAGAGATAAGAGCCTTACAATAGTATTATTAAAATAATACTTCAATACAACAAGCGCCAGGCTCAGGTATATTAAAGAAACGATATATTATTTATACATAAGAAACTGCCACTTTTGATAAAAAAGCGGCATAATTATAAGTATTAAACAGGCCTGTAGCAAAATAGAACGAAACTCACCGATAATGCTTAACGAAACATCATTATACAATATAGACGCTAAATAATAAAATCGTACATACTACTCACAACAATGAATATACATAAATATAATATTATTTTTTCTTATGGCGCATTCTGTCTGCAGCTTTCTTGAAAATCTGACGATGAAAACGTTCTTCAGCCTTTATTATATCATAGACCTTGCATGCAGGAAGTACATTCATAAACTTCTCATGATAGGTTCTTTGTATATTTTTTATCTCAATTTCATATTGATCACGTTTTAAAATATTCTGCTTACACTCAACATCTGTCAAAGGCTTTATTCTTTTTAATGTTTTAATTTCGTCATGTATAGCCCGCTGTTTACGCAACATCTCGGAATATATTGGAAAGAATTTCGAAGCTTCAACAGGAGTAAGTCCTGCCTTTTTTGTTATATACTGCTCCAACTCAGCCTGAAAACGTTCCGGTGTTATATGTCTTTGCTTATTTTGAGCATTAATAACACATAATGCAAAAAAGAAAAGCAAAACAACTATAGTTCTCTTCATTTTTATAAAATCATTCATTTGTTACATAAGAATAAAAATCATCATTATCAAACATTGCACAATCAGAAATTTCATCTAACATATAATCCGAATATGACGATGATGAAATATTCTCAGAAATGTTGTCATTCTGATTAAAATCAGATTTATCCTTAATACCATTAAAATATATTGCTCCTGAAACCAATAAAACAGCAGCAAAACATGCAACCCATCTTAAAGGACGCATAAAAATGCTTCTTTTCAAAGGTTTCTGAGAAGCTTTAGCTTCAAGTATATTTTGCATTAAATTTTCCTCCAAAGAATCAAAATATCCCTCAGGAACCATGAATGGCATATTATTGCCAAATTTTTGTTTAAGCAATATTTCTTCTTTCATAATAATTCCTCTTTAATATTAAAGACGATAAAATTCTCAAAAAGTTTAATTGGCTTTTCATAAAAATCATTCATGCAAATGAAAATAATCCGATATTTTTTTCACAGCAATGTGATATGAGGCCTTTAATGCACCTTCGGAAGTATTAAGTATTTCACTAATTTCACTATATTTCATATTATCAAAATACTTCAAATTAAAAACCGTTCTCTGAACGTCAGGCAAAGTTGCAACAGCTTCAAGCAGCATAGCATGCGCCTCATCACCATCAAAATATTCATCCGCCATTAGCGTTTTCGACACAGATTGAACTTCTGCAATATCAATAGTCGAGCCATTTTTATTTTTCCGCAAATAATCCAATGCTTCATTAATAGCAATACTACACAACCAAGTAAACAGTTTCGACTTATTTTGAAATGAATCAATATTATTCCAAGCTTTCAGAAAAGTATTTTGAAGGACATCATTGGCATCATCATGACAAAGCACAATATAACGTATTTTCCAATACAACCTTTCGCCATACAGCTTTACGATTGCATTGAAAGCATTCCTCTTGGTTGCTTCTGAACCCAGCATCTTGCATATTATGTCCTCATTAAGTGCCATATCATTCAAAAAACGGGGATAATTTTTCTATCAAGACATCATCATAACTATAAACGTCATCATACTCCGCCAATTTTCCGTCCGCATTATAGTATATGGTGTAATATGTAATATATAAAGGTATCTGAGGAGTTACCCTTAAAGTACTTATTAAACGTTTCCTATCAATGTTTCTTTTCTTCATCGAATCAACATCATTGATAAAATCAACTGACATTGAATACTTCAGCTTATCTTCCATGTCTTCGGCTCTTTCACCCAGTAAGAACAAAGCCAAATCAAAAGGTTTCTCAACTCTAACACATCCATGACTTAAAGCCCTTTGTGGCCGTTTAAAAAGCCATGGAGATGAAGTGTCATGTAAAAATACAGAGAAATTATTATCAAATCTGAATATTATACGTCCAAGAGCATTTTTTCTCCCTCCAGACTGCACTATATGTTGCTCATTAGACATTATTTTGTCATATGAAACCTGTTCCGGAGGCAATTTGCCCTTTTCCTTATCCAAAACATACATCCCCATCCGATGCATGTAAGAAAAATTATACAAAAAAGACTTTGATATGCTCTTTGGTACTATCCATTGCGGATTTACATCCATACGTTTAATCCAACTTGCCAACAATGGTGTCTTATATTTTACTTCACCACAACATATATTCATGGTTTGTACATTACCATTATCAACTGCACGCAAGTCAAACGAGGGGATATTCACTATAACATATTTCCTATAAACATCAGCATGAGAAATGCCACGCATACGCCAACGGCAGCGCTCAATATTACACAGAATCTTTAATCGTTGTGACGAAGAACTTGACTTGTGAAGCAACTGTAACATTGCATCCAACAATACACCATGCGGAACAACATCATCCAAAAATTCTGACACACTATCACAGAAAGCAGCCTTTACAGCCTTTGAATAAAATTTAGAATCTGGCTTCAGTACATTTAAATCACATAACTGCTTGTATTTCATTGCTGTCGAATCGACTTCATATTTTTCTAAATTATTATAAAGATAATCAGGATTAACAAATCCGAAATATTGACCTGCTGAATATCTGAAATATGCTTTAGTAAGATTATATTCCAAACGAGCCATAACATCATTGATGTCAGTATCAGGATAAGAAAATCTCAAATCACGTATACGATTAATATCATTTTCTATTTCAGATACACGAAAAGCCTTTTTTCTCAATCCATAATAATCTATACCCTTAAGTATACATAAAAATGTATCAGCACGTTCATACACACCGGAACGGTTAACCCATATTAAAGGATTATTATCCTTATAATATTTAATCACACGGCCATCCATAGGCAAGGCTACCCCATCATTGAATGCAAGTCTCAATATTTGACTTCTAATTTTATCTACATCCAAAGAATACTTTGCTACCTTTAAATCTGAATAGGCCTCTAAACTAAGATCCTTATTTATATTTTCCGTTTTCTCATGACAAGAGGAAACGATAACAATAAAAAATAAAAAAAATAACAGTTTCAACAAAACAGACAAAATACTATTTAACAGAAATCTTTCTTACAACCTTACCAACTTTAACGATGTAACACCCCTTAGGAAGGTTTAAATCATAATATCTGTCAGAGCTGTCAATTTTTATACTCATAATTTTCACCCCGGCAACATTATATATATAAAGCATCTGTCCATTAGCTCCTACGACACGTATAGAAGAAGAACTTATCGTAATAGAAACGTTCTGACTCTCCACATCAATTATCTCAATCGCCGTATCTGCATAGGCAATTGATGGAGTTGCAAAAGATAAAAGCAACACTACACACGGGATAAAAAGTAGATTCCTTATCATAAAAGTTTCTTTATTATGGCAAAGATAAACTATTTTTACGATATTACCAAATATTACAAACTATTTTTACAATTATACATCAAAAACAACCATTTCGTTAGCTAACGATGTATTAGGAAACACCGACTGTGCTTCTTTCAATATAACATCTTCATTTTCATAACGTGCCGAAAAATGTCCGACTACAAGTTTTTTCACACCAGCTTTAAGCGCAACAGTAGCAGCCTGCTTAGCAGTACTATGATAATACAAACTAGCACGGTTTTCATTCTCACTGCAATATGTTGCCTCATGATACAACATATCAGCGCCCTTAACCATCTTATATAAATCTGGAATATATTTTGTATCAGAACAATATGCATAAGACCTTGGCGGGTCAGATGGAGAGGTCAAATATGAATTTGGTATAACTTCACCATCAGCTGTTATCCAGTCTGCACCATTTTTAATGTTATTGCGTTGACATTCAGGAATTTTATAAAAATCTATCATGTCACGTCTAATATGTGGCAAAGTGCTCTTCTCACGGAAAAGATAGCCACAGCATGCTATACGATGATTCAATGGAATAGAGGTAACAGTCAGACTTCTATCCTCGTATATGATATCATTTTTTTCGGTATCAACAGGATGAAATACCACCTTATATTCTAACCCACAACAAAAAACATCCAATTGTTGCTGCAAAATAGGGAAAAAGTCTTTGGGTGCATAAATATGCAATGGACTTATTCTGCCAAGCATACCAAAGGTTGAAATAAGGCCGATAAGTCCAAAACAATGATCACCATGCAAATGAGTTATAAAAACAGCAGAAAGCTTATTAAAATTTATACGAGAACGTCGCAGCTGAACTTGCGTACCTTCGCCGCAGTCTATCATGAACATTTTGTCACGTATTAGGACAATCTGCGAAGAAGCGTTATGCTTCAAAGTTGGCAAAGCACTGCCGCATCCAAGTATATAAACTTTAAATGGCTGCATTTCAATAATTTAACTCATTAAAAATCAACTTATTTTGTTTCTTTTGACATTCTCTTATATCCATATATGCCTTCAGCATTTTCAAGATATAAAGAATCCGCGCCTAAAGAAAAAACATCAAACGTATCAGCAGACAATATTAATCTGCCATTAAGAATTTTCCATTCTGTATAAGGTCTTGGCTCTTTAGCCCCACCTTCAACAATACCACCTTCACATATTTCAAAACTCTTGTCAAGGCTTGTCCATTTGCCTAAAAGAGATGTAAGATTTATCACTTTTTTTGCAAAAACGCCTTCATCACATTTTTGCCCGGCTATTACAGCCAATCGGTCGCCAACAAATAAGCCCCCCTGAACGTCCGAACAGGTATCAACTCCTTCTAACGTATACACCATAGTGTCACCTTTGTCGGTGATAAGTTCTAATGTGTGCATCGCCGTACCTTCTCCACACTTGCCATAAACCGTAGTATCAACTTCTGTACTGTCAGAAATATTGTCGGCAACTACAGTTGTTGCTTTTTTGTTGTCACATCCGACGGTAATCAGACAACATAGCAAGAATATCCAACATAGTTTATTCATGGTCTTATATAATTTAATTGTTTGTTTGCTCCTTTTTTTTGGCTTCATTCCATAATTCATCCATTTCTGCCAAACTCATCTCTGTCAAAGGTTTGCCGGCTTTTATTGAATGATCTTCAATGTAATTAAAGCGTCGTATAAATTTCTGATTCGTATGTTCTAACGCCGTATCAGGATTTAAATGATAAAGACGTGCAGCATTGATAACGCTGAACAGGAAATCGCCCAATTCCTTTTCAGAAGCTTCGTTATCTTCCTTACGCAGTTCGGTCTCAAGTTCAGCAAGTTCCTCTCTGACCTTACCCCAAACATCTCCTTTATCCTGCCAGTCAAAGCCAACATTACGCGCCTTATCCTGAATACGATAAGCCTTGATAAGAGAAGGCAATGCCGCCGGTACACCAGAAAGCACGCGTTTGTTGCCGTCTTTTTCTTTTAACTTTATCTGCTCCCAGTTTTCCAGTACCTTATCTACAGTATCAGCCTTAACATTACCATAAACATGAGGATGTCTGAAAATAAGCTTATCAGCCTCAACATTACACACATCAGCAATGTCGAAATCTCCTGTTTCACTTCCAATTAGAGCATAAAAACATACATGCATAAAAACGTCACCAAGTTCTTTGCATATATTTTTTTTGTCGTCTTTCATCAAAGCATCACACAATTCATAAACCTCTTCTATCGTATTTGGTCTCAGGCTTTCATTTGTCTGCTTCTTATCCCAGGGACACTTTACACGCAATGTATCAAGTACATCCAGCAAACGTCCGAAAGCTGCGAGTTTTTCTTCTCTAGTATGCATAATTGTATATTTTAGTTATGCAAATGTAGATATTTTCCACGAATATTTTGTAAATTTGCAACGTTTTTTATTGAATCAGGCAAAATAAATAAAAATAAAATAAGAAATGGAACTTGCAAGTAAGTATGACCCAAAAGATGTCGAGTCAAAATGGTATCAGTATTGGCTTGACAACAAACTTTTCAGTAGTAAGCCAGACGGAAGAGAGCCTTACACTATAGTAATACCTCCACCAAACGTAACAGGAGTGCTTCATATGGGGCACATGCTTAACAATACTATTCAGGATATCTTGGTAAGACGTGCCAGAATGGAAGGAAAAAATGCCTGCTGGGTACCAGGAACCGACCACGCTTCTATTGCAACAGAAGCAAAAGTTGTAAATAAACTGGCACAAGAAGGCATAAAGAAGACCGACTTGACACGCGACGAGTTTCTTAAACATGCATGGGATTGGACAAATGAGCACGGCGGCATAATTTTAAAGCAGCTGAGAAAACTCGGTGCAAGCTGCGATTGGGACAGAACAGCATTCACTATGGACGAAAAGCGTTCAAAAGGAGTAATAAAAGTTTTCTGTGATTTATACAACAAAGGACTTATTTATCGTGGAGTGCGCATGGTCAATTGGGACCCAAAAGCACAGACTGCCCTTAGTGATGAAGAAGTTATATACAAGGATGAGCACAGCAAACTGTACTATCTTAGATACAAAGTTGTAGAAGAGCCTGAGAAATATGCCATTGTAGCAACAACACGCCCTGAAACAATCATGGGTGATACTGCAATGTGTATTAACCCTGACGACCCTAAAAACATATGGCTAAAAGGCAAACACGTTATCGTTCCTTTGGTTAACCGTCAGATTCCAGTCATCGAAGACAGCTACGTTGATATTGAATTCGGAACGGGATGTCTCAAAGTAACCCCTGCACATGATATAAACGACCATGCATTAGGTCTAAAACACAATCTCGAATCAATTGACATATTTAACGACAACGGTACAATATCTGAAGCTGCCGGCATGTATGTCGGTATGGACAGAATGGATGTCAGAATTCAGATTGAGAAAGACCTTAAAGAAGCAGGGTTGCTAGAGAAAGTTGAAGACTATAACAATAAGGTAGGCTTCTCAGAAAGAACCAATGTGCCTATTGAGCCAAAGCTCTCAACACAGTGGTTCCTGAAAATGCAACACTTTGCTGATATGGCTCTTCCCCCGGTTATGAACGATGAAATTAAGTTCTATCCGGCAAAATATAAGAACATTTACCGTCATTGGATTGAAAATATCAAGGATTGGTGTATCAGTCGCCAACTTTGGTGGGGTCATCGCATTCCTGCATATTACTTGCCTAATAACGGAGGATTTGTTGTCGCAGAAACTCCTGAAGAGGCTTTAGTAAAGGCAAAAGAAAAGAGTGGTAACAATAATCTTACGATAAACGACCTTAAACAGGATGAAGACTGTCTTGACACATGGTTCTCATCTTGGCTATGGCCAATATCAGTGTTCAACGGCATCAATGATCCTGATAACGAAGAAATAAAATATTATTATCCGACTTCTGACTTGGTTACCGCTCCAGACATTATCTTCTTCTGGGTTGCACGTATGATTATGGCAGGATATGAATATAAAGGAACATTCCCGTTCAAACATGTATACTTCACAGGCATTGTACGTGACAAGCTTGGCAGAAAGATGAGTAAGAGTTTAGGCAATAGTCCTGACCCAATTGAGCTTATCGAGAAGTTCGGAGCTGATGGTGTACGTATGGGAATGATGCTGTCTGCACCTGCCGGCAACGACATTCTATTTGATGAAAGCCTGTGTGAACAAGGAAGAAACTTCAATAATAAGATATGGAATGCATTCCGCCTGGTTAAAGGATGGGAAGTAGCAGACACAGAGCAGCCTGTATCAAACAAGATTGCCGTAAGATGGTTTGAGGCTAAACTCAAGATTACAAATGACGAGATAAACGATCTGTTTAAGAAATATCGTATTTCAGAAGCACTTATGGCTGTATATCGCCTCTTCTGGGATGAATTCTCAAGCTGGTATCTTGAAATGATAAAGCCAAATTATGGATCACCTATCGACCGTGCTACTTACGACATGACATTAAAGTTCTTCAATGATCTGTTGAAAATGCTACATCCGTTCATGCCATTCATCACGGAAGAGTTATGGCAGCACATCTATGAACGTAAAGAAGGTGAAAGCATAATGCGTGACTGTCTGTCAATTCCGGCATCAACTAAAGAAGATGAGGAATTAGTAGCTGACATCGAAAATGTAAAACAAATAATCAGCAACATCAGAACAATAAGGAATCAGAAGAATATATCGCCCAAAGAAGCACTTGAACTTCAAGCTATCGGTGAGAACAAATATGCCAAATACGACGATATTACTAAAAAGATGGCAAATCTGAAATCAATAGATGTCGCAGAAGGCAAATCATCTGATACAATACAGTTTATGGTTGGAACAGACGAATACGCAGTTCCTGTTGGCAACCTTATTGATGTTGAGGCTGAAATTGAAAAGCAAGAAGCTCAGCTCAAACACCTTGAAGGCTTCCTTGCAGGTGTAATGAAAAAGCTTTCAAACGAAAAATTTGTGGCTAATGCACCTGAAACTGTTGTTGCGCTTGAAAGAAAGAAGCAACATGATTCCGAAGAAAAGATTGCATTATTAAAAGAATCACTTGCAAAACTGAAGAATAAATAATATTAATTAAGCCAGAAACACCAAACAGGTTTCTGGCTTTTTTATTTATTCATACTCACAAAAACCAAACGAATCAGTTTTATAAACAATTGTCGTTTTATACGACACATAAAATAGGCTTGAATAAAAACAATTATAAAAGGCCGCATATTGTAGTGTAAAACCTATGCTTTCACATCACAATATGCGGCCTTTTATATTCTAATATGCCATATTTTAAAATGGTTAAAAACCGTCTATCAACAAAGCAGCCATAACATTCTGACAATCAAACAGATAAGACCACAGTCATTAACCTATTATCAAAATAAGCAGAATGTTTTACTATTTAATGGCCAAACTTGCCGTACAAAATATTATGCCTTTCTTATATAATCGACAATCCATTCGCCAACTTCCTTTGTTCCGTAATGTTTTCCGCCTTCCACCTGAATTTCTGGCGTACGTACATTAGCGTCAAGCGAAGCGTCAACAGCCTTTCGTATAAGTTGTCCTTCATCTTTAAGATCAAAATATTCGAAAAGCATAGCCACGGATAATATCTGAGCCAAAGGATTTGCTATGTTTTTGCCGGCAGCCTGCGGCCACGAGCCATGCACCGGTTCAAAGACAGGCGTACTCTCTCCAGTTGAAGCAGATGGCAACAATCCCATACTTCCTGATATACAGCTGCCTTCATCCGTTAGGATATCCCCAAAAGTATTTTCCGTAACCATTACATCAAAGAAAGTCGGCTCAACCAACATACGCATAGATGCATTGTCTACAAACATATAATCAGTTGTTACATCAGGATATTCCTTTTCAATTTCCTTTGCAACCTGACGCCAAAGCCTGCTTGAAGCTAACACATTTGCTTTGTCTACAACTGTTACATGATGTTTACGTTTAAGAGCAAACAGATATGCCACTCTTAAAATACGCTCAATTTCCGGACGTGTATAATAGTTTGTATCGTAAGCTTTTTCATTATCTTGATATTTTTCTCCAAAATACATTCCCCCGGTAAGTTCTCTTATGCAGATAAAATCGGCATCCTTTATTATTTCATCCTTCAACGGAGACTTATGCAACAGACACTTAAATGTCTGAACAGGACGAACGTTAGCAAAAAGACCAAGTTTCTTTCGCATAGCCAAAAGCCCTTGTTCCGGTCTTACTTTTGCCGTAGGATCATTGTCAAAACGCGGGTCGCCAACAGCTGCAAATAACACTGCGTCAGCCCATTTACATATATTGAATGTATCTTCAGGAAAAGGATCACCTACCAAATCTATTGCGTGTGCTCCACAAATAGCTTCCTTATATTCAATACTATGCCCAAACTTTTCAGCAATTGCATCAATAACATTAACGCCCTGCTTTATAATTTCCGGTCCTATTCCATCACCGGGTAGAACTGCTATCTTAAGATTCATAATAACATGTTTTATAAATTATCTGTTATAACTCAACAATATTCAATGTCTTAGGATTTGCTTTTATCAAAGTTTATGCCATGCATGAGTAAAAGAAACATAGCAATGACTCTAAATATTCAAGGCTTTTCATAGACATAACAAAGATAATACTTAAATTTACAAATCCTTCATCTTTTACGATTTAATTTATACACAATACTTTAATTTGTTTCAACATTCCACTTATTATTTACCACATATACATTCACTCATTCAGATGTTCCCATCTTTCTATCTTATCTTTATTTCGTAAAAGATAATCAATATCATCAAGTCCATTCATTAAACATTGTTTTTTATAGCCGTTAATATCAAATATCTCTTTGTGGCCAGTTGCATTGTTTGTGATTGTCTGATTTGGCAAATCTACCGTAACTTCAGTCTTTGGATCAAGTTCTATGCTTTTAAACAATTCAGAAAGGAACTCCTCAGATACGACAACAGGAAGTACAAAATTATTTAATTCATTATTTTTATGTATATCGGCAAAGAAGCTGCTTACAACAACCCGAAAACCATATCCGGCAATAGCCCATGCAGCATGCTCACGACTGGAACCTGATCCAAAGTTCTTACCTGCTACAAGAATTTCTCCTCCATATTTAGGGTCATTTAAAACAAAATCCTTACGCAAAGAGCCGTCTTTGTTATATCGCCAGTCTCTAAACAGATTCTCACCAAATCCTTTTTTGTCTGTAGCCTTTAAGAAACGTGCAGGGATTATCTGGTCTGTGTCCACATTCTCCAACGGTAATGGGGCACATGTACTTGTTATCACATTAAATTTCTGTTTCATGATAAACTGATTTTCTAAACAAATTTATTCAACATAAAGATCAAACCAACGTCCGCGGATCGGTTATAACTCCTGTCACTGCTGCAGCTGCGGCAACAATAGGACTCGCCAAAATTGTTCTCGCTCCAGGACCTTGTCTACCCTCAAAGTTTCTGTTACTTGTCGAAACAGAATATTTCCCTTCTGGTACCTTATCATCATTCATCGCCAGACATGCAGAACATCCAGGCTGGCGTATAGAGAATCCGGCATCACGTAATATCTTATCAAGTCCTTCTTCACGTATCTGCCTTTCAACGGCCCATGAACCCGGAACCAGCCATGCAGTAATGTTTTCGGCTTTTTTCTTACCTTTAACAACTGATGCAAAAGCTCTAAAGTCCTCTATTCGTCCATTTGTACAGGCACCTAAAAAAACATAATCTACTTTATGCCCTATAAGATTATCACCAGGCTTAAAGCCCATATAGTTTAATGCTTTGACAAATGAATCTTTTCCACCATCATCAATATCGTCAATATCAGGAATATTTTCAGTAATACCGATACCCATGCCCGGGTTGGTGCCATAAGTTATTCGTGGTTCTATTTCAGACGCATCAAAAGATATTTCTTTATCAAACACAGCATCGTCTCCGCTTCTGAGTGTTTTCCAATAGCTTACAGCTTTATCCCAATCTTCTCCCTTGGGAGCAAATTCTTTTCCCTTTAAATACTCAAATGTTATTTCATCCGGAGCGACGAATCCTCCACGGGCTCCCATTTCGATTGATAAATTACAAAGAGTAAGACGCCCCTCCATTGAAAGATTCTCAACAACAGAACCGGAATATTCAACAAAGTATCCTGTGGCACCTGATGTAGTCAGCTTTGACATCAAGAACAAAGCAACGTCTTTTGCCGTAACACATTTGCCAAGTTTCCCGTTTATGGTTATTCTCATTGATTTAGGCTTCTGCTGCAATATACATTGAGTAGCCATAACCATTTCAACTTCACTCGTTCCGATACCGAAAGCTAATGCTCCAACAGCTCCATGAGTACTTGTATGTGAATCGCCACATACAATCGTCATACCGGGCAATGACAAACCTTTTTCAGGACCAACGACATGAATTATGCCATTATTTTTATCCATCATACCATAATATGTCAGCCCAAAATCTTCAGCATTACGCTTTAAAGCCTCAACCTGCTTTCTTGAAACAGGATCTTCAATAGGCTTATCCTGATCATGTGTTGGAGTATTATGGTCTGGCATACAAAATATTTTATCAGGTCTGAAACATTTAAGTCCACGTGCACGCAAACCGTCAAATGCCTGAGGAGAAGTAACTTCATGACAATAAAGACGATCTATGTAAAGCTGTGTAGGACCGTCATCTATAACCTGAACAACATGTTTATCCCATATTTTATCAAAAAGAGTATTCATACACAATCAATTTTTGAACTTGTTTATACAATCTATGTAAGCCTCAACTGAGGCAGTCACAATATCAGTATTGGCCCCAAAGCCGTAATACATGTTTCCGTTATACTCAACTTGCATATGTACTTTACCAATATCGTCAGAACCCTTACTTATTGCCTGAATGGTAAATTCCTTAAGCACCATTTGTTTTTGTATAATCTTCTTAAGAGCCTTGATTGCGGCATCAACAGGACCATTACCGGTTGAGGCCTCTTCAAATTTCTGACCAGAAATATCAAGTCCGATACTTGCCACACTTTTAACTCCCATTCCTGTTGTAACCTGTAAGAAGTCTAACTTCACAGCATGAGCCTCTGCTCTGTCTGCACCGGCCAACATAAGTATATCGTCATCATTTATCTCCTTTTTCTTATCTGCAAGTTTCAGGAAGTTCTGATATATTTTATCAAGTTTCTCTTCATTGCCAATCTTAACGCCGAGAACACCGAGACGATATTTCAATGCAGCCCTGCCGCTACGCGCTGTAAGAACTATGGAATTGTCGTCCAGTCCAACATCTTTAGGATTCATTATCTCATAAGTATCAGTATTTTTCAATACACCGTCCTGATGTATTCCGCTTGAATGAGCAAAAGCATTACGGCCTACAATAGCCTTGTTAGGCTGTACAGGCATATTCATAAGACTGCTGACCATACGGCTTGTAGGATAAATTTTTGTCGTATTTATGTTAGTTTCAATACCAAGATTCTTATGACATTTAAGAATCATTGCAATTTCCTCGAGTGATGTGTTTCCGGCCCTCTCGCCTATTCCGTTTACAGTAACTTCAACCTGTCTTGCACCATTGACAACACCGCTGAACGTATTGGCTGTCGCCATACCAAGGTCATTATGGCAATGTGTAGATATAACGGCTTTATCAATATTGTCAACATGCTCCACCAAATACTTTATTTTGTTACCATAATCTTCAGGCAAACAATATCCTGTTGTATCCGGAATGTTAACCACCGTAGCACCGGCCTTGATCACAGCCTCGACAACACGTGCAAGATATTCGTTATCTGTTCGTCCTGCATCCTCTGCATAAAACTCCACATCTTCTACGTATTTCTTGGCATATTTTACAGCAGCCACAGCACGTTCTATTATTTCTTCACGATTACTGTTAAATTTATATTTTATATGCGAGTCACTTGTTCCTATACCTGTATGTATTCTCTTGTGCTTTGCATATTTCAGCGACTCGGCAGCAACATCAATATCCTTCTCAACAGCACGAGTCAATGCACATATTGTCGGCCAAGTAACAGCCTTAGATATTTCTATAACTGAATTAAAGTCACCGGGACTTGAAATTGGAAATCCTGCCTCAATAACATCAACACCCAATTGCTCCAATTGTTTTGCAACCTGTATTTTTTCAACAGTATTAAGCTGACATCCCGGAACTTGCTCTCCGTCCCTCAAAGTTGTGTCAAAGATAAATAACCTGTCACTCATTTTTGTCATATTCATTTCTTTGTTAAACAAAAAACCTTTCGCACAGATGTGTGAAAGGCTTTATATATAATACATTAAAATTACAACACATGTTATACCTTCCACAAAACATATTGTGGTAGTAGGTTCATTGTAAACAAATAATCAATATTAAATATCATATTCTAACTAATTTATTTATCTGAGTGCAAAGTTATAAATAAATATTTAATCAAACAAATAATTTGATATTATTTTTAGTCATTATCTTACAATACGTATAATCAAAGCTGCATTTTACATACATTTAAGCTCATAAAGGCCTAAAATGGCAACGGACCATTGTCAGGAAGATCACCAATATATGGAGAAGGTCCCATATCATCTCCGTTAATTTTAGAACCAATAATCTCACCTCCACCAATCTGAGACTTATCTGAATCAGTAGGATTCTCAAAACGGGTAAACTCGCCACGGAAATTTAATAACACATCACCTGTTCCTCCTTTACGGTGCTTTGCAATAATAATCTGAGCCTTTCCGTGCAAATCATTACCTTTCTCGTCAGTAAAAATTCTGTAATATTCAGGTCTATGAACAAACAATACCATATCCGCATCCTGCTCAATAGCACCAGATTCACGCAAGTCGCTAAGTTGAGGACGTTTTCCTTCAATTCCTTCACGGCCTTCAACTGTACGGTTCAACTGTGACAAGGCCAACACCGGAATATCAAGTTCCTTGGCAAGTCCCTTCAAAGAACGGCTGATTGTTGAAACCTCTTCCTGTCTGCTGCCAAAGCGTGCACCATTAGCATTCATCAGCTGCAAATAGTCAATCATTATAACCTTCACACCCTTCTCTCTAACCAGTCGTCTTGCCTTTGTCCTAAGCTCAAAAATAGACATTCCAGGAGTATCATCCACATAAATAGGGGCAGCCTGAAGTTTTCTGACATTCTTATCCAACCTTTTCCATTCTTCATCATCTAACTGTCCATTAAGGATTTTCTTACCTTCTATTTCACAAACATTAGATATCAGACGGTTTACCAACTGGACATTGTTCATTTCCAATGAGAAGAAAGCGATAGGAGTATTATAATCAACTGCGATGTTCTTTGCCAAAGATAGAGCAAAAGATGTCTTACCCATGGCTGGTCGACCGGCAATAATAACCAAATCACTCTTCTGCCATCCGGCTGTATAGTCATCTAATTTGGTATATCCTGTAGGAATACCCGTCAGACCGCCTTTGTTAGCTGCAGCCTTCTGCAATATCTCCACAGCCTGTTTAACGACAGGGTCTATCTGGGTGTAATCCTGTCTCATATTTTTTTGCGAAAGTTCAAACAATGAACCTTCAGCCTCTTGCATCAGCTCATCAACATCTACAGTTTCATCAAAAGCTTTGGTTTCTATAACACTTGCAAAAGATATGAGCTGACGTGCAAGATACTTCTGCGCCAAAACCTTAGCATGATATTCTATATGCGCAGACGAAGCAACATGAGAACTCAGTTCCAAGATATAACCTGGTCCGCCAACTTCATCCAAAGTACCCTCACGTTTCAACTCTTCCACAACAGTCATAATATCAACAGGGTCTTCATTTAGACTAAGAGTTTGAATAGCCCTATAGATCTTCTGACTTCGAGGTTCATAAAAAGTTTCAGGATGTAATATCTCACTGACAACCGAAAACGCATCTTTATCTATCATTAACGCACCAAGCACCATCTTTTCAATCTCTACTGCTTGAGGCTGCATGTGAATACTATTATTGTCTATCCGACGTGATTTCTTATTTTCAGGCATATTATTCGAGTAATAATTTAATGCAAAAATACAAATAATTATCGGGTTAAAGACCATTAAACTCAATTTAAATAGCTATCTTTACAACAAAAAAATAACGACTATGATACAACAACCATGCGCAAAAATAAATTTAGGTCTAAATGTTGTCAGCAAAAGACCTGACGGATACCACAACCTTGAGACAGTGTTTTATCCGATTAATATTAAAGATGAAATATGCATAGAAGCGATACCTGACAATATTACTACATGCTACGAATGCTCACTTAGCATAAAAGGCATAAACATTGATGGAGACCTACAACAGAACTTGATTGTAAAAGCATATAATCTTGTCAAACAGCATTATACCAATATTCCCAAAATAAGCGTCAAACTTACTAAAAACATTCCGACACAAGCCGGTATGGGGGGAGGGTCGGCAGACTGTGCCTACACAATAAAAATGCTCAATGACATGTTTAATTTAAAAATGTCAATAAATGAGATGCAAGAAATGGCAGCAAAATTAGGTGCTGATTGTCCTTTCTTTATTAATCCTACACCTTCATTTGCAACAGGTATTGGCGAAGTTTTAACACCTGTTGATGTAAATCTAAGTCAATACAAAATGGTAATTGTAAAACCTGCAATCATGATTAGTACTAAAGAAGCGTTTGCCAATATAACACCAAAAGAACCGGCAAAATGCTGTAAAGATATTGTTAAACAACCCATTGAAACATGGAAAGAAGAGTTGGTAAACGACTTTGAACAAAGCATAAGCAATATTCATCCTGAAATTATAAAGATCAAAAATAAATTATATGAACTTGGTGCAATTTATGCATCAATGACAGGAAGCGGAAGCGCATTATATGGCATATTTAAAGACAATCCAGATAATTTATATAACGCGTTCAACAATTGCTTTATATGTGTTGTGTAAATTATGAATGGCATTATCATAACAACATTTATAATCGCTACAAATATATTTTATGAGAATAAGATTTAAAAGCCACTGATTTCTAATATGAAAACCACTGATTTTGAAATTAAAACTCATTGAGTTATATATGTTAAATCAGTGGTTTTCACAAAGAATACTTTAGTGCATAGAATTTTGACAAAAGATTCTATATAATAAAATCATAAAATGTCAGACATCAAAAAACACAAACATTATTGCTAAATATAATTGCATTGCCAAAATATACAATGGCCATAGAGGCGCCGACATCTTCACACCTACATAGAGACTTCTGAAGACACGACTAATATCTGAAAGTTTACCGCAAGATATACCATATGAAACTGAAACTATTACAACAATAAAAGCAATTAAAGGTATAATACCTGAACTGAAGGGACTTGGAAACAGGCGACCTGTTGCACCAAGCAACACAGCATGAGGAATAAAGGCTAAAAGGATAACAAATATACCGGATAAGATTAACAACACACATGATATTACTAAAGCATGTCTCTGCCTGTATGTTATAGCCTTACCACAATATACATTTCTAATAACATCACGAAGCCCGCTATCAACAAAAGTTCCCCATGAAATACTGCAGACGAGTAGCCAAACGAGCAAAGGACTTGACAAACACGAAGTAAAGCCTCCCATGAACCACCTTACACCTTCGCCACTAATCAGTGACCGGATTGACAATGACGGGCTGACAGAGCTGACTATCCACGAAAACACTATTACAAAAACCAATAACATTGCCAACGCCAACGCTGTCCAAGGTAAGAATTTACTGCGATACATCATGCGTATTAATATTTATTACAAATCGTCAGGCCTTAAATTGTCTATATCAAGTATATGTAATTCAATAGCTCTCGTTACAAGCCTTGTCGCATTAATTCCCATCCCTGCATTACCATCAGGAAACAATCTGCGAACAAGTTCATTTTGTCTTTTTTCAAGACTCTTTACACCGAAAGGCATGCCACGCAAGCCTGTTATCTGTTCTTTTGTATACCCTAAGGCCAAATGTCTAAGAAAACGTTCATCATATTCGTCAATTTCATAATTAACCAATGCTTCCTGGCGCATTATCTGACGGTTTACGCTATCCTTAAAGCGCTTGATAATTTTTTCAAGAATAGGTTGGTTAAAGACATATCTGCGACCAGACATAACACTAGAGATGTCACCGCGTGTGAGAAGTTCACCGCTTTTCAATATAATTCCGTCACATCCTGCATCCAAAGCATCAACCCACAACTTTTCGTTAAGGATTTCGCCTGTAAATATAAGCACTTTAACATCACGGTACAACTCTTTTGTCTGACGGCAAATTTCAACTCCCACCATAGTGGAACCGCCTAATCCCAAATCAAGCAATACCAAATTTGGCAATTGCCGCTTAATCAACTGCCAATAAGCAGCCTCACTGTCCGCAGTTCCTATTATTTCTGCCTCTGGAATATCATTTTTTAATATACCTTCTGTGCCTTTTAATTCCAACGGAACATCTTCAACTATTATAACTTTAAAATTATCCATAATCAAATTTATTATTGTCTAATCAATTGTTTTTTATATCTGCAGACACATACCTAGCAAGAGTTATATGCAATACTAAACCACTACCCTCCTTCAACTTATCAGCTACGATACCACATCCATGAAGATTGGTAAGTTCGCTATTATCACGCACAATCTGCCGACATATTAGAAATGGAATATTCTTCACTGACGGAACAAACAAATCTGGCATATCACCATCCTTGTCAACCCGAACTGAATGACATAAGATATCAATAACAATATATTTTTTGCCTGATGAAGAAACTGAGATATCTGAATCTGTACATCCGCATTGGGTCTTTATTATTTCAAATAAATATCTTATCAAGACAGTATCTCCAAATACATAATCATCAATACCAATAATATCTTTTAAAGATACTGGTTTACATTCGTATGAGACAGAATCAATTTGCCGCTGTATCTGCTCACAAAGCATAGCATAAAGTTCTTTATAATAAGTTGCAACTTCACTCAAAGGTGTTATATCCCTATCGGCTTCATCTACAAGCTGCCTTATTCGTGAAGGATAATACATTGTTTCATGTTTTAATGTGCTTAAGCAGTTGTCTATCACATTATTACAAACATATAATTTTTCGTCCTCATATCTTGCACGATTAAGTTCGTCGTTAAGATATTCTATGTCAGACTTCCTGCTTTCATTCATATTAACAGAACGCTGCAATGCATCTTTTATATTAGCAACAACTTCTTTTAATGGCTTAGGAAATCTGGATGTGTCAACGTCATTAATCATTGAAAGTTTATTTTCATCTGTAATATCAGAAAGAAGCAACTTATTTATACCATTAATGCGATCTATACAAAATCTGAAAAACAGCACATGACGATAATACAAGAAATAATAAACACCTGCTGCCGCAACCAACAACAAGACGAGAAATATTATGGCTATTATTTTATTGTTTTTGGAATTCTGCATAGTCTGACAATATTCTGCCAATCCATTGTCTGCAGACATCTCCTTAAACAATTGCGTATATATCTTATTATTGTAAACATATAAATTCCATTTGTGCAAAGCCAAAGCAGCAACGGCACACTCATTACGGATATCTAATATTATATCATAATTTGTCTTTATCTTTTTTCTGAACCAAATAATTTCTGCAGATACGCCTGCCTTATTACTTTCAGACAACATTAAATCTTTACCGAAAGGATATACATGTTTATAATGCTCATTCAGATATACAATTGAAGAATCCGCGTAATCCAATGTTTTTTGATATGTACCATTAATATTGCTAAAATATGCAGAATCTGCATAATTGTTTGCTTTAATTAAATATTCAGACTTTATATCTTCATCAGAAACGACATTGCCTTTTTTTACCTTTTCTGCCATTAAATCAAAACAGAACCCAAACATCATAATAAGAGACAAGACTGAACGAAGCACACCATATGGCAGGCGGAAATAGAACTTGCTTCCTTTACCTTTTTTACTCTCTGCAAATATACCACAGACATTAAATATTTGACTTGTCTTACGATACTTATCAATAATACCCTTACAATTCATCAGTCCAAAGCCATGACCATTGTTAACTTTATGATCAAACAGATTTGGCAATTCCAGTTCTTCAATCCCATCACCTGTATCAGATACGGATATTTCCACGTATTCAGGTTCTTCCCTGGCCTCAACAACAACAACGCCTCCTCTTTGAGTGAATTTTCTAGAATTATCTGAAAGAGTATTGAGCATAAACAGTGTCATAATTTTATCGGCTTTAACGATAGCTGACGAGTGTTTGACTTCAAAATCAATACCTTTCAACTGAAAAGCTATTGCAGATTTCGACAAAATATCAAAAACATCCTGAAGTTTAAAGCTCTCTATATGCAAACTTAGCTGTCCTTGTTGAAGCTGAATCCAATGAGTTAAGACATCATTATATTCGTTGATTCTGTCTGTGAGTTCTTTCATATACTCATATCGCTCCTGTTTAACGTTATCAGAATCTGTTGAGGTTTTAAGCCTTCTTATTTCATTTATTATTCTATCTATATAAGGCATAACATTGTTAACTAAAAATACTTTAGCCCTATTGTCAAGATTCCTTCTTTTTGACTTTTCTATATGTAAGCGATACAAGCCTAATTGTTCATCTGCTTCTTCATATTTATCGTCTAAATCGCTAAGATACAAACTATTATGTTTATTCCATTCTTGCAGTGGTTTTAATAAGTCACCTATATATAAATTATTATTTTTACTCCTTTTCAAACGCTTGAGCATAAAAAACAATACAACAAGTACCAATATAAGAAAAAGAATGAACATTATTAAGATATTGAGTTGCATTGAAGTATTCTCCAGTTGCTCTGCACGCGCTTCCAACTGACGGTCTTGTCTTGTTTCTTCTTGAAGATCCAAATATTTATTACGATAAATATCACTATTGTTCTTATCATCCACTGCAGAATAAGCCAAACTCAACTGTTCACAAATACTTGCAACCAAATCAGGTGCTTGGTTTATTGCATTCTCAGACAAAGCATTTTCCAAACAAATAAGTGAAGATGTGTAGTCACCTAATTTCCAATAACAAAAAGCCAACGTTCTATACGCTCCAGCCGTTTGATAAACATCACCATAACGAATAAATAAGGTCAATGCACGTTGAGCTAAATTTCCTGCCAGTAGACTGTCAGGCATATTATCTGAATTCAGATAATTTATAGCCCATTTGTTTTTCAAAATCAGCCAAGTACTCTGATCTTTATCTAACAAGTGCTCACTTATTGACTGAAGTGCATTGGCCTCCCAATATACAAAATTACCTTGTCTAGCATAAAAATAACATTTGAGCAATTGCTCAAACTCTTTTTGCGCAACATCATATTTTGTTTTTCCATCGATAAGTCCACCACTGCCCAACTGATATAAATAATTTAAGTATTGAGCCGTATCCTTTTGTATTTCCGCTATAGAATCAACCTGTAATATTGCGTTTTTTGATTGAATACCTAATCCCAAATAATAATAATATGTTGAACTTACTATAGAAAATTCAGATTTGGCATATACCATTCGATCTGTTAAACGTGCTGAAAGAGATTTACTCTCTTCATTTATACGATGAAGTCTTGTTATGGCTTTTTCCCGATAATCATAAAATTTTTTATTCTGAGAAATCCTTTGGCATAATCTCATACGCTGTATGTCAGCTATCAACAGCTCTATCTGATTATCAGTAACAAGATTAACACTATCAAGAAAGCAAGATGCCTTCTCATATTTCATCTTTGAAATATAGAAAAAAGCTAAATTATTATATGCCTCGGCACGTCCAGCCGAATAATTTTCTGAAAGGCTTAAAGCTTTATTTGCATAATAATAAGTCGAGTCTAAATTCTTATAATGATAAGCATAAGACATATCATTCAGCTTGTCAATCTCTGTATTTTTACCATCAAAAGAACAAGCCGAAAAAAATAAAAGGCTCAATATGCATAAAAGCATAACTGAGCCTTTAAAATCGTATTTATTATCCGCGAGCCTTAGCAATATAACCTAAAGCTTCTTTACATTTATCGGTAATAGCCTGCCAATTACCTGCTGCGACAACATCTTTCGGGAACAGTTTTGAACCCATACCAACACAGAATACTCCAGCCTTAATCCATGAGCTAAGATTTTCCTCATCAGGTGAAACACCACCTGTAACCATCAATTTAGACCAAGGCATCGGTGCCAGCATACCCTTAACTAATTTAGGACTAAGAACATCACCTGGGAAGATTTTGCACAAATCACAACCAAGTTCCTGTGCAAAGCCAACCTCAGAAACGCTACCGCATCCAGGTGTATAAGGTATCAATCGACGATTACAAACTTTTGCAATCTCAGGATTGAACAATGGTCCTACAACAAAATTCGCACCTAGCTGTATATACAAAGCAGCTGTAGCCGGGTCAACAACAGAACCTACACCCAAAGCTAATTCTGGACATTCTGTAGCAGCAAATTTAACTACTTCTCCAAATACCTCATGAGCGAAATCACCACGGTTTGTAAATTCAAAAGCCCGTACGCCTCCATCATAACATGCCTTAATCACTTTTTTAGCAATTTCAACATCTTTATGATAGAAAACAGGAACCATTCCTGTTGCGCCCATCTTATTTAAAACTGCAATTTTATCAAATTTAGCCATTTTATCTTGGAATTATATTTTATAATCAATTTTATCTTTGAACACGACCTGAAGCATCGCCTCCAGCCAGATTTTCTACCTCATCAGCTGACATAAGATTGAAATCTCCAGGAATAGTATGCTTTAATGCAGAAGCAGCTACAGCAAACTCAAGAGCTTTTGCTTGATCATCAGGATAAGTCAACAATCCATGAATAAGACCTCCAGCAAAAGAATCACCGCCACCAACACGATCAATAATAGGCATTATATCATAATGCTTGCTCTGATAGAATTCTTTTCCGTTATAAATAAGAGCCTTCCAACCGTTATGAGAAGCAGACAATGACTCACGGAGAGTAGAAACTACATATTTAAATCCGAATTCTTTCATCATTCCTTTAAAGATTCCATAGTATCCTTCTGCATCAGTTTTTCCGCCTTCAACGTCAGCATCAGGCTTAAAGCCTAAGCAAAGCTGAGCATCCTCTTCATTACCGATACAAACATCTACATATTTCATCAAAGGCTTCATTATACTCTGTGCCTTTTCTGATGTCCATAATTTTTTACGGAAGTTAAGGTCGACACTGACAGTAACTCCATGACGCTTAGCAGCTTCACAAGCCAAGCGTGTAAGTTCAGCTGCCTTATCACTAATGGCCGGAGTTATTCCACTCCAATGGAACCACTGAGCACCTTCCATTATCTTGTCAAAATCGAAATCTTCAGGATCAGCCTCAGCAATAGCACTGTGTGCACGGTCATAGATAACCTTTGAAGGACGCATACTTGCACCTGATTCAAGATAATATATACCTAAACGGTCACCGCCACGAGCAATAAATTGGGTATTAACACCATATCTACGCAAAGCATTCAATGCACATTGTCCAATTTCATGCTTAGGCAATTTTGTTACAAAATATGCTTCATGGCCATAATTCGCAGCACTAACGGCAACGTTAGCCTCGCCACCACCGTATACTACATCAAAACTATCACTTTGAACAAATCTCTTCTGACCTGGAGATGAAAGGCGGAGCATTATCTCGCCTAATGTTACTACTTTAGCCATTTTCTTAAATTTTTAATTTTTGAATGTTTATAGATTCATAATTTGTTTTTTCAGTTGACAAAATTAATATTTAAATTAAAACCAAACAAATAAAACAACAAAAAAATATGTTTTTCACAAAAATCACGTTGTGTTTTCGCACAATTCAGTTTTTATTGTTATTTTTGCGGAAAATATTCCTCTTTATTTTAGGAAGTGGATTTATATATGAACGAAAAGATTAGAATTAAAGACATCGCTGAGAAATCTGGGGTATCAGTTGGCACAGTAGACCGAGTACTACACAATCGTCCAAACGTTTCAAAGTCGGCAAGGGAAAAGGTTGAATCAGTATTAAAAAATATAAATTATCAACCAAATATGTATGCAAGTGCACTTGCATACAATAAGTCGTATACTTTTTATTGTATTATTCCCAGACATGAATCAGAAGCCTATTGGGAAGAAATTGAGGAAGGAGCTGCAAAAGCTTGTGAAACAAGGAGAGACTTCCATATCGACGTTAAAATAATGTATTATAAAAGATTTGAGAAATCAACTTTTATTGACACATACGAAGAATGTCTAAAATACAACCCCAACGGAGTAATCGTCGTACCAAGTGATCTTGAAACGACAAAAGGTTTTACAGATAAATTACATGAAAGAAATATTCCTTTTATACTTCTTGATTCATACATGCCTGATCTGAAACCATTATCTTTTTTTGGACAAGATTCTTTCTGTAGTGGATACTTCGCAGCAAAAATGCTTATGCTTATTGCTTCTGACGAAAAAGAAATTATGCTCATGAAACAAACAAAGGATGGCAAAGTCGCAAGTAAACAACAAGAAAACAGAGAAGTTGGTTTCAGACATTATATGCAAGATCATTTTCCAAAGACAAAGATAACAGAACTGGATTTACCTTTAGACGAGAATACGAGTAACTACGATTCAATTCTCGATGAATTTTTCACGTTACATCCCCATGTACATCATTGTATTACATTATGTTCAAAGAGCCACATTGTGGGAGAATTTCTCTTGAGAACAAACAAAAGAAATATACAAATAATGGGATATGATATGGTTGAAAAGAATGCAAAATGCTTAAGATTAGGAACAATATCTTTTCTTATAGCACAACATGCGTTCATGCAAGGATATAATTGTGTTGACACACTGTTCAAGGCAATTGTTTTAAAGAAAAAGGTAGATCCCGTCAATTATATGCCTATAGAA
>ENA-OZHK01000123-OZHK01000123.1-human-gut-metagenome-genome-assembly--contig:-NODE-123-length-26445-cov-7.913338_pt1 | contig 26445 bp, 22 predicted proteins | sample MGYA00244048_ERZ653690 | MGnify/ENA primary metagenome ERZ653690 (study PRJEB26926, sample SAMN06165197) | human gut metagenome | biome: ENVO:00009003; feature: ENVO:2100002; material: ENVO:00002003...
GATTTGCATTATCTTTGCAGAAGAAAAGCTGCATCTCGGCATAACGTTCAAGCAAACTTGACGATTCTGCTCTCGATTTGCATTTCCTTTGCACAAGAAAAGCTGCATCTCGGCATAACATGAATGTTTTATGCCGGCAGGGCAGAAGACCGCAGCGATTTATTTTTGAGAACAAACAATTATATACCGTAAATATGATTCTTTTTTTCAGAACTCCATCACAAAGCGTTATTGCTACCGAAGCTGACCATCAGCTCAATAACGAGGAAATAAAGGAACTGTGCTGGCTTTATGGCGACGCCACACTCGTAGAAGACAACTGCCTCAGCGGATATTTCGTAGGCCCGCGCCGCGAGATGATTACCCCCTGGAGCACAAATGCCGTTGAGATTACACAAAACATGAATCTGAACGGCATTTCGCGTATAGAGGAATACTTCCCTGTAAGCAGTAAGGATGCCGACCACGACCCCATGCTGCAGCGCATGTACGACGGACTGGACCAGAACATTTTCACTGTTGACCACAAGCCTGAACCTATCAAGCACGTTGACAACCTTGAGGAATACAACGAGCAGGAAGGTCTGGCGCTGTCGCCCGAGGAAATTGAGTATCTGCACAAGATTGAGAAAGAACTCGGCCGCCCGCTGACCGACTCAGAGATTTTCGGTTTCGCACAGATCAACTCTGAGCACTGCCGCCACAAGATTTTCGGCGGTGTGTTCATCATCGACGGCAAGGAGATGGAGTCGTCGCTCTTCAACATGATAAAGAAGACGACAAGAGAGAATCCGCACAAAATACTGAGTGCATATAAAGACAATGTGGCTTTCTCACAAGGCCCTGTCATCGAGCAGTTTGCCCCGGAAGACCAGTCAACATCTGACTATTTCCGTGTTAAGGACATCGAGAGCGTTATCTCTCTGAAGGCTGAGACACACAACTTCCCTACAACCGTAGAGCCGTTTAACGGTGCCGCTACCGGTACGGGCGGTGAGATTCGCGACCGTATGGGCGGTGGTGTAGGTTCATGGCCTATCGCCGGAACAGCCGTTTACATGACTTCTTATCCGCGTATCGACGGCGGACGCGACTGGGAGGACATCCTGTCCGTGCGCAAATGGCTGTATCAGACACCTGAGCAGATTCTTATCAAGGCTTCTAACGGTGCGTCAGACTTCGGCAATAAGTTCGGTCAGCCGCTGATCACCGGTTCTGTGCTTACATTCGAGCATAAGGAAGGCGACGAGAAATATGCTTATGACAAGGTTATAATGCTTGCCGGCGGCGTTGGCTACGGCACAAAGCGCGACTGTCTGAAGAAGGAACCGCAGAAGGGCAACAAGATTGTTGTTGTTGGCGGTGACAACTATCGTATCGGTCTCGGCGGCGGAAGCGTTTCTTCTGTAGACACCGGCCGCTACAGCAACGGCATTGAGCTTAACGCCGTTCAGCGTGCCAACCCGGAGATGCAGAAACGTGCTTACAACCTTGTACGTGCATTGTGCGAGGAAGATGTAAATCCGGTTGTCAGCATCCACGACCACGGTTCTGCAGGACACGTCAACTGTCTGTCAGAGCTTGTTGAGGAGTGCGGCGGTCAGATAGACATGACTAAGCTGCCTATAGGCGACAAGACCTTGTCGAGCAAGGAGATTATAGCAAACGAAAGTCAGGAGCGCATGGGTCTGCTCATTGATGAAAAACATATTGAACATGTGCGCAAGATAGCTGAGCGCGAGCGTGCCCCGCTGTATGTAGTAGGCGAGACTACAGGCGACGCTCACTTCTCGTTCGTTCAGGGCGACGGTGTTAAGCCTTTCGACCTTGACGTTGCTCAGATGTTCGGTCATTCACCAAAGACATATATGGTTGACAAGACCGTAGAGCGCCATTATGAAAACGTAACTTACAGCCAGGACAAGCTCGACGAGTATCTCAACCGCGTGCTGCAGCTTGAGGCCGTTGCCTGCAAAGATTGGCTCACAAATAAGGTTGACCGCAGCGTAACCGGCAAGATTGCGCGCCAGCAGTGTCAGGGCGAAATACAGTTGCCTCTGTCCGACTGCGGTGTCGTTGCTCTCGACTATCGCGGACGCAAAGGTATAGCCACAGCCCTCGGACACGCTCCTCAGGCAGGTCTGGCTTCGCCCGAGGCAGGCAGCGTGCTGTCAGTAGCCGAGTCGCTCACCAACATAGTATGGGCTCCGCTCGAGGAAGGTCTCGACAGCGTAAGCCTCTCTGCCAACTGGATGTGGCCCTGCCGCTCACAGGAAGGCGAGGATGCACGTCTTTACAACGCAGTCAAGGCTCTGTCAGACTTCTGCTGCGACATCAAGGTGAACGTTCCTACAGGTAAGGACTCTCTCTCAATGAGTCAGCAGTATCCCGACGGAACAAAGATTATCAGCCCGGGAACAGTTATCGTCAGCAGCGGCGGTGAGGTTTCAGACATACGCAAGGTGGTTTCTCCCGTTGTTGTCAACGATGCAAACTCAAGCATCTATCACATCGACTTCTCGTTCGACGAGCAGCGTCTGGGCGGAAGTGCTTTCGCACAGAGCCTCGGCAAGGTAGGCGACGACGTTCCTACAGTGAAGAATCCCGAATACTTCCGCGATGCGTTCAACACCGTTCAGGAGCTTATCAAGAAAGACCTCGTAATGGCAGGTCACGACATCAGCGCCGGCGGTATGATAACCACTCTTCTTGAGATGTGCTTCGCCAACACAAAGGGCGGCATGGACATCGACCTGAAGGAGATTGGCGGCGACGACATGGTTAAGATTCTTATGGCTGAGAACCCCGGCGTTATAGTTCAGATCGCCGACAAGGATGCTGAAGAATTCAAGACCATAATGGACAACAACAGCATAAGCTACGCCAAGATAGGTAAGCCGGCTGTTGGCACACGCACGCTGAAGGTTACCAAGGGCGCGTTCAACCACGAATTTGACATCGACGCTCTGCGTGACGTATGGTACAAGACTTCATATCTGCTCGACCGCGACCAGAGCATGAACGGATGTGCCGAGGCACGCCGCGACAACTATAAGAAACAGCCGCTGGAGATGAAATTCAACGATTCGTTCACAGGCAAGCTCGAGCAGTATGGCATTTCAGCCGACCGCCGCGAGCGCACAGGCATCAAGGCTGCCATCATACGTGAGAAGGGAACCAACGGCGAGCGCGAGATGGCTTACTCGCTCTATCTTGCAGGCTTCGACGTTAAGGACGTGATGATGACCGACCTTATCAGCGGCCGCGAGACTCTCGAGGACATCAACATGATTGTGTTCTGCGGCGGTTTCTCTAACTCTGACGTGTTAGGCTCTGCCAAGGGATGGGCAGGAGCGTTCCTCTTCAACCCGAAGGCAAAGGAGGCTCTCGACAAGTTCTATGCCCGCAAGGACACCCTGTCGCTCGGCATCTGCAACGGCTGCCAGCTTATGGTTGAGCTTAATCTCATCAATCCTGAGCACGAGAAGAAGGCAAAGATGCTGCACAACGACTCGCACAAGTTTGAGAGCGCGTTCCTCAGTCTTGACATACAGCAGAACAACAGCGTTATGTTCGGCTCACTGAGCGGCAACAAACTGGGCATCTGGGTGGCTCACGGAGAAGGCAAATTCTATCTGCCGGAGGGCGAAGACAAATATAATGTTGTCGCAAAATACAACTATGCCGAATATCCCGGCAACCCCAACGGCTCTGACTATGCCGTTGCCGGTATCTGCTCAGCCGACGGACGCCATCTGGCAATGATGCCTCACCTTGAGCGCGCCATCTTCCCGTGGCAGAACGCATGGTATCCCGCCGACCGCCGCAACGACGACGTTACGCCGTGGATTGAGGCATTTGTCAATGCGCGCAAGTGGATTGAAAAGAACAAATAATAAACAAGCAAGCTGAAAAGTAAAAAGACAAGAGCCTGTCCTTACGACGGAGACAATGCCGGGCGTGTCTTGCATAAAGGCCGCCGGGCTTGGCACTGACGGGGTGTGGCACATGTCTTTTTACTTTTCGTATTTTAATAACAGAAATAAGGATGAGTAATTTTTATTTAGAGAGCTTCAAGACTTTTTTCAAGATAGGCCTGTTCACCCTGGGCGGCGGCTACGCCATGATTCCGATAATAGAGTCGGAGGTGGTCGACAAGAAGAAATGGGTGAGCAAGGAAGACTTTCTCGACATCATAGCCATAGCCCAGAGCTGTCCGGGCGTGCTCGCCATCAACGTGAGCGTGTTTATCGGCTATAAGCTCAAGAAGGTCAAGGGGGCAGTGTTCACCAGTCTGGGCACGGCGTTGCCCTCGTTCCTCATCATTCTGGCCATAGCCATGTTCTTTCATCAGTTTGAGGACAACAAGGTTGTTGCGGCCATCTTCCGCGGCATACGTCCGGCTGTGGTGGCTCTCATCGCCGTGCCTACGTTCAAGTTGGGCAAGAGTGCAAAGATTACTCTCACCAACTGCTGGATACCCATTGCCGGTGCGCTGGCTATATGGCTGCTCGGCGTCTCGCCCATACTTGTCATCCTCGTTGCCGGCATCGGCGGCTATGTCTACGGCAAGTATATAAAGCCTACGGAGTGACATTAATCTAAAAAAATTACGAACCGATAAAGAGCATATTCTCATGATTTACCTCTATTTGTTCATAACCTTCTTTCAGATCGGCCTGTTCGGCTTCGGCGGCGGCTACGGCATGCTCTCGCTCATTCAGGGCGAGGTGGTGCACAATCACGCATGGCTCACCACGGGCGAGTTTACCGACATTGTGGCAATAAGTCAGATGACTCCCGGACCTATCGGCATCAACTCTGCCACCTATTGTGGCTATACTGCCGTTCACAATGCCGGCTACGGCTATTGGATGTCTATCCTCGGCAGCGTAACAGCCACCTTTGCGCTGGTGCTGCCGTCGCTCATACTTATGATACTCATATCGCGCCTGTTCATGAAATATATGAACACGCCCACGGTTCAGAGCGTTTTCTCAGGTCTTCGTCCTGCCGTTGTCGGACTGCTCGGTGCAGCCACCCTGCTACTTATGACTCCCGAGAACTTCAGTGCCCCGTCTGTCAATCCCTGGCAGTTCTGGATTAGCTGCTTCCTCTTTGTGGCAACCATGGTGGGCACGTGGCATTTCAAGATCAATCCGATACGCATGATATGCTACAGCGGTTTTGCCGGACTGATTCTGTTATACTGATAAACATAGTTTGAGATAATATCCCCTTGGCTCTTCGGTTGTGAGGAGTTGAGGGGATTTTTTTATTGCATGATTTACGTAAATACATATTTCGCTTTATTTAAAAACGACATCAACTGCATTGTAAAAGGTATCCTTTTACATGCCCAAAGGTGGCCTTTTGCATACTGAAAGGCGGCCTTTCGCTGTATGAAAAGGCACGTTTCGCAGTATGAAAAAACTCTTTTTCACCATGTTATATATCGGCAGCGAATATAAGTAAAAAAGATTTTGTTAAAAACTCGTCACTCGTCACATTGCCGTTTAATGTGCTGTCTGTCAGAATGTTATGGTGTGACGAGTTGTTTTTTTACTCGTCACTGCCGGAGATCTATCCACTTGCGTGATGAGTTTGATTTTCAACTCATCACACTCTAATTCCTTGTAAATCAGATTGTTATGCGCTAATGTGACGAGTGATGAGTTTTTAACAAAAACAATTACGCTTTATATACCTGCTTTTGGTTGACTCCATGCAGGCTTATCCCGATTAAGGTTGACTATATCCCGGCTTGTTGCTTTTGTTGGTTTACTTTATTCGTAATTATCTGTTCTTTGCTTTTATGCATTTACGTATGCGTAATGATTAAAATTTGAAGTGCCGATAGTTCAGATGAATGTATAGCGATAAAATAAAATTCCGGCAGATTTTTAATATCCGCCGGAACATGAAGCATAATTTTGTCATAAACCTATTTAATTAAATCTGTAGCAGTGTCGGAAAAATTCTTTAATATTTCGCATTGTTACGTCATATCTGATGTTTGTCATTTATTCTTGTTGTTTTTAAAAAATCTGATTACCTCAGGTATATTAAAGCCAATTTGGACAGATGTGTAATAAGCCTTGTCGTTTGTTACGGTCTTATACAAAGGAGTTAATGATATTGATGTTCCCAAATATATACCCATGAAACAAAAAGAGTATTCAAGGTTAAGTCCGAAACGGTTAATTCTTATGGCATCAGGGACATTCGGTGCGGCACTGCCTGCTGCAGGAGAGAAGCGGTAAGCACCATTAGTGCGCACCTCTGCAGATATTCCGAGATTCATGCAAAATGAACGATAGTCATGTTGCATAGACAGCATCAATGGTATGCGCAGTGTTCCGTAATTCATGTTGTTGCCAGACGCCTTCATGTCAAGTTGGGTGAAGTTAAGCCTGTCGCCCTGCATGCCTACTGCATAGTTCTTGTCGAAACACATGTGTACCCATGTGAGCTGAACGCCTCCAACCAGTCCTAATGTATTACTTTTGTTGAATGGCAGGGCAAATGCCCATGGCGTTATTCCTATTTCAAACGAACTGCTCTTGCGGCTGTATATGCCGTCATTTTGGGTAGAGCATATTTTATTGCCCATATAGTTGCTGCCAAACCATATAGTCGGCAGATATGAGCGGAATTTCAGGTTCTGCAGATTTTCTGTTGGAATTAGCGGTGATCCTACATAAACCTGCTCCACCTCCTGACCGTCTACAAATTCCATTTCGCGTGTTTTCAGAAGTTGGAATCCGTTATTGTCGTACACCTTTACAACCGTTTTGCTGTCCTGTACGTCTACAACTATTTTCTTGTCTTTCACGTTGAACGTAGTGTCGTTGGCCTCCTCGGCATATGCTGTGGCAGAGAGTATGAGTGCCGTAAATAAGAATAGCAGTTTCATGACAAATGTGTTTTAGGGTTATGTGTTTTTGGTTTATTGTTTGTGTTATATGCGTATGCCCAGTCCGAATGATACGGGATAGCATGTAGGTGCGACGCTTGTCTTGAGCAGCGGCGTGAGAGCCGTGCGGGCATAAATCATGATACATCCGTAGCCGGCACGCAGGTCGAGGTTGAGGCCTACGGGATTCATGTTTATGTCGCCTGTCTCGGTGGTCTTGTTCTTTCCGATGAAATAGCGCGAGTGGTCGTTCCAGCGCATTTCGATAGACGGGCCTATCGCCGCGAACACATCAGCGCCGCCTGTGCGCATCTGCCATTCAAACATAATCGGAATGCGTATGAAGTTGTAGCTTATGTAGCTCTTTTTGAGTGTCTCGCCCTCAATCTGCCTCATGGATGTTATGCCGTCGGATGTTGACAGCACGTAGTTGTCCTGAAAGTGATGATGCACCTGTCCTATCTGCAGCGCAGACGTCAGCGCCAGCGGATTGGTTATTCTGAATGCCAGACTGGTCAGCGTGAAGCCATATTCCCACGACTTAGAGTCGCGTGTGTGCATGTCGGCGTTGCCTCCCGTGCCCATCACGCTTCCGGCAAGCTGGCTGAAGCCCATGAAGAACAGCGGATAGTGGCTTCTCGGATGGTTCTTCTTGCGGTTGAGACTTTGCGGAATGAAAGGCGACGTAACATATACGCGCTCAATCTCCTGTCCGTCAACGAAGTTTGTCTCGTATATACGCTTAAACTCCTTGCCGTCGCTGCTGTATACAGATATCTTTGTGCTTCCTGCTGAATCGTTTACAACAATCTTCTTGTCGTTTACCACAAATGTAGTGTCGCTTGTTTCGGCGGCTATGCCTGTCAGAGGCAGCAGCGCCGCCAGAAGTAGTATCATTTTCATCTTAGTCATATTTATTGTTTTTCTTTATTATGTGTAACACAGTTTCATTATGTCGTCGGGCGACAGCGCGCCCTCTATGTATATCACCGTTCCCCGGTTGGGCTTTACCTTGCTGAACAGGATGTAGCGGTTAATGCCGTTGCCCTTAGGCGGCATCATGTAGTAGCCGCTCACTATCTGTCCGTTCTCAACCACCTCGCGTATCTTCTTTGCCTTCTTTCTGTCGGCTTTCAGATAAGGCTCAATGCTTGCCCCGATGTTCTTGTAGGTAAGACTCTTGTACACCTTCAGGTTATACCCTTTAAGTTTGGCGTTGTGCATCTCAACCATCTTGCAGCCCTTGGCGTGTCCGAACCGCAGAAACACATTGTTGACGTTGAGTCCCTCTTGCGCTGTTGCGGGTGCTGCCGCCGTAAGCGCTAGCGCGGCTATGAGCAGGATGCGCCACAGCCCGTGCCGCCTTGTGCCGTTGCGGGCTCGGCATCTGCTGTTGCCTGAGCCATGGCGGCAGGCGTGTCCGCCGTGGCCGAAGTATGTGTTAACCGGCAGTCTGCATGCCTCGGCGAGGCTTGCCAGGGCCGTCATAATCATTACGCACACAGCCTGAAAGGCGTTAAGGCGTGTTGCCGGCATTTGCGGGTTAAAATATATCTGTTTCATATTGCGGGTCTGTATTTTTTACATTGTTATATCTGCATATCTCCTGTATCGTTTGCCGCTGTGCGGCGTCAGTGCCTAAAGTGTCATTGGCGCATCATCTTCAGAGCGTCAAAGTTGTCATCATTGTCAGACGAAACCATCTGCAGAGCCTTCAGGGCTTCATCCTCAACCACCTTCTTGTTGGTGTAAACCTTACCGTCTATCACGGCATAGTTGTCGTTTGAGCGCGGCAGCGATATCATCACCACTGCTATCAGTATTGCCGCGGCCGCTGTTGCCGCTGCGTATATCCAGCCGCGTCGGTGAGCCTTGCCTGCTTTGTTGACGTTTATGTCAATGGTTTCGGCAGTTTCGCCCTCATCGGCTCTCTCTTCGGCAATGTATGTAAACAAAGCCCTGTATGGCATCCATTCTTCAGGAATGTCATTGCCCTTGTTGGTAAAATATCCGCGCAGAGCCCTTTCCTCGGCTGATGAAGTCTCACCGTCGAGATATTTGTCGAGCAACTGTTTAATATATTCTTCCTTTTTCATTACGCAAAATATTGTTCAAAGCGTCGTTCTTAATCTTTTCTCTTAGCCCTTATGGCAGTAATCTTTATAAAGTCCTCACGAATCTTGCGGCGTGCCCTCGACAGATTTTGTCTTAGGTTTTCGGCCGTGCATCCCGTGATTTTCATTATCTCAGAGCTTTCGTAGCCCTCAATCTCTTTCATCTTGAACATTTGTCTTTGCAGTTCCGGCAGATGTTCAACGATAAGTCTTATCAGGTCGGCCTCGTCCTTCACCTCAGCCCTGCGCCAGTTGTCGTCAGTCAGGCTGTCGGTAGCAGCCTTTCCGCTTTCTAGCTGGTTGTGTCTCCATTGGTCGCTGTATTTGTTGCGCAGCATGGTCATGGCCAGTGCCCTTTTGTTCTCATACCGGTCGAGCGTAGTCCGCATGCTCCAGAGCTTGAGCATCACCTCCTGTACCAGGTCCTCAGCGCTGTAGTCGTCCCCCGTTAGCTTGCGTGCAAGCCCTTTCAGCTCGTCGCGCATCGGTATTATTATGCGGTTAAATTCTTCCGGTTTCATAATTGTTTTCATAAAGGTAACGTATGAAGCGGAAAAACGTGACATCAAAAAAGAATTTTTTTTTTAGATTTCTTTCTTCGTCATATAAAATCATGGTCTTCTCCATCCCTGTCTGCAGCCTGTTTTATACGTTTCGTCTATGTCTGCCGTGCCTTTGTTTACGGGGCATACAGAGTTGTGGCATTTTTCACTTTTTGTTTAATAATTGTGAAAACCTATATGCCAAATATAAAAAACAATAAATGTTAAACACTCATGAAAATGCCGCTGTTTCTCGCCGTTAATGATTACCTTTGCATCTGACAATAGTGTCAGACCTTTTTGTCAAGGCTACATTTTCAAGATATTATGTATAAGGTAGGAATAGATATCGGTTCAACAACGCTCAAGTTGGCAGTAACCGATGAAGCAGGTGTAATAGTATATTCAAAATATAAAAGACATTGTGCCAAGGCGCGCGAAGTGCTTATCGACACTTTACAGGATCTGTCAGAAACCATAGGCGACGTGGATATGTGCGCCAGGATAACCGGAACGGTGGGCATGGGCATATCAGAGCAGTACGACATACCCTTCGTTCAGGAGGTTGTGGCGGCTGCGCGCGCCGTTAAAGAGCTGTATCCTTCGGCACAGTCGATGATAGATATAGGCGGCGAAGACGCCAAGATAGTGTTCTTTAAGGACGGCGAGGTGAAAGACCTGCGCATGAACGGCAACTGCGCCGGCGGTACGGGAGCCTTTATAGAGCAGATGGCGGTGATACTGGGAGTGGGCGTAGACGAGCTTAACACTCTCGCGCTCAACTCAAATCAGATTTACCCGATAGCGTCGCGCTGCGGAGTGTTCTGCAAGACCGACATACAGAATCTTGTGGCAAACAACGTCAGCCGCGAGAACATTGCCGCGTCTATATTCCACGCCGTGGCAGTGCAGACCATAATAACCCTTGCGCACGGATTCGACATAAAGCCGCCAATACTTCTGTGCGGCGGACCGCTGACGCTCATCCCCGCGCTGCGCAAGGCCTTTGTAGACTATCTGAAGATAAAGGACACCGACCTCATACTGCCGCAGAACGGAACACAGCTGCCAGCACTCGGCGCAACGCTCTTTGAGACCGGCGAAGAGCCTGCCATTAAGCTGTCTTCGCTCATCCAGCGGCTCAAGGGACAGGGCAAGGCCGTTGAGCGCAAGTCGGTGCTGAGCCCGATATTCACCGGCGAGGACGATTATAAGGTATGGAAGAAACGCATATCAGAGCATGGCGTAAAGCACGCCGAGCTGAAGCCCGGCCGTCAGGATGTCTATCTCGGCATCGACTCAGGCTCTACAACCACGAAGATTGTGGTTACCGACAAAGACGCCAACCTGATTTACACCTTCTATAACACCAACGACGGCAACCCCATTGACACGGTTGAGCGCGGACTCCGACAGCTGGCCGACCGCTGCAAGGAGTGCGGAGCCGAACTTAACATCTGTGGAAGCTGCTCAACGGGCTACGGCGAAGACCTGATAAAGGCTGCCTTCCGTCTGGACAACGGCATAGTTGAGACCATTGCCCACTACATGGCGGCGCATTATCTTGCCGGCGATGTGTCGTTCATCCTCGACATCGGCGGACAGGACATGAAGGCTATCTTCGTTAACGACGGAGTGATAGACCGCATAGAGATAAACGAAGCCTGCTCGTCGGGCTGTGGCTCGTTTATCGAGACATTTGCCAAGACATTAGGCTATAAGGTAGCCGACTTTGCCGCCGCTGCCTGCCGTGCCGTTGCTCCGTGCGACTTAGGCTCGCGCTGCACGGTGTTTATGAACTCAAAGGTTAAGCAGGTGCTGCGCGAGGGCGCAACCGTTGAGGACATTGCCGCCGGACTTGCCTATTCGGTTATAAAAAACTGCCTCTACAAAGTGCTGAAGCTGAAAGACGGCTCGGAACTCGGCAAGAAGATTGTGGTGCAGGGCGGAACCATGCGCAACGATGCCATAGTGCGCGCCCTCGAGCTGCTTACGGGTGCCGAGGTTATGAGATGCGACTGCCCCGAGCTGATGGGCGCCTTCGGATGTGCGCTTTATGCCGCGCGCCGCAAGGGAGAGCCGGCATCGTTAGACGAGATAATATCAAAGGCAAGTTACACCACGCGCAAGCTGCACTGCCACGGCTGCGATAACCAGTGCCTCGTTTCGTGCTACAATTTTGAGAACGGAAAGAAATACTATTCGGGCAACCGTTGCGAAAAGGTGTTTACTAACGGCGAGAAGAAGGCTGCCGGACAAAACGCATACAAGTTTAAGTACGACCTGCTGTTCGGCCGTACAGAGCAGAAAGTGGACAATCCGCTAATGACGATAGGCATACCGCGCTGCCTTAATATGTATGAAGACTTCCCGTTCTGGCATACGCTCTTCACCGACTGCGGCATACAGGTGTGCCTGTCTGACGCTTCCGACTTTGCCGGCTATGAGCGTTGCGCGCGCATGGTGATGTCCGACAACATCTGTTTCCCTGCCAAACTTGTCCACAGCCACATCGAGAGTCTTGCCGCACGCAAGGTAGACAGGATATTCATGCCCTTCGTAATCTTCGAGAAACAGGGCGATGAGCAAAACTGCTTCAACTGTCCTGTCGTTACAGGCTATTCGGAAGTGATAAAGAGCGTGCAAGGCTCTAAGGTGCCTGTAGACTCTCCCGCAATATCATTCAAGAACAAGAAACTGCTGTTAAGGCAGTGTACCAAATATCTAAGCACGCTTGGCGTTGACGGACAAACTGCAGAAAAGGCATTCAGACATGCCGTGAGCGTTGAGGAGCATTACGCTTCAGAGCTTGCCGCCCACAACAAGGCAATACTCAGCGATGCCTCTAAGGCTGGCCGCTTTACCGTCATGCTCGCAGGTCGTCCGTATCACACCGACCCTCTCATCCAGCACCGCATATCTTACATCCTTGCCGAGATGGGCTTCGACGTGATAAGCGAAGACATTGTGCGCAACGAGCATATCGACACGGGCGACTCACATTTCCTCGACCAGTGGTCTTATCCCAACCGAATACTTAAGGCAGCCAAGTGGTGCGCCATGCAGGGCGGCAACGTGCAGTTTATCGAGATGACATCGTTCGGCTGCGGCCCCGACGCCTTCCTCGTCGACGAGATAAGAGACATGCTGCTGCGCAACGGCAAGTCGCTCACGCTGCTCAAGCTCGACGACATCAACAACGTCGGCTCAATGAAGCTGCGCATACGCTCGCTCATTGAGAGCATACGCCTCTCGCAGGCAGAGCGCGACGCGGCGCAGCCTGGCACTGCGGCAGAGTTTAAGACAACGCCGATTTACGACAAGACCTTCCGCGACCGCAAGATAATCATCCCGTATTTCACTCCCTTCATCTCTCCGCTTATCCCGGCAATAATGCGCTATGCCGGATACGACGTTGACAACCTGCCGCTGAGCAACACCGAGTCGTGCGAGTGGGGACTTAAGTTTGCCAACAACGAGGTGTGCTATCCTGCCACGCTCATCGTGGGCGACGTGATAAAGGCATTCAAGAGCGGCAAGTACGACCCCGACCGCACCGTGGTTGCCATGACTCAGACCGGCGGACAGTGCAGGGCGAGCAACTATGTGGCAATGATCAAGAAGGCTCTTGTTGAGGCAGGCTATGCCGGTACGCCCGTAATATCGCTTACGCTGGGCAGCACCATACGCAACGAGCAGCCCGGATTTAGAATCAACTGGCTCAAAGTGCTGCCCGTGGCTCTCAGGGCGATACTTTACAGCGACAGCATATCCAAGTTCTATTATGCGTCGGTGGCACGCGAGAATAAGGAAGGCGAGGCGGCTCGACTGCGCGACAAATACCTTAAGTTAGGCGAGAAACTCATATCCCAGAACAAGTCGAAAGAGATGTTCGGATGCCTTGCTGACGCCGCTCGCGAGTTTAACGGCATCTGCCTCGACCGCGAATGTCGCAAGGTGGGTGTTGTGGGTGAGATATTCCTAAAGTTCAACCCATTTGCACAGAAGAACGTCATCGACTGGCTTATAGGCCGTGGCATAGAGGTGGTGCCGTCTGTCCTGACCGACTTCTTTATGCAGGCGTTCGTCAACCGCAAAGTGAGGGTTAAGTCATACATCGAGAAGAGCCAGCTGCCCGAGTTTGTGTATAATCTCGGCTACAAGATAGTGAGCCGTCAGATAGACGAAGTAAACCGTATATGCTCCGCCTTCAGATATTTCCTTCCGTTCCGCGACATCTTTGCCGAAGCCGACGAGGCACGCAGCGTCATATCGCTCAACGCCCAGTTTGGCGAGGGATGGCTTCTGCCTGCCGAGATAATGTCATATTATCATTACGGAGTGAGAAACGTGGTGAGCCTTCAGCCCTTCGGCTGCATTGCCAACCATATAGTTTCCAAGGGAATAGAGAAGCGCATACGCCTGCTCCTGCCGCAGATAAACATTCTGTCGCTCGACTTCGACAGTGGTGTAAGCGAGGTTAACATTATTAACCGTATGCTGTTGTTCATTGATAACTTAAAATGATTAGGGATATGTCGGAGCAGACCTGTAATGAAAACCTTGAACAGAGAATAATCAATGCCGCCAAGGCACTGTTTATCGAGAAGGGCTTTTCGGATACCAGCATGAGCGAGATAGCCACGCGGGTGGGCATCAACCGCCCCGTGCTGCACTATTACTTCCGTACAAAGGAAAAAATGTTTGATGCCGTGTTCGGCATTATTCTCCAAACTTTTGTCCCTAAGATACAGAGCATTGTCATGCAGACCGGCCGCCCTGTTGCCGACCGCGTGGGCGATGTCTTTGATGCCTATTGCCGCGTGTTCGGCGAGAATCCCGAATTGCCGCTGTTCGTCTTGCGCGAGATCGACCGCGATGTTGACAATTTTCTGCGTGTGGTGATGTCGTTGCCCGTAATGCCTTATCTCGGTAGGATGAAAGACAGTCTGCTGGCTGAGATGGACAGCGGCAACATACGTCGCGTGCCAATACGCACGGTGTTTATAACCTTCTACAGTCTTATCACGTTTCCCTTTCTTGCGAGAAACTTCATCACCGGCATGTTCCAGTCTGAAGACGACACCTTTGAGGGCGTCTTGGCTGAGTGGCGTCAGAATGTGATAAGACAGATGGAATGTCTGCTTTGCGTTGACAAGGGATGATGTATCGCAGGTTTACGGTTATTTTGTGTGATTTAATATAAAAGGATGCGGCATAAAAATCTGTGCCGCATCCTTTTTTGTTTTAGTTTGCCCCAAGTTTATGTTATTATAATTCTGCCGTATTGTCTTTTGCCTTTGGTGTATGTACAACGGTTGCCCGATTACTGATTATGTCTTAAAAGTCATGTTATTACCTCTTTGGCTTTTTGTTCAGCCTGTATTGGACATGAAACAGCACATACTGCGGCAGCACGTTGCGGCGTACTTCTGTGCGTCCTTGTCCGTTTAGAGTATAGGTGATGTTCGACAGCTGGCTCAGTATGTCATAACCGTCGAGCATGAAAATCAGGTTGCCCTTCATTGTTGAGTATGACAGACGGGCATTCCATACAAGGTCGTCGGTGTTGAGCGACGAGTCGTGATATCCCCTGCGCGAGAACATTGTCAGGTCGGTTGACAGTTGTAAGTGGAGGGGAAGATTTAAGTTGGCTGTCAGGCCATAGTTGTAGTTCCAGATGTTTAGGTTGGTGAAGTCCTCCTGACGGCTGTTGACATACTTCCACTCTCCGTCGAATTTTACACCGATTGCATTTTTGCCAAAAGTGTAGTTGGCATTGATGAGTGTGCCAATGCCTTCGGTTCTTACAATGCTGCGCTTCATGCCGCTGTTTATTCCTACAAGGTCGGCATTCTGCTGGTGCGAAGCGTTCAGTATAGACGAGAACATTAGTCTTTTCTTCTGAAACTTGAATCCGTTGTACAGCGCAATGTTCCAGTTGCCGTCAACGTTTTGTGCGCGGTATGTCCGTATTCCTGTTGCCGGGTCGTAAGTATAGCCCATGGCTATGGCGTTGTCTGTCAGTCCTGCGTCGAGCGACCACGAATAATTGTAGTCTTTCTTCACGTTCATGTCGTAGCTTATGCTTATGCTGTGGTTGTAGCTGTTTTTCAGTCCCGAATTTCCTTCATGTATGTTCAGCGGGTCGGTGTCGTCGCGCATGTTCACCATATTCAGCAGGTCGGGCGTCTGCGGATTAAGTCTGTATCTTATGCCGAACCTGCGTGTCTCGTCTTTGCTTGTCCAGTAGAGCGATGTGTTTCTGAATCCTATCAGTGCCGATGTGCGTGTCAGCGTTGTGTCTATTGCTCCGCGTTCATAGTCAAGCTTGTTGCGGCGCAGGGTTACGGGCATGGTTATCTGTCCCGACCAGCGTCCTTTCCCCGTGATATGATAGAAGTATATCGAGGGCGTTATTGTATGGTCGGTGCCGGCAGTCTTGCTTTCGTAGCTGTTGCGCATGTCCTGTGCTGCTTCATATTCGGCCACAGACGGCAGGATGCCCATGTCGCCCTGTTCATAATCCTCAAGCAGGTCAAGGCGGTAGAGGCGCGAGTTACGGTCGGCTTCGGTGTGTTCTATTCCATATCCCAGCTCAAGCAGCAGCCCTTGGCTTATCTGCCTGTTGTATGCCACCGACGCGTTTACCGTATAGTTGCGGTCAGGGTGGTTACGGTAATATTGGTCGGCGTGCTGAGTGGGCTGTGAGGCATTGCCCAGATATAGGTCATAGCGCTTGAATGTGTCATCCTTGCGGTTGTTGTATATCACGCTGGCTTTAGCCTCGATGTTGTCGGCTGTGTTGTCCTTAAATTTGATGAGCGATCTGGCAAGCAGTCCCGTCTTTAGGTCGTGTCCGCGCGTCAGTCCTTTATTATAATAGCGGTTTAGCAGCGTGTCGCCTCTCGTTTCGCTCGCCATGCTGCTGGTGTTGTCGAAGTGCTGGTAGAGCAGCGAGTGGCGCAGGGTTAGTTTCATTAATTTGAAGTTATATTCAAATTTATTGTCCGTAGACAGCCTGAAGTTGTCTTCGCGGCTGTAGCTTTGTATATGGTCGTAGGTGTCGCCCGACGTAAGAAAGTTAGTGCGGTCGGTTGTCTCGTCGCTGTGCAGTATGCTGTGCGACACGTTGGCGTCGCCGCTCAGTGTCCATTTCTTGTTGCGTGCATTTATTCCGTAAGTTACTCCTGCCAGCTGTTGCGTCAGCGTGCCGGTGTTTAAGTTTTCCGGCTTAAAACCGTCGTTGTTTCCCGGACGGCGTTCGTCGCTCAGGTTGTTGGCGTTGGCGTAAACTGCCAGTTGTGAGTGGTCGGTGAAGCGCATGGCGAACAGACGGGCCATGTATGGAGTGTCGCCGGTATAGCCTTTCTCTGCCAGTCCTGTGCCTGCCTCGGCATTGGCCATCCAGCCTACAGAGTATTCCTTTTTCAGTTTTACGTCCATTACATACTCCTTGTCTTCAGGCAGCTCATGTCCTGTAAACTCACTGCGTTCGCCTAGTTTGTCATAAACTTCAATCTGCTTCACCGTATATGTCGGCAGGTTGTCAAGCATCAGTTTCTTGTCGCTTCTGAAAAAGTCCTTGCCGTTGAGCATCAGTTTCTCCACCAGCCGTCCGTCGTGATATATGTCTCCGTTTTCGCGTATCTCCACACCCGGCAACTGGCGTACAAGCACATCGAGCATCGAACCTTCTGCCAATACGAAGGCGTCGGCATTGTATATTACGGTGTCGCCACGGTAATAAAACTGCACCTTTGTGGCAGATACGGTAACCTCTTTCAGCACTTTCGACTCTTCACGCATCAGCAGCGGCGGCAGCTCACGTGTAAATTCGCGCTTCTTCAGGTTGTTCAGCTTCACGGTCATTTCTGTTGTCTTGTATCCCAGCATGCTGCATCTTATGATATATGTGGCATCTTGTCTGGGCACGGTCAGCGTGTAGTCGGATGTTTCGCCCGTCCGATCGTCATTGCGCCATTCAGACAATGCCGTTGTCGTAGCTATTATTGTGCTGTCCGCCTTCATCAGCTGTATTGTGGCTCCCGGCAGTTCGTTACGTGTCTTGTTGTCGTACACCTTGCCTTTCAGTGTTAATGTGCCTTGGGCAAAGCCATGTATGGATGTAAGTAAAATTAATAACGTTGCAATTATTTTCATGGTTCCGTTTGTTGCTGTTATGTATATATCTTGTGTAAGCACTGATTATCTAATTTACATTTTGCGCTTTTCTGATTACGGACGTAATCATCTTTGCGTTTGCGTTTTTGCCGTTATGTGATATTCATAGATTTACTGAATGCAAAATTATAAAATTTTATCAATCGGGGGGGGGGTAATTTTCAATATTTTTAAGGGTGATATTGGTATTTAAACCTTAAAATAGCTCCATCTTAGCTATTTAGCTTTTGTTTTTAATTGTTTGAGCATTAAGTTTTCATTTTTCTTTTTATTTGAAAGACTGATTAGAAATGGCGAAGACTTTATCTTGTTGCGAGTGTTATAAATATTGTAGAATGTGTGCTGATGGTGTATTGTGACTTAGAGACAATTATGGCATTTGTAAAATATTCTGATTAATTCCATCCGTTTGACGCTTTCAGAATGGCGATGCTGACTGCGAAACAGTATTTTGACCGTAAAAACGTCAAAAAATGGCTGTTTTTGTCAAAGCGTTGAAACACAAGGCTTTAGAAAGATTTTAAGTTGTAGATGCAATAGTTAAAAAATATTACTCGGCCATTTACCATTCAAAAGTGGCCGCTTTATGATGTGAAAGTGGCTCTTTGGGATGATAAAACATGCCTGTTAAGGCGTGAAATAAGCATGATTTTTGGTGTGATAATGTGCTAAAGGTGAATGGATGTTAATAGATTCGTGCTTGATGGTGCTTTGGTTTAACAGTTGTTATATATTGATTTTCCAGATTGAAAAAATATTTTGTCCTGAAAAATTACTGCTTATTGTTATGCCTTCAGTCGTATACCGATGGCACTTATTTATCGGTTTTCAGGTTCAAATATAATAAGGGTATTAACTTTATTGACATAATGTAAATGTTGGTATTGTTTCAAAAAGTGTGTCTGGCAGAAATTCTAAAAAAAGGACCGGCCAAAATTTTGACTAGTCCTAACAAGTTTGTAATTTTAGGTGATAAAACTTAAAAATACAAACATAATGGATTTGACAAAGTTTCAACTTTCCTAGCAAATGTGTAAGCATACAGCCAAAGAAAACGGTCTTCAAGATTCTTTTGAACTCATGATAGAGAGTATATTGGTTGCAGAACGTAACGAGTTTTTAATCGCCAATCCAGGAAACAAGGCAAACGGCTACCGTCCCAGTTTCACTTATGGCAATGGCCGTAAGCTGGAATTCTGTATTCACCATGACCGCTACGGCAACTTCCATCCCCGTATACTTGACATTTTGCGCAATCAGGAGGAGGAATACGACCGCCTGGCAGGATATGTGTGACAGGTGGTGTAAGGACTACCGGACAATAAAGTTACTCCGTAATAATGCAGACTACAAGGCATATATGACGTATCTGAACTATGCTCTTGAAATTCAGTCTATGAATTATACTACAAATTGGATTGAACGGCTGGACAGGGACTTCCGCAGGGTTACACGCATGAGGACGGCCATGCCCAATGAAGAGTCGGTATTGATTCTGATGTGAAATGTTGCGATGGAGAATAAGGCCTTTGACCGTGCCTTGCCGAACATAACCATGGATAAATCACTGTTCCCTAAATAAGTATAAACTTCTTTAAGTGAAATAGCAGGCATTAAGTACATGAGGAAGCAACATGGACAGGAATGTTGTCGTATTCAATTACCGCTTGAAATGCTGTCTATACATATTCGGGGCCTTTTCTGGTAGGACATGATTCCCAATCATTGGCATTTTTTATTATGAAATCTTCTCAATTTTACAAAACAATTAGAAATAATATATTAAATTTGCAATGTTATTTGAAATTTACGAACTTGAGTGGACTCTTCTAGATACACTTTTTGAAACATTACTGATTATGGCTAAAAATATATATAAGCAAGTAATTGAAAACATGTCAGATAATTTTCGTGGTTATGCGGCATTGCTTCGTAAAATAAAGCAACGGGCGATTTATGCAGCCAATGAAAAATGCTGAGGATGTATTGGGATATTGGCAGTATGTTGCAGCAAAATCAAGATATAGGTGGTTGTGGCAAGAAAACCTTGTAACGGCTGGCAGGGGATTTGAAGAACGATTATTCTGAAATAAAAGGATTTACTGTACGCAACATGAAATATATGGTGCAGTTTTTCAACGAGTATAATCAGAAGCTAACGATGATAAAGTGAGAGATGCTTCTCTAATAGCGAAGCCACTGATTTCTCAATTGGATGAATATAATTTCATCCTCCCTATAAGGCATATGGATTGTATGCACAATCTTGTATTGATAAAGCAGGTCAAAGATATTCGTGTATGCTATTGGTATATGGTGCAGAGCATTGTCAATCATTGGACTATACGCTATTTGGCAAGAAGCTATTAAACTTGATGATTATGGCAGGTATGGAGCATTGGCTAACAATCTCACTGAAACCCTGCCTATTCCGGAAGCAAATGATGTGAAATCAATGCTCAAAGACCCACATATATTTGATATACTGACTTTCACAAAGCAATGCAATGAGCGTGATGTAGAAATTGTCTTGGTGAAGCATGTGGAGAAATTCCTTGTTGAAATGGGGCAGGATTCGCTTTCATGAGCTGGTAGTAGCATATTGACATATTATGTATAACGCCTTTCTCCACAGTTACTTGGTAATATAATTGAAAGATATAGAGCTCATTCCGGAATATATTGGTTAACTGAATTTCTACTGCTCCGCTGTCGATGATATTCTTTGCTGGGAGGAGAGATAACTGGACTATCGGATTGTTACTATGTAAGGGCAAAGACCGCATCAAGGCTGAATATGCTTTGTGTGACATTCAAAAGCCTATCGGTATATCAGCCTACGAGTTGGGACAAGCCTTGCCGAATGATTTCAGTGGCAGCCTACCCACGATTGAAGAGATTGAGAAAGAATTGGAATCTAATAACTAATAAACATAACTATGATGGTGAATGAGATACATATAATAGCAGTTGTCCTTTGTTTTGTCTCATTATCTGCATTTGCTCAAAATGCAACGGAAACAAATCAGACAGACAGTTTAGACATTTTCAGCGTCTATGAGAATCTACCAGAGGTAATGGTGGTTGGAGAACGCCCTATCGTCAAATTGGAAGACGGAAAATTATCCTACAATATGCCTGTCATGTTGGAACGCATTCCTGCAGACAACGCTTTTGATGCTTTGAAAAACATCCCAGGTATCAATGTAAAAGACGAGAATGTCGATTTTGCCGGACAACCGCTTACACTTATTATTGACGGAAAGGTGAATACGATGAGCTATGGGCAAGTTGTGGAGCGTCTGAAAATGATGCCTGCCGAACAGATTGAAAAGGTAGAGTTCATGCTTTCTACTCCTGCACGCTATCATGTACGCGGAGCCTCCCTGAACATCGTGACTAAAAGGCACAAAGGCAAAGAACATTTTTCTGGGCAGATACAGGGAGATTACACGCAAAGCAAGTACGCCTCTGGTGGAGCGAAAGGAAATTTTCTGTATTCAAATGGTAAACTGACTGTCGATGTAAGTTACTCCTATACTAATATCAATACCTATGCGGAATCTGAACATGATGCGCGGCATCCGTTGAACAATGAGAGAATTCCATATTATGACTTCACCACAAATAGAGACAAAGGGCATTCTCATAAATACCGTGCAGGCTTCGAATATCAGTTTGGAGAAAATCATTCTTTGAATTTTGCCTATACAGGAACTTGGAGGTTCGACAATTCGGAGAATAGTACCACAGGAAACAGCATCTCACAACAATCCAGCAAAGAGCACAACTATCTACATAATGTGGATTTATATTATAATCTTCCGTTTGGTTTACAAGTCAGTGCTTCTTATACGAATTATGAAGCTCCTAAGGACCAGTTGCTTGACGGAAGTCTGAATGAAACGGAAAAGAACCTTCTGGCAAATAGTAACCAGGAAATCAATAAATGGCTGGTTGCAGCTGACCAAGTTCATTCATTACAAAACGGATGGGGACTTTCGTATGGTGTAAAGGCTCAGTTTACAAACAATAATAGTTTCCAGACCACTAAAACCGCTGATGGAGAAGTGTTACCGGAAGCAACAAGCAGTGTTGATATTGATGAGCGTATCATCAATGCCTATTTGGGGTTCAATAAACAAATAGGGAAAAACATATCTATTGATGCTTCGATTGCTGCTGAAAACTTCCATACATCGCAATGGAACGAGTGGAGGTTTTATCCGACTATAAATGCCATATGGAATATAAATGAGCATCATTTACTCAATCTGTCTTTCAGTTCCAATGCGGAATATCCAAGTTATTGGAGTACGATGAATAGTATTCACTACTCTTCCATCTATTCTGAGATTTGGGGTAATCCTAACTTAAAACCGACAAGCATCTACAATCTTTCTTTGATGTGGCAGTTGAACAGACGTTATACTTTAGTCTTATTTTCAGACTTCAAGCATAATTTTTCCGCACAATTACCTTACCAACCGTCTAACCGTTTTGCTGTGATTATGAAAGAGGTGAACTTCAATCATAGGAATGCATACGGTATTCAAGCATCCGCACAATTTTCAGCAGGACAATGGCTGAATGGAAATATTTTTGTAGTAGGGCAATACACTCAAGATAAATGTGACGATTTTTTCGACCTTCCATTTAACCGTAATAAATTCAGTGTAATTACAGGCGGTATAGCATCATTCCTTTTAAGTAAACAAGCTAATATCAGATTTATCCTAAATCCATTCTTTCAGTCTAACGCCATTCAAGGTGTTTATGACATAAAAAATCTATTTCAACTCAATGCTTCTTTGCGTTGGGCATCTGCTGATGACAAGTGGAATGTTGTTCTTTCAGGAAATAATCTTACAAACAGCAAATTCAATCTCCATTCAAACTATGGTAATCAAGATTTTTCCATTAATGTTGGTCAGGATTGGATAACAGCCAATTTCTCTGTAATTTTCAAATTCGGGAATTATAAACGCAAGGAAATCAAACAAGTTGATACTTCGCGAATGGGGTATTAAAAAACTTATAATATTACTAATAGGCAACAGAAAATATTTATATAAGTTATTTATCTCTTTATGTCGGATGCAAAAGTAGCTAGTCGTAATTGATTTTATAAATGTCAAGCGATGAATCATTTGTGATGGTTTATTCCCCATTCGTAGAGTAAACCACTACAAAGCATTTATTCATTCAACGTCAGGCTTAATGCAACATCCGACAACGGAGACAACCGACCGACGAAGTTGTAGGTAACATGAAAAAATATATCATTGTTTCTTATTTTGGGGCTATTTTTTATCAAAGAAAAATTCGGAAAAAACAAGACTGCACTCCTTACTAAAATAATAGATTATGGGTGGACACATCCTTTTACTTTGTTTCTGTATAGCAGTACTATCCAACGAAAAGATTGCTACAATTGTTATCGACTTATACAATAAACTAAACAAATGTGTAATGTCGGAAGAGAATGATACAGTAAAGAGAAAAAATTATCTATATTGACGCTCCAAGAAAGTTAAAAATTATTGGTGTCCGCTAAAACTTTTTGCTGAACATTGCAATAAGGATTTTGTCACTAAAAGTGATTAAATTGCCAATATAAAGGCTTAAGATTTACTTTTTTGTAACCTTAATTCCGCAACACATATTGTTAGAAATAAATTTAAAATACTGAGTAATAATATATTACCCAGTATTTTGCCATGTCAGAAGATTCACTTAACTTAGTGTTGCAATAAAAATCAAACAAATCTTCATCAGGCATGGCAAAAGTACAAATAAAATCTGAACAAATCACTCCTTTTGGTGGAATATTTTGTGTAATGGAAGAATTCGATGCTCTTTTGTCTAACATAATTGATTCCACTTTGGGACCACGTACCAAGACATTCGGTTATCAATACAGTGAAATCTTCCGTTCTCTCATGTGCGTGTATTTCTGTGGCGGCTCCTGTGTTGAAGACATATCCACCCATCTCATGTCTCATCTTTCCTTTCATCCTGTGCTAAGGATCTGCAGCGCAGATACGATTCTCCGTGCCATCAAGGAACTGACCGTCCCCAACATAACCTATATGTCTTCCGTCTCGGGAAAATCCTATGATTTCAATGTGGCAGACCGCATGAACGAACTGCTTGTCAAGGCACTCATATCTACCGGAGAATTAAACGAGGGAGAGAAATATGATTTCGATTTCGACCATCAGTTTATCGAGACAGGCAAGTATGACGCCAAGCCCACCTACAAGAAGTTTACCGGATACAGCCCCGGAGTAGCTGTCATCGGCGACCATATCGTTGGCATAGAAAACCGCGACGGCAATACCAATGTCCGTTTCCGCCAACAGGATACGCTTGAAAGGATCTTTACAAGGCTTGAAGACAACGGTATCCATATAGACAGGGTACGTATGGACTGCGGGGCATGTTCCGAAGAGATTGTGGATGTGGTAAAAGATCATTGTAACCATTTCTACATCCGCGCCAACAGATGCTCGGCGTTTTACGATGACATGTTCATTCTCCGAGGATGGAGGACTGAGGAAATCAACGGAATAGAATTCGAACTGAACTCCATTATCGTGGAAAAGTGGAAGGGAAAGCCTTATCGCCTAGTTGTTCAGAGACAGAGAAGGACTGACAAAACTCAGGAACTATGGGAAGGTGAATATACCTACAGGTGCATTCTCACCAATGATTTCGAATCCGATGTCAGAGATATCGTAGAATTCTACAACCTGCGTGGAGGAAAGGAAAGAATCTTTGACGAAATGAACAACGGATTCGGATGGAAGCGTCTGCCCAAATCCTTCCTGGCTGAAAATACGGTCTATCTGCTGATGACCGCACTGATAAGGAACTTCTACAAAACCATTATCCGCAGAATGAATGTAAAGGCATTCGGACTCAACAGGACAAGCCGCATCAAAGCTTTCGTATTCAAGTATGTTTCTGTGGCTGCTAAATGGATAAAGACTTCCAAAATGCACATGCTGAATATCTACACCGGAAACAGGGCTTATGAGAATGTCTTTAAGGGCGGGGCGGATTAGCCCTTATGCTTTGTGGGATTTATGGCATATTGCCTCAAGTTGCCTTGTGGGGTAAGGGGAAGTTATGCCTGAAAGGTACGACCCAAGCTCTCATGACACACAGAAGTCTTCAGACTTTTCATGAAAATCGCAAAAAAACTGTCGTGTCATGAGAGGATAAAAGAGTTGCGGAAATGAGGGGCATAAAGAAACGTTTTGTTAAAAATGAGCAAATAAGAATACAATTGGCTATAAAATATTGCATTTCAAATAAATTATAACTATCTTTAAGCGGGAAAAAGAAAATCGATACAACACTTTATTGCAAGCCGACTATTAACCTTAATAAGGTTTTTAATTTCCCCAATGAAATATGATTAAAGTTAAAAGACCTTCTGCAGAGCGCTGCGCAGGCGACCTCTCTCGACTCAGCTAAGTTTAAACGACATGAAAAACAGCCAAGAATATGAGAGGATAATCAGAGCAGACTGCTAAACTCCAATGAGCAATGGAATTTCTCTACAGACAAATATTTTTATGAAATTAAAGATTTAAATCAATTCGAAACACAATGGGAACAAGATTTTACATACTAATTTTGCTTTTTATGAGTAGTGTCATTAATTTAAATGCACAGAATGAAATATCTGTTGATACGACATCATTTTGTTATTTAAACGGAATTACTCAACAAGCCCAGGCGATATATGAATACCGAATTACAAATAATTCAAACGAAGACTATTTAACTTGGGTATCGTTAGCGCCAATAAACAACAAGTCTGATATTGAATTGGTTCACGAGTATTTTAAAAGTAGAAAAGGTGATTTCAATTTTATAGAGATGATGTATGAAAACCTATTAGACAAACGACCAATCAGTATAGGATTTTCTTTTGTCAAAAATATAACGGTCGGCAAAACGTTTTCATATTTTATTGACAAAGCAGACACAAAATTTTATAAAGAAAGAATTGTCATTCTTAAGAAGAAAGATGTTGAACAATATTTAAAAATGCAGATTGATGAAAAATATTTTTTCAAATCTTCATGCATTTATTTAATTGGCAAAAACAGCAACAACATATATGGCAGCGTTACAGGCAGACGGTCAGCCCAACAAGCAAGGTAAAATTTATTATCCGATGACCAAACGTAAACCTACGGAAAGAAGAGAAAAGAACGGAACGACAGACAAAGATTGAAGACTATACATCCTACGGCTATGATCAGAAGCTCACAAATAATGTCGGCAAAAAGACAAACGCAATAAATGTTGACAAGGATGTTAAATATAGTCAACAAACACAGGCTATCAAAGGAAATTATGCTATATTTGGAATGCCGTATAACGGAAAAGCAACTATGATTATTTGGACAGTGAGGGTACCTTCGATGATGACACCCTAAAGGTAGGAGCCAATACACGTTCAATGAACAACGCACAGGAAGACAACTTCTAAGAATGCGACGCCTACGAGAATCTACAGTTCTATTACCATCCAAAACATCTGACAACAGCAGATACATCACAAATTTGGACGGAGATGACAACAAAAATTCTTTATTTTATGAAATTATCTGCCTATATCCTGTCTCTTATACACATCTCCGAGCCCACGAGACCGTACTAGATCTCG
>ENA-OZHK01000125-OZHK01000125.1-human-gut-metagenome-genome-assembly--contig:-NODE-125-length-26397-cov-5.628806_pt1 | contig 26397 bp, 24 predicted proteins | sample MGYA00244048_ERZ653690 | MGnify/ENA primary metagenome ERZ653690 (study PRJEB26926, sample SAMN06165197) | human gut metagenome | biome: ENVO:00009003; feature: ENVO:2100002; material: ENVO:00002003...
TCGGCAGCGTCAGATGTGTATAAGAGACAGGTATATATGTATTGAGTGCGTCTCCACGTGGCAGTGCCGGTTTCGGACGTGATTTTGCCGCAATGAATGACCATGACCTGGGAGGTAATGAAACTATTGATATGATTTATGTATCCCGTTATGTATCTGAGAAACTGGGTATTCCGGCCAGTCGTGTAGGAGTATTCGGTATGAGTCACGGCGGTTATGAAACAATGCGTCTGATGACGTTCCCGGGTGAAGTCAACGGTCATAAGGCCAGCTTCCCGTTCGGTTTCGGTATAGAGACGGCCGGATTCTGTGACATAATCTGGCAGCATCATCATTCAAATATTCCAGACTGGACTGCTCTTGAAGCCGGTGACCCGGCAACGGACTCATTGAAACTGGTAGACCGTTCTCCGATTACCTATGCCGATAAGATAACAGGTCCGTTGCTGCTGATTCACGGAGATCATGATAATCGTGTGGATATAGGTGGCTCACAGTTCATGGCTGATAAATTGGAAGAATTGGGTAAGCCATATAAGTTCGTGAAATTCCCGGGACTGGGACATGGAATCAAGGGGACCCAGAACAATTACAAGTTCTATTCGGAATGTTTTGATTTTATAGAGAAGCAAGTGCTGGATAAGCAGCAATAAGAGTCTAAGTCTTCTGCAGAGATAATTCCGGGGAGACAAACAAAAAGTCGTTATAGTTTTCTTGTTTAAGAATAACTATAACGACTTTCTTTTTGTTGTATCAGGCAGATTTATGCCTATTTATTTTCTTTGACAATGGAGGTCAACGGATATTTGTTGCCTTTGATGTGTGTCAGGAAGGCTTTGGCCGAACCGAAATTCAGATACATGTCCAGACGGACAGGCAGGTGGTTGCGGTCGTCGGTTATATAGAATGTGATGACTTCCTTTTCTTTGTTTTCCTTGTCATATTCCACCAGTGAGAATACCAGACACCGGTAAGTTGTTCCGTTTTCCGCTTCATAATTTTTCTTGCCGCGGTAGATGAGAGTCTGTTTTTCTATGGCGCGGCCGGTAGCCATGGAGAACCGAATCTTGATTCCTGGCTTGTAGTCGCTTGCATCGTATGAACGTGCCTGTAACATGATGCTTAGCATGTCGTAAACGCATACAGGCATTTCATCGTGTCTTTTTTCGGTATTTCCTCTCAGGGTACGCTGTTGGTCGACGATGCATTTACCGTTCCGATAACTGAAGTTTACTTCATCGATGGTATATCTTTTCCCTTCTTCTGCAGCTTTACGGAAGTGTATTGGAACCAGGTCTCGGGTTGTAATACATGTCAGGGTATCCCTCATCTTGAACCAATGGTCGGCCCGCTTGTTGGTATAGGTCAGCAGATCCGTCTTGAGGCAATTTTGGCCTTTATATGTAGATTCATTGACACTCATTTGTGCCCAACCCACATTGAACCAGATAAATTTCCAGTTGAATTTCAGCTCGTAGCTCAGGGTTTCCCCTGGCTTGATAGCCTCATTGTCGGCTCCACATTGAGCTTTGGCTGCCATGCTTCCTGTCAGGATACATAAGCAAATTAGAATTCGTCTTATCATTGTTCTCTTCCTAGTTTTTTAGCTCTTTCCTTGTTTCTGTCCTTTATCTTCTTGGTCTCATCGGGTTTCTGTTTCTTGATGTCGTCAAGTTTCTGTCTGTCCAAAGGAACGGCGTGGATATTCCATGTCTCCTCAAACTCGAAATTAGCTTTCATTTCCCATACTTTCGGGAAGTAGAACACTTCCTCCGGCTGGATTTTCTTAGTGTAGTCGCCGGTATCCCATTTACCGTTGTTATTCGCATCGTTGAACAAGCGGATATAATATTTGGTACTGGGTTGCAGGAAATAGAAATCGCATGTCTGTTTGTCGGTTACAGGCTGTTGTCTTACTACTCCGTCATTGCCGTTCAGCAATTGGACGATTGCATGTTCTCCGGCCCCTACAATATTCAGGTACAGCGTTCCGTAAGCATCAAGTGTCTTTACTTTCAATGTCTTCTCGGCTTTATCGGTAGATAATCCATAGATGCCCTTGAAACCGAGTGAGTCTATATTCAGTTTATATTCTTCACCTGGTTTCCAGTCGGCCAGAATTTCATATCTTCGGGGCACAACGGTATCTCCCCGGAAAATAAACGGTATATCCTGCCAGGTGGAGTCGACTTTGTGGCTCATGTGTATGGCTGCTGTATCTATTTTCTCAAGCGGTTCTTCGAAAGAAAGGACAATGTTCCGGTTGAGGTCAAGTTCGGCTGGAGCGTCTATGTTAATCGTAAGGAACTGCACTTCTTCAGTTACAGCTTCCTGATCGGTCTTCTTTTCATTTTTCTTGCGTTCCTTTTCTTTCTTTTTCGCCTCTTCTTCTTTCATTGCCATACGGCGTTCTTTGGGTACCTTATTCAACATGGATAACGTATCCCGTTGAGGAACCAGTTTACCTATAGAATCGGTAATGAGGTAATCGAGTTGGAAAGTAAGCGTATCACGTTCGCACAAGGCGGTGTCGTTAATCCAGTAGATGATACTGTCATTCCGTTGGTTATGTTCTACAAGCAGTTTTTTCTCATCGAAATCGATTCCGGTCAATGTAGGCAGGGTATCGGCTTTTGCATTGAAATACAGGCAGAACTGATAGGTCTGCGGACGTTCGCTTTTCAGCAGATATTGTTGGAAATTTTCTTCTTTAAATGCACGTAGCATGATATCATCGGGCATGAAACGTGTATAATGGATTTCCATAATCGTATCAATGCGGGTTGTATCAATCTTGTTCCATATGGTATCATGACGTACTGCCCCTTCCATGCTGGGTACTATGAGGGAATCGGTCCACGCTACAGATTCCGTTTTTGAGTCGAACAGATAGTTCTGGTTGCCGTCCATCAAGGCATATATCCGATATTTACCTGGGGCAACCCCTCTGATTGTAAATTTTCCTCTACTGTCTGTTCTTGAGATACGGTCGAAAGGTATGGTGGTGAAAGCTGTATCGTTCAGGTTTTTATGCAGTCCTACCTGTATGCCTTTGATCGGTTCCAGATTTTCGGCATTCAGTACTGTTCCCGAAACTTCCATGGTATCGATAACGTTACCTGTCGAGAATGCATAGGTAAACTGCCCCATAGGGTTCCCTTCGTTATTATCCACAATTGCATCGCCGAAGTCGATGGTATAGGTAGTATTGCTTTTGAGCGTGTCCATGAACGATACGACAACTTTTTTCCCGCTGGTCGCTACTTCAGGCGATTCGTTTTGTGGAGGGGAAATGATTACTTTTTCGGATGCGTTCTCAAGTTTGATGAATTCATCGAATTCGATAGTGACCTTCTTGCTTGTGTTGTTGGTAGAATTGGGCACAGGGGTTGCACGCACAAATTTAGGTGGCTCTTCATCATAAGGGCCTCCGTCGGGGGTTCCGGTACTTGCACAGGCATAGAATCCGATTATAACCAGTAACAAAGCGATATATTTGGGTATCGGTTTCATTTAAAGTCAGTTTTATGTTATGTAAAGAAGAACCGCGGTCAATATAGCAACAATTATTCTAACCTTGTTTCTCCATTTGTTCTGTTTAAGCTTTATTTTGGTTTAATTGCAACATCTCTTCCAGAATGTCACGGTTATTGCAGAGACGGGGTACCTTGTGCTGCCCTCCCAGTTTCCCTTTCTGTTTCAGCCAGTCGTGGAACAGATTGGGGCGTGCCACTATGATCTCCAGTTCCTGCAGGGTAATGTCTTTGTGACGTTTCGCTTCATAGTCGGAATTGATTTCCTGAAGGGTCTTGTCCAGGATATGTCTGAACTTTTCCAGTGAATCGGGCATGACACTGAATTCTATCAGCCACTGGTGACGGCATTTGGCATTGCTGTCCATGAAAACCGGTGCAGCCGAATAATCCAGAATCTGAGCTCCGGTTTCAGCGCAAGCGTGGGCCAGGCCTTTTTCGGCATTATCCACCATCAGTTCTTCTCCGAATGCATTGATGAAACTTTTTGTACGTCCGGTTATAATGAATTTATACGGATCTTTCTGGGTAAATTTGACGGTGTCGCCCAGGATATATCTCCACAGACCGCAGGAAGTGCTGATGACCATTGCGTAATTTTTTCCGACTTCGATACCTGTAAGAGGCACAATGTTCGGGTTGGGATTTTCAAATTCTTCCAATGGAATAAATTCGTAGAAAATATCGTAGTCTATCATGAGTAGCATTGCCGGGTCGGACAAGTCACTCTGCAGTCCGAAAAAACCCTCACTTGCATTGTAAGTTTCCATATAATGCATATTTGAGCTTGGAATCAGTTTCTTGTACTGTTCACGATAGGGAGTAAAACTTACGCCCCCATGAAAGAAGACTTCCAGGTTTGGCCATACTTCGCTCAGGTTTGATGCGCCTGATTTTTCCAGGATGCGTTTGATGACTGCCAGCATCCATGACGGGACTCCCGACAAGTTCGTGACATTTTGATGAATGGTGGTATCGGCTATCTGTTCTACTTTTTCTTCGAATTCACTCAGTAAGGCGATTTTCTTGCTTGGAACCCGGATCAGGTTGACCAAAGGGTTTATATTTTGGATCAATATAGCTGATAAGTCACCTACCAGGCTGTTTTTCAGGTTATAGTTAGGGCTATGGCTTCCACCCAGAATCAGGCCTTTCCCAGAAAAGAATCTGCTGCTGGGATTCTGACGCAGATAGAGGGCTACCGCATCTTTTCCCCCTTTATAGTGTATGTTTTTCAGACCATCCTTACTTACCGGAATGAATTTACTTTTGTCGTTGGTTGTTCCCGATGATTTGGCATACCAGACTACTTGTCCTGGCCAAAGCAGATCTTTTTCACCATGACGCATACGGTCAATATATCCTTTGACATTTTCATAGTTTTGTATCGGAACTTGGTTGAAATCATTGTAAGACTTGATGTTCCTGTAGTTATATGTCTTGCCCCATTCGGTAGCTGCCGCATTGTTGATGAGTTTTCGGAATATCTGTTCCTGAATGGCTTCTGCCTTTGTATTGAACAGATCTATTTCCTTTTGGCGGGAAACAAATAATTTTCCGATTAACTTTGTTGGAATCATTGGCTCAGTTTTTTACTATTTTCTCAATTTACAAAGGTAGGTTATTTCTTAATTCCGTTGTTAATAGGAGAATGATTTTTTGCCTTAATCTCATAATTCTACACTTTTTTCTTATAACTTTACTACGATGTTATAAAATGTTTGAAAACCATGAAAATAGGAATCTTGACATCCGGAGGTGATTGCCCTGGTATTAATGCGACAATCAGAGGGGTCTGTAAAACGGCTATCAATCATTATGGGATGGAAGTTTATGGCATACACAATGGTTTTCGCGGACTGATGGATGAAGACATTACCCAGTTAAACGAAAAATCATTGACCGGTTTGCTGAATCTGGGAGGGACAGTTTTGGGAACCTCACGTGAAAAGCCTTTCAGGAAAAAAGGAATATCGGCTGGTTCAAACAAGCCGGATATCATTTTGAATACAATCAGAAAATTCGATTTTGACTGTATAGTCTGTATTGGTGGTAACGGAACACAGAAAACAGCTGCAGAACTGGTCGTTTCTGGAGTAAATGTTGTGAGCATTCCGAAGACAATCGATAATGATGTATGGGGTACTGATGTATCTTTCGGCTTTGATTCGGCTGTATCAATTGCGACGGATGCGATAGACCGTCTACATTCAACGGCAAGTTCGCATCAACGTGTCATGGTTATTGAAGTGATGGGGCATAAGGCCGGTTGGATTGCGCTGTATTCGGGAATGGCAGGTGGAGGAGATATCATTCTGCTTCCTGAACTTCCTTTCAATATCCATCATATCGGGGATGCCATTATCAACCGCTTGAAAAAGGGGAAACCATATTCTATTGTGGTAGTGGCTGAAGGGATACCTACTTTGGGAGGAAAGAAAGCCGCCCAATACATTGCGGAAGAAATTGAATATGAAACAGGATTTGAAACCCGCGAAACCGTTTTGGGATATATACAGCGTGGAGGGAGTCCGACCGCATTCGACCGGATTCTGGCTACCCGTATGGGGGGACATGCTACGGAACTGATTGCGCAAGGTCGTTTCGGACAAATGGTTTCTCTGCGGGGGACTGACATAACATCTGTACCGATTTCAGAGGTGGCGGGTAAGTTGAAACTGGTAACGGAAGACGATGACCTTATTACTCAAGGACGCCGGATGGGTATTTGTTTCGGCTGATTCTGAATGAAAAGTTGTGCTCGACACATAAAAACAGGGGGTGGAATCCGACGGTGTTCCATCCCCTTGTCTGTTAGTATATCATCCGTTATTCTCTTGCCGGAATGCAATTTCTTCCGCTTCTGCAATGATGCGTTCCGTATCTTGGAAGTATTCGTCTCCTTCTTTGGAAGTGAAGGTGTTTTCCTGCTCCATTATTACGGTTCCTTCCGGCATTGCTGCTGTATCTTCCGGTTTATCGGCCGCTGACGTTTCCTTTTCACGCTCGGCCTTGGCTGCGAAGATGGCATCAATGAATTGCGGATCATTTTTGATTTTTGTCAGGGTTTCATGAGCCGCTTCTTGCTGTGATTCTTTCTTTGAATATCCTTTACCTGCTCCTGCGGGGATATTTTCAACCATTACCTGAGTCTCGAAAGTCGGGTTTTGCTGATCGTCGAAAGACTGGTCCAGCAGATTGAACATAATCTCGAACTTGTTCTTCTGGCTCCATTCGATCAGTTTCGATTTGAAATTGACTTCTTTACGTGAAATCTTTTCAAGGTTCAGGTATCGGTTGATGATGCGTTCTTCCATAAATTTTTTACAGGTTTCATATCCCTTGTCCAGATAGATGGCGCCAACAAGAGCTTCAAAGGCATTTCCACACATATAGCTGTTATGTGAAGACTGCCGTGTGGTATATTTGATCAGTTTGTCGAGCCCGATTTCTACAGCAACACGGTTCAATGTCTCCCTTTGTACAATTTTGGAGCGTGTATTGGTGAGGAATCCTTCTCTTCTGCCTTCAAATTTCTTGTATACAATGTCGGCTACAACCGCATCCAGGATGGCATCACCCAGGAATTCCAGACGTTCATTGTTGAGTAACCGTCCTTTGTCTGATTTGATGGAAGATGATTTGTGTAGAAGAGCCTGTTGATAGATTTCTATATTTCTCGGATAGAATCCCAACATCTTGTAAAAACAAAGATAAGGCTCCTTATCCTTTCGGAAGAGAAGTCTTATCTTATCTGTTATATTGCTAAACACGGTTTTATTCGGTGTATTTTTTAACGATTACACATGCATTGTGTCCGCCAAAACCAAAAGTGTTGCTCAATGCGGCACGGACTGTACGTTTCTGTGCTTTGTTGAATGTGAAGTTCAAGTTGTAATCGATGTTTTCATCGTTATCACCTTCTTCATGGTTGATTGTCGGAGGTACAATATCGTTTTTGACTGACAATACACTAGCAATGGCTTCTACGGCTCCGGTTGCACCTAACAAGTGTCCGGTCATTGATTTGGTAGAGCTGATGTTCAGTTTATAAGCATGTTCACCGAATAATTCTGTGATAGCTTTTACTTCTGAAACATCACCTACCGGAGTAGAAGTTCCGTGTACGTTGATATAGTCGATATCTTCCGGTTGCATACCTGCATCTTCCAGAGCGTTCTTCATTACCAGTTTCGCACCCAGTCCTTCAGGATGAGAGGCTGTTAAATGATAAGCGTCGGCTGATGCACCTGTTCCGGCCAGTTCAGCATAAATCTTCGCGCCACGTGCTTTTGCATGTTCAAGTTCTTCCAGAATCAGGCATCCAGCACCTTCACCCATTACGAAACCGTCACGGCTTGCACTGAACGGACGTGATGCCCGTGTCGGATCATCGTTCCGGGTAGACAATGCATGCATGGCATTGAAACCACCCACACCGGCAGGGAATATAGCGGCTTCCGCACCTCCGGTAACAATCATATTGGCTTTCCCCAAACGGATATAGTTGAAAGCGTCACCGATGGCATTTGATGAAGATGCACATGCCGAAGTTGTAGTGAAGTTAGGCCCATGGAAGCCATACATGATAGAAATCTGTCCTGATGCAATGTCTGCAATCATTTTCGGAATAAAGAACGGGCTGAACTTAGGTCCGATTGTATCCTTGGTATGTTCATATCCTGATACTTCTTCCTCAAAAGTGTGGATACCGCCGATACCTACACCTAAAATGACTCCAATTCTGTCCAGGTCTTCTTTTTCAAGATCAATACCCGCATCAGTAACGGCTTCTTTTGCAGCAACTATTGCATATTGGGTATATAAATCCATTTTGCGGACTTCTTTGCGATCGATAAAATCGGTCGCATTGAAATTCTTGACCTCGCATGCAAACTGAGTCTTGAATTTTGATGCGTCAAAATGAGTAATAGGTCCTGCTCCGCTTACTCCGTTCAGCAGGTTTTCCCAAAATTCCGGAACCGTATTGCCTACAGGAGTCAGGGCACCAAGACCTGTTACCACAACTCTTTTTAATTCCATAAGAGACAGAATCAATTATTTTGCGTTAGCTTCGATGTAAGAGATAGCGTCACCTACAGTCTGGATCTTTTCTGCCTGATCATCTGGAATAGAGATACCGAATTCCTTTTCGAATTCCATGATCAATTCAACTGTATCCAAAGAGTCTGCACCCAGGTCGTTAGTGAAGCTAGCAGCTGGAGTTACTTCTGATTCTTCAACGCCCAATTTATCAACGATAATTTTCTGTACTTTTGATGCGATTTCAGACATAATTTTCAAATTTTAAGTTTATAAATAGAATAAATTTGTTTATTTTTCGCTGCAAAGGAATAAATATTTCTTGTTCTAAACAAATATTCAGGCAAATAAATGCATATTCTTTGCACATTTTTTTTATTTTTGTGCACGAAAACAGAGAAAAATGAAGAGAATTGCTATTTTTGCATCAGGTGAAGGTACAAATACCGAGCATATTATCCGTTATTTCAATGCTGGAAAAACGGCGGAAATTGCTTTGGTGGTAGCATCCCGTCCAACTGCCGGTGTTATCGGGAGGGCAGAGCGGATGCATGTGCCATGTCGGGTTATATCATCCAGCGAATTTGCGGCTGGAAAGGCTACTTGTATCCTTCAGGATTATGAGATTGATTTTATTGTATTGGCTGGGTTCCTGTTAAAGGTACCGGATGAAATGATTACTTTGTATCCTCATAGGATTGTCAATATCCACCCTTCTTTACTTCCTAAATTTGGAGGAAAAGGGATGTATGGGTTGCATGTACATGAGGCGGTCTTGGCTGCCGGTGAGCACGTGAGTGGAATAACCATTCATTATATTGATGGGCACTACGATGAGGGGACAGTTATTTTTCAAGCTGGTTGTCCGGTTTTTCCGGACGATGTTCCGGAATCGTTGGCTGCCAGAGTGCATGAGCTGGAATACCGTTATTATCCGGTTGTCATAGAAAAGCTGGTGAACTCTCTGGAGTGAGCAAGGGAGTTTTTATTCTCTGCGGAGTTTGTAATTCCCCCTTAACTGTTCGAACTCTTTTATATGTGTTTTCAGCATGTTGCAGTCATCGTGGGGATTATACGTCTGAATCTGCCGTATTGTTGGATCCGGATTATATTCGGCCTGTGGTTTTTCTGGAAGTTCTATATGGAAGTTTATCGGTTTCCCGAAAAATTTGCAGAATGCTTCCAGAACCATACGCGTCGCATTCAGTTTGCCGTCGGCTGAATATCCGGCTATATGTGGTGTACCGATAAATACTTTATCTAACAGTTCCTTGTCGATATTCGGTTCATTTTCCCATACGTCAATGACGGCTCCGGATATTCGTTTGGTATTTAAAGCTTGTAGTAGAGCTTTGGTATCGATTACTTCTCCCCGTGAAGTGTTGATGATATAAGGATGTCTTTCCAATGAGCGGAAAAATTTTTCGTCGGCCAGATGGAAAGTGCTGTATTTCCCTTTCCGTTCCAACGGAGTGTGGAAAGTGATGATATCACATTTCTGTTCCAACGTGTGAAGGTCGGAGAATCCTTCTTCTCCCTTATCATTCCGCGGAGGGTCATTTAATAAGATGTCCATGCCGAGCTGTCCGGCCAGGTGTCGGATCCGTTCTCCAACATGTCCGACTCCTATGATGCCTATGCATGTGTTTTTTAGATCAAGACCTTTTTCTGTCTGTAACAGAGCTAGGACTGAATGTATGTATTGCTCTACTGCTCCCGCATTACAGCCCGGACAGTTGGTCCAGGTGATACCGGCTTCTTTACAATAAACAGTGTCAATATGGTCAAATCCGATTGTGGCAGTACCTATGAATTTTACTTTACTGCCGGCAAGAAGCTGTTTGTCGCATTGGGTGCGTGTACGTATAATGAGTGCATCCGCATTTTTTATGGTTTCGGGAGTGAACTCTTTCCCCGGTAGGAAGACCACTTCGTCTGCCAGCGCTTCAATGACTCCTTTGATATATGGGATTTTATTGTCTACAATTACTTTCATAACATACATTCCCTGCTAAATGCGCGCAAAGGTACTATTTTTGCATAGAATAATTGGCTTAAGTGAAATCTTTCTTTAAATTTGTTTTCTAACTCTTGATTATGGATACTAAAGAAATATTGAAGGGATGAAACAATATGATTATCTGATAGTCGGTGCCGGCCTCTTCGGAGCTGTATTTGCTTATGAAGCAAGGAAAAGAGGGAAAAAATGCCTGGTGGTGGATAAGCGCAGTCATACTGGAGGTAATATCTATTGCGAATCTGTAGGAGATATCCATGTACACAAATATGGAGCCCATATTTTCCATACAGACAATAAGGAGGTCTGGGATTATGTTAATGGTCTGGTGGAATTCAACCGTTTCACAAATTCTCCGTTGGCCTGTTATCAGGGTAAACTGTATAATCTTCCTTTCAATATGAACACCTTCTACCAGTTATGGGGAGTGAAGACACCTGTCGAAGCGAGAGCGATGATTGAAGAACAGCGTAAAGAATATGCTCATATTGTACAACCGGCCAATTTGGAAGAGCAGGCTTTGACATTGTGTGGAAAAGATATCTATTATCGTCTGATTAAAGGATATACTGAAAAACAATGGGGGCGCCCGGCTACAGAATTACCTGCGTTTATCATTAAACGGATTCCTTTCCGTTTCGTTTTCGACAATAATTATTTTAACGACCGCTATCAGGGTATTCCGGTAGGAGGATATAATATACTGATTGAAAGATTATTGGGGGAAACTGAAGTCAGGCTTGGAACCGATTATTTGAGTTGCAGGTATGAACTGGATAGACTGGCCGACAGGATATTGTTTACCGGTTGTATCGATGAATTTTTTGATTACCGATGCGGGCATCTGGAGTATCGTAGTCTTCGTTTCGAACATAAACATCTTGATTGCGCTGATTTCCAGGGAAATGCGGTTGTAAATTATACGGGATGTGACGTACCATATACCCGTATTATTGAACATAAGCATTTCGAGTTTGGAACACAAGTTGATACTGTGATTACCTACGAGTTTCCCGATGATTTTACAAGGGGTAAAGAACCTTATTATCCGATAAATGACAGTCGCAATATGGCGGTTTATCAGTTGTATGTTCAGATGGCTTCACAAATGCCGGATGTGTTTTTCGGAGGACGTCTCGGACAGTATGTTTATGCCGATATGGATGATACGGTGGCCGCTGCCTTACAATTAAGCCGACGTATATTGCACTAAATATGGAGTTTGGTCGAAAAAAATTTTAACTTTGCACATAAATATGATGAAAATATGAAATGCCTGCATGTTATAACTCCGGTAAAGGATTCGATTGATTTTACTCTTGAAACCATCAAAGCCATTAGAGATTCGGAAATACGGGTGCCTTATACATATACTGTCTATAACGATTTCAGTACAGAAGAAAATACCAGACTCCTGGAAAAGGCTTCCAAAGAATTTGGCTTTACATTGGTGAATCTGGCAGATATTACCGATCATCCTTCTCCCAATTATTTATTGGTTCTGCAAAAGGCCCGGCAGGAAGCTATTGCTGATGATGCCGGTCTGCTGATTGTAGAGTCGGATGTGGTCGTAAAGAAAAATACATTGCAGGATCTGTATGACGGGGCTTTGACTTATGAAAAATGTGCTATTGCAGCATCGGTGACCGTTGATGAGGAAGGTGAAATAAATTATCCTTATCTGCATGCCCGCGGGAAGGAAAACAGGGTGTATGCCGAGAAAAAACATTGCAGTTTCTGCTGTTCTCTCCTTACTCCTGAGTTCTTGAAGGCTTTTGATTTTGGAAAATTGGATGCTTCAAAGAACTGGTTTGATGTTACCATTTCTCATGAAGCGTTGAAGCTGGGTTTTGTGAATTATCTGTTTACGACATTACCGGTATGGCACCGTCCACATGGAAGCCGTCCTTGGAAACAGCTGAAATATAAGAATCCGTTGAAATATTACTGGTTGAAATATACAAAAGGTTTGGATAAAATCTAATCTGCATAAAACGATTATGAGTATACTGAATCATCGGACTGTAGTTCTGGAACCTGAGTTTAAGGATCTGGAGGAATTTATGTTGAGTATTCCGGATTTGTTCAAAAACAATAAAGGAACGGTAATACATAAAGGACGCAATGAATTGAGACGTATTGAATATAAGGGGACAGAATATGTGATAAAGGCTTTCCATCGTCCGAATATAATCAATCGTTTTGTGTATGGTGTGTTACGTCCGTCGAAAGCAAAACGTTCCTATCATTATGCCAACATTTATAGAAAGCTGGGGGTGGGAACACCTACTCCTGTTGGCTATATGAATATCCGTAAAGGACTTTTGTTTGACCGTAGCTATTATGTAACTTTGACATCTACCTGCCCCTACCGTTATGAGGATCTGTTTACCCATAAATTTCCGTATGCCGAGGATGTATTACAGGCTATAGGACGTGTCACTGCTGTTTTGCATGAACATGGTTATGCACATAAGGATTACGGGCGTGCGAATATCTTGTTTGAACAATTGCCGGATGGATCCATAAAGATTGAGATTGTGGATTTGAATCGTATGGCTGTCGGTCCGATTGATATGAAGGCCGGCTGTAAGAATTTTGAACGACTTCCGGCTACTCCTGATATGCACCGTATTATGGCTAAAGCATATGCTGAAGCACGTGGATTTGATGCGCAGAAATGTTTTGAGCTGATGGAGGCATATCGTAGTGTACAGCCGGGTAAGATAGATAATCTTTACTGATAATTACAGATATCTTATGAATATCATAGCAGTAGTTGTAACATATAACCGTCTGGAACTTCTGAAACGGAATATTTCCTGCCTTCGGTTGAATAAGCCGATAGATACAATTATTGTGGTCAATAATGGAAGTACCGACGGAACCGGACAATGGTTGGCAGGACAGGCCGGGTTGGTTGTAGTCAATCAGGACAATGTAGGAGGATCTGGAGGTTTTTATACTGGCATACAGAAAGCGTGTGAGATGGGGGCTGACTGGATCTGGTGTATGGATGATGATGTGTTTCCGCATCCCGACTGTCTGGAGCGGCTTTTACCTTATACCGCTGATTCCAATACCGGCATATTGGCTCCTCGCAGGTTGATGGAAAATAAAATCTACACCAATGATTTTCAATCTTTGGACCTGAAGAACCCTTTTGCTTCACTTTATGTGGGAAAACTCTCAAAGATGGAAGTGGTTTCTCCGATAGAAATAGCCGGAACTGCTTTTGAGGGGCCGTTTATTCGTCGTGAAGTAGTAGATAAGATCGGACTACCCAACAAGGAATTGTTCATTTTCTGTGATGATACAGATTATTGCATCCGTACTGTCCGGGCGGGTTATAAGATCAAGTATATTCCAGAAGCTTTAATGGACAAACAGAAGTTCTTCTCGGATGATACTTGGAGTGAGCGCAACCGAAAGAAGAAGTGGAAACGTTTTTATCAGGTGCGTAATTCCACTTATCTGAACCATCATTACGGAATGAACTGGGGAGTAAGATATCTTCGGGGATTTAATGGAGTGATAGGCTATATGTTGGTAGCATGTATTGCCTCTCTGTTTACGGATGCATACCATTGGAGTGATATTCCTAAGTTCTGGAGGGCCTATCTTGACGGGGTGAATGAACGTCTTGGGAAAATGAATTGATTGTTGTTTATTAAAATTTATACTTTATGCGGTTGATAAAAGTTACCGGAGGTTTGGGAAATCAGATGTTCATTTATGCGTTTTATCTTCGGATGAGGAAACGTTTTACGGATGTACGTATCGATTTGTCGGATATGATGCATTATAGAGTGCATTACGGTTATGAAATGCATAAGGTGTTCAATTTACCTTATACTGAGTTCTGTATCAACCAAAGAGTGAAGAAGGTATTGGAGTTTTTGTTCTTCAAAACGATTCTGGAACGGAAACAACATGGTTCTATGAAACCTTACACCCGGAAATATAGATGGCCGTTTATATACTTTAAAGGATTTTATCAGAATGAACGGTATTTTGAAGATATCAAGGATGAGGTGCGTAATGCTTTTACGTTTGATCTGGATAAGGTGAATGAAAAGACCAGGCAGATTCTGGGAGACTTTGGTTCCGATGGTGTTCCGGTTTCGATTCATATTCGTCGCGGTGATTACCTGTTGCCGAAACACTGGGAGGCTATCGGATGTATTTGTCAGTTGCCTTATTATAAAAATGCTTTGTCGGCTATGGAAAAACGGGTAAAAAATCCTGTTTATTATGTCTTTTCGGAAGATTTGGAATGGGTGAAACAGAATTTGCCGTTAAGGCGTGCAGTATATGTTGATTGGAATAAGGGGGAAGACAGTTGGCAGGATATGATGTTGATGAGTCGTTGCCGTCATCATATTATCTGCAACAGTACTTTCAGTTGGTGGGGGGCTTGGTTGAATCCGGATCCGGATAAGATTGTGATAGCTCCGGAGCAGTGGACTTCTACCCAACCAGGCAGTACAATTGTACCCAAAGAATGGATTATGGTACCTATAAAATAATATGCCTATGATGCTGTATATGTTGAAAAAGATAGGATACGCCTTGCGTGATGTTTTCCATACATTGCGGAAGACCTCTGATCCTCGTCTGGTTATGACTCTATTGGTTAAAAATGAAGAAGCCATGCTGGAAGAAAATCTTTTGTTTCATAAGGCAATGGGAGTAGATGGCTTTATTGTGACCGACAATAATTCTACTGACCGTACCATGGACATTCTTGAACAGTACCGGCAGAAAGGATGGATTCTGGAAATCATTAGGGAAACAGCCGAAAATTATGAACAGAAATCATGGGTAGACCGGATGATATGGAAGGCTAAAACGGTTTATCACGCAGATTGGATCATCAATGCAGATGCCGATGAATTATGGTATGCACCTTCTGGTAATTTAAAGGATGAGCTTTCTGCAACCTCCGCTAATGTATTGAATTGCAGAATAAACAGCGTATATCCTGAAGAGGAAAAACCGTTTTGGGAATGGACTCGTGTGGTAAGGTATGTTCCTGATCCCGAAAAATATGACTTGTCTGTTTATTCTTTGTTTGAGCGTCAGAATTGGAAGGTTATTCATAGGGCTGACGGCTATATCCAGATTTCCATGGGGAATCATAAGGTAAAGATGTTTCCTCAGCGTGTGGCAGAAAGCTCTGTCCGGATCTATCATTACAATGTGCGGGGAAGAAAGCAGTTTATTGAGAAGATGATAAACGGAGGCAAGCAGCTGGAACAACATAAAGGGCGCCATGGAGGTCGGCATTGGCGTTATTTTTATCGTCTGTACAAGGAAGGAAAACTCAATGAGGAATATGATAGAGTAATTGGGTTGAATGTCATTGATCGTCTGCAGGAAGACGGATATATCAGGGAAGACAATACTATACCTGTTTTTTTCCAAACCTTAAAAGTGTAATGATATGAAGCACATAGCTTTTACTATTGATAGAAAATTTGTCCGTTTTTGTGCTGTGACTATGGTTTCGGTCATGGAGAATGATAATCCGGCGGATCTTACCTTTCATATTATAGCCAATGATTTGTTGGAAGAAGACCGTAAAATATTATCAGGATTAGTTCAAAATTACGGTTCATGTATTTTCTTTTATCAGGTTCCTGCAGTAAAGATGGCCGGTTATACCATTCGTTGGGAGAAAAAACGTCTTTCCGAGGTCGTTTTTTACCGTTGCCTTTTGGCCTCCATCTTACCTGATTCAATATCTAAAGTTTTATATTTGGATTGTGATATTTTGGTTTTGCAACCTCTTGATGAATTGTGGAATACTGATATAGAAAATAAAGTGTTAGCTGCTATTCCGGATAGTTACCAGGTAAATGTTAGGCATTGCAGACGTTTGGAATATGATATTTCCTATAATTATTTTAATGGGGGAGTGCTGTTGTTGAATCTTGCTTATTGGCGCCAATATCATCTGGAAGAACGATGCAAGGCTTTTTATCAAGCTCATCCGGATAAGATTCTGTATAATGATCAGGACTTGTTGAACGGGTTGTTCTATGATCAGAAAGTATTGGTTGATATGAAGTGGAATGTCCAGGAAGGAGCTTATCGTATACCAAAAGGAAGGACTGCCCATTGGTGTCCTCCTTATATCGAAACATTAAAGCATCCGGCCATTTTGCATTATTCGGCACGAAAACCGTGGCAGTATCATTGTATGCATCCGCTGAGAAATTTATATCTCTATTATCAGAAACTTACTCCATGGAAGGATGAACATGTGTTGAATCATTATGGTGCACGTATACATAGATTTCTGCATATGTTGCCTTATACGTTGCATTTGAAAAAAGGGAAATATCTGGATATCCATATATTGATTTTTTAAATGGTATTGTAAATCAAAAAGTATTATGAAGCCAGTTGTAAGTGTTGTAATTCCTAATTATAATTACGGTCGATATCTGGACCAACGTATACAGACTGTTTTGAACCAATCTTACCAGGATTTTGAATTGATTCTTTTAGATGACGCTTCAACGGATAACAGTATTGATATTCTGCAGAAATATAAAAATGATAAGCATGTTTCTCACGTTGTTGTCAATGAAAGAAATACAGGGAGTCCTTTCCAACAATGGATGAAAGGGATCACATTGGCACGTGGAGAATGGATTTGGATAGCTGAGGCTGATGATGTTTCTGAGCCGACGTTTCTGGAAGATTGCCTGAGGGCGGTACATAGTTATCAAGATGTTTCCATATGCATGGTGGGATCTGATTATATAGATGGAAATGGAAAAATTATAAGGCAGAATGTAGATTATTGGGGGAAAAATAGTATGAAAACGGTTATTTTTTCTGGCCGTGAATACATTAGGCATAAACTTTATTGGCATTGTTGTATCATGAATGCCAGCGGTGTATTATTTAAACGGGAACAGGCATTAAATCTGCAGAATTCAATTTTTCTGACCATGCGTTATAGTGGTGACTGGATGTTCTGGTTTGAAATGGCAAGGCAGGGATGTGTTGTAGAAGTCCGTAAAACATTGAATCATTTCCGTCAGCATGAAGCCAAGGTCAGTGTTGAAGGGATATCTACAGGTAATCGGATCCGGGAGGATATTGATGTCGTATCATCAATAGAGCAAAGTGATATTATTATCGGGAAATATAAACGAAAGCTAGCCCGGGGAATGTTGTATCGGAAGATAAAGAAAGTTGGGAATATTCAGAAGCGGAATGAACTGTTTCTTTATTTGAAAGAAAAGTTAGGTGGAGATAAGTCAGACCTGTCTGTTTTGCATTGGAATCAGTATTTACAATATCTTTGTCCTTTTCTGGTTACAATGAAAAGAGATCGGAAAAAGTGATTATTATAATAAGAAAAAGCCAACCGATTTATTAACCGGTTGGCTTTTTTTCTAAATGATATGGGTGACTACAGCTTTCTCATGATCTTTCTCTTCCGTCATTATCCAGGGGATAAAACGGAAGTGTCTGTGTAGTTTGAAGAAGTAATAGTTGAATAATAATGATGAATGCAGTTCCTGTCTATATATTTCTTTTAAGTTTTCTTTTACATGTTGGTTTTTAATATGGCGGATATAGCGGCTCATTCTTCCATAACATTGTTTTCGTTTGTAGTTGTTGATTTGTGGAAAAATCGTTTCAATATATTGGATAATTTTCAAACTTTCCACAAAATTCTGGCCATTATTTCTTCCTTTAGCCGTTTGTGAGAGGTGTTGGCGGAAATGGTTGAGCTTTTCATGGATGCTAATGACATTACCTTGGAGTGCCATTTCAAACCAGAACATCCAATCTCCGCAATAGCGCATTTTATAAAATACCTGATTCTTAATGTTCAATGCAAATTGTTTACGGAAAACTACTCCACTGGCATTGGCGATGATATTTTCCCAATATAGACAATTTTGTGCAAATTGTGGCCCGTGGTATATGGTTGCCTTAGAGGAGTATTGCTGGTATTTGAAAGGTAAAGGCCGGTCATTTTGATCGATGTAGAGATTGTCTACATAGCAGACGGATGCATGCTGATCCATCTGAATGTATTTCATGCATGTTTCCAGAAATTGTGGAAGTGCCAGATCGTCTGCTTCTGCAATCCATATCCATTCTCCACGTGCCAATGTGATTCCTTTCATCCATTGCATGAAAGGTTTTCCGGTATTTTCTTCATTTATAACCACATGGGAGACTTTGGGATGATTCCGGTAACGTTCGATTACCTTAAGGCTATCATCTGTAGAAGCATCATCAAGAATAATAATTTCGTAGCTCTGATATGTCTGGTTCAGGATACTATTAATACGTTGGTCTAAATAATTTGCATAATTATAGTTAGGTACTATTATGCTGACCATAAGACTATTGCTGCTCATCATTCTCCTATATGGTTTATTTTATGTCGGGGGTCTTGTTATTTTTTATATCCAAAAATCATTTTGTATATCAAATGCATTGATTTTTGATTTACTGCATGTAACAAAGCCAAAATTTTCTCCAATTATGTTTTTTTTGTGTTTTTCAGTAAAACAAGGAAGTATGAGTTACTCTGTAATTTTAGTCGATTTTATGTATAAAAGTGAATGTTTGTTGTCTGTTATAAGGCTTGCATATCATTCAAACGTTTGTAGTATCCGTTTTTCTGCAGAAGTTCTTCATGTTTGCCACATTCCACGATACGCCCTTCGTATAATACGTAGATACGGTCGGCGTTCTTTATGGTTGATAGACGATGGGCGATGGCAATGGTAGTACGTGTTTTCATCAGACGTTCCAATGCTTCCTGTACCAGGCGTTCGCTTTCTGTGTCGAGTGCTGATGTAGCTTCATCCAGAATCAGAATAGCTGGATTTTTCAGTATGGCACGGGCAATAGATATACGTTGGCGCTGACCTCCAGAAAGTCGGCATCCCCGGTCACCTATATTAGTGTCATAACCTTTTTCCGTTTCCATGATGAATTCGTGTGCATTAGCTATCTTAGCTGCTTCCACTACTTGTTCCATTGTCGCATTTTCAACTCCAAAAGCGATGTTGTTGAAGAAACTGTCGTTGAACAGGATAGCTTCCTGGTTTACATTTCCTATCAGCCCACGCAAATCTTTTACAAGGAAATTCTTTATATTCTTGCCATCCAGCAGGATTTCCCCTCCGCCTACATCATGGAAGCGGGGAACCAGATCTACCAAGGTTGATTTCCCAGATCCGCTTTGTCCTACCAAGGCAATGGTTTCTCCTTTATGTACATACAGGCTGACGTCATGTAAAACTTCGTGTGTACCGTAACTGAAAGATACATTTCTGAATTCCAATCCTTCCTTCAGTTCGGATATATGTTCTGCGTTAGGGAGTTCAACTATGTTGTTGGGGGCCTTCAGTATCTTGTCTACACGTTCCATGGAAGCCAGTCCTTTAGGAATATTGTAGCTGGCTTTGGAAAAGTCTTTCAACGGATTGATGATACTGTACAGTATGACCATATAGAATATGAAGGTAGATGCGTTGATGGTGGAATGGGAGCTCAGAATGAGTGAACCGCCGAACCAGAGAACCAGCACGATGAGCAATGTACCCAGAAATTCGCTCATCGGATGTGCCAGACTCTGCCGCATAGCTACCCGGTTTGTGGCATCACGGAATTCGTTGCTGCATTTTACAAAGCGGTTTATCATTTTTTCTTCTGCTATGAACGCTTTGATGATGCGCATTCCGCCCAAAGTTTCTTCCAGTTGAGACATGGTTTCACTCCATTTGTTTTGGGCCTCGAGTGACTGGCGTTTCAGTTTACGTCCTACCCGCCCCATAATCCACCCCATACCAGGAAGTACGATAATAGTAAACAGGGTCAGCTGCCAACTGGTTATTATCAGCGTAGCAAAATAAGATATTATCAGGATAGGGTTTTTTAGAAGCATGTCGAGTGAACTGGTAATGGAGTTTTCTATTTCACCCACATCACCGCTCATACGGGCAATGATATCTCCTTTTCTTTCTTCTGAAAGGAAGCTGAGCGGGAGATGCATTACTTTGGTATAGACCATGATACGGATGTCACGTACCACGCCTGTACGTAATGGTACCATGATGGCGGTCGAGCCGAAATAACAAGCGGTTTTAAGCAGAGTCATTCCTGCAAGGAACAAGCCCAGCCATAATAGAGTAGTAGCAGGTCCGAATGTTTCGATCAAGCGTGAAACATAGTAATAGAAATTGTTGATTGCTACGTCCTTAAAGTCGCCATTCCCCCATTCTATAAATTGATATACCTTTTCTGAGTCACCTGTTTTGAATAGAATGTTCAGGATAGGAATCAATAAAGAAAAGGAGAAAACGTTGAATATGGCCGACAAGATGTTGAGGCCTATTGCTCCGACAACATATTTCTTATATGGCGAAACAAAGCGCCGCATCATTTGGAAGAATTCTTTCATGCAGGTAATAAACTGTTTTTATTGCGTTTGCAAAGATAGTGTAAATTGTTGGTTGTTTGATGTTAAGTTGGTTTTTTGAATGATATTTTATGTTTTGTTGTAATTTGTGTATGTCAGGGATAAGTTAATCCGGTAAGTTGGATTTATTTTCCGGCAGTACATTCTTCTATCAGATAGCGTGGACGTTGTTTCACTTCCTTATAGATTTTACCGATGTATTCTCCTATAATACCTACCGAAGTCAGTACGGCTCCTCCGATGAACCATACGGAAATCATTAAGGAAGTCCATCCTGGGATAGTTTGTCCTTCAGTGAATCTGATCAGTCCGTAGATGATGGCAATGATGGATATGAGGATAAACAGGAGGCCTAATATAACGATATAACGTAGGGGGCGTACCGAGAAGGATGTTATTCCGTCGAGAGCAAAGCTCAGCATTTTTTTCAGTGGATATTTTGATTCTCCGGCAAACCGTTCTTTCCGGTCATAATAGACTACAGCAGAAGGAAATCCGAGCGTGCAGACCATACCTCGGAGGAACAGGTTCCTTTCCGGGTAACTCATCAGAGCCTGGAGAGCCCGTTTACTCATCAGTCGGAAATCAGCGTGGTTATAGACAATCTCCCCTCCCAGATTGTGCATTAACCGGTAGAAGAGGAGAGCTGTATTGCGCTTGAAGAATGTGTCTGTATTACGTTCTTTCCGTACGCCATAGACTATGTCAATGCCTTTGTTATAATAATCAGTCATGGCGATAATGCTTTCTACATCATCCTGCAGATCGGCATCGATTGATATTGCGGCATCTGCATGTACCGAGGCCCATTCCAGTCCTGCCCATAATGCTTGCTGGTGGCCTACATTATGAGCCAGCTTGATTCCTTCTACCTTTTCGTCTGTTTCCGAAAAAGTTTTGATGAGCTGCCAGGTCGCATCTTTGCTTCCGTCATCTACATAAAGGATTTTTCCGGAACCGATCATTCCGTCTGCTTCCAGGCGTTGCAGGATGTCCGTCAGACGACGTGTGGTTTCGGGTAATACTTCTTCCTCGTTGTAACAAGGAACGACAATGGCAAGGCGGATATGTTGTTTCATAGTTTACGGTGCTTAAAGACAAAACGGACCAGAATGAAGTTTATTGGTATGGCGATGGCGAATACCGGGAAGGGAGCCCATATGGCAGGTATTCCTATAAAAAGGAACAGGTTGAGCAGTATGATATGCAGTGCATAGTTTACGGCATGTGCTCCTCCCATACCTATCATTTTTTTCCATGATGGAGCAGAGCGGAACGTGAAGAATGCGGTAAGGTAAAAATTGGCTATAAATGAAAGTACATATCCTATTGTGTAGGCTATGTTCACGGGTATGTAGCGTTGCAGGAGGTAGTAGATACCATAGTGTAATGCTGTAGCCAGCAGACCTACCGTTCCGAATCTGATTACTTCACCGGTAATTTCCCGTCTGTCCATCTTGACTGGTGGTGTTATCTGAGTTAATTGTTTCAAATATACTATATTTTATTCTGTTACGATGCTTTGTGTCGAGGTTTTCTTCTTGAAATGGTATAAATACATGATTTGTTTTACATCGCATCCCCTACGGTCACTGTGCATAACCTCTGTCAGTGTATAGTTTTTCCTGTTTGGCAAAGCTTCAAGATCATTTTCACCGACGATAAGATAACCTTCGTCAGGCATATGGTATTCCCAAACATCCACCCGGTTATGGGTATAGAAGTTGATGGTGAAAAAATGCATCATGCCTACATTGACAAAGGAATAGATTTTACCTTCGGGTACTTTTTCGATGATTTGTCCGGCAAAAGTCTTGTCGGATTTGATATTCAGGACGGTAGGTTGGTAAAAGCCGTCCAATGCCAGAAATAGGATAAATGTGATTCCGGTGACCGCTAGAGGGGCATAATGTTTTCTGACGAATCCCCAAACGGCGTATACGGGAGGAAGTAGGATGGCTATGAATTGTAGTGGATGGATGGGGGTGTCTTTCAAGGCATGCAGGTATGCAATATTGTCGGCTGCATGTTTTCCATGAAAGACTGAGTCGGGAACTAATCCCATCTTGACAGAAACAAATACCAGTGTCAGTAGCAGGCATAGTCCGTATATAATACTTCCGTAAATGCGCAAGGATTGGGGCTTGTTGCGGTAGAGCCAGAGTATATATTCGGCCAGGAAATAGGCGATGAACGGGTAGATAGGCATAAGATAGACACTCCGTTTGCTCTTCGGGATACAGTAGAATACAAAGATCAGTATGATACTCAACAGATTGAAGAGGCGTACATCATCCATTTTTCCGATATAGGCTTTCAGGTGGTTCCACCATTGCAGGGGTTTGCCGTTTATTTTCCTGTATTGCAGGAAAAATAGGGAAATGAGGGCAAGTAAAGTATAGGGAGTAAAACCGGCCACGACTGTCATTACATTATAGTACCAAGGGTTTTCATGGCTCGGATATGACATCTTTCCGAGGAATCTTCCGAAATTTTCTTCCATTACCAGATCTAGAAAGGCTTGTCCTGCCTGGTGGTAGGCGGCTATATACCATAGTGCCGGAATAATGCACGACAAGATGGCTATTCCGATAAATGAAAGAAGCGTACGCCAGAAATTAACTTGTCGGATAAGCATCATTACACCCATGACCAGACAGGGGAGTATAATGGCTACAGGGCCTTTGGTCAATGTCCCTAGACTCATGCAGAATATAGCTGTCCATGGGACAGAGCGGTAACCTTTTTCATACCAGCGGTAGAGAGAGTAGAGAGCCAGTACGATACAGGCTGTGAGTACCATGTCTACACGGCAGTTTATCGCTGCCCGATGTATTTCAAAGTTGCTGAGTGTGATAAGGGCAGTCAGGAATGCCAGTTTGGTATCGCTTCGTCTGGAATTGAACAGGAATCCGATCAGAGCAATCATGGTGACGGCGATCATGGATGGCATACGTGATATGTATTCGTTTAAAATACCGGATACAGATGCCAGTGCGGCGATACACCAGTGAAGAAAAGGTGGCTTGTAGGCAAATTCACCTCCGATATTTTCTGGAAGTATCCAGTTGCCTGTATCAAGCATGGTATAGGCAACGATGGCTTCACGAGGTTCACCTTTGGTATGGAAAAATGCAATGCCTCCAATGGTGAAAAGCGTAACCGCACAAATGGCGGCCAGCAGGATCAGGTAAGTTCTTTGTTCTTTCTTCATGGCGTTATGTTGAATGAAAAAATGGAAGACCTGCGTCTTTTCTCGGTAAACGGTGCAGATCTTCCACTCTATGAAAGATATTCTGGAGTTATGTTCCAGAACAATGTATTGTTTTATTATTATGCATTCTTGTTGGCACGCTTGCGTTCTGTTTCATCCAAAATAATTTTACGCATACGCATGCTTTTCGGTGTCACTTCCACATATTCATCTTCCTTGATGTATTCCAATGCTTCTTCCAATGAGAAAATTACCGGTGGTATAATGCGGGCCTTATCGTCCGAACCGGAAGCTCGCATGTTGGTCAGTTTCTTTGATTTGGTAACATTAACCACCAAGTCGTTCTCATGTACGTGTTCTCCCACTACCTGGCCGGCATATACTTCGTCTTGCGGGTAGATGAAGAATTTTCCACGATCCTGCAGCTTGTCGATAGCATAGGCAAAAGCCGTTCCGCTTTCCATGGCAATCATAGAACCATTGGTACGGCGAGGGATATCGCCTTTATACGGCTGGTATTCCTTGAAGCGGTGTGCCATGATGGCTTCTCCTTGTGAAGCTGTCAGTACATTGGTACGCAGACCGATGATACCACGTGACGGCATGTCAAACTCGATATTTACACGATCTCCCTGGGTTTCCATGGAAACCATTTCACCTTTTCGGCGAGTAACCATATCGATCATCTTGCTGGCGAATTCCTCCGGTACACTGATGGTCAGTTCTTCTATCGGTTCACATTTTACACCGTCTATTTCCTTGAATATCACTTGAGGTTGTCCGACCTGTAATTCATAACCTTCACGGCGCATGGTCTCGATCAGAACAGACAAGTGCAATACGCCACGTCCTGAAACAATCCATTTTCCGTCTTCGTTTTCAGTCTTGCGTACACGCAGAGCCAGGTTCTTGTCGAGCTCTTTCATCAGGCGGTCATGAATATGGCGTGAAGTTACGTATTTACCTTCCTTACCGAAGAACGGAGAATCATTGATGGTAAAGAGCATACTCATGGTCGGTTCATCTATGGCAATAGGTGGCAGTGGCTCCGGATTTTCGAAGTCGCAGATGGTGTCACCGATTTCAAATCCTTCCACACCTATGATGGCACAAATGTCACCGGATGAAACGGATTGTACTCTTTTACGTCCCAAACCTTCGAATGTATGGACTTCCTTGATTTTTGATTTCACCATGGTTCCGTCACGTTTGGCTAGTGTGATGTTCATACCTTCTGAAAGAGTTCCGCGGTGTACACGTCCTACGGCAATACGTCCGGTGTATGAAGAATAGTCCAGTGAAGTGATCAGCATCTGTGGTGTCCCTTCCAATTGCTGCGGTGCAGGAATATATTTTATGATGGCGTCAAGTAGCGGAGTGATGGTTCCGGTAGGGGTTTTCCAATCTTCGCCCATCCAATTGTTTTTTGCAGATCCATAAAGAACAGGAAAATCAAGTTGGTCTTCCGTTGCATTCAGGCTGAACATCAGGTCAAAGACCATTTCGTATACTTCTTCCGGGCGGCAGTTGGGCTTATCTACCTTGTTGACAACCACAATCGGTTTTAATCCGATTTGCAGCGCTTTCTGTAATACGAAACGGGTCTGAGGCATCGGGCCTTCGAAGGCATCGACGAGCAGGATACATCCGTCGGCCATATTCAGTACGCGTTCCACTTCGCCGCCGAAGTCAGCGTGTCCCGGAGTATCGATAATGTTGATTTTTGTTCCATTGTAGTTGATTGAAACGTTTTTTGAAAGGATTGTAATTCCTCTTTCACGCTCCAAGTCGTTGTTATCCAATACTAATTCACCGTTAGTCTGGTCATTGCGGAACAGATGTCCCGCCAGCATCATTTTGTCCACCAATGTAGTTTTCCCATGGTCTACGTGGGCAATAATGGCAATGTTTCTAATGTCTTGCATACTATACCTATAATTTGGGCACAAAGTTACGATTTTTCTTTAATATTATACGAAAAACAATGTGATTTAAGCAAGATTTATAGGCTAAAAAGGTCGGTTTGAACAAATTAAGATAAAAAAAGGCCTTGAAAAAGTTGCTGTCTAAAAGATCTGTCTCTTATACACATCTCCGAGCCCACGAGACCGTACTAGATCTC